>Ga0224554_1001597_pt1 | contig 13796 bp, 10 predicted proteins | sample 714S22024metaG_FD_180666 | JGI IMG/M metagenome (GOLD analysis project Ga0224554, IMG submission 180666) | Peat soil microbial communities from Stordalen Mire, Sweden - 717 S2 20-24 | ecosystem: Environmental > Terrestrial > Soil > Wetlands > Peat | place: Sweden: Norrbotten County, Stordalen...
CGGTCGTCGGCTCCGAGCTGATCGCCCAGAGCTTCACCTCCTACAAGTACTTCCATCCCCGGCCCTCGGCGGCGGGCAACGGCTATGACGCCACCGCCTCCGGTGGCTCGAACCTGGCCCAATCCAACAAGACTCTTGTGACGCGCATCCAAGGTGACATCGATAAGTTGGCCGCCCAGAATCCCGGTAAACCGGTGCCTATCGATCTGGTCACCACCTCCGCCTCGGGTCTCGATCCCGACATCACTCCCGACGCCGCCTTCTACCAAGCTTCTCGCGTTGCCAAAGCCCGCAACCTCAGCGAAGACAGTGTCCACAAGCTCATCGATCAACACATAACCAGCCGCCAATTAGGTCTCCTGGGCGAGCCGCGCGTCAATGTACTGGATTTGAATCTGGCCCTGGACGGACTGGCAAAGTAAGCCGCGTGGCCCGAATGGCCTCGCAGGTTAGGAGATTGCACCGAAAGAGTGCCGTGTTTCTTGCCTCCGTCTTTGGCTAGATTCCTCTTTGTCATACAACAGACATCATTTTTTGGAAGGAACAGTGTCGATGTATATGAAACCGTATCGCTTGCTGCAATCAATGGCCGGAGCAGTAATGGCAATTGCCATGATGTCCGGCGCACAAACACCGGCTACGCCACCAGCAACTGCACCTGCTCCGGCTCCACTTTCCACATTCGTTCTCACGGGTCCGCTGCAATGGCTGCCGCCGGCGACCTTCGATGCCGGACCGTTGGGCAAGCTGTCTGTCAATGGCATTGTGACCGGTTTTTCGGTGTTCCAGAACAATTCCGTGCCGGGAGATGACAAGGCGCAGGCCACTCTGAGCAACGGACAGATTTTCATTCAAAAAGCGGACGGAAAGCTTCAGTACTACATTCAGGCGGGTGCCTATACCATGCCGACGCTGAGTGTGCCGTTTGCAAATGCCCAAGATACCGTGAAGAATTTCTACGGGCCTGTTCCGGTGGCCTACCTGAAGCTGCCGGTAGGAAAGACCACCCAGTTCCTTATCGGCTCTCTGCCTACGCTGATGGGCGCCGAGTCCACCTTTACGTACCAGAACTTCAACATCGAGCGCGGCATTGTTTGGAATCAGGAAAACGCCATCAATCACGGCATCCAGATCAATCAGACCATGGGTAAATACCTGTCTGGCGCAATCAGTTGGAATGACGGTTACTATTCCAACCGCTACTCCTGGCTTTCGGGCTCGCTAACCCTTACGAAGGGGCCTCATAGCCTGGTGTACGACGGGATGGGGAACCTCGGACAGACCGCCTATCAAACAGCGGCCACACCGGTGCAGAACAATGGCTATATGCACGCGCTGATCTATACGTACACCAAGGGTCCATGGATCATTTCGCCGTACTTCCAGTACGGCAAGTTGCCGACCAACGCGAAGGTAGGCGTGCCCACGGGTACTTCCTCAACTGGCGGCGCGATTAACGCCAGTTATGCCTTCAAGAGCGGCTTCTCGCTTCCGGTGCGCGTGGAATACCTCACGAGTTCGGGGAGTGCTACCGACGGATCGGTTAATTTGTTAGGCTATGGGGCTGGCAGCGCAGGCACCACTTTTACGGCAACACCCACCTATCAGAAGGGCGGGTTCTTTGTACGCGCGGATCTCGCCTATGTGCATACTTCCAGCTTCACGGCGGGAGACGTCTTTGGCAAGGCAGGAGCCGATTCCGGCCAGTTTCGGACCGTGGGTGAATTCGGCTTCATCTTCGGCAGCAACATCGCCGGAAAATAGAAAGGTCAACGCGCCGGAACGGTATTCGGTTTCAGGCAGTAAAAGCAGTCGTCAGTTATCAGTTGTCAGAAAAGCGTAATGATCTGACAACTGATAACTGAGAACTAAGAACTGTTTCATCATTTCATCTTTATCACTTCGCTCCTAACATTCAACTAACACACGCCGGATCGCACAAGTGATACGGGCGCAGGTGAACCTTACGCAATTCCCGGGGCCAGCCGCCGGGCAGACCTACGAAATTCAATCCTAAGGAGAAAGCTCATGGCAGATCAGAAAGCACCTCAGATGCAAGCCACCCTGGGCCTTACAGGGCTGACCAGCAACGCAATGGCCCTCATCGCCCCCGGCGCCTTCCTATGGCTCACCTTCTACATCCAGGCCACCACCGGAACCACCGCGCCAGCCATGTGGCTGGGCATCTTCGGCGCCCTGCTGCTCTGCCTGGCCACGGCGGTCGCTTACGCGGAAATCTCCAAGCTCTATCCCGGCACCGGGTCGAGCTACTACTACGCGGAGCAGGCGCTGCTGTCCAAGGACAAGGCCTTCAAGTACGCCCGCGTGGCCAAGTTCATCGTCGGCTGGGGCTCTCACCTTTATTACTGGGTCTACCCCGGCGTGATGGTGGCCACCACCGGCATCTTCGTTGGCTATGTGGTCGGCTTCCTTTATCCCGGCATCATGAGCGGCTCGAATCCCGGACCTCTCTTCATGGCGCTGATCGCGGTTGTCTTCTCGATCTTCGTCGGCTGGATCGCGTCCAAGGGCGCGGGCGCTTCCACGGCGGTCAACCTGGCGATCAACGTGATTCAGATCTCCGCGCTGATCGTCTTCAGCTTCCTGGCGGTCGGCTATCGTGTCAGCCATCCGGCGGGCACGGCTGCATTCCAGTATGACAACCAGACGCTGGCCACCTACTCGTACCAGTTCGCCACTGCCAAGGACGGCTCGACGATCCGCGATGCCAGCGGCGCGCCTCTGCCCTTGCTCGACGCGGTCGGCAAGCCGGTTCCCTTCGTCATTGATTATCCTGAGAAGGACTCGACCGGCGCCTTCCTCTCTCACCCCAATGCGGCCTCGGTGGTATCGCCGCACAAGTTCAGTTACCTGTTCATTCAGGCCACGGTCGCTATCCTGATCTTGGTCGGCTTTGAATCGGTCACCTCGATGGGAGGCGAGGCCAAGAATCCAACCAAGCACATACCGATTGCCGTCATCGCCTCGCTCTTGATTCAAGGATTGGTCTGCTACCTGATCGAGTATTTCGCGGCCAACTACTTCCTCAACTCGGGGTATAGCATGGCGAACGCCTCAAGTTCAGCCGCGCCCATCGGCGACATGATGATCATCGTCGGCGACGCGCTGCTGGGCCACGGCAATGGCCACTACTTCATGCTGGCGGAGGCATTCACGGTCTTCCTCGCGCTCATCGGCACCACGCTGAGCTGCATGAACACCGGCGCCCGCGTCACCTACGCGATGGGCAAGGACGATGAGGCTCCCGAGCACTTCGGCATCCTGCACGCCGGGTCGCTCAGCCCCCGCAAGGCCATTTGGACGCTGGTCGCCATCTCGGCAGTTATCGGCGTTATCGCTGTCTCGCTGGTCTTTGGCGACGCCGGCGCGCCCACCGATGCGGCCATCAAGGCGCTGCCGCAAGGGCTCTTCTCCAGTTGGGGCTACCTCTCGCATGACCAACTGGCCGCGCTGCCGAACTCGCTGCTGACCATCACGCTCACCTCCAACTTCGGCACCTTCATCCTGTATGCACTGAGCTGCCTCCTGTGCATTGTGGCCTTCCACGGGCGGCCCGACTACAGCTTTGTGCGTCATACTCTCATCCCCGGCTTCGGGCTGCTGGCCAACCTGGTTTGCATGGCCTTCTACCTGATCAGCCCGGTCTTCGGGCTCGGCACCTTCAAGGAACCGCTGCTGGCGCTGGCGATCTCAGCCATCTGGGGCATCTACGGCGCGATTTACTTCCTGCGCTCCTCGAAGGCCAAGGGCAAGGAGATTTTGCTCACCTCGAAGGTGATGGCTGAGTAGGCTCACTCAACCGCAGCTTCCCGCAACCGCTGGGTGGCTCTTCCTGCTCTGCAAGTCGAGGCAGGAGGTGCCACCCGGTGGCACGTTTGCAGACAAGGAGAGGATTCGTCATGGATAGAAATTTTTTTCGCAGCCCGCGAAGCCCTGACCCAGTCCCGGTTATCCTTGCTTCTGAATCGCATTCTTTTTTGCAAACATCGAAGAAATATCTCCAGGCGGCGACCCTCATGCTCGACGTTCAGTTCGGCCAGGTCAGCGATTTCGGCAAAGTCCGCACCAACAACGAGGACGCGATGGGCTCGTTCATTCCCACCTCGCGCCGCCAGGCTCGAAGCCACGGTTATCTCTTCGCCGTCGCCGATGGCGTGGGCGGCATGGACTACGGCGAGGTTGCCTCGGCCACGGTCGTCAAAACTCTCATCGAAGAATTTCCCAAAGCTCCTTCCGCCACAATGCTTACAACTCTGATGCCGCGCCTGATTGAGCAAGCCAACGCCGCCGTTCACGATTGCTCGCTGAAGCCTGAGTACCAGGGCCGGAAGATGGCCACCACGCTGGTTGCCTGCGCCCTGCGCTACAATCAGGCGGTCGTTTCGCATGTGGGCGACTCGCGCTGCTACCTGATCCGCAACGGCGCGGCCAGGCAGGTCACGCAAGACCATACCTGGGTTAACGAGCAGAGGAAGATGGGGCTGATCACCGCGCAGGAAGCGGCCGAGTCCGACTCCCGGCACGTTCTGATTCGCTCGGTGGGGAAAGAGATGTTCGTCTCGCCGGACACCACCGCGCTCACGCTGCTGGCCGGCGACGTGCTGGTGCTTTGCACCGACGGCCTGCATGACGAGATGGACGAGGAAGAGATGGCATGGATCGTCTCGCAAGACAAGAAGATCGACGAGATTGCCCGCGAACTGGTGGCCCGCGCCGTCGAGGTGGACGGCAACGACAACACCACCGCGCAGGTGATCCGCGTCCGCTCAGTGGAGCAGGTGGGGATGTACCGCGGGCGGCCCTACCGGATGCCTGCCTGAGTGGTTCCTGACAACACTCAACAGAACTCTTATGGAACCCTTACTGTTTTCGCGCCGTTTCCCGATACAGTAGAATCAATCAGCACGATGGAGTGTGCCGCGCGATGGGATTTCACGACGGCTTTGAGGCCGGTTCCGAGATCGATTACTACCGCATTGAAGAGCCGGTCGCCCGCAGCGGCATGGCCTCCATCTACCGCGCCATCGACACGCGCGACAACCGCCAGGTGGCGCTGAAGATTCCTCACCCCGATATGGAAGCCGACCCCATCCTCTTCGACCGCTTTCAGCGCGAGGCCGGCATCGGCGAGAAGCTCGATCATCCCAAGGTGATGCGCGTCTACGGCGGCGAGGAGCGCTCGCGCATTTACATGGTCATGGAATGGTGCGAGGGCCGCCTCTTGCGCGCCATTCTCGATGAAGGACCGCTCTCGCAGGAGCGCGCCCTGCGCATCGCCGGCGAGGTGCTGGAGGGACTGGATTACATTCACGCCCACGGCGTCGTGCATCGCGACCTGAAGCCGGAAAATATCATGGTCGATGCGGACGACAACATCAAGCTGATTGACTTTGGCATCGCCGGCGACGCGGCCGCCAAGCGCCTCACCTACGCCAACTTCACCGCCGCCATCGGCACGCCCAACTACATCTCGCCGGAGCAGGTGAAGGGCAGGCGCGGCGATGGGCGCAGCGACATTTATTCAATGGGCGTGATTCTCTACGAGATGCTCAGCGGCAAGCTGCCCTTCAACGGGCCGAATCCGATGGCCGCGATGAATGAGCGCCTGCTGAATTACCCAGTGCCGCCCACGGTGGCCAATCCGGCGATCTCCCCGCAGTTACAGGAGGTCATCTATCGCGCGCTGGAGAGGGATCCGAAGAACCGCTACGCGAAGGCCAGTGAGTTTGCCTGGGATCTGGCGCACTTGGATCAAGTGGGCGTGGAGGACCGCATCGAGTTGCGCGACTGGCAGAAGCGGAAGTCGCAAAACCTGCGCAAGGTGCTCTACTACGGCGGGCTGGCGTTGATTCCCGTTGTGCTTCTGCTGCTGATGTTTCTGCTGGCCCATCACCGATAAAGTCTGGGTGCCCCACCCTCGCCGCGTTTTTGTTTTTGCGGCTAGGGTGGGATACGACGAATCTCAATCAGCCTTTTTTAAGTCTGCTCCGCAACCTCAGCAGCGATCTTGCGCAGTTCGGGCAGGATGTCGCCCAAGGGCACAGCCTCCGCCGAGCGCGTGCCCAGCGCGAAGTAGGCCTTACGATACAACGCGAAGAGCCGCTCGTAGATGGCCGTGGCTGCGGGGCGCGGCGTGAAGACTGTGAAGGGCAGGCAGAGCTTGTCTTGAGCGGCTTCAATCGTCGGAAAGGCTCCGGCGGCGAGCAGCGCGATGATCGCCGAGCCGCGGCTGGTGGGCACGCCGGCCGGGACCAGCACCGGCTTGCCGAGCACGTCGGCGTAAACTTGATTCAACACCGCATTGTTCTGCGGGATGCCGCCGGCGTTGATCACGCGCTCTACCGGCACGCCGTATTCGGCCATGCGCTCGAGGATGATGCGGGTGTGGAAGGCAGTGCCCTCGATGGCCGCGAAGAGTTCGTCCTGCGCGGTCTGCACCAGATTCCAGCCCAGCGTGACGCCGCCCAGTTCCGGATTGACGAGCACGGTGCGATCGCCGTTGTCCCAGGTGAGTCGCAGCAGGCCGGTCTGCCCGGCGCGATATTTTTCCAGTCCCACCGAAAGCTCGGCAACCTTGACGCCGGCGCGGCGCGCGATGGCCTCGAAGATGTCGCCCGTCGCCGAGAGGCCCGCCTCGATGCCGGTGAATTGCGGATGCACGCTGCCCGGCACCACGCCGCAGACGCCGGGAATCAGTTGCGTCTGGCGGCTCATCGCGATGATGCAAGTGGAGGTGCCGACCACGTTGACGACATCGCCCTCGCGGCAGCCCGCGCCCAGCGCATCCCAGTGCGCATCGAATGCGCCGACGGGAATGGGGATACCAGCGCGCAGGCCCAGTTCTTCAGCCCACTTCGGCGCAAGATGGCCGGCGAGGTGATCGGAGGTAAGGTAATCGCCGGAGAGTTTTTCGCGGACGCCGTCGAAGAGCGGGTCAACTTTAGAGAGGAACGACTGCGGCGGCAGGCCATCCCACTTGGGATTCCACATCCATTTGTGGCCCATCGCGCAGACGCTGCGCTTGGCGAGCCTGGGATCGGTAATGCCGCAGAGCGTGGCCGCCACCATGTCGCAGTGCTCGAAGGCGGAGGCGAATTTGGCCCGCTTGTCAGGATTGTTGCGCAGCCAGTGGAGCAGCTTGGCGAAGCCCCATTCGTGCGAATAGACGCCGCCGCACCAGTCGATGGCTTCGAGTTTTTCGCTGTGTGCGAGTTCGGTAATCTCCCGGGCCTCGGCGTGGGCGCGATGATCGCACCACAAATAATACTCATTCAGCGGCTGCATCTGCGCGTCCACGGGAACGACGCTGGAGCCGGTGGTGTCGAGAGCGATGGCCGCAACCTGATCGCTCGTGATGCCCGCCTCCTTCACCGCCGCGCGAGTGGCGGCGGCCAGCGCGCTCATCTGATCGGCGTGTGCCTGCGTGGCAAAGTCCGGATCTTCGCGGCGGCGATGCAGCGGATACTCCGCCAGCGCCGTGCCCAGGCGGCCGCGCTCGCTGTCCATGATCGAGACGCGCACGCTCAGTGTGCCAAAATCAACTCCAGCTACGATGGTCATCTTTCTTTTCCTTCTAAACTAGTTTCGTGACAGGTTGATAGTGAAAAAGTGAAGAAGTGAATGAGTGAAGTAAGAATAGCGCGCGTTTTTCACTCACTCATTCACTTCTTCACTTATTCACTTCTTCAGTCATGATTGTTTCGCAATTCAATTGTCACGGCGCTAGACTTCTTCTCCATGGAGGTAGGAATCCCAGCCCATGTAGCGGGTTGCGGCTTCATGAACGGCCTTGGAGACGTCGCTGAAGTTAGCGGCCACATGATGCTCGAAGCCCTCGCGGCAGATGAAGCGCAGCAGCTTCTGCAAGTTGGGAATCTGGGCCACGCCCGCGCCGCCGAAGGTCTCCATAGGATCGTCGGTGAAGCTGCCCGCGCCGGTATAGCCGCGGATGATGCCGTGATTGTCGTCGGTGGAGTAGCGCGCATAGCTCATTACGCCGGCCTTGACGCGGCCCACGCAGGTGCCGAAGGTGTTCTGAATGCCGACTGTGCCGGCGATAATCAACTGATAGTCCATCGTCGGCGGCTCGGCGAAGAAGTGCTTGGGCAGATTCGAGCAGTGGAAGCAGACGCACTTGTCGGGGTCGCTGCCGTAATTATTATTCCAATCCAGCAGCGCCGAGGGCGTGCCGGAGGCCAGCTGCATCATGTACATTCCCAGCACGCCGGGAATATCCACTTCGCAGGCGGAGGGAATCAGATCGTTGCTCATCATGCTCATGATGGTGCATGGCACAACGCCGAAGTATTCTTCGAAGGAGGTCCAGCACTGCACGGCTGTGACCGCGCAGTTGGTCTGCTTCATCCATGTGTCGATGACCGCGCCCAGCTTGGCCATCTTGAGCAGCGCCGCTTCGGGAACCTTGCCGGTGCTGACGTAGCTCTTGATGGCGGCCAGCTTGGCCTGCGCTGCATCATCGTTGTCGTTCATCTTGGCGATGCGGCCGAAGATCTCCGAGAGGTCAATCGGCTCGATGGAGATGCCGCTGCTCTCGTAGAGGCGCTCGGAGTAGCGCACGGTGTTGAAGGCCGCGGGACGCGCGCCGATGGCGCCGATGCGCAGATTCTTGAGGCCCGTGACGATGCGGCAGACCGAGGTGAACCAGGCGAGGTCGGCGGTGAACTCCGGCGAAGTGAGGCTCTCGGTGTGCAGCGTGGTGAGCGAGTAGGGAATCTTGTACTGCATGAGATTGTTGCAGGCGCTCATCTTGCCGCAGAAGCTGTCGCGGCGGACGGCGATGGTCATCTCCCCGGAGCGGTCGGGCGTGGCCTGCACCAGCACTGGAACCCGGAGGCCAGAGAGACGAATCGCATCCACAATGCCGCGCTCCTCGCCGAAGTTGGGTAGCGTGATGATGATGCCGTCGATCTCGTCGGCATGCTTTTTGAAGAGCTCGGCGCACTTTTGCGATTCGGCGTAGGTCTCCACCGCGCCGTGCTTGGATTCTTCGGGGCTCAGGACCACGACATTCGCGCCCGCCGCCTCCAGAACCTTGATGATCTCTTCGCGTCCGGTCTTCGCCAGATGATCCGGGAAGAAGCCGCGGTTGCCTACCACTACGCCAAAAGTCACTTTCTTTTGTGCTGCCATGTTTTTCGCTCCCTTGATCTTTGCCGCGTGCGCGGCAGTTGAAATGGTTGATGAAATTGTTTTTATTGCAGGGTGCCCCACCCTCGCCGCGTACTTGTTTTTGCGGCTTCGGGGTCCCCAACGACAGGTCTTGGTCGTTGGGGTGATCTAGGGTGGGATACAAATTCCAACTACGCGCGGCCGGGACGGAACTTGACGCAGTAGAGCACGCCCAGCGCCGTCAGCAGGCCGCCCCACCAGATGGGAGTGTGCAGGCTGGTCAACTGAACCCCGGCGGGGTAGCATCCGGTGGCCAGTTCAAAGATGCCATAGCCAAAGATCAGCACCCCATAAATCAGCAGCAATAAGCCAATGAAAAACCAGATTTGAATTTCCGAACCATGCATAATTCTTGATCCTTTCCTCTTCTCATCTCACTGAGAGAACAACAAGGGCTACCAGAACAGAATGTTGAGCGCGGCAAAGATGCAGATAGCCAGAAGCGCCCAGACCCATACTCGCTTGTAGAAGGGAACCCATTCTTCCTTGGGCAGAACAGTTGCGCCATAGACCAGGCCGTTCAATTCGGCGACGGGCTTTGGCTTGGTGACCAGGCTGACCAGGAAGATGACGATGACGGAAATGGAGAAGGCCCACCATGCGCGGTAGAGATTCGCGGCCATGTCGGTGGCATCGGGATAGAGCGCAACTATCCCCAGCGCCGCGTGATCGAATTTGACCCACACAAACATACTGACCGAAGAGATGATGCCGATCAGCAGGCCGAGGAAGCCGGCGGGCGCGGTGGCTCGCTTCCAGAACATTCCCATCAGGATGGCTCCCAGCAGAGGCGCGATGAAGAAGCTGAAGAGCGCCTGCACGTAATCCATGATGCCGTGCGCGTGCTGCACCAGGTAGCCTGCGCCGATGGAGACCGCGACGCCAATCAGAATTGACCATCGGCCGACCAGCACATAGTGGCTGTCGGAGCCTTTCTTGTTGATGAGCGGCTTGTAAATGTCGTAGGTCCAGACGGTGGAGAAGGCGCTCACGTTGCCGGCCATGCCGCTCATGAAGCCGGCGATCAGCGCGGTGATGCCCAGGCCCAACAGACCGGGGCCCATATAGCGAACCATCATCAGGGGCAGCGCATCGTTATAGCTGTGCAGTTCGGTTCCCGCGGCGCCGGTCAGCACCTTTTGCTGATAGGCAGCGGGGAGGGTGGTCTTGGACATTGCCGCGGCGCATCCCGTGGCGTCCATCTGACTCGCGGACTCGTCGGCCGTGCAGGATTTCACTACGTCCTGGCCCACCAGTTGCATCCGGCTGCCATCGGGATTCTGCAAGAGCACCAGGCCCAGCAGACCGGGAAGAATGACGATGAAGGGAACGGCCATCTTGAAAAATGATCCGATAACCGGAGCCATGCGCGCGGCGCGCAGGTTGTGGGCAGCCAGCACGCGCTGCACGACGAGGAAGTCGGTGGTCCAGTAACCGAAGCTGATGACAAAGCCCAGGCCGAGTACGATGCCCGACCAGTGAGTGCCCATGGGGTTCGAGGCAAAGTGGCCGGTGTCGCGCCACATATGAAAGTAGCTGTCCGAATGCATATTGGAGATAATCTGTTTCTTCAGGCCGTTCCATCCACCGGCCTGCACCAGGCCGAGGATGGGCACCAGCAGCGCGCCGCCCCAGATGAGCACAAACTGCATAACCTCATTGAAGATGGCCGAGCGCAAGCCGCCCAGAGTGACGTAAATCGCCACCGCCACCGCGGAGATCAGAATGCTGAAGGTGAGGCTCCAGCCGAGCACGACCTTCATCACCACGGCCATGGCGAACATATTCACGCCGCTCATCAGGATCATCTCCATGGCGAAGGAGATGGCGGCCAGGATGCGGGCGTGCTCGCCGTAGCGCAACTGCAGATAGCCGGGGACCGAGTGGGTTTTGCTGACGTAGTAGAAGGGCATCATCACCAGGCCCAGGAAGAGCATGGCGGGGATGGCGCCGATCCAGTACCAGTGGGTGGCCAGAATGCCATACTGGTAAGCCGCCCCGGCCCAGCCCATCAATTCCAGCGAGCCGAGGTTGGCGGATACGAAGCTCAAGCCGGCGATCCATGCGGTCATCTCGCGGCCGGCCATGAAGAACTCTTCGCTGGTATTGGAGCGGCCCTTGAGGTAGATGCCGATCCAGATCACCATGCCGAAGTAGACGGCGATCACGATCATGTCGAGGAGGCTGAGATGCGCCATCGGAGCGGTGCTGAAGAAGGCCAGCAGGGCCGGCGATGCAAGGTGGGTCATGCAGTTCACCATCACGGTTTCAAACCTCTTTCCTGAGCGGCCAATTGCTAGCTGTTCTCTTGTCCATAAGTTGCATCCGCGCCATGCTTTCGGAAGTAGTGCCGATCGAGCAGCGCCTGGGAAACGCCAGCGCTTTCGGGACGCAGCAGAGTCGTGTAAACGGCCATGCGCGCCACCGTCTCCAGGATCACGGCGTTGTAGGCTGCGTCCGTCGGAGTCTTGCCCCAGGTGAAGGGTGCGTGGCCGGCCACCAGCACGGCCGGCATGGCCATGGGATCGAGAGCGCTGAAGCGGCGCACGATGGCCTTGCCGGTGTTCAGCTCGTACTTGCCTTGGATCTCTTCGTCGCTGAGCGCTTCGGTGGCCGGCACCGGGCCGTGGAAATAGTCTGCGTGGGTGGTGCCGAAGGCGGGAATGCCGCGCCCTGCCTGCGCCCATGAGGTGGCAAATTCGGAGTGGGTGTGAACCACGCCGCCGATGGCCGGGAAGGCCCGGTAAAGCTCCAGATGCGTCTCCAGATCGGAGGAGGGCTTGAGCCGGCTTTCAATAATCTTGCCGTCGAGATCGCAGAGAACGATATCCGCGGCCGTCATCCGCTCGTAGGGAACGCCGCTGGGCTTGATGGCGATGATCCCGGCTTCGCGGTCGATGCCGCTGGCGTTGCCAAAGGTGTAGAGCACCAGGCCGTGGCGGACGAGTTCGAGGTTGGCTTCCAGAACTTCAGCTTGCAAACGCAGGAAATCCATGCAAATGCTCCACAACGCACATAGATGATCGTACCCCGGCACGGATAAACTAAGGATACACAGTGGCCGAGGGCGGCGGTAAACCTTTTCTCAACCCGTAGGATGAAAGTAATTTTTTCTCCCGTCGCCTGTCAAGCAGCCCGCTGTATCGAGTATCCTGTAAACGCATTCTTTATTCTCCCCATGACTGATCGCACCCCCAAGACCAAGCGGCGAGCGCCACGAAATCCAGAGCGCATGGATATTCATACCGTGGCGCGGATGGCCAAGGTCTCCATCGCCACCGTCTCGCGCACCATCAATCACGTCCCCACGGTGAATGCCAAGATGGCCAAGCGGGTTTGGGAGGTGATCAAAGAGCTGGATTATCTGCCCAATACCCAGGCCCGCGCCCTGGTCTCCGGGCGCAGCCGGCTTCTGGGGCTCATCATCTCCGAGATTACCAATCCGTTTTTCCCCGAATTGATTCAAGGATTCGAGGATGTAGCCGTGGAGTTCGGCTATGAGATGCTGATCAGCTCCACCAACTACGACCCCGAACGGATGAAGAGCTGCATTCGCCGCATGGTTGAACGCAAGGCGGAAGGCGTGGCGGTGATGACCTTCGGCATTGAAGAGCCGCTGCTGGGACAGTTGGCGGAGCGCAAGGTGCCCATGGTCTTTGTGGACGTGGGGCCGGATGCGCCGGGCATCAGCTTGCTGCGCGTGGACTATCACCATGGCATTCGACAGGGCGTGCAGCATCTGGCCGCGCTGGGGCACCGGGATATTGCCTTCATCAGCGGCCCGCTGCGCCTGCATTCAGCGCAATCGCGGCTGGCGGCGTTTCATCGCGCGGTGCGGGAGTGCGGCATCACGGTGGAGGCAGAGCGGATTGTGGAAGGCGATCACACCATGGAAGGGGGCATGGCCGCGGCGGAAAAGCTCTTCACCGGCGGCAAGCTGCCCACCGCGGTGATGTGCTCCAACGACGTGACGGCCATAGGAGTGCTGCAGAAGGCCTACCGCGCCGGGCTGCGCGTGCCGGATGACCTCTCCGTCATCGGCTTTGACAACATCCATCTGACGCAGATGACTACTCCGCCCCTGACCACCATCCAGATGTCCTGCTTCGAGCTGGCGCGGGCGGCGGTGATGGCGCTCATCGCGCAGGTCGAGGGGACGCCGGCGCCGCAGCGCGACTATCCCATCGAGACTAAGTTGGTGGTCCGCGAATCCACGGGATTTCCCCGCGGCTCCATACTCGACCCGCGGAAATAGCCCGAGAGCTGAATCGCGAAAGCGCGCTGTTTTTCGGCGAAGTGGTCCATCTTGCTCATCTTTCCGGCCTCTGGCAGAGCAATCTACCTTCGGAGCAGTGCGCAGGTTTGAGCGCACTGAAAGCAGTTGCCGAATCCGAGCGCAGCGATTCATCCCCGCCAACTGCCCTTCTTACCCCCGGAGGCAGCCGATGAATGCCCTGTTGATCTACCCGGAATTTCCCGAAACCTATTGGAGCTTCAAACACGCGCTCAAGTTCGTGGGCAAGCGGGCTGCGCAGCCGCCGCTGGGGCTGATGACGGTGGCCGCGCTGCTGCCGAAGGCGTGGAAG
>Ga0224554_1001599_pt1 | contig 13788 bp, 11 predicted proteins | sample 714S22024metaG_FD_180666 | JGI IMG/M metagenome (GOLD analysis project Ga0224554, IMG submission 180666) | Peat soil microbial communities from Stordalen Mire, Sweden - 717 S2 20-24 | ecosystem: Environmental > Terrestrial > Soil > Wetlands > Peat | place: Sweden: Norrbotten County, Stordalen...
CGCCGGACGGATACTGGAGGCCGTCGAGATTCTACGGACGCAGCCCCAAATGGGGCACCCCGGCCGGTTGGCTGGAACCCGGGAACTGGCGGTGTCCGGCACGCCGTACATCGTTCCATACCGGGTCAGGCGTGAGCGGCTGGAATTGCTAGCTGTGTTCGATGGACGCCGGCAATGGCCACGAAAGCTCTGACCTAGGTTTGATCCCCGTAGGTAAGCTAGGCGCGCGAGGAGTGCAACATCTGCTCCAGGCGGGCGTCCATTTCTTCTTCTTCAATGAACTCGCCCCGGTCGGCCTGTGCGATGCCTTCCCGGACGGCGGCGCGAAAGCGGGCCTCTTCCTGAAGCAGACGCAAGGCTGCGTCCTTCACCAATCGCTCGGCGTCGGTGCCAGCGTGGATGGCGATTTGGGAAAGCTGCGTTTCCTGCTCGGGCGTGAAATGCACTTCCATGCCTTCAAGGTACGCGAAAACCGGCATTTCAGGCAAGCGCCGGAGAAGTGCGACGGGCCGCCTAACGGCCTCCTTCAGAATCACGAGCAACACTTCCGCCCCTTTCAGGGGCTCCGAGGGAAATGGCCTATCCCCATGGCTCGCGCCATGGGCTATTCTCTTGCGCTCTACGAGCTTTGAATGCGGAACACTTCCGAAGCCCAACCTTATGCCCTGTCCACTGCGGGCTGCTTCGCAAGGGCTTCGGCGATGCGCTCGCAGGCGTGGCCGTCGCCATAGGGGTTGTGGATGCGGGTCAAGCGGGCGTATTCGGCGGGATCGTCCAGGAGGCGGACGGCTTCGGAGACGATGAGGTTTTGGTCGACGCCCACGAGTTTCACGGTACCGGCTTCGACGGCTTCAGGGCGTTCGGTTTTGGCGCGCAGGACCAGCACGGGCTTGCCGAGGGAGGGGGCTTCTTCCTGGATGCCGCCGGAATCGGTAATAATCAGCTTGCAACGGCGCATCAGATCCACGAAGGGGACGTAGGGTAAAGGGTCGAGCAGCGTCACGTGGGGGAGGCCGGCGAGAAGGGCGTGCGCCGGGCCGGTCACGTTGGGATTGCGGTGAACGGGGTACACGATTTGCACATCACCGCGCGAAGCCAGGCGCGCCAGAGCCCGCATGACGCTTTCAAGCCCCGGCCCGAAGCTCTCGCGCCGATGGCTGGTAACCAGAACGAGATGCTTGCCGGGTTCGAGCCAGGGCCAATCGGGGGCGCGCAAGGCGCCGGAATCCAGGGCATCGCGAACATACAGCACGGCGTCGATGCCTGTGTTGCCCGTCACGAAAATCTTCTCGCGCGCCGTACCTTCACGTAAGAGCGCCTCGGCCGCGCGCGCTGTGGGGGCGAAATGCCATGCCGCCAGCCGGGAGGTCAGGACGCGGTTCATTTCCTCCGGGAAGGGCTGCGCCATATCCCCGGTTCGCAGGCCGGCTTCGACGTGCGCCACTGGAATCTCACTGTAGAAGGCCGCCAGCGCTCCGGCCAGGGTTGTGGCGGTATCGCCCTGGACTATGACCAGGTCCGGACGCTCGGTCTCCAGCACCGGATCGAGGGCGGCCAGGATACGCGCGGTGAGACCGGCGAGCGTCTGGCGGGGCTGCATGAGGTCGAGATCGTAATCCGGCTGGATGGAGAATGCATCGAGGGCGTGGTCGAGCATCTCGCGGTGTTGCGCGGTAACACAAACTTTTACCGTATAAGCATCCGGCGACAAACGCAATTGGCGCACCAACGGGCAGAGCTTGATGGCTTCCGGCCGGGTACCGAAGATGATCAGGATTCGTTTCAAGTGCAGGTTCCTCGCCCGCGTGGGGAATCTTGCGCCGACTGCTTGATTTCGAGGGAGTACTTAGCCACGGGGGCGCGCGCGTTTCAGGCGGTTGGCGCGGTATTGCTCGTAAGGAATGCCTTTTTCCTTCCGGCGCGATTCGGAAACGAGACCGTCCCAGAAGTCCTCCCAAACGGGCCTGTGTTTTTTCAGGTCGATGAGGACGCCCACCTTGCGGCCCTTCTCGTCGGTCACAAACTGGATTCCGGTCATGGCTTTATTTTCCTTCAGACGATGGCGCCGGCGCATTTTTGTTTTTCCGCATGGCTTCTCCCGCGGTTAACTCCATCGCGTAAACCAATGACAACATTGCCTCGAAGCGGATCGAGGACGTACCCTACCGATGATGGCAGGAGCGCCCGCGAGGCGCGTCTCGCCCGACGGGTAGCTCAGTGCTCTTCACTGCCGCGACTTCCAAAATCCGGCTCGATATTCCCGAGGACGATGTCGCCGAGCCGGAACTCACCATCCTGATTCCCGGCCTGAACGAGCGGCTGAGCATCGCCGCCGCGCGCGACGATTGGGACGAGCACTGGCGAGATTTCCGCGGGCAATGCCCGCCCGGCGCATCGCCTGTGTTGACATCCATCTCGCGACCCGGATAAACTCGGCATTCGTCGTGAGCGACCGCCCGAAAATCGCCGTGTGCGCGATATTGCTAACGGCGCTGGCTTGCGTCTATGCGGTTGGGCTGCGCGCACCGGCCGTGGGGCTGTTCCATGACGACGGGATCTACCTGGTAACGGCGAAGGCGCTGGCGACGGGGCAAGGATACCGGATTATCAGCTTGCCGGAGGCGCTTCCGCAGACTAAGTACCCGATCCTATTCCCCGCGCTGCTCGCCCTGGTATGGAAGCTGTTTCCGATATTCCCGGCGAATCTGACGGCCCTGAAGACGGTTCCTTTACTGGCGGCGGCGGCTTGGTTCTGGCTCTCCTACAAGCTGCTCGTCCAGGAGGGCGTATCCAAGGCGACGGCCTTGGGGATGGTCACACTTACCGCAGGCACGGGGTGGGTGTTTTTCCTGAGCACGATTCTCATGTCGGAGACCCTGTTCGCGGCCCTGGCGACGGGATCTCTTCTGATGCTGCGGCGGATGGAGCAACGTTCCATGCCGGCTGGCGCCGTTTGCGCCGCGGGCCTGGCGATCGGGCTGACGCTGCTCACCAGGGCGACGGGTGTTGCGCTGCTGGCGGCGGCGGGCGTCGCACTCCTGCGGAAACGGCGGTTCCGCGACGCAATTCTGCTGGCGCTGGTCGCGGCGGCCGTCTACGCGCCTTGGATCTGGTGGACGGCGGCCCATCCTTACGGGGGGAACGCCACGGAGGCCTATTACACGGGGCAGAACTACCGCACCTGGAACGTGCTGTTCAGTTTTAGCCCGCGCGAAAAACTGGCGATCATCTACGACAACCTCATCCATTTGGCGGGGGACCCGCTCGGCTTGCTGGAAGCGCCGATCGCCTTAGCGCCTTTTCTGTTGCTTCCCACCGGGATCGGCTTGGGATATGGCATTGTGCGATCCCTGTCGGGCCGAGGTCCGGTGACGGTCCCCGTCTTTCTGGTCTGCTATCTCGGCCTGCTAGTTTTTTGGGCATGGCCGCCGGAACGCTTCATGGTCCCTGTCTTTCCGCTGGTTCTACTCATGTTCTGGCGGGCGAGCGCAAAGGCTCGAACCATTGCCGGCGTGCGTTGGGCGATGCGAGCCGTGGTTCTGGCGCTTGCCGTATCGATGGGGCAGCACCTGTATGCATCCTGCCAGCGCATCGCCGCGAACGGCACTCCTACATCGGACAACTGGTTCGAGCTTCGCGCCATGACAACGTGGATTCGGAACGCGACGCCGCAAGGCGGCATCCTTATGGGTGTGGCGGACCCCGTGATGTACCTTTACACGGACCACAGGGCGCTGCGCGGATACTATTTGAACCCAGCCGCGTTGTTCTACGGAGTGAAGACCGGGCGCAACCCGGTGATTGAGCCGGCGGAACTGGCCGCGGCGATCATGCGGTCTAAAGCGTCGTATCTGATTGTCACGCCCGGTAACGGCGATGAGGTTAGCGCGTTCAACCGGGCCGTCGAGGAACTGGTTCGCAGCAGGCCGAAGGTGTTCCGGGCGGTTTACCACGCAGCGGGGGGGTACGTGGTTTACGAAATCGGCGCTATGGTTTTGTAGCGGCAGGCTTGCGCATGTCATCAAGGATCTCCTCGATGCGATAGGGATCGCGCATGGCGAGGTAGACTACACGGCGCCAGTCGAACGTATCGCCGATGTACCGATAGGCGGCGGGGAGGGGCGGGCCGCCAGGCGATCCGGGTGCGGGAATCGCGGACGGGAGATGAAACGCATACATGCCGCCACCAGCAAGGGCCTGGTGGGGGATGGCCAGCATCCAGGCGCAGTTAGCCCCGTCGGCGAACATGTTAGCGGATACGAAGGCCCACAAGCCGGCGTCGGCGGCGGTGGCGGCCTGGCAATCCCACAAACGGCCTTGCGGCACATAGGCCGCCGGGTCAATGAAGCCGTAGGAATCGACCAAGACGTTGTCCAGGCCGCGCCGACGAACGAAGGTCTCGACCCCGGGCAGTCCGGTGTCCCAATCCAGGTTGGAATCGCTCACCAACTCATAGCCGGGGCGACCGAACGAGAAGGAATTCAGAAAGGGGATGTAATAGGGCCAGGCGCGAATTACCGTAACTACCGAAGCGGCGGCCAGGGCGGCCGCGAGCCAGATGACGGCGCGGGCGCCAGGACGACCGGCATCACGCAGGTTTTGGAGCAGGCGCGGGACCGGCGCGAGCAGGAGCGACAGCAGCGCCAGAGGGACCGTGAAGTGGCGGATGGAGATGGTCATCGGGCTCATCATGCAGGCAGGCGCGACGATCGCCATGCCCAGCCACAGCGAACGCCAGTGAAAGTCCATGCCGGGGCGCAGGGCGGTGGCGCGGGCGCGGCCGAAGCGGGCTGCGAGCGCCACCGTCAGGCCGAGCGCCAGGGCGGCGAGAAACGCCAGCGTGGATTTGAGCAACACCGCCACCGGAAAGTAAAACCAAACGCCGCGCGAATAGGCGTGGCCCAATAGGTATGCCGGGCGAGTGGCGCTGGATGCAAAGAAGACTACGCCGCCCAGATAGATCATGACCGGCAGCAACAGGCGTCGCAGCGCCAGGGCGGCCCATCCATCGCCGATGCTTTTCAGCAGAATTGTGGACTGGTTCCAGGAAAACGCGAACTCTACGGCGTAGACCAACAGCGTCGCGGCCATTACTGCCTTGGCGGTTTCGCGCCAACCACGGAGCCACCAGACGTGGAAGGCTGCGCCGGAGGGCTGGCCTTTCAGCGGGAACCAGCGCAGTGAAAGAGGGAGCGCGGCGAAGGCGAAGAGCAGTAATCCAGCCGAGAACTTGGTGAGTAACGCCAGAGCGAGGGCGCACGCGCAGCGAAAGGCGGCGCGGGGGGAAGGGTCGCGCCACAGGGTAGCGAGGGTCCATAGCGCGAGCAGCGAAAAGAGCGCCAGCGCGGTATCGGTAAGCACCAGCGGACCGAAGGCCAGAAACGTGGGCGTGGTCGCGAACCAACACAGGGCGAAGACGCCGCCCCAACTATCGGCCAGGCGCTCGCCGCAACGGTAGATGGCGAAGCCCGACGCCAGCAGAAGCAGCAACATAGGTAGGCGGGCCCAGCGCAATGTTGAGTCGAGGCCGTTCCAGCGGGTGAGGATCGCGGCACCGAAGAGCCATTCGCCGAGCAGGGCGTTGGCCTGACGCTGGCCGCTCCAGGTCCAGACGGGGCCGCCGTAATCGGCGCGCGCGCCCCGCGCGGCCAGCAATGCGGAGGCCAGCAATTTCGCAAGCGGCGGATGCTCGGGGTTCATCCGCAGATCGAGTTTCTGCCAGTAGCTGATGCCGGCCCCGATGTGGGCCACTTCGTCGAACGCTACGGACTCGCGGAATGCAGCGCCGCCCGCCAACACGGCCAGCAGCGCGAGCAGGAAAACCGCGGCCAGCCGCGGGGCGGCGCGGGAGATGGTCTTCTTGCGCATGCGGAATGGTTCGGCGAAGGGGCTATGGTAACATGCGCATGGAGACAGTCCTATCCATGGCGAGCGACTTCCCCTTCTCATATAAAGCCGCGCTTCTGAGTGCGATCGAGACGATCGACCTGGAGAAGGTGGGGCAGGCGATCGAGACGTTGCGGCGGGCGCGGGAGGAAGGGCGGCGGATTTTCGTGTGTGGAAACGGGGGCAGCGCCTCCACTGCGTCGCATTTCGTTTGCGACATGGTAAAAGGGGCGAGCCATGGCCGACCGTCGCGTTTCCGGATCATGGCGCTGACGGATTCCCTGCCTACGATCACGGCGTATTCCAACGACGTCGGCTACGAATGCGTGTTTGTGGAGCAGTTGAAGAATTTCGCAGAGCCGGGAGACGTAGTGATGGCGATCAGCGGTTCGGGGAACTCGCCCAACGTGCTTCGCGCGGTGGAATACGGCAACTCGATCGGATGCCAGACGATCGCGCTGACCGGCCGCAACGGAGGCGAACTCGGGCGCATGGCCCAACTCAATCTGCAGGTCTCGCATCCTCACATGGGACGGATCGAAGACGCCCACATGATTGTGACGCACATGATCTGCTATTACTTTATGGATGAAGAGGGGCGGGAGCGCAAAGATCCTTAACCTTCTGTCCTGATTCTTACGCCCCTGCGGGGCTGACATGTTTCCGGACTCGTTCCACAGGGCTTACGCCCTGGGCTATCTTCTTACGCCCCTGCGGGGCTTAGGCGTCCACGCCATAGCGGCAGCCGATCTACTCCTGCCGGACAACGGGCATGCGCCAGCCGGTACCGAAGGCGCGGGAAGTGACTTTGAGAGCGGGAGCGGCCTGCTTGCGCTTGAACTCGGCGGCGCGGACCAGCTTCAGGACCCGGCGCACGGTGGGTTCGTCGAAGCCCTGGGCGATGATGTCTTCGGCCGACTGGCACTGCTCGATATGCAGTTCCAGAATCCGGTCGAGGAGATCGTACGGCGGGAGGCTGTCCTGGTCGGTCTGGTTGGGCCGGAGTTCGGCGGATGGCGCCTTGGTGAGAATGGTTTCGGGGATGTCCGCACGGCGGCGGTTGCGCCACCGCGAGACGCGGTACACCATCATTTTCGGCAGATCGGCGATCACCGCGAGACCGCCGTTCATATCGCCGTACAGGGTGCAATACCCCACGGACATTTCCGATTTGTTTCCGGTGGTGAGCAGGAGCGAGCCGAACTTGTTGGAAAGCGCCATCAAGAGATTGCCGCGGATGCGCGACTGGATGTTCTCTTCGGTGACGTCCGGCGGGAGCGCACGGAAAGCGCCGGCCAGGGCCGCGTCATAGGCGCTCATCATGGGCGCGATGGGCAGGGTGAGGGTTTCGATTCCGAGGTTACGCGCGAGAGCGACGGAATCGTCCAGGCTGCCGGGGCTGGAATAGGGCGAGGGCATCATCACGCCGAGCACATTTTCACGGCCGAGAGCGTCGGCTGCGAGGGCCGCGGTGAGCGCCGAATCGACGCCGCCCGAAAGGCCCAACAGGGCTTTGCGGAAGCCGGTTTTACGGGCGTAATCGCGGACGCCGAGCGCCAGAGCATGCCAGATCTCGGCCTCGGGTTCGAAATCGTCCGCGGCGATGGCGCCCGTCCCGGCGGCGAGGTCCACGGTGAGGGTGTCTTCCTCGAAGCCTTTGGCGCGGGCGAACATGCGGCCCTGGGCGTCGAACGCGGCGCTGCGGCCATCGAAGATGAGGTCGTCATCGCCGCCCACCTGGTTCACGTAAACCAGGGGCAAGGAATATTTGCGGGCCAGATGGCCGAGCATGCGTTCGCGCAGGATCTGCTTTTCGGCGGTGAAGGGAGAGGCGGAGAGGTTGACGATGGCCTGGGCGCCGGCCTGGGCAAGACCCTCGATGGGATCCTGGTGATAGCGTCGGCGGCTCCAAAAATCGCGGTCGTTCCAGACGTCTTCGCAGATGCTGATGCCCAGGCGCCAGCCGTTCAGTTCGAGAATTTGGGGGCCGGTAGCCGGTTCGAAGTAGCGGTCTTCATCGAAGACGTCGTAAGTGGGCAGGAGGGTTTTATGAAAAACCGGGCCGGCGGCGCCATCTTTCAAGAGCACGGCGCTGTTGAACAAAGGGCGGCCGCTGTCGGCGGGATTGGGAGTCGCGATGCCCACCAGCAAGGGGGGGCCGTCTTTCAATTCCGTGGCCAGGGCATTGAGCGTCCGGCCGGCGCGGCGCACGAAACCGCGATTCATGAGGAGGTCGCGCGGGAGGTATCCCATCAAGGCCAACTCGGGGGTTACGGCCAGATCGGCGCCCTGGGACTGCGCGGCGCGCACGCCGCGGGCAATCAACGCGGAGTTTCCTTTCAGATCGCCCGCGGTGGGGTTGATTTGGAGAAGCGCGATACGCAAGGCCGAAATTTAAGTGTAACAGGGTGGGAAAAGCGGACTACCGTGAACCGCGCGACAATACCAGGGACTTGACGGCGTGGAACATGATAAAGGTGTCCATGCCCAGGGACATGTTCTTGATGTAGTAAAGGTCGCGTTCAAGATTGGCGGCGGCGTCCAAGAACTCGCCGTGCAATGTGAAATTGATTTGGGCCCAGCCGGTGATTCCCGGCCGCACACAGTGGCGCTGCCGGTAGTACGGGATATGCCCGGAAAGCGCGGCGGCGAACTCCGGCCGTTCGGGACGCGGCCCCACGAAAGACATATCCCCTTTCAACACATTGAACAGTTGCGGCAGGTCGTCGATCCGCAACTGACGGAGGATGCGGCCGACGCCGGTTATGCGAGGGCAGTGTTCGGCATCGGCTCGAGTCGAACGAAAGCTGTAAAGCGTGAAGACGGCGTCGCGCAAGCCGACGCGCGTCTGGCGGCACAGGACCGGTCCGGGCGACGAGAGTTTCACGGCCAGCGCGGCGGCCGCCATGATGGGGGCGGCCGCGACGGTTCCAATGGCTGCGAGGGATACGTGCCAGAGCCTCCGATACAGAACGTTTTGAGGACGGGGATCGAGATCGCCGGATTGCATGAGCTGAGACGGCCGCAGTTCCGCGAGGCGCACGCGCCCCCGAAGTTTTTCATAGGCGCTGGCCGCTTCTTCCACGACATACCCGGCAAAACGAAGCTCCAGGAGTTCGACGAACGGCGCGCGGCTGCGATCGGACAAGCCGACGAGAATCCGGTCCGGGCGCGCGGTCTCGACCGCCTCCCGCAACGAGGCCATGGGGCCGAGAATCTCTCCGCCGGGAAGCGCCGATCCGGCGTCCCGGGAATCCCGCACGTACCCGGCTACCAGGAGCCCCAATTCCGGATGCTCGCCGACGTGCCTGCCGATGTCCTCCAGCAGGGGGCTGCCACCCACCAGCAGCAGCCGGTTCCGGCCGAGGATCTGAAGGGCATAGACGCTAAAAAACACGCGCCAGAAGAACAGTACGACCAGCGTGAGCAAGCTGCCCCACAAGATCACCGGCATGGGCGCCTTCAGGTCCGGGGCGAAATAGCTGACGAGCCCTTGCAGAAGAAAGGCCCAGCCCATCGCCACGCAGAGATCCTGGAGCAGCACGACGCGCGACGGGACGCGGAAGCGCGAATAAAAATCCCGCAAGTACAGGCCAATCAGAATGGTGAAAACCACCACTAAGATGCGCGCGATCCCGCCATCGTAGAGGAGGTACGGCGCGGGGTCAACCTCCATGACGAGATAGGTAGTCAGGATAAACGCCGATGTAATCAGCAGGATATCGACCGCGAGCAGCGCCAATACGCTCGTGGGGACGAAAACGCGAAATAGCCGAACCATCCGGATTTATCCTTAGCAACGCGCGCGAGGCGGTTAGCCGTCAGCACGTCAACCCTACAGTGTATTTGGATTCGAGGCTGGCTGTATTGACAAGCGCGCGACGTTCGTCGCAGGATGAAGGCTAAGCCGTCTCGGGCCTTCGAACACAGCGCCTCGACCGCATCGTTATTCACCGTGCTCGCTTATATCGCGCAGAAACTCAAGGTGGCCGCGGCCGAGTTTAGCCGTCTTCCGGGGGCCCTGAAACTCGCTTGGGCCGCAGCGCGGCTATGGACCGCGTTGTGGGCCGTCCTCCTGGTTCTGCAGGGACTGCTCCCGGTCAGCAGCGTATATCTGACCCGGCCTTTGGTGAACCGGATCCTGGCCGCGATCAAGAGCGGCGGAACATGGGAAAGCGTCCGGCCGGCCATCGCGATCGGCGTGCTGATTGCGGCGATCGCGCTGCTTACCGAGATTTTGCGGCCCGCCACGGTTTGGGTGCGGACCCATCAATCCGAGCTGGTCCAGGATTACATCACGGCTTTGATTCAGCGCAAATCCGCGGAGATCGATCTGGCTTTCTACGACTCCCCGGAGTTTTACGACCGGCTGCACCGGGCGCGCGCCGAGGCGTCGTATCGCCCGGTGCTGCTGCTGGAGAGCCTGAGCGGAATCCTGCAGAACGGGATCACGCTGACAGCCATGCTGGCGGTGCTGGCGCCATTCGGCGTCTGGCTGCCCGTGGCGCTGCTGGCGAGCACGCTGCCGGCGCTCTACGTGGTTTTGCGCAACACCGTGCGCCAGCACGAATGGCGGCTGCGAACGACCGGCGACGAGCGCCGCACCTGGTATTACGACTGGCTGCTCACGGGCCACGAAGCGGCTTCCGAACTCCGGCTCTTTGCGCTCGGCGACCGGTTTCAGACGGCTTACGCCGCATTGCGAAAGCGGTTGCGGGGCGAGAAGTTCCAGCTTGCGCAAAGCCAGGCGCTAGGCGAATTCGCGGCCGGCGCACTGGCGCTTCTAGCGGCCGGCGCGAGCCTCCTCTGGATGGCATGGCGAGCGATTCGCGGATGGATCACGCCGGGCGACCTGGCGCTTTTCTATCAGGCCTTCCAGCAAGGCCTCGGCCTGATGCGGTCGCTGCTTCAGAACCTCGGCCAACTCTATGCCAGCAGCCTGTTTCTTGGAAACCTGTTTGAGTTCCTGGCGCTGGATCCCACGGTACTCAGCCCGCCTTCACCCAGCCCCATGCCTTCCGCGCTCAAGAGCGGAATCCGTTTCGAGCGGGTCACATTCCGATATCCGGGAGCCCAGGAACCCACCCTGAGCGATTTCAGTCTCACCATCCCGGCCGGCCGAATGGTGAGTCTGGTAGGCCCCAACGGGGCGGGCAAGAGCACTTTCGTGAAGCTGCTGTGCCGTTTTTACGATCCGGTGGGCGGCCGCATCGAACTGGATGGCCGCGATCTGCGCAGTTTTCAGATCGAAGAACTGAGGCGCCACATCACGGCGCTATTCCAGGAACCCGTTCGTTACAACGACACGGCCAGGGAGAACATCCGTCTGGGCGACCAAGGCGCGTCCGAGGCGGAGATCGAAGCCGCGGCCGTGGCCGCCGGCGCCGACGAAATTGTCCGGCGCCTGCCGGCCGGTTACGACAACCCGCTGGGGAAGTTCTTTAACGACGGCGCCGAGATCTCCACCGGCGAATGGCAGCGCATCGCCTTAGCGCGCGCATTTCTACGCCAGGCCCCGATTCTGATTCTCGACGAGCCCACGAGCGCGATGGACCCCTGGGCGGAAGCCGAGTGGATCAAGCGCTTCCGGTCGCTTGCCCATGGGCGCACCGCCATCCTGATTACGCATCGCCTCACTACCGCGATGCGCGCGGACGAAATCCACGTCTTTTTCGGGGGCCGGGTGGTGGAGTCCGGCTCGCATGAAGAGCTATTGAGATGCGGCGGCCTCTATGCCCAGTCCTGGGCAAGGCAGCAAGAGCCGCAGCATAGCGCATAGTTACGGCGGCGGCGTAAGACAACCCGCGTGCTAGGATGGGTTTCGCGCATGGTCGATATCCACAGCCACATTCTCTGGGAACTCGACGACGGATCGGGCAGCGTAGAAGAGAGCATCGCCATGATGCAGGTCGCCAGGGAAAGCGGCACAACGGACATCGTGGCGTCGCCCCACTCGAATGCGGAGTTCGCCTACCGGCCCGAGCTGGTGGACCAGCGGATACGGGAACTCACCGCCCTAACCGGCGGTGCGCCGAGGGTTCTCAGAGGCTGCGATTTTCATCTAAGCTTCGATAACATCGACCACTTGCTGGACGAGCCCGGCACGTACACCATTAACGGAAAGCAATACCTGCTGGTGGAATGTCCCGATTTCCACGTCGGCAAGCATACGGAGATCGTCTTGCGGCGACTGGTGGATGCGGGGATCGTACCCGTCGTGACGCATCCGGAGCGCAATCCGGTCCTGCGGCGGGAGCTTAGCCGAGTGGGAGAATGGGTCGAGCTTGGATGCCTGGTGCAGGTGACGGCTCTTTCGGTAACGGGCGGCTTCGGCGGCGCGGCCGGCGCCGCGTGCAACAAATTATTAGACCGCGGCATGGTGCATGTGGTGGCCAGCGACGCGCACGATCCGGAGCATCGCAGCCCGAACCTAGACAAGGCGCACAAAGCCATCCGGTCCCGCTATGGCGACGACGCCGCGGAAATTCTGTTTACCGAAAACCCGCGCAGCATCATCGAAGGCCTTCCCGTGGCGGGCGGAAAACAGCCGTGTTTGGCAGGGCCGAAGCGATGGTGGCAGTTCTGGAAAGAGCAGGCCGATTAGCGTAGTGTCCAGGGATCTCGCATCAACGCGTTTGCTGGCGAAACAAGGTTGCGACGCCGGAACTCAAACCTGGGCGGCGGCCAAGCTGGATGGTCCACCACGTCACTCGCATCAAGTTCGGCTGGCGCAAGTTCAGATCGATTTCGCCGTTGGCCCCGTCGCCGGATGTCCAAACCAGAGCCGCCGACGGTCCCCGGGACAACTTGCCTTGGACCTGAAAGACGACATCTTGAGACACGGCCGTATCGGGAACCTTGTAGGTTCCACGATATTGGCCCTCTAGAATTCCGTCCTTTTCCGTGAGTTGGAACTCGATATCCACCGGCGGGTAGAGATGCGGGTCGGGCTTCTCGAGAGTTGGCACATAGAACCACTCCCCGGCGAACGAGGATTCCCGTACGCGCGGAAGGTAAGGCGCATGTTCCGGCTCCCGGATTTCGGGCGTGCGCGCCGCATAAGCCGCGGCCGGGGCCAAGCCGGAAGGCGCAAGCGGTATCGGCGCTGGAATATCCGAAAGAACGGGAGGCTCGGGTTTGGAAGCGCCGCGTTCTTCCAGCGAAGCAGCTTCGGCCGCGGACAATAAACGAGGTTTCACGATGCGACGACCGCCGGTTGGACGCTTGGCAACCGGTTCAGGGGGCTGGAGCACGGGTCCCGTTCCATTCCGGGAGAGACCTTCCGGCGCGGATTCCGCCGGGGTGGGGGCGCGGGCCGTCATATACCAAAAGCCGCTGCCAAAAATCATGCACCCGATCAGGATCCAAAACCAGTGTCGAAGGGCGGATTGCGCCCACTCGAAGTCTCCCAGCGGCCGAACAAACGGCTCCGCGCCATCGCGCGGGGCCCACTGCGGGGCGGCATTCGGATAAGCGTCCGCCGCAAGACCCTCATCATAAGCGCGGCGCTTTCGGGGGTCCACGAGAACATCGAGGACCTCATGCAGACGTTTCATCTGGCACGCGGCCGCAGCCCTCAGCTTTTCGTCCGTCTGGCCATCGGGATGCAGAAGGCGGGCCAGCGTTTTGTAGGCCTGGCGAATCTCTTCAACCGAAGCATCGTTGCAGACGCCAAATTCCTCGTAAAAATTCATCATGGGGCCGTCAGGGCCTCCGGAGCGCGCTTACCGTATACTCTATGACAAAAGCGGGCCCCGTTGGGAGACGATGAACCGCCAACCTGTTAATACAGGCCCAATACAGGGCGCGACGGGGATACAAAAGGCGGCGACCCCATTGGGTTGCGCATTGCATCGGTATTCTCTTTGTGATACACGTCTTTTTACACGCGCAGCGACCAGG
>Ga0224554_1001600_pt1 | contig 13787 bp, 11 predicted proteins | sample 714S22024metaG_FD_180666 | JGI IMG/M metagenome (GOLD analysis project Ga0224554, IMG submission 180666) | Peat soil microbial communities from Stordalen Mire, Sweden - 717 S2 20-24 | ecosystem: Environmental > Terrestrial > Soil > Wetlands > Peat | place: Sweden: Norrbotten County, Stordalen...
AAAGAACGCGATGGCGAATTCCCTGCTTCCCCTCGAAGAGCGCAATCTTTCACCCGACCAGGTAGAGTCGCTGGACAAGCGCCGCGACCTGGGACACACGCTTCTGGTGATTGCCGGGCAATTCTCGGTGATCGCGACCATCCTGTTGCTGTGGGTCGGCCAGGATTTGAAATACTCCCCGGGCTGGGCGCATCCCATGGCCTACTACTTCTTTCTTGCACTCATCCTGATCGTGGTGTTCGGTGTCACCGGACTCGTGCTCCGCCGCGGCACGCCGCGCATCGACTGAGACGCTCAACCGCCAGATTAAGGAAGCCGTGCATCGATTCCTAGCCATTTTCACGGCCTTGCTCATGGCCGTCGCGGTTTGCCCGTTCGCAAATGGGCAAGACTATCAGCCACAGGCCCCCGCAGCCGATCGCGCGCTGGCGCGGGAGATCTTTAAAGAACTCATCGAAATCAACACCACCGACACGCCGCAAGGCAATGTGACCACTGCGACTGAAGCGATGGAGCACCGCTTCCTCGACGCGGGTTTCTCGCCCCAGGACGTTCGCCTGCTGGGACCCGATGAGCGCAAGAAAAATCTCATTGTCCGTTTCCGCGCCAGCGGCACACCGGCAGAGAAGCCTGTCCTCTTTCTTTGTCACATGGACGTGGTGCAGGCTTTGCGCTCCGACTGGTCCACCGATCCATTTCAGTTTGTCGAGAAGGACGGATATTTCTATGGGCGCGGCACGCAAGACATGAAGGACTCTGACGCCGCGCTCGTGGAGACTTTTCTGCGTCTGCATCGCGAGGGGTACAAGCCACGGCGCGACCTGATCCTGGCGTTGACGGCGGACGAAGAGGGAGGCAAGTTCAACGGCGCAGACTGGTTGGTGCGCGAGCATCGCGATCTGGTAGACGCCGCTTTCGTCGTCAACCCCGATGCCGGCGGCATTGAGCTGGAGCATGGGCGGCCGCTGGTAGCCGAAGTGGAGGCGACCGAGAAGCTGTACGCCGACTATCAGGTTACCGCGACCAATCGCGGCGGCCACAGTTCTCTGCCACGGCCCGACAACGCCATTTATGAGCTGACCGCGTCGCTCGGTCGGCTGGCAGCGTACACGTTCTCTGTCGAGTTGAACGATGTCACTCGAACCTACTTCGCGAATCTCGCGGCTCAGGAGACGGGTGCAACGGCAGCCGATATGCGGGCGATTCTGGCCGCACCTCCAGACAGTGGCGCCGCGGTGCGCTTGAGCGCGGAACCCGCTTTCAACGCCCGGCTGCGTACCACTTGCGTCGCCACTCGATTGAGCGGCGGCCACGCCAACAACGCGCTTCCGCAAACTGCGCAGGCAATTGTGAACTGCCGGATCCTGCCCGGCCACTCGCCCGAGGAAATCAGGAAGCAGCTCATCTCCATCTTTGGCGACCCGCAACTGAGCGTGGAGTACATATCGAGCCTCGGCGATGTGTCCGCGATAGCGCCCGATCGCAAGGCGATCGTTCCGCCGGCGTTGATCGCGGAGGTCTGGGGGCCGCTAACCACACTGACGCAAGCCATCTGGCCGGGACTAACGGTCACGCCGGTGATGGAAAACGGCGCCAGCGACTCGATCTACTTCGCACAGGCAGGCATTCCGAGCTACGGCTACTCGGCGATCGCGCTGGAACGGGACGATGTGCGTGCCCATGGACGCGATGAGCGCTTGCCCCTCGATTCCTACTGGAAGTCGCTCGACTTCTGGTACGCGTTCGCAAAGAAACTCGGAGACGAGTGAACGCGGAGCATCGGCCGACTCGCGGATTAATGAAATCGCCGCCGCAACCTGAGTCAACCATCCCCACTGCTAAACTAAAGCTTGATGATTCTCCCGTTTGTCCGCGAAATATTCGCGGAGCTGGAGCATTCCTCGGGATTTGAGCGCGTTCGCAGGCACCTTAGCCTGGGTGCGGGACGGCGGCGTGTGTCCGGACTGACTTGGACTGCGCGGGCTCTCTACTTGCCGCTGATGGCGCGGGCCGCCAAACAGCCGGTCATCTTGATCGTGGCCGACAACAAGGCCGCCGAGGCCCTTGAACCGCTCCTCAAGGCCGGATGCGAGCTGACCGGCGCCATCGATCCAGCCCGCGTTGTCCGTTTTCCCGCTCACGATGTGCTTCCCTTTGAAAATCTCTCGCCGCACCCCGATGTCCAGGAACAGCGCGCCGCCGCACTGTGGAAGCTTTCGAGCGGAGCCGTCGATATTCTCATCGCTCCCGTCGAATCCGCGGCTCTCAAACTCTTCGACCTCGAGTACTATGCCGGTCTCGCTGTAACCCTCAAGCGCAGCGAAGAGGTCGACATCGAGGTGCTCACCGCGCATCTGGCCAGCGTGGGTTACACGCAGGTCGATCTCGTCGAAATGCCCGGCCAGTTCACCCGCCGCGGCGGAATTCTGGACGTCTATTCGCCGGAATTCGATCGCCCCGTGCGCATCGAGTTCTTCGGCGACGAAATTGAAACGATTCGCAAATTCGATCCGGAAACGCAACGCTCGCAGAGTGGGCTGGATGAGACCGAACTGCTGCCGCTCACGGAAACGCCCGCGACCGAGCAATTGCTGGCTGCGGTAAACGGGCGCCTGAGCCGGCAGCGCATCCAGATCGAGAATGACGCTGAGAATGACGAAATGGCCGCCGAGGCGGCTGCGGCCGGTGGCGTCAGCGTCTTCCCAGGCTGGGAGTTTTTTGCGCCCGTCGCCGGAGCAGATCGGTCCCTGCTCACACTCCTGCCGCGCTGCGCGCTCTTCGTCGATGAGCCGGCAATGGTGCACAGCCAGATCGACCGCTGGTGGAGCAAGGTCGAGCTGCGCCACGAGCGCTCCGGGATTGGTTCGCTCTTCCGGCCGGAGGACATCTATCTGCGCCCCGAGGTTTTGCAAGCTTCGCTCGATGCTCATATGGGCCTCGATCTCGATCAACTGGGCGCGGTGGATGTGCTCGAGGCGGACACAACCCTGGGCGAGATCGAGCTGCCCACGCGCCCCACGCTCCGCTTCCATGGCTCGATTCCCGCGCTGACCGAGCAACTGAAAAAACTCATCGCATCTGAAGCGCGCATCGTCCTTGCCGCTCCGCATCAAGGCGACGTGGAGCGACTGGCGACTGTTCTTCGCGAATACGAAGTTCCCTACCGGCTAGGCAGTCGCGCGCCGCGCGCCGGCGACACCATGCTCGAGGAAGCCAGTTATATGGCTGGCGACCTTCGCGTGCCGGTAATTGTTCGCTCGCCGCTGGCGTCGGGCGTCGTGTTCGCAAACGCGAACTTGATCGTCTTCGGCGCTAACGATCTCTCCGACGAAGCCGACGTTGCGGCGCGCCCCGTTCCCAGAAAGTCGAAGACCGCGGCCTTTGTCTCGGACTTTCGCGACCTCGGCGTCGGCGACTACGTGGTCCACGTGGAGCACGGCATCGCGCAGTACCAGGGGCTGAAGGAGATTGAGCAGGACGGCCTCTCCGTTGAGTTCATGATTCTGGAGTTCGCCGAGGGCGCAAAGCTCTACGTTCCGCTCACTCGGCTTGACCTGATCCAGAAGTACCGTTCGACCGACACTGGCCCCGCGCCGGTGCTGAACAGGCTTGGCACGCAGCAATGGACCCGAACCAAGGCGCGCGTGCGAAAGGCCATGCAGGACATGGCCGCCGAGCTGCTCAAGCTTTATGCCGAGCGGCACACCGCGCAGGGCAACGCGTTCTCGGTGGACAACGAGTTTCAGCGCGAATTCGAGGACTCATTTGATTTCAGCGAGACCGACGATCAGATCACTGCGATTCGCGCCGTCAAGGACGACATGGAATCGCCCACGCCCATGGACCGCCTGCTATGCGGCGACGTGGGCTACGGCAAGACCGAAGTCGCCATGCGCGCGGCGTTCAAGGCCGTGCAGGATGGCAAGCAGGTTGCGGTGCTCACGCCCACCACGGTGCTCAGCTTCCAGCACTTCGAAACCTTCAAGCAGCGGTTCGCACAGTTTCCCATTCACATCGAAATGATCTCGCGTTTCCGCACCGCAAAGGAGCAAAAGGACATCATCGAGCGCGTGGCGACAGGCCGCGTCGACATTCTCATCGGAACGCACCGCCTGCTCTCGAAGGACATCAAATTCCAGGATCTCGGATTGCTTGTTGTCGACGAGGAGCAGCGCTTCGGCGTTCGCCACAAGGAACGCCTGAAGCAGTTGCGCAAGGAGATCGACGTGCTGGCCATGAGCGCAACGCCCATTCCGCGCACACTCCATATGTCGCTCGTCGGCCTGCGCGACATGAGCATTATTGAAACGCCGCCCAAAGATCGCATGGCGATTCAAACCGTCGTGGCGCGCTTCGACGAGAAAATCATTCGCTCGGCAATCGAGGTAGAGCTCGAGCGCGGCGGCCAGGTATTTTTTGTCCACAATCGCGTGGAGTCAATCTACGAAATCGCCGCGCGCATTCAGGAGCTTGTGCCGTCTGCCCGTGTCGCCGTCGCCCACGGCCAGATGGGCGAGAACGACCTCGAAAAAGTCATGCTCGCCTTCATGCGTCACGAGTTCGACGTGCTCGTTGCCACAACCATCATCGAGAACGGCCTCGACATTCCACTCGCGAATACAATCCTGATCAACCGCGCCGAGCGCCATGGCCTGAGCGAGCTCTATCAGCTACGCGGACGCGTCGGCCGCTCCAATCGCCGCGCTTACGCCTACCTGCTCATCCCGCCGGAAAATGAACTGACTGAAATCGCCCGCCGCCGTCTCGCCGCGCTCAAGGAGTTCAGCGACCTCGGCGCGGGATTCAAAATCGCCGCGCTCGACCTGGAGCTGCGCGGCGCGGGCAATATGCTCGGCGGCGAGCAGAGCGGCCACATCGAAGCCGTTGGCTTCGAGCTGTACACGTCCATGCTCGAGGCTGCGGTGAAGGAAATGAAGGGCGAGGCCGGCGAAGAGCGCCCTGCCACTCAGCTCAACCTCGGCATCGCGCTGCGCATCGACGAAAGCTACGTGCCGGAAGAGAACCAGCGCCTGCGCCTCTACAAGAAAATCGCCGGCGCGAACACCGAGGCCTCGGTGAATGAGATAAGAGCAGAAATGCAAGACCGCTATGGCGCGCCGCCTGACCCCACCGTTTATCTTCTTGAAGCGGCCTTCCTGCGCCTCGAGTGCGAACGCCTCGGCATTGCGCAGATCGACCGCAAACGCGCCGAGCTGCACATCCGCTTTATGGAGAATGCGGCCGTCGATCCTGCGCACCTCATGCAATTGGTCGCGCGCAACGCCAAGCGCGGCGCGCAGTTCACGCCGCAAGGACTGCTCAAGCTCCCGTTGCGCGCCACGCGATCCGACGAAGTTCTGCTCGAAATTCGAGAATTGCTTGCCGACCTGGCGCCGGCGCCCGTTAACGCATGATCAGACACAAATGAATCGTATCGGCAATTCACCAAGCTCCCGGAGGGAGCTCAAGCGAGTAGCCCAGGGCAAGGCCGCCGCGGTGCGTCTTTCTCGCTTGAGAAGTTCCACGGCGATTTTCTGCGCCAGGGATTCCCGCCCATCAAGAGCGTGCGCGAAGCGATGCTCGGCGACAGCTCGCCCGCGCTGTAGGAGGAAGAAGCGGATCCAGCGGAGCTAGCAGAGTCTCTGCAAGAAACCAACTCCGCTAACCCCGCTAGCTCCGCTGCCTATTCACGCCTTCCACTTGATATTGCAACCGATCGATGGCTTCTGCTCCGCCGGAACCGGCTTGCCCGCAAGCACCAGGTCGATCGCGGCGCGCAGATCTTTTCCCGTCACCGGAACGCCGTTGCCGGGGCGGCTGTCATCGTACTGCCCGCGATAGACAAGGCGAAAATCCGCGTCGAACAAATAAGGATCGGGCGTGCACGCGGCCTTATATGCGTGCGCCACATACTGCGACTCGTCATACAAATATGGAAAGTCGAAGTCGTTGTCGTGCGCCTGTTGCCTCAGGCCGTCCGGGCTGTCGGCAGGGTGCGTCTTCGCATCGTTCGAACTGATGGCGACAATCGCCAGCGGCTTGTCTTCGTAGTCAGCGCTGAGATCGCCGAGCGACTTCTCAATGTGCTTCACATACGGGCAGTGCGCGCAGATGAATAGAACGAGCAGCGCCTGCTTGCCGCGAAAATCGTCGCGGCGGACCGTTTCGCCGCTCACAACATCGGTAAGCACAAAATCCGGTGCAATGGTGCCAAGTTCGAGCATCGTGGATTCAGTAAGTGCCATGGTTTTTCTCCCTCCATGATTCGTCGCGCTATCGAAGGTTAACGGAGCAACGGTCTCTTTCGCATTGGATGTGCGAGCGCTGCCATTAGATGCGTACCCCCAAATTCGATGCGTGCGCCGAATTCAATTCTTACTAAAACAACCCCGCCTGCCTGCCCGGCGCCGCAATTCCGAAGTGCTCGTAGGCGAGGCGCGTAGCCACGCGGCCGCGCGGCGTGCGATCCAGAAATCCGATCTGGATCAAAAACGGTTCGTAAACTTCCTCCAGCGCGTCTTCCTCCTCGGCAAGCGTCGCCGCCAGCGTGCTCAGGCCCACCGGCCCTCCATCGTATTTCTGCATGATCGTCAGCAGCAGCCTGCGATCGATCTCGTCGAATCCGTGCGCGTCCACTTCCAGCATCGTCAGCGCCGCATTGGCCGTCGGTCTGTCGATCGATCCCGTTCCCCGCACCTGCGCATAATCGCGAACCCGGCGCAGCAATCGATTGGCGATGCGCGGCGTCCCGCGCGAGCGCAGCGCAATCTCCGCCGCCCCATCGGCGTCGATGGGAATCTGCAGCACCTCGGCGGAGCGAACGACGATGACGCGCAATTCCTCTTCCGTATAGAACTCCAGCCGCAGCAGAATCCCGAACCGCGAGCGCAGCGGTGAGCTCAGCAGGCCGGGCCGCGTGGTCGCGCCGATAAATGTGAATGGATGAATCTCCATCACATGGGTGCGCGCAGCCGGCCCCTGCCCGATGATGATGTCGAGCTTGTAATCTTCGAGCGCGGTGTAGAGCTTTTCTTCCAGCACCGGCTGAAGACGGTGAATTTCGTCGAGGAAAAGCACTTGGCGCTCGCGCAGATTGGTCAGGACAGCGGTCAGGTCGCCCTGGATCACCAGCGCCGGCCCTGAGGTCTGCTGAAAGCCCACGTCGAGTTCGTTGGCAATGATCGTGGCCAGCGTGGTCTTTCCTAATCCCGGAGGGCCGAAAAGCAGTACATGATCCAGCGCCTCGCCCCGTGACTTGGCCGCCTCGAGTGCAATCGCCAGCTGTTCCTTGGCTTTTGATTGCCCAATGAATTCCTTGAGCCAGCGGGGGCGCAATTTGAGCTCAAAACCCTGCTCTTCGTCGGCGCGCGCCGCGCTCACCAACCGTTCCGGAGTGTTGTCGCGCGCCAGAGTCATCCTGACGAGAAGTGTAGCCGTTCTCGTGCGGCGGCGGCAAAACCATCCATTAGAAGATGCGCGAAAATAAGGACGCCAAACGGCAGGCTGCATGCAATGAAGCTTTGTTGCTGCCGCAGGGCCCGGCTTTAAGCTGCCGCTGACGTGACGAAAGTGCTGCCCAAAGCCGCAGCTAAAGTCAATGCTGATGCGATTATTGACTGTCTTGATGCCAAGCCGAAAGTAACACCTTCGTGTGACTGCGGTGTACTGATTACATGGCCTATAGTCGAAGGCATACAGGCCAGCGAGAGTCTGCAATGACGATCTTCGATCAATGTCAAAGCAGTCTGCAGGCTCCAGAGGTCAAACATGCATGATCGAGTTTTTTCGTCGCGGGTGCTTCTCTTCGTCGCTATGGCGCTGCCGATAGCCGGCTGCACCAATCCATTGGCGGTTTCAATCTCGGTATCGCCCACAACACAATCGATCTCGGCCGGCCAAAATGCACAGTTCACCGCCACCGGAATCTTCGGCCATGGGAACAACCATCCCTCCTCTACGCAAGACCTCACGGACACTGCGACTTGGACGTCGAGCGTACCCGCCGTAGCTACAGTCAGTGCCACTGGCGTCGCAACTGGCATATCCGCAGGCACAACGACAATCACCGCAAGCTTGAATGGATTTACGGGCGTCGTTTCCGCTTCGGCAACGCTTACGGTATCCGGGGGCGGTGGAATTGCCCCGGGATCTTCTGTCGTTTCTCTGGCCGTGATTCCTGGCGCTCAATCGGTTGCCGTGCCCACGCAAACTGCCCAATTCCTCGCCATCGGGACGACTTCAACAGGCCAGACTGTCAACTTGACCAACGCAGTGGCCTGGAGTTCGAGCAGCCAGCAGATCGCCACCATCGGACCAACTACGGGACTCGCAACAGCGCTGGGCCAGGGCACTTCCACCATCACCGCGCTTTACTCGAGCGGCGGCAACGCGCTCACCGCCACCGCAAGTTTCACCGTTCTCGGTGGAACTACGGAAGAATTCACTGCGGTGACAATCATCCCCGGTTCCCAGGATGTTTCGGCCTCGGGCCAGACCGGCCAGTTCATCGCGCTTGCCACTTCAGGCACAACCGGACTCGAAGAAGATGTCACCAACTCGCCGCAGATTACCTGGATTTCGAGCATTCCGTCGGTTGCCTCGGTCACCAGCGGCCTCGCCTCAGGAAACGGCGTGGCCACCGGCGTGAGCCTGGGTACGAGCACCATCACCGCGGAGCTGAAGAATCCTGATGGTTCGCTCGTCTCGAATTTCTCTACCGTCAGCGTGACCCTCACGCCCGCACCCGAACCGTTGCTTGCGCTCCAGATCATTCCCAGCACGATCACGGTTGGCAACTTGCTCGACAGCGGACAGTTCCTGGCCGTCGGAACATATTCGACGACGCCTACTGTGAGGGACCTCACCAACTCGGTGCAGTGGCTGACCTCTGCGCCTAGCGTCTTCCCGGTGAACACCAACGGAACCGGTGTCCCGAGCGGAGGGGCAAACGCAGGAATTGTGACTGCCTACGGTAACGGAGGCGCCACGATCATCGCCGAAGCCACCGACGCACAAACCGGATCGATTCAGACGGCTACCGCAACCTTTAGCTGTCCGCTGGTTCTGCCCACACCCACAACCGCCGGCTCATGCTATCCGGGTTCAGAGGCGTCTTCGCTCCTGTCCACCCTCACGGTCTATAACGAGGGCCTTAACACAACCAACTGGCTCGTAACAGCTCCTTCCGCCACTGGCACGCCCAATGTACTCCACTGCGGCCCCGGCTCCACTGGCGCCGGACTGGGCGGTTCCGTCTGCGTGGCAACCTACCCGGTAGGCACGACCATTACTTTGACGGCGCCAGCCGGAGCAGGAGCCTTTGGTGGATGGTCCTACAACTGTGTGCCCCTTAGCGGAATAACAGCCGCGGGACCTAACAGTTGCCAGGTCACGCTCACCTTCGACGACACCGTCGGCGCAATCTTCAATTAGGACCAACACATCCGTGCAGAGAGCCGCCCTTCGGGGCGGCTTTCTTGTTTCGCACGGCGCCATTCGCTACCGACACCGGATAAACGTTTCGGGGATTGCCGCGGGCGATGGCCATTCCGGGCAGTAGTGTTGCGCGCCGGTGGTTGCAGTGCTGTTAACGTCGTAGCGCCGGTCTCCAGACCGGCTGTCGTGCGGGTCTCCAGGCCCGCACATGTCCCTTATCCGCAAAAGCACAAGGTGGCTGGCTGTGCTCGCAGACGGAACTTCCGTCTTGCGCGGTTGTGGCGAGAAATCCAAGCTAATTCGGTAGATTCACGACTCCCGCCGCCAACTTGTAATGAAATTTCTCGAAGGGCTCGCTCAGGCTCACGGCAAGAAAGGTTCTGGAGAGCTTCTCTTTGAAAAAAGAGGAATGTGGATAAATGCCGGCCGCCAAATGGCGAAGCCTGTCGAGCCAGACGGGATCGGTGACCGCCAGATCGTAGCGGGCGCGACTCACGTGACCGGCTCGAAAAAGAGCCCGGTTCTTGCGTTTGCCGTCTTCTTCGCGAATCCACCACCACAGATCTTCCGGGTGAATGAGTTCGAGTGACCTATCAACTGGAGCAGCATCGATCTTCCGCGCATAAACCCGATCCCCATACCCCTGCAACACAGCCGGCCCCTTGTTCAGGTATCCGGTGAGAAAGCGCGCGTCGCTCGGTTTGTCGAAACGCCGCACCGGTCGCCACGGCCTGTCGGTTACAAACACATCCTCTGGATGGCAGTTGGAGCCGCACTTTTCGCCGAGCTCGGCTTCGAAAACATCGAGAATTGCTGTCTCCGTTCCGTCCGGGTAACAGGTTTGCTCGCGCGTCAAGCAGCCGGGGACCTGCGTGCCGACCAGGCGGACCCACTTCTTTGTGACAAGACTGACCCCGGCGACACAACGATGGTTGTGCTTGTAGGAGTTGGCAAGACAGAGAATCCGGTCGATGCTCATAGAGCTGACTTTCCTCCGGAACTCAGATCTAGAGATGGGAAATGGCTACATTGTTCCAGTGCTCCTGCAAATATTCGAGCGCGAGCCGTCGATGGCAATGCTCTGCGGTCGGCTCGCTGCAAAGCAAGACCGTCTTCCTCTGGAAGCTGTCCTGGGAGAGCGCCGACTCCACCTTTCGGGACCTTATTAAGGCGAGATAGGCTTCTGTATAGGCGTCCCAACTTCCCTTGTGCTTCTTGAATGCGTCGAGTATCTCCTGGGTGGGAGCGAGAAGAGGCTCGTGCTCATAATCAGCTCCGCATATCGCATGAAGAAAGTAAGGCAAGTCGGCCTGCTTGGCGAACCCGGCAAGTTGCGATGTATTGTTCAGTCGCACATCGAGCAGACGCTCGATGCCATTGGCTTTCAGTGCGCCGAAGAACTCGCTGGCGCTCTTTTGGGTAAAACCGATACTGTAGATCTCCATTTGTCCTCTTCGATTTCCGCAAAGAGTTCTGCTTGCGCGTCAACCAGCGCCTTCCCGGAGTCTGCGGCAACCTGCGCGTCGGTCTCGACGCGGCCGTCGCCGCGAATATGAAGCATTTTGCTGCCGTGCTCGGCGAGGACGCGGCCGACCAGCAGCCGGCGATGGCAATGGGCGGGGTTTTCTTCGCCGCAGACCAACGCGACCCGGAAGCGCTCCATGCCGGTTTCGAGACGCTCGATGCCTGCCCTGAACCCGGCGTCTTCCGACAGCCGGCCATAAATCACGTGCCCATTGGCGTCGTAGTAGGCCGGGTCTGCCGGGCGCCCGCCTAATTCGGCGCCGAAGAAAAGATAGTGGATTCCCTCTTTCTCCAGCGAGCGCTGCATTAGTTCCCTGTCGAACTGCGGGACGTACTTCGAATAGGGCGAACTACGGGTATCGACCACTACCTCGACCTCGTGTTGGCGCAGCAGGCCAAGCCAAACATCCATGGCGTGATTGGAGTGGCCGACGGTGAAAAAACTGCTCATTCGCTTGCCTTCGAGATGAGGATACACCGAAGTTGCTGTCTGTTGTCGGAAACCAGGGATTCCGCAATCCACCGTTTAGACTGGTAAGGTTGCTTTGAACGTGATGGCCCATCGCTTTGGCATGCTTCGCCGCTTTCGCTTCAACCTCCCGCAACGCATCGCGGCAGCACTCTTGGCGGCCTTCCTTCTGCAGGGCTTTTGGCTCGTCAGCCGGCAGACGCTCACCGACAGCGATTACCAATACGCGCGCTGCGGCCGCGAAACCTGGGAAAAGCCGTCGCCTCTCGCCGGCTATTACACCTCCTGCGGCAACATCCACGACGGAATTCTCGTTTACCGCCTCGCTGGCCTTCCCCTCACCCTCAACCTGCTGCTCGAGCGCGGATTCGATCTCTTTCGCAGTCCCGAGAATCGCCTGTTTCAGAATGTCGCCCAGAATTCCGCCGCTGAGCTGAGCACTTGGGAACTGCGCCATCAAATGACTCACATCCTGCTGCTCCTGCGGCTGCCGTTCCTCTTTGCCGGATTCCTGCTCGGCGGATGCATCTGGTGGGTCACCCGCCGCCTTTACGGCAATCTGGGCGGCTACACAGCGCTCGCTCTCTACTGCTTCTCGCCGGCTGTGCTCAAAGCCTGCATCGCGCCCAATCCTGAAGTACTGGCTGCTCTCGGAGTCTTTGGCGGAATCTACACCTGCATCGGAGTGGCCCACTCCATGCAGGGGCCCGCTCGTAAGTGGCGGCCGCGCATCGTGCTGCTCTCGGTCATATTCGGTCTCACTGCGGCGGCGCACATTGCCGCCCTTCCCGTCGCGGCGCTCTTGGGGCTCGCAGCCATGCTCTGGATCGCCGAGGGCCACCGCAGCCAGGCGCTGCCCGTTGTGCTGGTCGCAGTGGCGGGCGGCCTCGTCCTCGTTTTTGCCTGTTACGGCTTCTCGCCCGACGCATTCAGCTACGTTTTCCGTTCGTCGGCCGGTTTCCTCTGGTTCTCAATCGATCCCGCGCGACGCTTCTTTTCGACCTTCGCCAACAGCGGACTCTCGCTGGCGTCTGCCGCCGCTCTCGTGCTTTATCTCGCCGCGCGCAAGTCGCGCTACTTCGGCAACACCGCGCCTCTGCTCTGCTCAGCAGTCTTGATGCTCCTCGTCATGACTGGTTCGCCTGGATCTCCCTGGCTCTGGTCGCTGCCGTTTCTGCTCACCTTTGTAGGTGGCGTTTTTGCCGACGCGTACGACGGCCCACGCGGCCGCCTGGCGCTCGCAGCGGGGGGAGCGATCGTCGTTCTTCAGGCAGTGCTCTGCATCGTCAGTCTGCCGGGCTTGGTGTAGGATCAAAAAATGCACTTGAAGACATTAGGCTTTTCAGAGCATAATGATAACGGCCCATGGGAGATTCATTTTCACGATGAGTTTCTCAGCGAGTTTGGAGCCTGGTCCGAGATCGTTCAGGATGCAGTCCTCAGCTCTCTGGGTAAGTTGCGAACATTCGGACCTACCCTCGGGCGGCCATCCGTGGACATTCTCAAAGGGTCAGGCTATCCAAACATGAAAGAGCTCCGTGTGGATACCGTGGGCGGGGTTTGGCGGATCGCATTTGCGTTCGACCCAAAGCGCAGAGCCATCCTGCCGACGGGCGGAAACAAGACCGGAATCTCCAGGGACAGGTTTTATTCAACTTTGATACGCATTGCCGACGCTCGATATGAACTGTACTTGAAGAGCGGAGGCCACGCACGGAGACGAAAATGACAGTTTCTCTCGAACAAATCCTGAATCAGATGCCAGAGCAGCGCCGCCGCAGAATTGAGCAACGCGCGGCCGAGCTAATCGCCGAAGAATTGAACCTGCGCGAGGTTCGCCGCCTGCGCAAACTGACCCAGGCTCGCCTGTCGAAGAAACTTAAAATCGGGCAGGAGGGCGTCTCGCGCATCGAAAAACGATCCGACCTCTACATCTCCACATTGCGAGGCTATGTCGAGGGCCTGGGCGGCAAGCTGAAGCTGGTCGTCGAGTTGCCTGATCGGCCACCCGTGATCCTCACCGGATTCGCAGAGGTCAGTAATAAAAAGAAGGCCGGAAAAACACCTGGCGGTAGCACCAGAATGAAGACCAAAACCGGCCGCGCGGCGTGATCGTTCAGCTGCCCCGCGCGCGACGTTCCGGCAGGGCCTCGCCCACTGTTGAAATCGCCCCATAAAACCAAGCAAAATAAGGCTTTATTTCCTGCCGCCCGCCTTGCTAAACTGCCCATCGAAACACTAAAATAACTAGAGAGACTCGCGGACCCGGCCCCGCTCCTTCCGGACTTTTTTGCCGCCTCCCCGCAGACCTCGCAAATCGACCTCGCAAATTCTATGGCAGACGACAAGAATCCCCAGC
>Ga0224554_1001601_pt1 | contig 13786 bp, 8 predicted proteins | sample 714S22024metaG_FD_180666 | JGI IMG/M metagenome (GOLD analysis project Ga0224554, IMG submission 180666) | Peat soil microbial communities from Stordalen Mire, Sweden - 717 S2 20-24 | ecosystem: Environmental > Terrestrial > Soil > Wetlands > Peat | place: Sweden: Norrbotten County, Stordalen...
AGTTTGAAGGCCTCAAGCAGGCGGGGCATTTTTGGGTCAACGGAAAACCCGTGGGCCTGTTTGAAAACGGCGTCACGGCCTGCGGTTTCGACCTCACCGGCGTGGTGAATTTTGGCGACGCGGACAATGTCATCGCGGCGAAGGTGGACAACAGCAACGATTACAAGGAGGAGGCGACCGGCACCGGCTACGAATGGATGGGCCGCGCGTTCAATCCGAATTACGGAGGGCTCAACCACGACATTGTCCTGCATCTGACCGGCAAGGTCTATCAGACGTTCCCACTTTATGAGAACCTCAAGACCACGGGGACTTACATTTATCCGTCGCATTTTTCCATCCCGGACAAAACCTGCGACGTCAACATCGAGTCGCAGGCGCGCAACGAAAGCGGCGACCCGCAATCCATCGCACTCTCGGCGGTGGTGGTGGGACCGGACGGAAAGATGGGCGCGCATTTTCAGGGCGAAGCCTCGGAATTGGCGAGCGGCCAAACGAAGGTTTTCACCGCCAGCGGCCCATTGACGGACGCCAAATTCTGGAGCGACCAAAGTCCGAACCTCTACGACGTGTACACCATGCTCACTGTCAACGGCAAAGTGGTGGACGCGCAAAAAATCAGCACGGGCTTCCGCAAGGCGGAGTACAAGGGGGGCGCGGGCACAGGCGGCGTCTGGATCAACGATAAATTTGTGTATCTCACCGGCTATGCGCAACGCGCGTCCGATGATTGGGCGGGCCTGGGCGAAGCGTATCCCGATTGGATGCACGATTACAACGCGGAACTGGTCCGCAGCTCGTGCGCCAATTACATCCGCTGGATGCACATTTCGCCGCAGGCTGTGGATGTGCGCGCTTGCGACAAGGCCGGCATCATAGAAGCCTGCCCGGCGGGAGACAAGGAAGGAGACGCCCGGGGACGCGAATGGGACCAGCGGGTGGAAGTCATGCGCGATTCCATGATTTATTTCCGCAACGATCCCAGCATCCTGCTCTGGGAGGCAGGCAACAGTGGCATCACCACCCCGCACTTGGAGCAAATGATCGCCCTCCAGAAGGAGTTCGACCCGAACGGCGGGCGCGTCGTCGGTTGCCGCACCTTAAACGACCCCTCGGCCACCCCCATCGCCGGCTATTTTGGCGTGATGATCGGGCAGGACCGGCGCACGGATGAATTGACGAACCGGACGCAATTGTTCCGCGCCTACAGCGCCGCGCGCCGCGACCGCGCCCCCTTGATCGAGACGGAGGATTTCCGGGACGAGGCCGCCCGCCGTTTTTGGGACGACTATTCTCCGCCTTTTTTTGGTTTCAAGAAGGGGCCGAATGACACTTACAATTGGAACTCCGAAACATTCTGCGTCGCCGCCGCCGCGCGCTACTATGATTATTTCCAGAACATCATCTCCAACGCCAACCCGGCGCGGTCGAAATGGTCGGGTTACGCCTCGATTTACTGGTCGGATTCCAACGCCGACGGACGGCAGGACAGCAGCGAAGTCTGCCGCGTGAGCGGCAAGGTGGATTCCGTGCGCCTGCCCAAACAGGCCTATTACGTCTATCGCGTGATGCAAAATCCCGCGCCCGACCTCCACATCATCGGCCACTGGACTTATCCGGCGAACACCGTGAAAACCATCTTCGTCGCCGCCAACCATTGCGACACGGTGGAGTTGTTCGTCAATGGAAAATCCCTGGGCAAGTCCAGCCAGCCGCGCAACGGTTACATCCATGAATTCCCGGAAGTCAGATTTGAGCCGGGCAAGATTTCCTCGGTCGCCACCCGGCGCGGCCAGATCGTCGCGCAGGATGAAATCGAAACGGTCGGCGAGGCCAAAGCCCTCAAGCTGACACCGCACACCGGCCCGAACGGCCTGCAGGCGGACGGCTCGGATGTGGTATTTTTCGACGTCGAAGTGGTGGACGCGCAGGGGCGGCGCTGCCCGACCGACGAGGCGCGGGTGGATTTTAATTGGACCGGCCCGGCGACCTGGCGGGGGGGTTACAACAGCGGGTTGGTGGGTAGTGTCAACAAGCCTTACGTGAGCACCGAGTGCGGGATCAACCGTGTGGCCATCCGTTCGACGTTGCAGGCGGCCACCATCACCTTGACGGCGACGCGGGCGGGGCTGGAGCCGGGCACGGCCACAGTCACCTCCAAGCCGGTGGCGATCAAAGACGGATTAGTGCGCGCCAGCAATTGGTGAAACCCGGGTCCGAACACTTCCATCTTCCCACATTACACGGCTTTTAAAAATCTATATAACTGGAAGCACGCCGCCATCATCCAAAACCCTGATTCCACCGGACAAACCAGCATGAGAAAAACCTGTTTCATCGCCATCTTGACCGTGCTTGCCTTTTTGCAGCGGACGACTGCCCAGCAAAACCGTTTTGGCATGGGGCCGCCGACAACGCCGGAGATTGTCGCCGCCGCGAACGCCGCCGTCGCTAAACCGATGGCGCCGGGGCCGTTCCAGCCGACGTGGGATTCGGTGAAAGAAAATTATCAGGTGCCGCAGTGGTTTCAGGACGCGAAGTTTGGCTTATTCATGCACTGGGGGCTTTATTCCGTGCCCGCCTACCACAACGAGTGGTATGAAAAGCATATGTATGCTGCCTTCGTGCAATGGCACGCGGATCATTTCGGGCCACAGGACAAGTTTGGCTACAAGGATTTCATCCCGCTATTCACCTGCGAGAAATTCAATGCCGACGAATGGGCGGAACTTTTCAAAAAGTCCGGCGCAAAATACATCGTCCCCACCGCCGAACATCACGACAACTTCGCCATGTGGGACAGCGACGTGACGCCCATCAACGCCAAGCAAATGGGGCCGAAGCGCGATTTGATCGGCGAACTGGGCGCGGCGGTGCGACGGCAGGGATTGAAATTCGGCGTGTCCAACCACGGCATGGAGAACTTTACTTTCATCAATCCTACGCCCGCGCTCGCCGCCAAATTGCAGGCCGAGCACGCCGATCTTTATGATCCGAAATGGGCGGATTTTTATCATGTGGCCGACCGCAGCGACGCGGCGTGCCAGAAATTTCTCACCGACTGGGTCAACCGCAACGAGGAGCTGATTGACAAATACCAGCCCGACATGCTCTGGTTCGACAACGGCGTGGATCATCGCTACTACGACCCGCTCAAACTGACGGTTGCCGCTTATTACTACAACCGCGCGAAAACGTGGGGCAAGGAAGTTTCCATCAGCACCAAGGATTCGGCCTACGCGCCGAGCCGCGATGAATCGCAGCAGATCGGCTCCATCATAGACTTTGAAAAAATCGGCGCGCGTTCGCCGACCGGCATCCGCCCCGGTGCATGGCAGGTGGACGATCCGATCGGCAGCACCTGGGGTTACACCACCGATATGAGAATCCAGGCGCCGGTGGCGGTTGTCCACAAACTCGTGGACACGGTCAGCCGGAACGGCAACCTGCTCCTGAACCTTTCGCCAAAGTCCGACGGAACTTTTCCTGACGAGCAGAAAAACACCTTGCGGGCCATCGGCGCGTGGCTCGACGTGAACGGCGAGGCGATTTACGGCACGCATAACTGGACGAAGTTCGGTGAAGGCAACATGACACAAGGTGGCGGCGGGCGCGAACCGGGCTGGCGTTTCACCGTCAAGGGCGACGCACTTTACGCCATCGCGCTGGCCTGGCCAGGCGATCAGGCTGTCATCACTTCACTTGCCACCGCAAGCGTTGGAAAAATTACCCGCGTCACCATGCTCGGCCATAAGGTGGATCTTGAATTTTCACAGGATGAAACCGGATTGAAGGTGAAGTTACCCATTGAGAAACCCTGCGATTTTGCCTACACATTGAAAATCACCGGCCTCAAACTCAAGTGAACAGCATGCCGTCGTCACACTATAACACCCTATGAAACTCCGTCTCCTCACCCTCCTTCTCGGCGTGGTGTCCGTGCTGACCATTGCAGCCGGTGACTCGCCCGCGCCCTCCAGCAAAATAAAGGTTCTCCTCGTGGACGGTTACAGCAACCACGCCTGGGAATATAACACCACCCTGCTCCGAAGCATTCTCCAACCTACCGGCCTGTTCGACGTGGCGGTTTCCACTACGCCGCCGCCCACCGCCACAAACGGCTGGGATCAATGGCGTCCGAAATTCAAGAATTACGACGTAGTGATCCAGACCTGCAACGACATCAACCACAGCGGACCGCCGTGGCCGAAGGAAGTGCAGGCGGACTTCGTAAATTATGTGCGCGACGGCGGCGGCGTTTATATCTACCACTCGGCGGAAAATGCTTTTGCCAACTGGCCGGAATATAATGAAATCATCGGCCTCGGCTGGCGTCCGAAATCCTACGGCACCGCCGTTGCCATCGGCGACGACGAAAAACTCGTCACTTATCCGCCAGGCGAGGGCATGAACACCAGCCACGCCCCGGCTAGCAACGTGGTCGTGCATCTGCTGGGCGAACATCCGATTCACGAAGGCTTGCCAAAAGCCTGGATGACCCCGCATCTGGAAGTTTATTATTTTGCGCGCGGCCCGGCCACTAATGTGCAGGTGTTATCCTACGGCCGCGATCCGCGTTTCGGACAGAATTGGCCCATCGAGTGGACCGTGAATTACGGCAAAGGCCGCGCCTACATCGCCACGTTCGGTCATGTGTGGAAAGGCGACATGCAGCCCGAAAGCATGCGCTGCGCCGGCGTCCAGACGATGATGGTGCGCGCGTTGCAATGGCTCGCCAACCGCCCTGTGACTTTTCCCGTGCCGAAAGATTTTCCCACCGCGGAAAAAACTTCCATCCGTCCTGAAATATGAAATTCATCAGGCCCTTGCCTTCCCGGTTGATACCGCGAAGCTTGCTTCGTTCGTTTTGTTTCTCATGCGTCAATGCCCCGGAGCTTGCTCCGGGGTTGTTTACTTTCGCTGTCAATCATGGTTCGCGCTCAAACAGCCGCCTCACCGCTGCCTGTTCCGCCCGTGCTGCCATCGGCAGCCGCACAGTATAGACTGAATGCCAATCTTCCCTCATTGTGGATCGTTGGCGCTTCTGCTATTCGCAATGGCCATGACACTGGCAATAACGGCCAGTGGGGCTGGGGAAACCCCATCGCCCCAGCGGTGTGTCAGGGATCGCAGAAAAACCGTAATCACGTCGGGCCATCCCCGAGGCTTTGAGATCGGCTTGAGACGGAACTCTCCATCAAGAATATGCAAATCGCGCTGTTCCGGGATGATGAACACATGGTTGGGCTTAATGTCCAATCTGTCCGTGATCAGTTCAACCGGCATCTGGGTGAAGGATGGGAGAATTTCATGGAGCCGGGTGTACGCATCAAGGCCACCGGCCGATCCGCCTACGCAAACGACGGGGAAGTCTTGTAGGTGAACGAAACCTGGTGGGCGGAAAAGGCGTAAGTCCAGCGCTTGCCGGAAAATTGCTGGCCCATCTGAAAACTTTGTCCTTTGGCGGGAATCAGCACCCAAGCCGCGGGCAGCGCCGCCGGACTCGCGCCCATGTACCGGGCGGGCGGTTGTTGACAACCGATTCATGTTGCAGTTACGCCAAAAACTACCAGAGCCAGTTTTATTTTGTGCAGTTTGTTCATAGGTTCGCTTTGAGTCTTCATTCATTACAGGACATCGTTTCAGTCACGAGCTTCAACGTTTGTAGATGGGCGAGTGGTTCTGCGCGAACACCGCGGCCTTCGGGGTTGCGGCACCGACGGCGTTGATCAACAGGTTGTCGAAGCAGGCCGTGTTTCTGCCAGTGACCAACCCGGCCATGCCCTGCGAAAAGACGCTGTTCGTGGTGCATAAAACCTGCGCACCGTCCAGAAAGCCTGTGATCGTGGAACCGGAGAATTGCAATTTCACGTTGTGCCATTGGTTGGAGGCAACATTTTTGGCCGTGCCGGCGACCATTTGTGTTTCACCTTTTCCTTGAGGATTGCCGGCGGCACGAAGCTGTGCTTGATGCTCCAGGTCGCCCAGTTCCTCTGCGCCGGCCTTCCCATTGATGGCGACCAAGGTGCAAGTGCCGTCCGCTGACAGCCGCAAATAATATCCTTTTGGGGTGCACCCGTAGCCGGTGCCGACGTTATTGACGCGGCCCATCACGCCCGCCCAGCCGCCGTTATCCAGAAATACATCGACACTGACCTCGTAGTCTTTCCAGTCCTGATCTCCGATGATGGTGTAAGGCGTCCATTCCGGCGCCCAGCTCTGTGGCTTTTGGGCAACGACTTGGCGGAGGCATTTTCCTTTGCCGTCTGGCTGGTCGGCGACTTCAAAAACGCTGGCGATGTCCGCCGTGTAATGCGGCAGCCACCCAAATTTTCCCGGCGAGGTGTATTCATCAAATGTTTCGAAATACGGAAACGGAAATTTCTGCTCGGCGGGAATGTTGTCAAATGAACCTTTTTGCTGGCCGGTCGTGGTGGAAATGGAATAAAGCGCGTCCGGCTCCAGCGCGATGGTGAAAGCATCGTGAGCCGGTTTGAGGTCGGCTTGCCGGACGAATTGTTCTTTCGCGTTGCTGCGCCACACGCAGAGCTTGCCGGCGGACAAGCCGCCGCTGACGTTGAAGGTGACGTTCTGAACCGACTTTGCATCCTTGGTTTCAAAAATCACGCTGTAATCCTTGCCCGGCGATTTCAACGTGATGAACGAGCCGCCGTCCGCGAGTTTGCCGCAGCCGCCGTTGAGATACGTCCAGCCGGCTTTTGAGAACTGTCCGTAATGCGCGTAGCCCCACAAAACTTCGCGTGTGCGATAAAATCCGCTCCACGGCGAATTCGCGATCATCGCGGCGGGATCTTCCGAATACGGCTCCAGCGGATACACCGAGCCGACAAGATACCAGTTCACAATTTTGGTCACGCCGCTGACGAGAAAATTGTCGTTGAACGCCTTCACGAGGCTGATCTCGCAGTCGAAACCTTTTTTATAGACGTGCTCCTCGGTGTTCCAAATCGGTTTGTTAAATTCTTCAGCCAGTTTCAATACGTCCGGCGGCGTCGGCATGTCCGCCATCGTGTGGTTGCTGAAAATGGCCACGGCTCTGCGCAGTTCCAAGTCGTTGGTCATGTGCCGGGTCCAATCGAACTTGTTTTTTTGATAGTTGTCGAAGCCGTGGATTTTGACATTTTCCAAACCGGCGGCATCAAGCGCGGCGCGAAATTGTTTCACCCAATTCTCGTTGACGCCCTTTTCATTACGACAGCCGATGGCATCAAGGTTTAGACCGTAAACGGACTTCATTCCTTGAATCCATTTGACGTAATAGTCGCACATGTCCTGCGACCAGAAATTGCCGTTGCCCACCCAGCCGGGACAGCCCCAAGCGCAGGCGTCGAGTGTCAGGTCGGCATCTCGTTTTTTGGCCTCGCTCATCAACCACCACTCGTAGCCGCGACTGAAATTCAAATCATCTTTCGTGTGCATGTGGCTCGGCTCGGAGCCTTGCGTGGAATTTCCGTCGCCCGGAACTTCCACCAGCAGCGCGCTCATGGATGCGCCGAATTTTGGCTTGAACAACAGATCCAAAATCTGGCTGCGTTGCGGTTCGGGATAATCTTTTAGCAACACCGAAGTCGCGCCGCCGCCGCTCACCGCGCCGATCCCGTCAAAACGCTTGCCACCGGCGTCACCTTTGAGATCAATTGCCTGATCCGCCAACGCCGGTGCAGGCAAGCCGGTCAGCGCAGCAGACGCGCTGAACGCAAGGACAAGGGGCAGCTTGAATAGTGTCATAGCTTGGAAGTTCTTATCTTGGTTTGTGTTGACATCGGCACGGCTCTGCAAAACGAAGCAACTATTCAGGTCTTTTCGTTTAACTAAGAGGCAGTATGAGGGACGCGGGGGCTTGGAGTCAGGGAAAAAAAGGTGAAAATTAGTTGTGTCCTCATTGTTTTGTTGGGTGGGACGACGTTGCAAAGTCAGCGGGTATTGCGCCTTCGACATCTACAAAAATCGTGGCCGGGCGGGCATCGGATTGGGTCACGGTCGTCTGCACATTTTTGAAAGTGATGCCGCGAACGTGCCATGCAAAGAGGACGTAGGCGGGCATGACTTTGCCAAACATGCTGTATTCAGGATACGATGATTCTTTTTCGGGCAGTTGAATCTGCGCGTCAGAAAGTTTTCCGCCGCCGGCAAGTTCGATCTGGATGTTTTCCAACGTGAGATTTTCCACCGGATGATTGGTGATGCCGTTGATGAGCAGGCCGATCTGCCGTGCGCCGGTCACATGCATGTCTTTGATGGTCACGTCGCGAAGGGCGCCGGGCGATTTCGGCTGATCGCCTGCGCGGAAGGTTTTCAGCCGCGCGCCGAGGCGCACGCTGACCGGCACGGCCACGCCGTTCATCGTGATGCCGGTGATGGTGACATCGTGCATTTGTCCGCCGTCCACGCAGTAGAGCGCGATGCCGGCCATTCCGGTGTTGCGGATCTGGCAGTTGGTGACGGAAATGTTTTCAAAGTCACCGAGCGATTCCGTGCCGAGTTTGATCGCGTTGCACTTTGTCGAAAGTTTGCAGCCGCTCGCCGTGATGTTACGGCACGGCAACGGGCTGGTGGTTTTGAGGCAGAGCGCGTCGTCGCCGCTTTCGATGTCGCAATCGAGGATGCTCACCTTCTCGCAGGAATCGAGATCAATGCCGTCGTTGTTGGCGAGTCCCGTGTTGCGGGTGCGGATGGTCACGCGCTCGACGGTGGCGTCGTAGCTCTGGAAAAAATTCAGCGTCCAGGCGCCGGGATTGGCGAGATGAACATCCTTGACGGTGACATTTGTGCAGTGCAACCAGCGCATGAGAAACGGTCTGACGGTGAATCGGGTTTGCGCGGCTCGCAGTTCCCTGCCTTGACCGTCAATCGTGCCGCCACCTTCGATGCCGGCGTGCTTCGCACCCGCGGCGACAATCAACGCGTAGCCCAGCGGAACACCGTCGCCAGCCATGAACGGATCAAGGTTGCGAAAGTCGGCGGCGTTGGTGCTGCCGAGCAGGACGGCATTTTCGTCGAGGCGCAAGGTGACGTTGTCCTTGAGCTGGATTGTGCCGGTCACAAATCGTCCCGGCGGAAATTGAACCGTGCCGCCGCCGTCCGCGCTGCAAGCATCAACCGCTTTTTGAATGGCGGCGGTGTTGAGGGTCGCGCCGTCGCCGACTGCCCCGGCTTTTATCGCGTTCACGATTTCACCGGGCGCGGCGCAGATGGTTGCCGTCAGGAACAGGATGGCGGGGATTAACTGGCGCATAGAATTGATTCTCATCGTTTTCCGCCAAAGTCAAAACTCACTTCTCCCTTGTGCTCGCCGGAAACAATTTTTTCCGCCGACTGCGGTCCCATGCGTTCTTGTGTCAGAAATTTGTCACGCATCGCCGGGATGACATCCAGAAATGTCAGGCCGGTTTGGGGCAGCGCGAGCAATGGTCCAACCGGGCCGTCGTTGGGATGGTAGATGCCGAGATAGGATTCATCCGCCGTGGTGCTGACGGTGAATTTGCCGTCGCTCGTGTCAAACGTGGCCCAGCGCCAGTTGCGGAAATAGCCTTTGAATTCCGGCGTTGGCGAGTATATCACGCTGGGCACGGTGTTGTTGTAGGCGTTTTGCCAGACATCGAGGCGGGTGCCTTGCAGACGATTTTGCCAGACGTGATAAGGGCCGTAACCCATCCAGGTGATGCCTTTCATGTCGGCTTCGGGAAAATCAAAATTGAGGCCCAGCAAATCCACCGCGCCGTCGTAGCTGTAGGTGTAATTCAGTTTCACCCGGCCATCTGGCGAAATGCGCCAGCTCGCCTGCTTGAACGCACCGGCGTAGTTCGCCTCCACGATCAAATCATTTCCATCCGCGCGGCTCGTCAAGCCGGTGAGGGTATTCGTTCCGGCGACGTCGCGATAGGTGATCGGGCGTGCCCTACTGGCAGCATTATGCGTGTAGGCGACGAAGCGCGGGCCGTTGCCAAATGGAATGGTTTTTCCGCCGCTGTTCACGGTGGTTAAGTGGCCGGAGCTTTTGTCGAAACGCAATTCCAGCGCGCCCGCGTTGACGACCAATTGTCCGTCTGCTTCCTGCGTCGCGATTTTAGCCGTGGCGGCTCTGACTGGCGACGAGGCATCCGTCAGCGGCGTTGACGTTGGAATGGCTCCGACCGGCCACGACCAGGTCCATAAATTCTGACCCGCTGAATTTTTCGCCGTGAAATAAACGGCTTCCGTGCCCGGTTCCTTCGCCGGCAGATTTAATTTCAATTCGCCGGCCCCATGCGGCGGGGCGGATGGCGCCGGAATTTCGCCGCTGGCCAGGACCGTGTGTCCAGCCCGACCATCGTGCGCTCCGGGAAAAGTTACATACTCCCACGAGAACGAACATTGGCCGAGGTCGGTGAAGTCATAGCTGTTGTGGACTTTCACCGTGCCTTGAAAGCCGGGAAGCAGCCCTTCCGCCGGCGCGTCAATTTGCACCGGCGACCAGATTTCCTTGATTGTGTAATAGCTGCCCTCCTTTTCACGGCGGGGCCCCATGATGCCGTCTGGGCCTTGATCGGTCGCGTTGTCAATGATTCCCCTCTTGTCCGTACGCACCACACCGTCGTCAACCATCACCCAGAAAAACGCGCCGCCTAGGACTGGGCTTTTGCGCATCACCTCCCAGAAGTCATGGAACCCGCTGCCCAGGCCGCCGTCATACAGGCCGTGCAAATACTCGGTCGGAAAATAAACCGCCGGCCCGCCGCTTTCGCGCACGACGGCGGCGTAATCAGGATAGTGCGGATCGTTGACGCCGCGGTCCGTCGAGCGCGGGTGCATGACGATGCGCTGCTGGATGTCCCACTTGGCATATTCGTCGTTGAGGGCGTTGTTCCAGCCGCCTTCGTTACCATTGTCCCATACGAGAATGGACGGATGATTCACGTCGCGCCGGACCATTTCGCCGACGAGCTTCTGGCCGATGGGCGTATTGTAGTGGCCGCCCCAGCCGGTCAGTTCATCCAGCACATAAATCCCCAGCTCGTCGCATGCCTCCAGAAAATCGCGGTCCGGCGGATAGTGCGACATACGAACGGCGTTCATGTTCATGTCCTTGATGAGCCGCGCGTCTTCGTAGCAAAGTTCCTTGCTCAACGTGCGTCCCGAATCCGCCCAGAGGCTGTGGCGGTTCACGCCCTTCATCACGATTTTCGTGCCGTTCAAATAAAACCCGTCGTTGGTGCGCAACTCGATGGTGCGAAAACCAAAACGGTTTGTGATCGTGTGCTGCGGCATGCCGTTTTCGAGCAACGTGAATTTCACTTGATACAAATTCGGCGTCTCCGCCGTCCACAGTTTCACGTTGTCAAAATGGGAATGCAATTGGATGCTCTGTAGAAAAGTTGTTGCATCGCTTAATTTTCCCGAAGAAAATGGGCCCGCCGGCTGGTTTTGGGCATCCAGAATCTGTGCGGTTACTTCGACAGTTCCTGCGTTGACCCCCGGCCCGAAGTGCATGTCCGCCTTGAAATCGCCGTTGGCCTTCGCGTCGATTCCCGTCCAGTCAATATAGTTGGCCGGCAGCACCGCCAAGAACACCGGACGGTAAATGCCGCCGAAATTCCAAAAATCGCCCTGCCGCTCGGCGCGCATGACGCTTGGGTCGTCCGCGACTTTGCTGACCGTTACTTCCAGCAGGTTCGTCGCGCCAAATTTCAGCAGCGGCGTGATGTCGTATTTGAATTCGTAAAACGAACCCTCATGCGCCGGCCCGGCAGACTGGCCGTTGACGAACACCTCGGTCCTGACCATGACGCCCTCGAAGACAATCCGCACGACCTTGCCCCGCCAGTCCGCCGGCACGGTGAATTCGTTTTTGTATTTGCCCTGTTCCGACGCATATCCTGGACGTTGCGAAATGTCTTCGCCGTTTCGGGGGCGAAACGAAGTGCCGTAATTGTAGACGCCAAAACCCTGCAACTCCCAGCACGAAGGCACGGCGATTTTTTCCCACTTGCCGCTTTGCATTCCGGCGGTGCAGTAAAAATCCCACGGCACGCCGTCATCCTTGCCGGTGCCGGAAAGAAACCTGATCTGCGTCTCCTGGCTGAAAACAGAAAACGCGAGCATACAGGCAAGGGCGGTCAAAAACACATCCAACCGAAAACGGGCGCGGAAGATTTTACGATTCATTTCAGTATGCCCGGGCTGACGGTCGTTGACAGCCTGAAGCCATATTGAGCCGGGGTCTGCCGGCGCGAGTTCGGGATGTGTGCGGTTCATGGTTGTGTCGGGTTTCAATTTGAAGAGGTCCAGTTGCCGATCTCGTAGAAGTTTTTTTGGAATTGTCCATATACACTATCACCACCGTCGCGATCTTCACTCGCCGTCGGTGTGGTTGGATTTTACTTCCCCTCAATGAGCTTGAAGACCTGGTTGGTCGCGCCGCTGGTCGGATAGACGATGACGGGCATCTTGTCGCCCACCGCTTTCACGTCCCCAAGCACGTCAAACCCATAACCCGTGCTGCGCGAAATAATCCGGTAGTTGCCAGTGGTTTCCTGGACGAGCGTAAAAAGCTGGTTGTCCTTTCCGCTGGCCTCGTTTTGCGGGACGCTGGCGTGGTCTTTCAGCGAGTTATCGCGAATCTCCAAAACTTTGCCGCTGTGTTTGGCGACGATTTGGTAAAAACCGCTTTGGACCTGTTTAAACTGGAAGAGCTGATTGGGGGCACCAATGATCTCATTTTGCTGGAGCTGAAGTCCGTTGGGTCAAATTTCTTAATTTGTTCTATTCCAGAATTGGCGCAATAACAGGCCCACACCGATACCGATTCTGAGGTGCGCTGGGATTGCTGGGGTTGAACTTCGGGCAGGATGGATAAATAGACGCAGACACAAAACTCCCTTTTGGCTGGATTGAGTAGCCAATTCCATTGCTCGGAATGTTTACGTTATCTGGGTTTAAGCTAGCAACGCCCGTGCCAAGACGATCAGACAGCAATTTGCCATGCGTCCATCTTGTTGCAGGAGGTTAATCCGAAAAATGCGCATGTAACCATCAGGAATTCAGCAGCTTGTGACTGGCGCATTCCTAAATTGAATCGTTGTTTTCTCAAATGTTCTCCGATAGTCTTGGGTTGCTTTGAAACCGGAAAACTGCGAATCCAAACAGGTGAAATGTCCTGGCGTTCCACGTTCACGGTCCTTTCACAAAAAGGCAACATACGGCACCCGCAAACGCATGTGCCAGATAATCTGAAGATGGCATGGGTCGGTTTGGTGATCTTCGGGTCGCGCGCGTAAATTTCTTGCCCGCCACTATGTTGCAATCCCATGATTGCCCGATACCCATGAAAATACATCCATCCCCCGGCTGGCTCGGCTTTTTTGAAGCCGCCCTTCTTGCGACAGCCCTCACCGTGTCAGATCTGCAAGCTCAAGACAACTCGCCGGCGGTCGCCAAGCCCGCGGTCAACGCCGGTGTCACCGTCACGGACAATGGACGCACCTGGACGCTGGATAACGGCATCGTCAAGGCCGTTGTCGACAAGCGCAACGCGGCCATGAATTCCCTCTTTTTCGGGGGCATCGATACGATGGGTCACGATCAGGGGCAGTCGGGATATTGGGAGCAGGACACTTCCGCGGCGGCGGCGGTCGGCAGCTTGACGGACACCGTGACGATTGACCCGGCGAAAAACGGCGGCGAGCGCGGCGAGGTCGCCGTCAAAGGCGTGACGGGCGGCCAGACCCAACTTTCCGCCGGGGCGCCCGGCGGCGGGACTTATTGCGACATGGAAGTACGCTACGCC
>Ga0224554_1001602_pt1 | contig 13752 bp, 7 predicted proteins | sample 714S22024metaG_FD_180666 | JGI IMG/M metagenome (GOLD analysis project Ga0224554, IMG submission 180666) | Peat soil microbial communities from Stordalen Mire, Sweden - 717 S2 20-24 | ecosystem: Environmental > Terrestrial > Soil > Wetlands > Peat | place: Sweden: Norrbotten County, Stordalen...
TTGACGGTGATGTAGGGATCGACGCCGAGCAGCCGGCACAGCGTCAGGAATTCATCGGTGCCCACGTCGTTGGGCTGGACCGCGTGCCACACGGGGTCAAAAATCGGCGGACGCTTGTCGATGTCGCCAACGCCGTAGCGCCACTCATACGAGGAGACGAAATTGCCGCCTGGGAAGCGGAGAACGCCAAAGCGCAATTGCTTGAGCGCGGCGATCACCTCGGAGCGGAAGCCCTCGATGTTGTCGGCGGGCATCAGTGAGACCGTGCCGACGTGGAAGGAGCCTGCGCCCGTGCCGGTGATCTCGATAGTTGCGTCATCGGTGTCGGCTCCTGCAGTGAAGCGCAGCGGGAACTTGCGGTACATAGCACCGAGTGAGCCAATGGTGACTGTCTGTCGGTCAGCTGTTTCCTTGCCCCAGATAAGCGTCACCTTGATCGTTGCGCCGGGAGTCCCTGACAGCACAATCCGTCCGGTGTAGGACTTCCCTTTACGGACCGCGAGACCGGCTTGTCTGAACCCGTGAGCCTCTTTCGCATCGAGTTTGACCAGCGGCGTCTGTTCGCCGGTGTAGGCCGCCTTGGTGTCCATCGTGACCATGTCCGCGCCGCCGATCGGAGCCCACCAGCGCGTAGGATTCCGTCGGAAGCGGGGATTTCCAGCGGCATTGCCCATCACCGGCGGCGGCGTCGGCGCGCCCACGGCCACCGGGTAAAAGAACTTGCGATCGACCAGCATCTCAGACCAGATGCCGTTGTTGACAATGTCGCCGCCGTGTTCCAGAAACTGCCCGTAGATGTTCTTTGAGATTGGAGTACCGGTCTTCGATGTATCGATAGTGGCGTTGACCGTGTGTGCCTGGCCCGGCACGAAGGCCGGAGAGGCCAACAGGGAAATTGTAAGCAGAATCGACGAGTAAACCTTCAGGGCCGCAAATCGTTTGAATGAGAACATCATTGGAACTTCTCCGTTTATTGCCTTCATGGTGCCGCCCACCGAGACGTGCAGCCGGCAACCCGTATCTTCGCTCCCAAGCGAGGTCGCACAATCTTCCGTGGCCTGCCATCGAATGCACCGCGGCTATTGCTCGATCGAAACCACCGTGACAGATCTCGGCTCTACGGTCAGGGAGAGCTTGCCGCTCTGAACTTTCACTGTCGCCGATTTCGGATCCACCGCATTCGGCGAGTCAAAAGTGTTGATGCTGTCCACAGCTGCGCCCGACAGCGTCTCAGCCTTAGCCGACCTTGCCGCTATACCGGTCAGGTCTGCATCGATGGCGACAGGGTTTTCGGCGTCGAGGTTGGTGATCTCAAGCAACAGCTTTCCGTCCGAACCTTTTGCAGCGATGGCGTCTATGCGCGGCAGGGATACGGCACCGTGCGCGTAGGTGCCCGCGTCAAAGGTGACCGGTATCAACGTGGCGTCTTGAAACGGAACGTACATTTTGAAGACGTAATACGTGGGCGTCAGGACCATTTTCTCCTTGTCGGTGAGAATCATCGCCTGAAGCACGTTGATCATCTGGGCGATGTTGGCCATCCTGACGCGATCGCCGTGACGGGCGAAAATGTTCAGATTAAGAGAGGCAAGAATGGCATCGCGGACGCTATTCTGCTGCACGAGGAAAGCGGGATTGGAGCCGGACATGGGCGCATGCCAGGCACCCCACTCATCCACGCTCAAGGTCACCTTTTTCTCCGGGTCGTACTTATCCATAACGGCTTCCTGCTTGCGCAGGAACTCGTCCATGAAGAGCGTCGATTTCAGACTCTTCATGTAGTCGTCCAACCCGAACTTTTCAGAGTTCGTTGATGGCGGCCAGCCATTTGGCACTGTGTACCAGTGCAGCGAAACGCCATTGATGTCCCACGCCCAGGTATGCTTCTTCCAGGCTTTCATCACGGCTTCAGTCCACTCTGTGTCGGGCGTACCGGGACCAACGGCGATCTTGAGCATCTGATCTTTATCCCGTTGCGCAGGATTCATGTTCAGCACAAAGCGGCTGTACACCTTCATCAGGCTCACGTAATAGTCTGGCGTCATCGCGCCGCCGCAATCCCAGCTCTCGTTGCCGATCCCCAAAAATCCAACCTTGTAAGGTTCCGGGTGGCCATTGGCGGCACGCTCCTTGGCGAGTGCCGTAGGCGCTCCGGCGGTCATGTATTCCAGCCACTCGGCCGCCTCCTGCGGCGTACCAGAGCCAAGATTGATGGACACATAGGGTGTGCTGCCGATCTGCTGAATAAAGTCCATGAACTCATCGGTGCCGAAGGCATTCGTATCAATGACGTCGCCCCACGCCGAGTTCACTGTGGCCGGACGCTTGTCGCGCGCACCGATTCCCTTGCGCCAGTGATACTGGTCGGCAAAGCATCCGCCTGGCCAGCGGACATTGGGTACTCTGAGTTCCCTGAGCGCGGCGACCACGTCGTTGCGGATTCCACGTGTATTCGGAATCGGAGAATCCGGCCCAACCCAGATGCCTTCGTAAAGTCCGTGTCCAAGATTCTCGGCGAACTGGCCGAAGATATTGCGATCGATCTTCGCTCCAGTTTTGGAACCATCAATGGACAAATGGACGTTCTCTGCGGCCATCACCGGCAGAGGCAGAATCGCCGCCAGGAGACCTAAACCGAAAACAAGCTTACCCTTCACGAGTTCCTCCCTGAATCAGAACGGCCACTGGCGCAAACGTGAAGGGCGACGTGACGAAATCCCGCCACGAAGCATACCAGCCAAATTTTAAGTCCGCTACTGGAACTCCTTGACGTTACAGACTCGATGCAAGGTGCGGCAAGTCTAATAAATCGCTTTTTCCACATCGATTTTGTCGATAGTTTGAATCGCCTCCAGTGAGCCGATTCGAAATCGACCTTCACCGTCGCCTCATTAGATCACTTCCGGCTCGCTGCTCAATCCCAACAACTCCGCCAGGGTGGTGGCTTCGGAGTTGCTCACGCCCAGGTCTTTGCAAACCAGATTCAACCGCACATCGCGCGTCTTGCCGGCAGGCAGCGGTAGGGTCACAAAATCGCCGCTATCCAGTTCTGACTGGATCCGGAACTTCGGCAGCCAGCCGAAACAGAGTCCACTACGGACCGCCGAAATGGCCGATTCGATCGTGCTCACCGGAAGAACCCGCTGAGCCGGGAGCCGCGGCTGTTGTTTCGGGCTTCCAGTTGCTGCGCTCTCGATCGTCACCAGCATGTGCTGCATCAGGTCGGAACGAGACAGCTTGCGTCGCATCTTGAGAAGAGGGTGATCGCGCCGCACAACGGCTATCATCCCAATCACCAGAATTGGCTTGACCAGAAGTTCGCGCGATACCAGTCCGGTCACGCAGATTTGCGCGTTGTGAAGGGAAAACTCCGAGTCGGCGGAGAGAAAGGTTCCCTGGCGCAGCTTCAGCCTGACGTACGGAAAACTTCGCGAGAAGCTTGCCAGCGCTTCAAAAAGCCGGTCGTCTGGAAATATGCTGTCGACTGAGATGCGAACTTCCGAAGCACCTCCCGACGCCATCACGTGGGCGCGCTGCTCAAGATCGTGAAACCCTGCCAAATGAGGTTCCACGTCCGCTAGAAGCACCCTGCCCGCCTCGGTAAGTTGCGCTTTCCTCCCCTGGATTTCGAAAAGTCGAACGCCCATTTGCTCCTGCAGGCGGCCGATCGCATAACTGATCGTGGATTGAGACCGATTCAGCTTCTTGGCGGCGGGAGCAAATCCACCCAACTGCACCACGGCTTGAAGAATCTCCCAGGCGTCAAGTGTCGTATCCATGATTTGAGAATACATCGAATAAATCGATGTACTTGGTGGAGAAATGCGACTATTCTTCGATAATCTCGGTCAGGTAATATGCCGCTGTCCTGAAAATCGCGGCTCCCGCCCCATCGGAGGATTCGGCAGAATCATCTCCGTTAACGTTTTCGATCCTGGTAGTCAGGCCCGTGGGCTGCGCGGCGAGGATTCCCGGGAAGAAATGAGTGATGGAGAGAATTTTGATGAAGAAACTTGCGGTCGCCATCCTTCTGCTTTCGAGCTACTGCTTCGCGCAACCGTCCGATGAGTTCCAGCCTGCTTCCACCAACGTGTGGGGGGCGCAGTATCCCCGTGTTGACTCCGCGGGAAGGGCTGAATTTCGCATCAAGGCACCGAACGCAACGGCAGTGAAGCTCAATTTCTGGAGCAATCCGAAGATGGACATGGTGAAGGGGGCGGATGGACTCTGGACCGCCGCTACGCCGCCACTCGTTCCCGGGTTCCACTACTACAACTTCGTTATTGACGGAGTGGACGTAAACGACGCAGGAAGCCATGCCTTCTACGGCGGCGGCAGAGACGCAAGCGGCATCGAGATCCCCGAACCAAGGGCAACCTACTATTTGCCGAAGGATGTTCCGCACGGCGCCGTCCGCGAGATCTGGTATTTCTCCAAGGTCACCGGAGACTGGCGACATGCCCTCCTTTACCTGCCGCCCGGCTACGACACGCAGACTAGGATGCGCTATCCAGTGCTTTACCTTCAGCACGGAGGCGGCGAAGATGAAACAGGGTGGATCAAGCAGGGCCATGCCAACTTCATCCTCGACAACTTGATCGCCAGTGGGACTTCAAAGCCGATGATCATAGTGATGGCCTACGGGTATGCGCGCCGCGCCGGTCATGTTGATCCCGACCTGACCGGAAAGCCCTTCGGCTCGCCAGAGATGATGAAGGCCATGCAGGATATGTCGCAGACCTTCGAGGACGATCTGACTCAGGCGCTGATTCCATATATTGATTCGAATTTCAGAACCGTTCCCGATCGCGAACATCGAGCCATGGCCGGGCTTTCGATGGGCGGAATGCAGACATTTCAGGTCACCTTCGACCATCTCGACCTCTTCTCCTACATTGGCGGGTTCAGCGGTGCAGGCGGTATGATGATGCTGCGCAGCACTGAGAAGCCCGATTTGAAGGCGGCCTTCAATGGCGCTCTCGCCGACCCGGCAGCCTTTGCAAAGAAGGTTCATCTGCTGTGGATTGGCGTCGGAACCGAAGAGCCCGCGCAGATGCATGCGGGGATCGTGAGACTTCATGATGCCTTCACCGAAGCCAACATAAAACACGTCTTCTACGAGTCGCCGGGCACCTCGCACGAATGGCAGACATGGCGCCGCGACTTGAACGATTTTGCGCCGCGGCTGTTTCAGACCGGGAGCCAACACGCCATGGCCGCACGGTAGTGCAACCGGCCAAAACGCGAGTTTCGAACTCCGATAGCGTAAAGAGCGATCGCCATCGGACCACTGCTGGGGAAGTTAAATTATGCGGAAGACTGTCCGTCTCCTACGCTCCACCTCGAGGATCGATATGAACAAATTCATGACGCGAATGATGAAGAGATTTGTCCTGGGAATTGGTTTGCTTTTCCTTGCCGTAGCCCTACAGCCTGCCTTCGCCCAGGGTTCTGCGACTCCGCCGTATTTAGACACCAACTTGACCCCTCAACAACGGGCTGCCGACTTGGTGCACCGGATGACTCTTGCGGAGAAGGCTACGCAAATGCAGAACAATTCCGCGGCGGTTCCGCGCCTCAACATTCCTGCATACCAATGGTGGAGTGAGGCCCTCCACGGAGTCATCAACGACGGTGTAACCGAGTACCCCGAGCCCATCGGCCTTGCTGCCACGTTCGATGCGCCGGGAATCCACACCATGGCCGCCCAGATCGGTATTGAGGGACGCATCAAGCACGTGCAAAATCTTCGCGAGGGGCATACCGGTATCATGGGAGGCCTCGATTTCTGGTCCCCGAATCTGAACATCTTTCGCGATCCGCGCTGGGGCCGCGGTCAGGAAACCTACGGCGAAGATCCGTTTCTCACCGGCCGCATGGGCGTTGCCTACGTGACTGGATTGCAAGGCGATGACCCCAGGTATTACCTGGCCATCGCAACACCCAAACACTATGCCGTACATAGCGGACCCGAGCCCACGCGTCACTTCGCCGATGTGGACGTGAGCAAGCACGATGAGGTCGATACCTACGAGGCTGCGTTCCGCGCCGCCATCGTGGAAGGCAAAGCCGGCTCCATCATGTGCGCCTACAACGCCATTAATGGCGAGCCCGCATGCGCCAACCAGTACCTGCTCCAGGATCAGTTGCGTGGCAAGTGGGGTTTCCAGGGATACGTGGTTTCTGATTGCGATGCGGTTCGCGACGTTGCCGCCAACCATCGTTATCGCCCAACCCAAGCACAGGGCGCGGCCATCTCCGTGATCCGTGGCATGGATAACGAGTGTGTCACCTTCACTTCAAGATTTGGAGAGCCTGTCGAGAAGGCCTATATCGATGCCGTGCAGCAAGGCTATCTACCGGAAAACACACTCGACACTTCTCTCATTCGCCTGTTTACCGCGCGAATCAAGCTCGGCATGTTTGACCCGCCAGACATGGTTCCCTACACAAAAATCGACGAGAAGGAACTTGACAGCGCGGAACACCGCGCGCAGGCGCGCAAGCTCGCGGACGAGTCGATGGTCCTGCTCAAGAACGATGGACTGCTTCCCCTCAAGCCGGAAATCAAAAAGATCGCGGTCGTTGGGCCGCTCGCCGACCAGACGCGGCCTCTGATTGGAAATTATGCCGGCCAGCCCACGCACATTGTTTCCATCCTCGACGGCCTTCATGCTGAATTCCCAAACGCCGCCATTACTTTTGTCTCCGGAACCCAGTTCCTGCGTGCCGATGGAACGCCCGTGCCCGACAGTCTTCTCACCACTCCCGACGGCAAGCCCGGCCTCAAGGCTGAATACAACGAAGGCATTCGGAGAGGGCCACCGGTCCCTGGAACCAGCACCACGCCGATCACCAGCCGCACGGAGTCCAACGTTAATCTGACCGACAAAAACCTGCCGCCGGAGATCGCCGGCAAAAAAACCTTCGGCGTGCAATGGTCCGGATTCCTCACGCCAAACGAGTCGGGCGACTTCATCCTCGGTATGCGCGCCGCGGGTTTCGCAAGGCTTTCCGTCGGCGGCAAACAGGTGGCAATGGCATTCGGTGGAGGCGGCGGCGAAATCTCATCGAGCGTCGGTCGCGTCCATCTGGAGAAGGGCCGCAAGGTCGAGCTCGAAATCGCCTACGGCAGCCGGGACGGCAAGGCCCATGCGGAATTGATTTGGACAAAATCGAGCAGCGGGCCATCGCCTGAAGCCATCGCCGCGGCGAAAAATGCGGATGCCGTGATCGCCGTCGTGGGCATCACAAGTCAGCTTGAAGGAGAAGAGATGCCGGTCACCGAACCAGGTTTCCTCGGCGGAGATCGCACCAGCATTGATCTTCCCCAGCCGGAAGAAGATCTGGTCGAAGGGCTGGCAGCCACCGGCAAACCGCTCGCCGTCGTTCTCGTGAATGGCAGTGCCCTGGCTGTCAACTGGATCAACGAGCATGCCAATGCCGTTCTTGAAGCATGGTATCCCGGCGAAGAAGGCGGAGCGGCAGTGGCTGAGACGCTGAGCGGTAAGAACAATCCCGCGGGAAAGCTGCCAGTGACCTTCTACACCGGCGTCAGCCAGTTGCCCAACTTCGAAGATTACGGCATGGCCAATAGGACTTACCGGTACATCACCAGCAGGCCGCTCTATCCGTTCGGCTATGGACTCAGCTATACAACCTTCAAGTTCAGCGACCTCAGCGTTCCGGTTCAGCCTGTCGCTGCAGGGCAGTCTCTCGGCGCCGATGTGACAGTGACCAACACTGGAAAAGTCGCGGGAGATGAGGTTGCGCAGCTCTATCTCAAGTTCCCGGATGTGAAGGGTGCGCCTCTTGTCGCTCTTCGCGGATTTCAGCGCATTCATCTCGAAGCTGGCGCAAGCCAGAAGATTCACTTCGAGCTGAAGAACCGCGACCTGGGCATGGTAACTGAAGATGGAAGTCCGATCATCGCTCAGGGTGACTACACCATCAGCATCGGTGGAGGTCAGCCTGACACAGGCGCACCGGCCGTCACTGGAAAATTCCATATTGACAGTCAGGTGGACTTGCCCGAGTAGCGTTAACAAGCACCAAACTGGGTAATCATGACTCAACAATCGACAAGGAGAAGGCAGTGAACCGACTTCGAAACATAGTGGTTCTTACAATGTTGGCGACGGGACTCGCCCTGACAGCATGGGCCGCCGACGTGACCGGACAATGGACGGCAACCTTCAACACCCAGATAGGCGAGCAGCATTACACCTACACCTTCAAGGTTGACGGCGAAAAGCTCACGGGCACGGCCAAGAGCGACCACGGAACAACCGATATTACCAATGGCACGATCAAGGGCGACCAGATTTCATTTGATGAAAGCCTGGACTTCAACGGCCAAACCATCCCGATCAAGTACACGGGCACGGTCTCCGGCGACTCGATAAAGCTGCATCGCTCGGTAGGCGACTTTGCTGAAGAAGACCTTGTCGCAAATCGAGTCAAGTAACTGCGGCAAGTCCAAAGGGGAATTCATGCACAGACGGGATTTCTGCAAACTACTCGCAATCGCTGCCGCATCGAGAACTGTTTACTCTCAGGGGCAAACCGCTCAAGAAAACCAGTCGGTTTTGCCGAACGATTTTAACCGGTACACGCAGAACTACGCTCAGTTCTGCGCGTTACCGCCGGAGAAGAGAGTTTTCTACAGGGTGAGCGACGGAAAAATCGTTGCGGAAAGACTCGATGAGGCAACGTGGCAGCCCTCGACGTGGAACTTTAATCCGGTGGCGCAATCGGTCGCCGGCGGGTTGTGGGACGATGTGCCGTTGGAGTCGCCGATCCTCGATCTCGCCGGTGATGGTCCGTTCAAGCCGACTTGGGATTCGTTGCTCGAGTACGAGGCTCCGGAGTGGTACCAGGATGCGAAGTTCGGCATTTGGGCTCACTGGAGTCCACAATGTGTGGCCGAAGCCGGCGACTGGTACGCCCGTAATATGTACGTCGAGGGCCAGCGCCAATACAAATTTCAGCTCGAGCACTATGGGCCGCCGTCGCGGTTCGGGTACAAGGATCTTTGTACACAGTGGACCATGTTGAACTGGGAACCGGACGAGTTGATCACTCGATACAAGAACGCCGGTGCCCGGATATTCATCGCGCTGGCAAATCACCATGACGGTTTTGATGCCTGGGACTCGAAGCATCAGCCGTGGAATGCCACCGCAATTGGTCCGCATCGCGATGTCATCGGTACATGGGCCGCGGCGGCGCGCAAGCAGGGACTTAGATTCGGCGTAACGGTGCATCAGGCGCGCAACTGGTGGTGGTTCCAGCCTTCGCATGGCGCAGACAAGGCTGGACCACAGGCCGGTGTTCCCTATGATGGCCATCTCACCCAGGCGGAAGGAAAGGACCTGTGGTGGCAGGGTCTGGATCCACAGCGGCTCTACGGCGTAAAACACTCGGCTGACGCACTACCAGATGCGTCCTACGTGAAAAACTTCTATGACCGCACCCGCGATCTCATCGACCAGCACAATCCCGATCTGCTCTACTTCGACGATTCGCTTCTGCCGCTTGGCTGGGCTGGAATGAACATCGGCGCCTACTTCTACAACAACAGTCTGAAGACGCACGGCGGCAAGATGGAAGCGGTTCTCAACGTCAAGGATGTGCCAGACCGGCTCGTCAAAGCTGTAGTCGCCGATTATGAGCGGGGGCTGACTGCTGAGATTATGAAATTTCCCTGGCAGTCTGAAACCTGCATCGGCGCCTGGCATTATCTTCGCTTTCTATACGACAAACCGGGCGAATACGGCGGATATCTGCCCCCACGTGATGTAATCCATTGGATGATTGACACCGTGAGCAAGAACGGAACGTTCATCCTGGATGTTCCCGGCAGGCCCGATGGAACCATTGACAGCAAGGAAATAGCAGTGCTCGATGGCATCACGGCTTGGATGCAGGTCAACAGTGAGGCGATCTATGAGACGCGGCCCTGGAAGGTTTACGGCGAAGGTCCTAACAGCATAAAGGCGGGGGCCTTCCAGGGAGCGAGCGTGAACAAACTTGGAGAGAAAGACATCCGGTTCACGCGCAATAAGGCGAATACTGTCATCTACGCGCTGGCGCTAGGCTGGCCGACAGAGTCGTTTGCCGTGCAGTCTCTGGGACTCTCGGCGGCAACAAGGCCACGCAGAATTGGCCGGATCGAGCTCTTGGGAACCGACCAGAAAGTTAATTGGCAGCAGGAGACCGATGCTCTCAGGGTGGAGCTTCCAAAGCTCTATAAACCAGCGGTTGATTTTTCAGCAGCGCTTAAATTGACACTGGCGTAAGCGAACGCGTGCCACGCGAACCTATTCACAGGCTTGATCAGCGCATTTTCACTTGCTATCGACACTGACGAGTTGGCGGTAATTCGACCACAACCATGTCGAGTCGGCAAGCTGTAAACAACATGTCCTAGCGCGCAGTCCAGCCCAGGTCAATGTCCAGCGCCGCACCGGTTATACCTGCGGCGTCGTCCGAACACAGGTACACCACAAGCGAAGCGACCTCGCGCGGTTCCAGCATCCGGCGGATGGCGGCGGGGCCAAGCATGATCTTTTGAACCACGTCCTGCTCCGAAATGCCGTGTACGCGGGCCTGATCCGCAATTTGTTTTTCAACAAGCGGAGTGCGGACGTAGGCCGGACATATGGCATTGCACGTGATGTTGTTCTCGGCCATTTCGAGCGCTACAACTTTCGTCAAACCCAACACTCCGTGCTTGGCCGAGATATAAGCCCCCTTGAAAGGCGAGGCCACTTTACCGTGGACCGAGCTGACGTTAATAATGCGGCCCCATTTCTGCTGGACCATGTGCGGCAATGCATACTTGCAACAAAGGAAAGTTCCAGTAAGCATGACGCCAATCAGAGTGTCCCAGCGCTCTTCGGGGAAATCCACTACCGGTGCCACGAATTGCAGGCCCGCATTGTTGACCAGGATGTCAAGACGGCCAAATCTTCCCACGGTGGCCTCAACGAGGTGACGCACATCGTCGGGCTGGGAGACATTCGCCGCAACGAAGAGGCAGTCCGCACCAGCATTTTGAAGTTTCGTCGCGGCTTCTTCTCCAGCGGAACCGTCCAGGTCGGCAATCACGCAGTTCACGCCCTGACGCGTGAGCATCTCCACGATGCCAAGCCCAATCCCGCTCGCACCGCCTGTTACGATCGCAACTTTCCCCTTCATGACCCGCTCCTTGCCACACTACCGTCCACTGGTTAGCTGTGCCTTCGTCTCCGGCGGTGGCGCTTGACCATCGCGCAGTTGATTTTAGCGAAAGGCCACACCAAAATCCGCCAAAATGAAGGGCCCAGGTCTATTCCGAACTGATCAGAAGAAGCCGGACATGGTCGGCTCGGCCCATTAACACCTGGTACGGGAAACGCAAAGCCGGATGATTTCGCCGCATTGAAATGAGGCGATTGCTGACCCCTCAGGTTGCGACTGCAGGTCGCAGCTAGGCGACTGCTCAGCTCGGTGCCGGCATGGGCTTTGGCTGGCAGGCGGGCACTCTTCATGCCGGCGCCTACACAGGGTGAGAGGAGCAATCGTGTGAAAGCTGAGATTACCCCCGAGCAGAGCCGGGGGTAATCTCAATTCGTACTAGAACCCGAGCTTGAGTGAGAATTGAAGGATTCTCGGGTTGGTGCTCATCCCAGTGATGGTCCCAAAAGCTGAGGCTGTCGGACCAGTGTAGGCCAAGTCCGGGTCGCCAAAGTTGGGGTGGTTGAAAGCGTTGAAGAAATCGGCCCGGAAGGTTGCGTTGGCGCCTTCCTTCGGCCAACGCGCCAGGAAGGTCTTGCCGAGCGAAATGTCGGCATTCACCTGGTCAACCCCCCGAATCACGCCGTTCGGCGTGTTTCCATAGTCCGTGCCAATACCGTCATCTCCGATCACTGCTGGAGTCGAGAGGCAAGCAGTGTTGACGTAGCCGTTTATCCTGCTGCCCACCGTTCCTTTGGTCGGTAGATTCTTCGCGGTGCAGCCCGAGGCGAAGCTCGCCCGATCCGTGTTTTCTCCGTAAATGTTGTTGGTGTTGGTATAGCCGATGCTCTCCTGATGGCCGTCCTGAATCAGAGTAGTGGTTGCAACGCTCCAACCGCCGATCGCAGCTGCCAAGAGATGATGAGCCCTCGACGGGCCGGGAAGATTATAGACAAGGGATAGGACGAACCGCAGCGGACGGATATTTTGATCCGGTCCGTAGCCTTTGCGCAGATCGATCTGATCGCCGGATGGTCCGGTAACGTTGGTCCCGGTCGAGAAGTCGGGGACCGGCGACAGCAAGCGCGCCCACGTAAACGCTGCCTGGTACTGGAGTTTGTGTCTCCATTGCTGCGAGAGCGATGTCTGCAAAGCGTTGTACCAGGCCTCATTGCCCATCCGCCATTGCCACATCGAGTTCGGTGCCCACCCCAGATATGGTTTGCGAATGTTGATGTTTGCGACTGTACTCTTGGTTTGGCCACGAATCGGATGGGCTGCAGTGGCCAGAGGCGCCGTGTTCATTGAGGCCCCCATGATCAGGTGCAGGTCGCGTGCCCCCGCATACGTCACGTCAAGCACGGCCCCGCCCGGAAGTTTCGATTGCAGGCCAAGACTAAAGTGATAGGTCGTGGGTGGACGCCAGTCCATCGCAAAAGAACCCAAGGTGTATCCGGTGTCGACGTTGCCATTGGCTACACCATTGCTATCCACTGACCCTTGATAAGGGATCCATTGCGGGAAGGCTCCGGGGTTCGGCATGGGATTGGCATCGCTTGCCGCTGCGTTCCCCGGTCCTTCCGTGAAACTCCACTGTCCGAAGGGAGCAGATGCACACAATTGCAGATTCATCTGGCCCTGCGTCGTGGTGTGATACATCCCTGCGCCTCCGCGAAGAACGAACCGCTCCGTGCCAGGGATCATCCAGGCAAACCCCAGCCGCGGATTCCATACATTCTGGTTCTGGCCTTTGAATCCGAATGTGTTCCCCAACTGTTCAACACCGGAGAGGGGAGCCTTGGGGCCGTTGTAATTGGACCCGATGATGTAGCCAGCCAGACTGCCACCCACAGGTGGAGTGGGGTTCACGTTGGCCAAATCCACGTTGCCCGCCCTCCCATTGGCAACCCCGAGGTCACCGATGTGCTCCCAGCGCAAGCCCAGGTTAACCGTGAGACGTCGGGTTACTTTGAAGTCGTCTTGAGCGAAGGCATCGCCTTCCTTGTAGCGCCAGTCGCGCCCAAAGTCCCCGAGACCCTGCAACGACTCGTAGATGTTGCTGAAGCCACTCCCGTAGACGTTCGATTGTCCGAGTAGAAAATCTGCCCAGGTGAGGGGAATCAAATAGGCCTCGAAGTAGAACTTCGACATATCGTCCCGGCCGTAGTCGTAGGCGCCCCCGAAGGTGAACTGGTGCTTTCCCTTGGTCCACGACAACGTGTCGGTGACGTTGTACTCATCCTCACCGAAGGACGTCGCCGAGGTCGTACCCGTAGCGAAGCCATCATAGGCGATGTCGATCAGGGGGTACTTGTCTTCCTCGGCCGGAACGGTCATGCCGAGGCTGGAGAAGGTAAACGCATTGTTGTAGTGCATGTCGAAGACCGACCGATGGAAACCGGCCACGAACTGGTTCACCATGGTGTTGCTCAGGGTGAAGGTGTCTCCGATGGAGGCCACATCGAACCGGGTGGGGATAAACAGGTCATTTCCGTAGGTGTTGTATAAAACGGTCTGATCTATGAGGCCGGA
>Ga0224554_1001604_pt1 | contig 13729 bp, 14 predicted proteins | sample 714S22024metaG_FD_180666 | JGI IMG/M metagenome (GOLD analysis project Ga0224554, IMG submission 180666) | Peat soil microbial communities from Stordalen Mire, Sweden - 717 S2 20-24 | ecosystem: Environmental > Terrestrial > Soil > Wetlands > Peat | place: Sweden: Norrbotten County, Stordalen...
ACGGTCCGCCGCCGACGCGCGTGACGTACGCCTTGGTGACGGAGATGACGGTTCCGATGGCCGTGGGCCCAACGCCGGTTCCTGTGGCCGCGCCGCCCGCTGTGGCTGACGATGATGTGACGAACGTATAGGTGCCGTGGTCAATGTCGAGCATGGTGCCCTGCGCGCCTTCGAACATGACGCTTCCGCCTTTGGCCAGAATGCCGTTGAGCAGCCGGCCGGTGTCGGTGACGAAAGGCCTCACCTTCTCGGCCGCAGCGGCATACTCTTCATACATTTTTTCGGGATCGAGCGGGTCAGTGCCGAAGAGCGCGTGGGCGATCGCGTTCTTCTCCGCGCAGGCCGCCTCAATGTGCGTCTTGAGTAGCGCGGTATGCAGCAGATCGACAACGCGGAGGCCGCTGCGGGCCATCTTGTCCTCGTAGGCTGGCCCGATGCCGCGGCTGGTGGTGCCGATCTTCTTGCGTCCCGGCGCACTTTCCGCCGCCAGCTCGATCATGCGGTGGTAGGGCAGAATGACCTGCGCGCGGTTGGAGACGAAGAGATTGCCGTCGACCTGAACGCCCAGCTCGCGAATGCGACCGACCTCGCTGAGGAAAGCGATGGGATCGAGAACGACTCCGTTGCCGATGACGCCCTTACAACCCGGCCGAAGCACGCCGCAGGGAATGAGCTGCAGGACAAACTTGTGCTCGCCGATGATGACGGTGTGCCCGGCGTTATGACCGCCGGCGTAGCGCGCCACGGCGGAAAACCGCTCGCTGAGCACATCTACGATTTTGCCCTTGCCTTCGTCGCCCCATTGGGCGCCCAGCACCACAGCAGTTTTCGCTCGCATCGCCGTCCCGATTCCACACGAATGCCACCCGCAGCAGGCATTTTGACAGCCACTTGCGCGTGGACAGAGATTTGGATGCGGTTTATTTGTCCGCAACCTCTTCGATTCTAAACCCAGGGTTGCTCCGGACCGGCGGGACGCACTCGCTGCTCCTTGTTAACCAATGACGCTCCTGCTTCGTTCTCTTAGCAGACGCGTCTGAGCCGTTCCACAGAACGAGGAGGCTTCAACATGAATCGCCGTAACCGCTATTTCCCCTCAAACGTCTTTCTGACCTTGTCATTTTGCGCCGCAACGGCGCTGGCTTTGGCGCTCATGCTTCCCGCCGGAGCGCAAACGCAATCTGGGGCTCCGAGGCAACCTGCACCTGCGCCGGTCAAGACAACCACAATCGAGACGACTGCCTCCACCGTGAAGGATTCAGCCGAAACTCAGGCGCAACTGTTGATGTTGCTCCGTCTAAGCCCAACGCTCACCTCGGTTGTGGCTCACGACCCGTCGCTGCTGGCCGACCAACAGTACGTGGCCCGCAATAACCCCGAGCTGGCGCAGTTCCTTTTGAGCCATCCTGACGTCGCGCGCAACCCAGAGTTCTATCTCTTCAGCCATCTCAGCGAGGGCGGCGGGGACCGCGGCGAGGCACTAGAACGCGCCGTGTGGCCCGAACTCGGTCAGTCGCGGAGCGAGCCATCACAGGCATTCTTAATTACGCACGACTTCGTCCCCATATTGGGGATGGGCGGCGTTCTTATCGCCGCCGTGTGGATGATCCGCCTCCTTGTCGAGAGTCGCCGCTGGAATCGCAGCTTCAAATTGCAGAGCGAAGTCCACAGTCGCCTGATCGATAAATTCGCCACCAGCCAGGACTTGGCAGCGTATATGGAAACAGAAGCGGGTAAGCGATTCCTTTCGGCGTCGCCAATGGTGCTGGGCTCTGAGTCGGGCCAGCGCATGCCCAACGCCGTGGCGCGCGTGCTCACGCCTCTGCAGGCTGGGGTCGTCATGTCGCTGTTGGGCATCGGCTTGCTCTTCCTGAGGCACGCCGGAACGGAAATGGAAACGCCGATGACCGTGCTGGGTACTCTCGTACTGATGCCGGGAATTGGATTTATCCTGTCGGCAGGAATCACCTGGGTCTTGGCGGGGCGCCTCGGATTGCTGCCCGACAAGGCCGCCGCAGAGATTGAGTCCGCCCCACCTTTCGGCTCACAGGACAGGAATTGAGCTGCGAAGGAGCCGGCAGTGGCCCCGATCGAGAAGAGGACGCGCATGTCCTGGGAATCCGCACTACCGCGTTCGTTGGCCGGCGGAGCGCTCGACCGCTCCGCCGCCGGCACTACTGATCCCGCGATGGATAGCGACGCCTTCGCCGTGTTTTACGAGCGCTCGGCGCGTCCGCTGTGGGCCTATCTCGTGCGCGTTTCCTCTGACCCCGCGTTAGCCGACGACCTGATGCAAGAGAGCTTCGTGCGTTTTCTTTGCGCCGCTGGCGCGCCGTCGCTCTACACGATGGGAGAGACTGCCGCGCGCCTCTACCTCTTTCGCATCGCCACCAACCTGCTGCGCGACCACTGGCGCCGCCCACGCGCCGCATCCATCGAAGAGATCCCCGAAGAGTTTTTCGCCGGACGCGACAGTGCAGCGCACTCCGACTCCCAAATCATGCTGGGTCCGGCCCTCCGGCGGATGAATCCCCGCGAGCGGCAATTGCTATGGCTTGCCTACGCCGAAGGCTATTCGCATCGCGAGATCGCAAAGGTGACGGGCCTTGCAGCGACCAGCATCCGCCTGTTGCTCTTCCGAGCGCGGCGCAAGATCGCCGGCTTCCTGCGCGGGCGGGCATCACATGTTGGGAGGGAGTCATGATGCGAAAGAACTGCCCGCACGAGAAAGAAATCCGCGAGCTGATCGAAGACGGCCATTGGCCGCTCGCCGCGTTGCCGGAGCTCCGTGCTCACGTGGGAGAATGCCGCACATGTAGCGATCTGGCGCTTGTGGCTGGGGTGTTCCAGAATGCGCGCATCGAAACAATGGCCGCGGCGAAGCTGGCCTCGCCGGGTGTACTGCTGTGGCGCGCGCAACTGCGGCGCCGTAACGCCGCCGTCGAACGGCTCACCCGTCCCCTTCTCGGCGCACAGATTTTTGCCCTCGCAGTTACGCTTCTTGCCGGATTGGGATTTATGGGCTTCGAGGCACGCCATGGCCTCGCCTGGCTCAACTGGCTAGAACAGATTCCGCAAAGCGTGGGGCCCCTTTGGGACAACCTGTTCTCCGCTTCAGTCACCAGCTCCGGATGGGCCTGGATGGTGCTGGTCGCTGGCCTCGCCACACTGCTGCTCCTCGGTGGTGTCGCGATCTATAAGGTCACAGACGGGCAAGAGCGAATCGGCAGACCCTGACAGGCCGCGTGCGCAAACAGGCCGCTTCATTTGATGCCATTTTTCGCTTCTGACTTTTGCCGCGCCTCCCTGTTATATTTCCCTACGCGAGCACCGGCGCGCCCGGACAGTGCGACATCGGGAGGGATAGTGCGATGAATTGGAGCGAGACGACGAGACGAGCGTTTCTGAAACAGTTTGGAGCGGCGGGAGCGGCGGAGTTGGCCGCCACTAATGCAGACGGACTGGCGCTACCGCAGGACTCCGCAGCACAACCGGCGCCCACGGCCGCCGATCAAAAGCAGGCCGCCACGCGCGACGCGCGCATGGCCTGGTGGCACGAGGCCCGGTTCGGCATGTTCATCCACTGGGGTCTTTACAGCGTGATCGGCCAGCACGAGTGGGCAAAGGAGAACGAGGGAGTTCCTTTGCTGCAGTACGAATTGCTGGCCAAGCACTTCCACCCCAAGCCCAATGCCGCCCGCGAGTGGGCGCGGCTGGCGAAGCGTGCCGGCCAGAAGTATATGGTGATGACCACCAAGCACCACGAGGGCTTTTGCAACTGGGACACGCAACTGACCGACTACAACGCGATGGACCAAGGGCCGGGACGCGACCTGGTGCGCGAATTCGTTGAGGCGGCGCGCGCCGAGGGTCTGCGGGTGGGCTTCTACTACTCGCTGATGGACTGGCATCACCCCGATGGCGCTATTTGCAAAATCGATGAGGCAGCGCGGCGGCGCTTTGTCGACTACACGCACGGGCTGATCCGCGAGCTGATGACCAACTACGGCAAGATCGACATTCTGTGGTACGACGTGGCGTGGCCGCTGACAGCCGAGCAATGGGAATCGGAGCGAATGAACGAGATGGTCTTCTCGCTGCAGCCCGACATCATCGTGAACAATCGCAATTTGCTGCCGGGAGATTTCGCCACGCCGGAACAGCACATCCAGGCGGCCGATGCAGGACGCGCCTGGGAAACCTGCATGACGCTGAACGACAGCTGGGGCTTCAATCGCGGTGACGACGCGTGGAAGACGCCCAAGACCATCGTCGACAATCTGATTACGTGTGCGCGCGGCGGCGGAAACTATCTGCTGAACATCGGGCCGGAGCCGGATGGATCGATCCCGCCGGAGTCAGTAGAGGTTCTGGAAACGGTGGGCAAGTGGCTCGATACGAATGGCAACGCAATCTACGGCGCCGAGCGCATAGACGCCGAGTGGGCCGCGAACCTGAACTTCACGCGGCGAGGCAAAACGCTTTATGTGCACGTGAACTTCTGGCCGGGCCACACTCCGGCGGCGGAGTGGCTGGACTTCTACAAGCCCGAGGTCGTGGTGGCATTCGCCGGGCTGAAGCCGAAGGCATTGTCGGCGCGGCTCGTCAAAACTGGGCAGAAGATCGAGTTCACGCAGGATGAATTCGCCTTGAGGTTGACGGGCCTACCGCTGGTTGCGCCCGACCAGCCCGCCACGGTGATCGAGGTGGAGTGCGACGGCGAGCCGGTAACCGACCACACGGCTCTGCGCCCGCTGTGGCCGAGGCACAAGGTTGGCATCGGCGTGTAATTCGCGGCGAGTTTACCCTGCTGCGAGAATTGCGTCGGCGATCCGCGCGGCCTCGACTGCGGGACGCACCGCGTGCACGCGCACGATCGACGCACCATGGAGGATCGCTGCGGTCATCGCGGCAAGACTGGCGTTCTCGCGGTCGGCTATCGGCGCGGGCTCACCACCAAAGAGAGGCGACAGCATGTGGCCGAGGAACGATTTGCGGCTGAGCCCGGCAAGCAACGGCCGGCCGAGTTCGAGCAATTCTGACTGACGCGCGAGAAGTGTGTAGTTCTCGCCGAAGCGTTTGCCGAACCCGTAGCCCGGGTCGAGCACAGTGGCATCGGACGGAATTCCGGCGCGTTCGGCGGCAGCGAGGCTTGTGGCCAGCCCCTCGCGCACCGTGGCGAGCAGCGCATCGGGCTCAAGCTGCGGTTGCGCGCGCCATTCTTCAGGACGCCCGCGCGTGTGCGAAAGCACGACACCTGCGTGAAACTCGGCACAGACCTCGGTGATTGCCGGGTCCCAGGTGAATCCGCTCACGTCGTTCACGATTTCCGCGCCCGTCGCGAGCGCCGCGCGAGCTGTTGCTGCTTTGTACGTGTCGACTGAGACGACTGCGCGGGGCAGACGCTTGAGGATTCCTTCCACCACTGGAAGCAGTCGTGCCTGTTCTTCGTCTACACTGACAGCCGCGTTCGCGCTGCCAGCGCGCGAGCCGGGCCGTGTGCTTTCCGCGCCCAGGTCGAGAATGTCCGCGCCTTCCTCGATCAGCTTGAGACCATGCGCGACTGCCGCTTCGGGCGAGAAAAACAGCCCACCATCACTGAACGAGTCCGGAGTGATATTCACGACGCCCATCACGAGCGTGCGCCTGCCGAGCTCCAGGGTCCGCGTCCGCAACCGCCATTGTGCTGTGCCTCGCATACGCGCTCATTCTCGATGGTACGCCGCGCCACTCATGCCGTTTGCTACACTTCGGGGCATGGCCTCCCTTTGGCGAACCCCTGCATGGAGCAGCCTTTTGGTTTGCATTTTCGGCTCGGCGGCGCTCGCTCCCGCCCAGGCCCGCAGCAATCCGCACCGCGTCCCGACGACGGGCCCGCTTGCCGACCGAATCCAGGCCATTCTCGCCGATCCCGCGCTGAGCCACGCGGACTTCGGCATCAGCGTGACGACTCTCGATGGGCAATCGCTCTACGGGCTAAACGATGCACGCTTGTTTACGCCCGCTTCCGACGCCAAACTGACGACCACCGCGGCGGCTTTTGCTTTGCTGCCGGTGGACACGCTGACCTGGACCACGTTTGTGGCCGCCGACGGCGACATCGATGCAAGCGGCACTTTGCACGGCAACCTGGTGCTGCTCGGCGTGGGCGATCCTACGATCAGCGGGCGCCAGTATCCGTACGTCGAGCCGGGAACGACCGCGCCGGAAGCCCAGGAGAATTTGCCAAGCTCTCGGCCGAAGACAGCCATGGATGTTCTGGGCCTGATTGCCGAGCAGGTGGAGCAGACAGGCGTGCGCACTGTAGATGGAGAAGTGATCGGCGACGATACGTTTTTCGTGAGCGAGCCTTATGCCTTGGGATGGAGTTGGGACGCGCTGCAGTGGAACTACGGCGCGCCGGTTTCCGCACTTTCGTTTAACGACAACACTGACGAGCTCGACATTACCGCCGACCCTGCTGCGCCCGGCGCAACACAAGCCGAGTGGATGCCGGACGTGGATTACTACACCACCGACAACAGCATGACTCCCGTGGAGCAAGGGCAAGAGGCCTACCCCGGCCTTGAGCGGCGTCCCGGATCGTTGCTAGTGCGGGCGTGGGGCACGGCGCCGGCCGGCGGGATGCACGTCTCGATGGCCGTCGAGGATCCAGCGCAGTTCACCGCGGCAGCATTCAGGCAGGCGCTCATGCTGCGCGGCATCAAGGTGACCGGGGCGGCCGAATCGCGCCACAAATACCAGACCGGCACGGGCGACTTTGCCGCTGAACGCGAGCAGCCGCTGAAGTTAGCGCCCGGCAACTTCACTTCGATCGCCGGCCCGGCGGAGGGCCGCCGCATTCTAGGTGCGCATATGTCCGTGCCGATTGCTGAAGACATCACCGTAACCAACAAGACGAGCCAGAACCTGCACGCCGAGCTGCTTCTGCGCCTGCTGGGCAAGCTCTATGGGACCGACGGCAGCTTTGAGGAGGGCGCGCGCGTGGTGCGCCAATTCATGGTCAATGCCGGCGTAGAGAATGGCGACTTATTTCTCTATGACGGCTGCGGCTTGAGCACCAACGACAAAATTACGCCGCGCGCTTTCACGCGGCTGTTGGCCTATGCGTCGAAGCAGCCGTGGGGCGAGGCCTGGCGCGCAACATTGCCAGTGGCCGGGGTCGACGGCACGCTGGACCACCGCTTTACGAATTCGCCGCTGAAAGGGCGCATGTGGGCCAAGACAGGGACGCTCGACGAGGTGAATACCCTTTCTGGCTACGTGAATGCAGCGAGCGGCCGCATGCTGGCGTTCTCGATCCTCGTCAACGACCGCTATCCCGGCAGCAACGCTGAAGATCAGGCCATCGACCGCATCGCTGAAGCCATCGCCGCGGCGGAGTGAAGGGTAGCCATAATGGAGCCTTCCTGTTCACAGCCGCTTTTCCCTTTCAGGAATGCAGTTGCAAAACGGGTAACACTCGTTCATTGCACATGCTAAACGCGGCTTAAGCGGCTGTATCATGGGAGGCAATGCGCACGTGGAATCTTCTTATGGCCTCTGCTCTGACGACATTCGCGTTTGGTTTCGCCGGCTGCCGCACGCTGCCGCCGTCGAAGCCATCGTCTGAGTGGACGCCCCAGGAGGCGCGCGGCGCGGCGGTCTTCAACCAAAAGTGCGCACGCTGCCACTACCCGACTACAACAGCGCCCCTGCACGGGCCAGGCTTGCAGGCAATCACCAAGGTGAAGGCCATGCCCTCAGGCGCACCACCTACTGACGAGCGGCTGACGGCAGTGATTCTCGACGGGCGCGGGATGATGCCGGCGACGCAGTTGAACGACCACGATCTCGCTGACCTGCTCGCCTACTTGCACACGCTATGAGCACGAACGCCAACACGAGCGCTCCCAGACCTGGCACAGCGCCGGCGCCGACAGGACGGAAATCGCAAAAGGCGGAGAAGCCGTCGCTGCTCAAGCTCCCGGGCCTGATCGCAATCAGCCTTTACATGCTGCTGCTGTCCGGAAGCGCCATCGTGGCCGTTGCCGACGGGAAATACCCCCCCGTTTATCTTATTTTTTCCGCGCTATTTCTCACCGCCGCCATCGGCCTGCTGATGCTGTTTCGCTGGGCGTGGGCCCTTACTCTCGCCGCCGTGGCGATCCTGGCTGGTCTGTGCCTGTGGTCTTACACAATTCAACACGTTGTTCCCGCGCTTGTGCAGGGCTTGCTCAACCTGGTCATTTTTCTTTACCTCGTGCGTGGCGACATTCGGGAAAAACTGAGGTAAGCGCGAGAAAAGCGGCAACGAGCAAGCCGTTGCGGGCCAATTCTGAATCGCTCAGGTCTTCCAAACAGAACCTAGAACCAGTAATTCGGCGCGATCACGCGCAGGAGGGCTCGCGTGCTTCTCGCAAGAGCAGTGCGCGGCGAGTCGTAGCGCCGGTCTTTGAAGCCAAAGTGGCCCACCGGATCGACGTTGCACGGGAAGCGCAAGTGGTAGCCCGGCTGGCCTTTGAATGGGAAGACTTTGCGAAAGATCAGATGCTCCAGCAATCGAACGCCGGTGGAGTTCATCTCGCGATTCGAGTTGCGCAGCACGCGATCGTAGAAGGCGTGGGAGCAGGCGAAGAGCTGAACCCGCGCGTCATAGCCGCGGCGGAAAAGGCCGAACCTGCGGCAATCGATCAAGAGCTCGAAGGGAGCGGAGCTTGAGCCGGCAACACGGTCGAGCGCCTTCGCCAGCGCGGGGAAAGTCAGCCGACCTGTGACCTTGATCATGTGCGTTGTGGCTGGGCGGAGTTTGCTCAGAGCCAGACCCTCGTCGAGGGTTTGCATCTCCGTGTAGCCGTAGTTTGTGCCGGGGGGAATGTCGTGAACCGGCAGCGACAACAACTCAACTTCGCGGCGGTGCGGGTTTTCGGTTTGCGCAATCGCGCGCAAATCGCTCAGGTCCGCGCCGGAGTTTTCAAGGAACAAGATTCGCTTGGCGACCGCGTGGGGATAGCGCAGCCAGAATCGCAGTGCGCATTTGTAATCTTCAAGGCGGACTTGTGGCGAGGAGCGTTTGACCTGCGCGTTTGGCGGCGGCGCGACGGTGGCCGTCATGACCAGCAGATAACGGGGCGTTGCAGCCGTGGCCGGCGAATCCATCTGAGTGGTCATTGCTTGGGAGATCGCTTTTTCGGAAGCGATGGTGCGCCGGAATCGTTAGCTGGATCAGTGGGCGCGATGGGTTCAGCGGCCTCTTTGGTGGCGGATTGATGCGCCTCCCATGCCTTGGCGAACTTCCAGTTGACGTAGGCGGAATGATTCAGGTGAAAGATAAGGCCTTCCCTGCCGTCGAGAAAGCCGAGGCGAAAGATGTAGTTCTTGATGAAGGTAAGCGCCGGATTGATGACCGTGTTGGCGACGAAAGCGAAGATCGAGTCGCTCGTCCTGCCCTTGCGCAGGAAAAGCGGAATGGTCGCGGTGCTGTAGTGCTGCATGTGTTCGATGTAATACTCGAGCGTCGGATACTGCCGGTGAAGCATGTGGTTTTTCAGCTTGCCGGTTGGCTCCTGCGTTTTGGGCGTGGCGTGCGGCTCGGTATCCTCGCGCAGGCGCGCGCTACCGCGGCGAAAGAGGCGTAACTTGCGGTCGGGGTAGAGGCCGCCGTGGCGCATCCAGCGGCCGAAGATCAGGTTTAGCCGGGGAACGATGTAGGCGGCGCAGCGAGGCTGGCCGCCGAGCAGCGTTTGGATCTCCAGCGCCAGTTCCGGCGTTAACCACTCGTCTGCGTCGAGATTCAGAATCCAGTCGCAGGTGCACTTATCGATAGCTGAGTTGACCTGGGGGCCGTAACCCTTCCAGCTCTCGTGGAAAACTCGTGCGCCAAAGCTCTTTGCGATTTCGACGGTCTTGTCGGTGGAACCCGAATCGACGAGGTTGATTTCGTTGGCCCAGGCCACGCTGGCCAGTGTGCGGCCAATGTTCTCCGCTTCGTTGCGTGCGACGATCGCCACTGAGATGCTTTGCATGGTCCGATGCGTGGGTGCTCTGGCAATTGTGCCCAGAGTAGCACGCCGCGAAGCCCAGCAACTGGCTACAATAAGCAGGATGGAACTGATGCAGATTGAACCTGCGCGCCGCGCGCCCGCGCCCAAGCCCGAGTGGCTGAAGGCCCGAGCGCCCGTGGGCGAGAACTACCACAGCCTGAAGCGCCTGGCGCGCTCACTGGGCCTTCACACGGTATGCGAGAGCGCGCAGTGCCCCAATATCGGCGAGTGCTGGCACCACAAAACCGCGACCTTTATGATGCTGGGCAACCAGTGCACTCGGCGATGCGGGTTCTGCGCGGTGCCCAAAGGACTGCCCGAGCCCATCGACTTCGACGAGCCGCGCCGCGTGGCTGAGGCGATCGCCGCGCTGGGCCTGGAGCACGCCGTGATCACCAGCGTGAATCGCGACGACGACAACCTGGGCGGCGCACGCGCTTTCGCTCTCGTGATCGCGGAGATTCGTCGCCAGGCGCCCGGCTGCCGCGTCGAAGTTTTGATTCCCGACTTTCAGGGCGACAAGGAATCTATTCGCACGGTCGTCGAAGCCCGGCCTGAAGTGCTCAATCACAACACCGAATCTGTGCCTCGTCTTTATCGTGTCGTCCGCTCCGGCGCGCGCTATGAACGGACCCTCGAACTGTTGCGCTACGCGAAGGAGCTGCGGCCCGCGGGGGTGACGAAATCCGGGGTGATGGTTGGCCTTGGCGAAGAGACGGCGGAGCTGCTTGGAGTCTTTCGTGATTTGGCCAATGTGGGCTGTGACATTCTCACCATCGGCCAGTACCTGCGCCCCTCGCGCGATCACCTGCCGATGGCGCGCCTCTATCCTCCGCGGGAGTTTGCCGAGCTGAAAACCGAAGCGCTTCGCATGGGTTTCCGGCACGTCGAGTCCGGGCCGCTGGTGCGGTCGAGCTATCACGCGCACGAGCAGGCTGCGGCGACGGGCCTGGCGGTGGTCGCGTAAGGCGTTACGAACATTCGCGTCCCACTGCAGGAGTTGTAGAATAGAGCGGTTCAGCAGTTGTTGGAGCCGTTTCCAGCTGCGGTACAGGGTGGATTTCTACTTCCACCTCACAGACGAAGACCTGTCTGCGGGGACCCTGGTTAAGGAAAAATCCACTTGGCGGCCATGGCTTCAGGACGCAGAAACCGCGGAACCGCTGTAGCCTTTGACAAATTGCGCAGTGAGGACGATCTCTTATGACAGCCTTCATGGCCGGCAATCCGGCGCTCAAAGATCTCTACAACGACCTCAAACGCCGCATGGATCAGTCGGTGGCCGATTTCCAGGCCACTCTGGCCGCGACGCGTACCGGCCGCGCCAGCGTGCATATGCTCGATCAGGTGAAGGTGGATTACTACGGCACGCCTACGCCGATCAATCAACTGGCGCAGCTTTCGGCGCCCGAGCCGCAGCTCATCGTCATCTCGCCGTGGGACCCGACGATCCTGAAGGATATGGAGAAGGCGATTCAGACCGCCGACCTCGGCTTCAATCCTCTTTCCGACGGGAAGATCATCCGCGTTCCCGTCCCGGCCATGACGGAGGAGCGGCGACGCGATGTTTGCAAGCACTTGAACAAAGTGCTCGAGGAGCACCGCACCGCGGTCCGCAATGTTCGCCGCGACGGTAACGATGCCCTGAAGAAGCTCGCCAAGGACAAGAAGATCAGCGAGGACGACGAAAAACGCGCGCTTGAAGAGGTGCAGAAGATGACGGACGGCGAAATTCGCCGCATGGAAGAGCTTTCGCAAAGGAAGGAAGCCGAAGTGATGCAGGTGTGACGCGCGGGCGACTACCGTGCCGCCACACGCTTGCGGTACGCGTTGAGCCCCATCTTGACGCCCATCCACACGAGTTGAAGGATTACGAGCGCAACCACGATCGACAGAACCTGAAAAGCTCCTTTGTTCGCCGCTACCAATGACCCGCCGAGCGTTGCCGCGTCTGCCGGGTTTTTCAGCAGGAACAGCTTGTGCTCCGGAGCGGCGAGCAGAATGCCAACCGGAATGAGCGAAAGAACCTGCATCGCAAGGTGCCGCACGGGATTCTTCCGCTTTTGCCACGCGCCTCGCGCAAGGTCAACCAGCTTCCATGCCACATCGAGGACATTGATCGCGACCAGGCACCAGTAGAATGGCCACCACACAGGCGCAAGCAGGTAAGGCAAGGAATGGAGATACCAGGCGCCGGGCCCAAACAGCAGGAACGGATAGTGAGGAACTAGCAAGATATAGGCCAGTAACAGGCAGCCAAAGAACACTTCGAGCAGGGATTTCGTGAAGCTCCGCGGCTTGCGCCAATCGCCGTCTTCCGCCCCAACTGGCGGCAAGTCCAGGGGCGACCACTGCGCAGGCATGGGCGCCAACGGGTAAATCTTCTCCGGGAATCGCGCGCCCGCCCGCTCGACCAACGCAAAGATCAGCGTTACGATCCCTGCGTTGACAAGCCATATCCACGGCAGGCGCAGCGCAACGTGCACCAACGAGATGCCCGCCAATGCCTCCACGCCCAGCCCCTGCGTCGCAATCGTTACCACGCTGGCGATGAGATAAATCACCGTCGCCCACGTCAGCACCAGCTTCAGGATGTAGGAATACGTCGGGAAGAGCGCAGGCCCGATCAGGTACTGCTGGCGCTGGTAGCGCGCGGCCACCTGGATGGGCGAGCCGATCTGCTTCAGCCACTCTTCGGCTTCTTCTTTGGTCAGCGGCCGGCCCAGCTCAGCCTCTTTGTCTTCGAGTTGCGCTTCGAGATTCGCACGCAGCTCGGCGATGATGTCGTCCTGCCGTTCCCAGGGCAGGTGCTTTCTTACGGCTTGAAGGTAACGATCGAGAAGTTCCATGGTATTCCTCAGTTCCTTGCAGATTTCGTCAATCCCTTACAAAAGGTTGGTGCTACAAAAGGTTCGCTATTGACGTGTTGATCTGGTTCCACTCCTCGAGCAGGCGGGCAAAGATCTGCTCGCCGTCGCTCGAGAGCCGGTAGAACCGCTTGTTGCGCTTTTCTTCCTCGCGCCACTCGCTGGTGAGCAATCCCTGCGCTTCAAGGCGGCGGAGCAACGGATAGAGGGTGCTTTCGTCGATCTCCATGCCGCGGCCGGCCAGCGCCTTGCGCAGCGTGTATCCGTAGTGCTCTTGCTTGAGTTGTGCCAGAACCGCCAGCGTCAGGCAGCCCCGCCGCAGCTCCAGGCGAAGGTTTTCAAAGAGGTTTTCGGTCAAGGTCATGCTGTACCCCATACACTGTACAAAATACACTGTATGACACATAGTGTGTAATGTCAAGTAGTTTTTCAAGATTTTTTCGGAACAGGCGCAGACAGCTGTCGGCGGATATCGACTGCCGCGGTATAAATAGCTATTCAGTTCCCCGTTCCAAAACCACTATCTCCAGAAAGGCGAATAAGATGAGCCTCACTCGACGCGAGTTTCTGATGCGAGCCGGCCATGTGGGCGGATACGGCGCAGCCTTCGTCCTGATGCAGTCGCTCGGGCTCTTGGCGATTCCTGAAGCGGTTGGCGAAACCGGCCCGCTGCGGCTTGTCGACGGCAAAGGCACGCGGGTCGTGATTCTCGGAGGGGGTATTGCGGGCCTGGTGGCAGCGTACGAGTTGGGCAAAGCGGGGTGGTCGTGCACGATTCTCGAAGCGCGCCAGCGCCCCGGCGGCCGCAATTGGAGCATCCGCAACGGCACCGAGGTGGAT
>Ga0224554_1001606_pt1 | contig 13698 bp, 15 predicted proteins | sample 714S22024metaG_FD_180666 | JGI IMG/M metagenome (GOLD analysis project Ga0224554, IMG submission 180666) | Peat soil microbial communities from Stordalen Mire, Sweden - 717 S2 20-24 | ecosystem: Environmental > Terrestrial > Soil > Wetlands > Peat | place: Sweden: Norrbotten County, Stordalen...
TGGCCTGAAGGAGGACTTCTTCAAAGGCCACCAGGAGGCTTACCTTTCCGACCTTGTTCGCATCCTTTACTACGCCGGAAAGGTCTTCAACGTTTACGACGTGCTGGTGATGGCGCTCGACGAAAAGATGCTGGCCGAGCAGATCGCTCGTGCACAGGCTCGCATTACGACACTGCCTGAAGTCACTATGCAGATGCGCCTCAACTTCGAGATGTCGGTCCGCATGATCAAGCGTTCACTGGCAGACAGGGATCGAGTCGAGAAGATTCAAGGGCTGTTGAACGAGCTTCTGGCCTTTCTCGAAGATGAACTGTCGATCGTCACTGGCTCCTACCAGGATCTGCTGACGGTGGATGAGGTCGTCGAGAAGGGGCTGATCCTGTTCGTCTCGCTCAACACCAACAAGAACAAGCGCGCTTGCGAGGCACTGGGCAAGATACTGCTCCAGAACATCCAACTCATGGTTGGCAAGCGTTATGCGCGGCCCCGCTCAGACCGCGACGGGAGTGAACCGCTTCTGAGCGTGATCCTTGATGAGTTCGCGCCGTTCGCTTATCCAGGATTCACGCAGGTATTGCAGACGGCGCGCGGCGCGCGCGTCACGTTCCTCTTCTCCTTCCAGAGCATCCCGCAATTGCAAAGAGTGAGCCAGGCATTCGCCGATGAAGTCTCCTCTGCTCCCGGCACCAAGATGATCATGAATGGCTCTGAGGAGAATACGGCGCAGTGGTTTCTCAAGGCGTCGTCGCGTGTAGTGCGCAAGCGTCGCAGCCTGTCCGTTCGCAAGACGGGCGTCTTCACGACGAAGTACCTCGAAACCGGTACGGGAAGCGAGAGCGATTTCCGCGAGCCCCGTGCACGGGAAGACCACATCAAGAACCTACCCGTCGGACAGATGGAGATTCTGATGGTCGATCCCCGTGAAGGCACTCGACACTCGCATCTTCACGTGCGCAAGCATCCGGTATATCAGTTGGAGGGATTCATCTCGACACTCTATCCCAAGATGCGGGGTTATCTCGATCCAGCGGTTGGTGCCAACCTGCGTTTTCGTGAAGAGGGTGAACGCCGCGTCAGGAGGCGGAGTTCTGGATCGCTGGCAGGATTGCCACCAGGAGGACAGTCATGAGTAGATTCGGAGTTATTCTTGTATTCGCCGCTTTGATTCTTGTTCCTGTCGGGCTACAGGGGCAAAACCAAGCACTCGCTTCTCATTATGCAGCACACAAGCCGCAGGGATTTGCCGACTATGCGCTGGGCAAGATCAATCCCAACGACACGGACTACGGCGAAGCCCTGGATGCGGCGCGAGGCGCGACCGTCACGCACACCATGGACGATCTTTACTTCTGGTCGAATGTGGTGGCGCTGATTCTGCTGTCCAGCGTGACCACTGCCTTCCTCTTTCATCTGCGCGCCGCCGAAAAGAAGGAGATCACCGCGGCCACGCTGATCGCGCAACTCTGGAATGGACGCGTGAGTGACTGGATAGATATTGAGCGGCGCACTGAGCAATACAACAGCCTCGTTGACGAGCACAACGCTGTCGTCGAGCGCGAGTTGATGGCCAGATCGCAGCCAGCGCCCAGCGAGGATTCTGACGCAACTGACCTCAAACGCTCAGTTGAAAATCTCGATACCAGGGCAAAGGCTGGAACTCTCCCTGCTCTCGCCGAGAGCACAATTTATCCGGTTGGCGGTCCGTCCAACACATCGATGCCCGCAACAGAAGCACTGAGCCAACAGCAGCGAACAGTTTTGCTTGAGCGCCGGATCGAGGCGATGAGAAATACCGAGCAGAATCTCAAAGAGCGACTCAACCAGACTTCGGCATTGCTGGAACAGGAGCGCCAACGAAACCAGGTCCTGAAAGGGGCATAGGAGGTGGATAGATGGCAGACAAGATTCAGTTGAAATCGCCCACTGATTTCGCCGACCCGAAGGATTGGAGAGCGTACATCCGGGAGACCGTGCCGCCAGATGAGGTTGACTACACGCTCGCATTCGGTCGGACAACCCTGTTCATTCGCTTCTATGAGGGACGGGGGTTGAGCTTCCCTGATGAGTTTCGCACGGAACTGAATCGCATCGAGGATATTTGCGAGCCAGGGAGAACCGCGTTGCTCGAAGCTCTGAACGGTCGAATCTTAGCCGCCATGACACAGCTTCTCATTGGCACTTCAGAAGCAGCCAACTCCACAACCGTCGCCAGTGCTTGGCCAACCAGTCCCCGCGAAACGGTTGAAGCCCAGCTCGGCTATCTGGCGAAGAAGAACGCAAGTTTCGCGCTCTGGATTCACTATACGAAGCAGATCCAGCAGACCCCAGACGCTCCTACGTGGGAGGAATTCGTTGCGAAGGAATTTAACGGTGCAGATGATAGCGAAGCAGAGTTCACCCTCTTGATGGGCCAGCTTGGCAAGATTTTTGTCATCTTCCGCAACAGAAACCTCGTTTTACCGGCGCTCCATCATGAGAGAATCCGGTTCCTGCATCATCTGCGCGGACCGGAACGCAATCTACAGGCGCGTGCGATTGTCCAGGATCTTTTGGAGGTGATTGCGCCATGCGCGTCCGCATAATCAGCTTCGGAACCAACTGGTGGGCGGCACATTCGAACGACCTGAGCGATCCAATGTGCTTCCGCCGGAACGCTGCCTGGTTCAATTCTGCTGGCCTGAGGTACGGCCGGCGCTTGCGTCTCTGCTGGGTATTCCCCGGCCAGATTCGATTCAACCGCACCAGCGGGTTGCATCCTGAATACCCGCTGCGATCCGCTGGGAAGACATTTCAGTGCACCGGGCCAAACTATCTGCATGGCAGGACGCATCTGCTTTTCAAAACTCCGGCCAATGCTTTCGTTCCCGATTGCTTTCTGGTCACAGTCAATGAGCGGATGCACGGCCGGATTTCGTTTGCGTCACGGGCATGGAGATCCGAAACGGTCCAGCCAATTTCAGTCAGCTTGCGTGGGCCACGGTACGAAGCGATGGCTCTTATGAGCGTCACAGATTGGATCGAGACGAACCTTGGACGGTGGGCAATCAGCGCTGACGGCAAGCGTCTTGAACTTGATTCGAGACCATCTGGAGGGACGGAATGAGATACCGCAAGGGCTACATTGCGCTGTCGGATGATCGGGACTTGCCACTTCTGGTCACGATCCGGAACGCGCGCGCCATCACATACGACCAGATTTGCGCGCTCTCTTTCATTGAAGGGCGCGAGCAAAGCAGGCGCTCCGTCCATTGGAGGTTGTCGCGCTTGGAGAAAAACGGGATGGTGCAGCGCATGATTTACGATCAACTTCTCTCGCAGCCGATCTTCGCGATCACGCGCATGGGCCTCGAATTTCTCGAATACCGCGGCCAGACTTTGCTTGCGCTTCCATCGACAGTCAGAGAGATCGTGCGCAAAACTCAGATTTTACACTCGGTCGAATTGGCAGGCATCCGCGTCGCCTTGGCCGAGAATGGAATCCTGAAATCGTGGAAATGGGAGCTTGAGGTTGTATCAAACAACCTCGTTTATGGGACAGGAGACTCAAAGGATTTCGATGCGATTGCGGAAATTGCTGTGGGCAATCAGTCAAAGAGTTTTGCAATTGAGTTCGAGAGAACCCTCAAAGGAAGTGCGCGCTACGAGGAATTGTGCCGCGTAATTGCCGCGGAAAAGGCCACGGACACGGTGTTGTATCTGACTCCGAACTCGCAGATTCTCTACGTTCTCGCCAGCGAAATACGCAACGTCGGCAAGCGAATTGGGTTCGCGCTGAGCACTGCCTTCCAGCACGATCTCCTCGATACGCGAGTGCTTACGAATCTATCGAAGAGCAACGTCGTCTCTTTCCGCGAGTTTCTGTTTGACTGAGATGCGTGCCGTGGCGCAACTTCCTCTCAAGATGTACACGACATTGCAGGTTTGTCTGCGGGTTGCCACTCCTATACGTAATGCCCTCCGATTCCGATCCCATTGACCTCCCATTTGCATCCCATTGAGCAAATCCACATCCTCGTATCTCTCGATGGCTGTGCAGGATGCATTCTGACTATCCCCTTGTTTGTCGATTGATTTGTGGTGGTTTTGTAGGGATGGTGATTGTTTGGAAGAAATTGGCGACAAGTATGCCAATCGACAGGCCTGCAAGCGTGATCTGTTGATGCGCGGAACAGATGAACACCATTTCATAGAACACAATCGTGCGTGTCTGGTATATGGCACCCGCGATTTCTGGCAGCCCAATGGACCGGATTCGCAATGTGCTTCTGCACTGCTGGTTCCCTGAAGTTGCATTCGAAGCGTTTGCTTTCCTCCCGAATCAAGAGGCCAGGTTGTGACGGCTCGTGTTTGCAATTGGCTCTCATGGTTGTCGCTGTCTGTCGCCCGGTAGCCCTTGGATTGCAGAATCGACCACACGTGTTTCTGCAATCTGTTCCGGATCTGATTGGTTCTCAGCGAACCATTCTTGTGCGCTCTGCCAGGTTTCATCACCCACTGTTCATAACAAATTTCACAACTCAAGGAGGAACTCATGCCGGACATTGGTCCGATCACCGCGGCGCACGTCGCAATTGTCCCAACCTTTTCCAAGCAGTTCATTCTCAGGTTTGCCATCTCGCTTCTGCTCACGAGTGCAGACGCCGACGTCATCCTGACGTTTGCCCCGTCCGTATTCTCAGCCCTCTTCAATGCGCCGATCCTGCGCGCTGCCTTCGCGATCTTGATTCTCGGATTGATCGTGTCGCTTGCGCGCATGTGGTTCCTGACCTTCAGGGTCCACCCGTAGTCAGCCGTCAAGCCATTCACAAATCCACACAGGAAGGAGAGATCACGATGGAACGCAGTCTTGGAAAGATGTTTGCATACCGGATGTTCGACTGGCGCAATTCCGTCACCGGCACCATTCAACAGACAGTCGCCGCATTCCTGAAACTCGGTGAGGCGATTGCCACCCGCTGGATTCAGACGCCGAAGGGCGTTCTGCTCCTGCAAATGGCTCCCGAAAATCCCGAGTCGGGCGCAGTCTATGTCTTCGACCGCCAGCGCGAGGTCTGGTACATGCTGTCGTTTGAAGGCTGCGAAGACCGCTTCACTTCTGAGAGCTTCGACCGCGTCTTCTCCGAATACAAGCTGTTCAGTTATGTGGAACAGCCTGGCCTGTTGCTCGCCCAAACGCAGCCAGCTCACGCGTAATTTCACTCCAACCCGCCACCGCAGTTTCCTAATTCAATCCAAATTCACAAACTGGAGGAACACCATGCGTCAATCCGCTAGCCGCATTCGCTCGCTCGCAAATCGTTACGCCCTCGCAGAAGCCGCAGCCTTTCCCGGCATCGGCACGGAACACGTTCGCTTTCCCGACAACCGGAGGCCCGCTGCCGAATTCCGGCACAGCTTTCCACGCTTCGCCCATCAAGTGTGACCAGCACTGCGCGAGGGTTCGCCAACTCAATCCGGGCCCTCGCCTTCCCTCGTCGTTTGAAGCCGCGATACGCCAGTCAAGAAGGTCTCCACGCAATTTGACCGAGTTTTGAGGTCGGGGTACAACCACACTACCTCAGGAAAGGAGGCCCAGCGATGTACTCGAAATTCTGTGTGAGCCGGGAGACGGCAAACAACTTCATCCACCTATTTGTGAACCGGCGCGCGTATGGGATGCAGGCTACCCAGCCCTTGCCGAATGGTTCCGTCCCATATTATCTGGCGCGAGATTGGCAGACGAAACAGCCGAAGCCCCTCGACGTGGATGTGGTGCGGATGCACTTGAATGGCGACATCACCATCAACTTGTATGCGATCAACCCGGAGACCCAACGCTCGAAGTGGGTTGCAATTGACGCCGACTTCGATGGCGCCGTGCAATCGCTCTTTCAGTTGCAATGGGAACTGAAGCAGGATGGCGTCGAAGCTGCGCTGGAACAATCGCGGCGTGGTGGCCATCTATGGATCTTCGCCGACACACCGCTATTGGCCGCCGAGTGCCGAATCTACATCTACAACCTGGCGCTCCGGCTCGGGGTTCCAGTCAAAGGCGGCGGCCTCAAAGATGGCATTGAAGTCTTTCCGCGACAGGACAGGATCGATGACGGTGAGTACGGAAACGCCATTCGCGCGCCACTTGGCGTACATCGAAAGACGAATCTGCGCTACTGGTTCTATGACGCCGATGTGACCCCTGAGGCACAACTTGCCTACCTCAACGGCCTGAAGAAACTCACCGAGGATGGACTGAAGACCTTCATCCAGGGAATGAGTCTGCCCGAAGCGTACAAGCCGGTTGTCGCAGCGCCGTACATTCCGACAACTTTTTCCGCTGGTCAACACGAGTTCCGAATCCTCGAACACGTGCGCGCCACGCGCAAGGATGGCCGCAACTTGTGGGGGAGATGCCCGTCTTGCGCACAGATTGGGCGGGACCGCACTGGCGACAACTTGGCAATCCAAATCAAGAATCCGCGCTTCTACAGGTGCTGGGCCGGCTGCACGAAGGAAGAGATTCGCGCAGCACTTGGACAACCGATTCGCAGACAGCAGGCAGTGTGAAGGAGGCGAACCCAATGAAATCATCTTCTCAGGTAAAGGTCTCTGCCGCGGCGAACGGTGATTCAGAAGCCACGCGGTTCGCGCGGTATGGTTTGGCTATTTCGAGGCAGATACTGAAAGCTTTGGAGAAGCGCGGCATCTACTGCCAGTCCAGTGTTTCGATTGAGCACCAGCATCTGGCCAAGCGATACGTTTTGCGCGCCACGGAATCTGGTGGCGCTGTCGCGGACATGGGCCGCTACTGCGCCTATCTCGATGGCAATGGGACTCCTCTCCCGTGGTTGCAGCCGATCGATTCGTTGTCCGGCAATGGGCGACACGCGATTGTGATTGCGCCAGAGTTGGTCCGAATCGAAATGCTGCGCATTGGCCACACGTATGAAATGGCAATCTCGAAGCACTCACTCGTGAACAATGGAAGCCGAATTCGTCCCGTCATCACCTCTGCCCTGATCTTTCGCGGCAATCAGGGAACGCTTGCCGTCGATCTCTGGACCCCAGAGAATAAGCGCCTGCTTGGTTCCATTGCACCGGTCTTCTACACGCAGGCGGGCGAGATACGGCGGCATCCAGAACGCTTTGATAACGCAATTCGGAAGATCACCGGCGCCCTTGCGTGCCTGGGATGCAAGCATACGCACGTCGCGGTTCCGCCTCCGGTCACAACTGGCGGTGCCTCATGAGTCGCGCAATCGAAGTTGGTGAACCGAATTGGGAACCGCTTGAGGGCGTCCTCTCGCGGGAGCATTGCGAGGATTTCATGTTCATGGGCAGTGCCGGCAGGATCGTTCTCTACAAGCACTGCGATACACGGCGGTATCTGAATATCGACGCAGCGACCGGACAGTTTTATCGGTATGCCGACGGCGACTACATCGAGATCAACCGGGAACAGGCAATCGAGTACGTGTACGGGTCAAGACAAATCTGAAGGAAGGGAGAAGATCATGGGCAAGAGCGTCAACAAAGTCATCTTACTGGGCCGTGCCGGCAAAGACCCGGAGGTCCACATCCTGCGGAGTGGAACCCTGGTCAATCTAACGCTGGCAACCAGCGATGGTTACAAAGATAGCCGAGGCGAGTGGCAAGAGCGCACCGAGTGGCACAACCTGGTTGGCTTTCAACGGATCGGCGAGATCCTTCGCGACTATGTCAGGAAGGGCGCACAAATCTTCGTAGAGGGCGAACTACGCACCCGTTCCTGGGAGGATCGGGAGTCAGGCCAGAGGAAGTTTCGCACGGAAGTTGTCGTACATGAGATCAGCCTCCTGTCGCACGCGCCGGCCACAAACGGCTCGAACGGAACGGAGCACTATGCCAGTGGAAACGGCTTCGTACCGCAGGAATTCAGCGCCGAACACGAGATCGAGGCATCAGAGGTTCCCTACTAGGGTTGGTTGCGCTACATCCACGCATTCACCGAGAGCGCCTTACGGGGCGCTCTCGGTGCGTCTGGGTTCAACAGAAAGCCCACTGGAGGTTTCGCACAGAAGGAGTTGAACTATGGCAACAGCAGCAAAATTCGCAGGAGTGGAGCGGGAGAAACTCTTCGCTCAGCTCGAAGAGCCGTTCGATCCGACTCAGATCAAATGGCGTGTCATGCGCACATCGGACGATCGGCGGTCTGGCGCGATACTTCCCTTCGCCGATCCGCGAGCGTACACCGACCGGCTCAACCAACTCTTCACGCCAGCGGGATGGACTCGCGAGTACACCATCTCCACCGTGCCATCGCTGACCCGCGTGGACAAAGGCAAGGTCATTGTCACCAGCAAAGTGCTGGTGGCGACCGCCGTCACTATCACTCGGCTGGGCAGCCATACCGGCACCGGAGAAGAGTGGGCGGACAAGGAAAACGCCGTGACCGCAGCGGACGCGCAGGCCTTCAAGCGCGCTTGCAGTTGCTTCGGGCTCGGGCGGTATCTCTACCGCTTCGAGGAGACCTGGGTGCATTTGGATCAGCGCGGAGAACCGGTTGCGATCCCGGTATTGCCGGCGTGGGCGCTGCCACCGGGAGTGACGATGGCTCCGGCAAACGGCCAAGCCGTCGATGCGCGTGGCCCTGTCGATCACAAACTGACGGCGGAGATTGAAGGATATCGCAACACACTGGGCGAGCACATCTACGCAGAGATCCTGCGGCGGGCCGGCCACAGCCGCGACGCTCGGACGATCCCGAATGCTGAACGGCAGAAGAATGTCGTGGAGTGGATGCAAGCAACGACACGCGGCTTTGATCGGCTTCGTGCGCTGGCTGAACTGGCGGGTGACGCGCAGTTCACCGCGATCATGCGCAATCTGAATATCGCTTCAGCCAGGCACCTGCCCAGTCTTTCCACGCTGAAGCAACTGGTCGCGGATCTCGAAGCCATCTCCGACCAGCAAGTGGCGTAGAAAATCAGTTCACACAGAGAGGTGCATTATGGCAGAGATCAGCATCCTGCATCCGAAGCGCAGCCTCATAAGCATCCCGGTCAACGAGGCCGTCTACTGCGCGAGTTGCGCCTGCGTCTCGAATTCTGTTGGAGGCTGCTGCGGCCTTTGTGGCAATATCTCGGTTTGGCCGCTGGCTGAGTTCGTCCCACAACCGCCAACGAGTCCGAGCTCCGGAGCCGTATCGGCTGTAAGGTCTGTTCCAAGCTGGTACGGCGGGTTGGCCAGGGCGGCGTAAGAGTGAACCATCGACAAACCCCGACAGTCCGGGAGGCACCATGACCATTTTGGCTGACAATATTGCGGCCATTTCGTCTTACAATGACGGTATTGTTGTGAAGACTTCCCCCATGACCACGGCATTGGAACAATACTGGGCAGAGCGCAAGCGAATCTGTGATGAGACTGTCGGCCAGTTGCAACAGTCCTCCGCGGATGTTGATGCCGAGCGCGCCTGGGAGTATTTCTGTTCCTATCACACACCATTTCTGCGCGAGTATTTGAAGCGTAGCGTGAACGATTTGAGCGCGCCCTTGCGCCGATTGTGGGGGTGGCACTTCGGACTCATTCGCGAAGCCCGACGCGCGTTCTTGAAAAATGCAAGAGTCGAGCTATGGATACCGCTTGCACACAACCCTCTGAACGTGGTTCGTGTTCCAGGCAGGACCGGCAAATACGATGTGGTCGATTTGCCGGACTATGACGGAAAGGAATACGAGCTGGGCAAGCCCATCGTGGCTGTTCACTGGCGAAGCGATAATTTCTTCATGATTTATCCATCGGGCGCGTACGTGAATTTCAAAACGTTCACCTACACCAAGAACGGAGTCACTTGGAATATGCAGGAGGCGCTGCCCAAAGCCTTTGCCCGGCAGCTTGCCGGCTTCCAACCTGAGTTGCGGTTTGCGGAAGAGCGGTTTGCGCTGCTTCGTGCAAGCTGGAACAAGAAAGACCAGTTGACGCGCGCCACCGCGAGTTCACAGCGGATCGAAAAGGCGGCAGAGTCGTGGAGCCAGGTTCATATTCCCGAACGCCAGAAGCTCGACATCCTGCGCAGAGCAGAACTGTTCGAGCGGAATGACGCAGCTGCCCCGCGCGGTTTGCTGTTGACTGGGCCTCCGGGCACGGGCAAGACTTTCGTCGCGCGGACTCTTCGAGAGATGATGGGTTGCGATTTTCAGATGCTCTCGCTGGCCGACTTGAAGCAGCAGACCGTAGGGGCAAGCGGCAAACGCGTTCGCGAGGTTTGGGATCGGGCACGAAAACATCAACCGGCGATCATCTTCATCGACGAATGCGAAGGGATTCTTGGCCGCCGTGGCGCAGCCGAAACAGATGCATTTGCCACCGACATCGTTCACGCATTTCTGGCCGAGTGGGATGGCATCCGCGGAAACGCGCAAGTCTGGGTGATCGGAGCTACCAACCGACGCGACATGCTCGATGACGCCATTCTCTCCCGGTTCGGCTGGGAGATCGAGTTGCAACTCCCAGGCGTGGAAGATCGGCGCCAGATACTTTCACAGGAAGTCAAAGCACTGGGGCTCTCGGTGGAGGTCCCCGATGAAGCAGCGGCACTGACCCAGGGAATGAGCGGCCGGGATCTCAAGCAACTCGCGCAGTCTGTGCGTTCGGTTCCGTATCCAGCGGAGCCCACGCAGGAGCATTTTCTGGACGCCATCGGCGCGGCGAGAAAGTCCCACAATACCAAGGTGGACCGCAAAGCCGGCTGGGAGACACTGGTGCTCGACGATGCGATACTCGACCGGCTCAAATTGGTCTGCGCGCTGCTCCGCGACGCGGAGAAGTGGCAGGCGCAAGGAGTCTCAATTCCCCGGAGCCTTCTGTTGGCCGGTCCATCCGGCGTGGGCAAGACGCAGGTTGCCCGGACGCTCGCCAACGAAAGCGGGCTGACATTTATTGCGGCCACAACAGCCGACGTGAAGGCCAACTACCTCGGGCAGAGCGGCAACCGGGTGAAACTGTTCTTCGAGCGCGCGCGGTCCAGCGCGCCGGCGATCCTGTTCCTGGATGAGTTGGACGTCATCGCGCCTGACCGCGCGGCGGCGGGCGGCAATGACCAGTTGACGGATGAGATTGTCGGCCAACTGCTCCAGGAGATGGACGGCATCAGCGCCCGCGACAGTCATGTTTTCCTTGTAGCCGCCAGCAATCACCTTGAGCGAATCGACGTTGCCGTTCGCAGCCGATTCCAGGAAAAGCTCATCATTCCATTGCCGGACCGTCAAGCTCGCGTCCGTCTGCTTGCGAATCTGTTGACCGGGAAGAAGATCGACTTTGCATTGAACGACGGCGCCATTCTGTTGGCGGGCCAAACCAAGGATCAGGCCTTGAGCGGGCGCGACCTTGAAGGCTGGGTCCAAGCCGCGGAACAAAAAGCCCTGCTCCGGGCCATGCGGGATGGTGGCCCGGAGAACTTCGCCATTGTGCTGGAGGACTTTGGGGGACAGTTCCAGGGTCAATAAGTAGCCTTGGGCTCGCCACAGTTGACATCCGAATTTCTGAATACTGGGCGACACTTAAGGAGTAATCCCTGGGAGGAGGTGTAACAAGCAGATTATCGAGCAGTTATTTCGACGTTGATCTTCCCGCTTGAAGAAGTTGCTGTACTGCACTTAAATCGCGGATCCCCTACAATATATCATGCCCAAAATAGGCCAGAAGTTGAGATCCGAGCAAGAGATTTTCGATGAACTCGAGGGGCTTTGCGCGTCGCCAGGGTATGTGCATGCCATTGCTTTCCTCTGTTTTCGGGACAGCCTCATCCGTTATCAGGGGGAGATGACCTCGGAAGATATGAAGCACCTGTTCTCCCGTGAGCACCTGGTAAGAACGGAAATCTCCACCCTGGTGGGCCTGCTGGTAAAAGCGGATATCGACTATTCGCTGCCCGCCCCCGCAATCACCCAGCAACATCTGGAGCGTACGGAAGAACTCCTCGAAGAGCTGCACCGAGCGATGGGGATGAGCCCGCTTGCCGGCGTCGATTTGAAAGAGGCGATCGCGAAAGGGATCAACCCCTTCAGCACGGGCGATGCGTTTCGCGAGGCTATCTTCTACAGTGGCGAGTCAGGCTACGCCTTTCAGTATCGTGATTTTGCTGTCAAGAAGTACGCGGCGGATAATGCGTGGCTCACATCGCACAAGTACCTTTCCATCGAAGAGGCACGAGAAGTTGTAACCGCGTTGTCGCAGTTTCGTACCAACAAAATCGCCGACGTTGCGTACCAGTTGAACCGTTCTGACCCAAGTGAATGGAGCCTTCTGCCGGGTTTCTGCTTTACGGTTGACGAACTGTCAACGTTTTCAGGTATCAAGCCATCAATCGTCGGGAATGTTCTCGCGGCTTTTGCCCTGGCGCCGGGTGAGAGGAATCAAGGATTTCGCTTCCTACATGACTTCAATGCTGCGAATGCAACCCCTCTGTTGCGACGCGATGCGGAGACCTACCTGCTCTTCCAAGAGTACAGCCTTGCCGAGGCGCTCTACGAATCACCCTTTTATTGGATGTGCGGTGATCTTACTTATCTCCCTACCGCCATGTTTCATCGCGGTCAGTTTACAGAGGCATTCTCTCGGGAGCTCCTGGAACGCGTGTTCGGTAGGCGTAACGTCCACCTTAACGTCGACATCTACGAGAGTAAGTGCAAGAGGCTTGGAGAGATCGATGTGTTGGTCCTTTTCGGTAACCGCGCCATCGTCCTCCAAGCGAAGGCCAAGAAGCTGACTTTAGAGGCGCGGAAAGGAAATGACAATCAACTCAAGGACGACTTCAAAAAAAGTGTTCAGGAGTCATACGACCAGGCCCACGAGTGTGCGGAATGGTTGGGCAAACCGAATCTCAAGTTCGTCACAGGCTCACAGGAACTGAAGGTTCCCAAAACACTCAAGAACATCTACATATTTTGCGTTGTCTCCGACAATTACCCCGCATTGGCCTTTCAGGCACGCCAATTCCTTTCGATTCAGAAAACGGCGGTTATCCGGCCACCGTTCGTGATGGATATTTTCACCCTCGACGTAATGGCGGAAATGCTGGATTCCCCCCTGTATTTTCTTAGTTATGTGGACAAGCGTACCAGTTATGCTGACAAAATAATCGCATCGCATGAACTCGTGTTGCTGTCCCAGCATTTGAAGAGGAATCTTTGGTTCGAGGACAAGTACGATTGGATCCAATTGGATGATGACATCTCAGCCGATTTGAACATCGCGATGTCGGTTCGACGAGATAACGTCCCAGGAAAACGAACCCCCGACGGGATTCTTACTCGGATTGCAAATACCTCCGTGGGAAGGCTGCTGAAGGAAATCGAAACGAGGGCGGAACCGGAGACACTTGATCTCGGATTCCTGCTCCTCAAGCTTGGAGAGAACGCCGTCCTCAAGATAAGTAAGGCGATGGATGTCGTCGCCGAGAGGGCGCGCCTCGACGGGCAAGGTCACGACGTGACGATGCCACTTAATGAGGCAGGGGCGGGTCTCACGATCCATTGCAACGACACCGCTCTCGCCAGCGCTGGGCCATCGCTCCTGAACCACTGCACGGCGCGAAAGTACAAAACGAAAACGGATGTCAAGGGCGGAGCAAAAGTAGACCACTGGGGCGGAGCAAAAGGTTACCAGCAGAGGGAACGATAAGCGGGGATTTGCGGGGGAGTAGGGCCTCTTTCGCTACGCTCAAGAGGCCCTACTCCCCCG
>Ga0224554_1001610_pt1 | contig 13685 bp, 24 predicted proteins | sample 714S22024metaG_FD_180666 | JGI IMG/M metagenome (GOLD analysis project Ga0224554, IMG submission 180666) | Peat soil microbial communities from Stordalen Mire, Sweden - 717 S2 20-24 | ecosystem: Environmental > Terrestrial > Soil > Wetlands > Peat | place: Sweden: Norrbotten County, Stordalen...
GACGCGCATCATTGATCTGGATTTAGCCTCCTATTTCGATAACGTGCAGCACTCGCTGCTGTTAGAGAAAGTGGCGAGGCGGGTCCAAGATGATGCGGTCATGCACTTGCTCAAGATGATTCTCAAAACTACTGGGAAGAAAGGCGTTCCCCAAGGCGGTGTGATTTCACCTTTGCTCAGTAACCTCTATCTGAATGAGGTAGACCGGATGCTGGAGAAGGCGGTGGACACCACGCGAAGGGGCAAGTCAACCAGCGTCCAGTACGCACGTTTTGCGGATGACATGGTGATCTTGATCGACGCCGAACGGCGAAGTGACTGGCTGGTGAAGGCGATAAACAGACGGCTGCGCGAGGAGTTCGCAAAGCTCCGCGTTGAGATCAACGAGGACAAGAGTCGAATGGTGGATCTGAAAAAGGGAGAGAGCTTCACTTTCCTGGGTTTTGAGTATCGGCGCATACTCAGCTTTCATCAGAAGTGGCGGCCATACTATGCGCCCAAGCTGAAGAAGCGGACCGCGCTGTTTGAAAAGCTCAGGGAGGTCTTCCGCCAACATGTCAGTTGGCCCGTGGAGATCGTGATTGCGAAAATCAATCCGATTCTGCGTGGCTGGGTGAACTACTTTCGGGTCGGTCATTCGAGCATTTGTTTTGGAGTGGTCAAACGCTGGGTTGAGGAGAAGGTACGGCGGCATTTGATGCGTGCCCGGGGACGCAAAGGCTTCGGCTGGAAGCGGTGGAGTAGCGAATGGCTATATGACCGGCTGGGTTTGTTTAACAACTACCAGCTTCGTCGATGGTCAAGCGCGAAAGTTGCCCCAGCAAGATAGGCCCCATAAACCTTGGCACGAAGCAAACAGGTGCGCCCAGTGCGGGAAATCCGCACGCTGGGTGCGATGTGGCGGGGGCTGGAAACGGATTCACGGTTTGGCTATTGAGGCACTCCCAGAGGAAACGGGGAGCAACAGATAGGCCGGACCTTCGGAACACCGCGCCAGTCCTCGACCCGACCGGCCAGCGTTCAGGAATGTTGCCGGAGGCCGGGATCTCAACTTTCATCTAACAGGGCTTTGCGCGAAATGAGAAATGAAGTTCTCGAAATACAGTGTTCAGCAAGTTCGAATTCCCGCCCACTTCTTCGGCGGATGAGACTCTGGACTGCCAGGCTTCGATTAAATCAGCCGCGGAATAACGATTCGGTGGCTGGATTGATTGTATTTAGCAGACTACTTAATCGGCTTTGGGATTGGTCACAGCATCCGCGTCGGGCCATAGTTCGGATGTGCAACGGTCCTCGCTGCCATCGACGGAAAACGTGTCAGTTGTCCATTCTGCATCAATGGACGCAAGAGTCGTGCAGAGTTTCTCGTACGCCTCGCGGGGGGTTGCCGCCTGAATCGCAATGGTCACGTTCTGGAAGCTCGTCTCGGCTGCCTCCGCATCGACCTGTTGAAGCCACTCGGGTGCGGTCTGACCGTCCCCATGACGTTGGATGAAGTCCTTGACCTCTGCCAGAGGGTTCACTGCCAGGGCGATCGCCGTTTCTTGGCGACTGTTCGAATCCGGTGCGGTTCCACAGTCGACGCACTTATTGACGCATACACAAGCCATTGCTGATCTCACTTCGCCGGTTTACGCCCCGGCTGGCGATTGGAGTAAGGGTGGGCAACCTGTACCGTGGCAGGTTGGGCAATGGTGCTTGGGATCTACGGGGTGGCGCGGTCGAACCGGAACCATTCATGAAACCCATCCATCAAGTCGTACGGCAAGCCGAGCTTGTTTGCGGCGATTTCTAGAAAAACTCTCGATGGCCTCTCAAAGTTAGTGCAGAGCTGTTGTCCAAGACTCTGCATAACCTCGGCGGTCTTGGGATCGGCGGCGATCCGTTCGAAGTCCTTGATATCCCTTGGTGTCGCTTCGCGGTGCTTCATAGTCACATTCCTCCGCTCGGCTGAGCGTCAATACTCAGCCGGGGTGATGCTCTTCACGTCAACCCCAAATTCCCGGGCAGCCTTCTCGTAGATGTCGTGCAGGCTGAGGTAGACAACCCTGCCGTCCCAACGAACTGCTATCGCCTGTCCGGTCACATATCTATATCTTTCCGACCCGACTTCCATTAACACGGCAACCTGTCCTTCGACCAGGTGTTGCCATAGCTCGGAAACAAGGTCGAACTCCTCATACTCGTCAGTTTCTTCGTTCCGAATCGACGATGGCCATGCTCCGTGATCGGTGTTCGCGGCCGTGAAACCGACCTTAGTTGAAGGTTTACTCAGATCTGCATCGTCCTCAAGTAAGCTGAGGCTGTGAGACTCGAGCCACGTTTTGAATGCGGCGAGGTCTTTCACCTCGAAGTAGTTGCTGCGCGCCGTTCCACTCCAATCTGCCATGATGCCCTTCTTCCTAAAGCAAAGTTCGCGATTAGCGGCTGTGAGGTTGTCCTTTTCTTACAGAGCGGTGTAAATGGGGTCCAGCGACTTCGGATAAGGAAGGCTCGCCGGCAGTTGACGCCGGGTCGCGGCGTTGAGAGGCCACGCATACTTGTGATTTCCCTTGTGCCGGACTCGCGTTGCCAGTGATTGCAGGGATGAGTTGAGCCATTCTCTGCGCGCCGACGCGTCCATGGGAACATCCGTGGCACCGAAGGCCTCGAGCTGCGCTGCTGCGTAGTTCCAGCCGCGCTCGCTGTTGCGAATCTTCTGCGCTGCTCTGTCCGAGAAGACCCTGCCATCCGGTAGAAGATGGAGCGTTCTGGCGGCTCCCCTGCCTAGATAGGTACCGTTGTGTGCTTGATAAATAGTGCCCACGTGGCCCATGTGGACGACTTCGCCCAACGCAGTTGTCCGCTGTAGAGGGTCACTAAAGCTGACCACGCCTACGATGGCGTGCTTGCGAAGTATCTCGAACGACGCGCCAGAAACCACGTCTCCCCATTTCCGGCAACGGAGTCGAGAAGGACGAAGCGGCCTAGTTCAACGGTTGTCAGCACCGGCGCCTCAAAGACGTTGGTGAGGACAGCGTTCGAGCAGGGGTGCGAGAACACCGCAACACCGGCGAGATAGCCGTGACGGAAGAGGCCAACGCGGAAGCGTGCCGCAGGGTAGGTGTGGGAGTAATGGTGCCGGGTGATGAACTCGCGAGCCGTGGTGTCGTCGGATACCTCCGCAACCTCGTATTCTGCCGTTCTGATGGGTTCCGTGGGGGGTCTGTAGCTCGCCCGGCCATCGCACCATCTCTGATTCAACGCCAAGGTGTATTGCATGAGACCTCGAATGTAAGTAGCAAAAGTAAAGCCCTCCCAATGTTCGGGAGGGCAAGTAGAAATGTACTGTCGCTGAAGGGCGGGGCCGGTTACTCGGTCCCCGTTTTCTGCTCATGCACAAGGTACGGTTTGCTGACGAGATCGGCCATCTCCGAACCTTTGTAGAAAGGCTTGATCCATTGCCACCTGCGGCCCTCGCGCCCTGGCCCATAGACCTGATGACGGAAGAAGCCTTTCACCATGAACCTCACTCTGGGGCTGCATTTCCTTTTATTCAGATCAGTCGCGGATCGAACTTGCAGGGAACGGGCGATCCTAACTGAATCTGGCCGAACAGCCGGTGGTTTGGATTCAGGATGTAGTTGCGTTCCTCCGGAACGATGACGCTGGGCACGGATAGGACCGGACTGCTGGCTGCGGAGACCCATGCATCTCCAATGGACTTGGTTGAGTCAGTTGGCGGTTCAAGGTCCCAGTCGGGCGGCAGGCTCGAAGGCGGGAGTTCTTCGATCAGGCGTTCGTCAAATGAAGCCGGGAACAACATGTAGGGGACAGGAGGAGCCGTTTGTTGGGTGTTCCTCATATGAACCAGGATTTCGAGCATGGCCAGAGAGCGGGTAGCGGCAACGTAAACGACGGCGATGCCCTTGCTGTTCCATCGCCCGCCGTAGAGTCTGGATCCCTCGCCTGAAAACGCCTTCCTTATATCTGCGGTCTTAGTGACTCGCCAGGCTTGGATCAAGAAAAAACTCCATCGGCGAGCCGTCCAATCAGATCGCGCACTTCGCGAGCACCGAACTCGCTTTGGGCGAAGTCAATAGGGCGTGCGTTGCCGAGGCCGCGGACCGGGGAGGTAAGCCAAGTTCGGGTGGCGGCGGTATCGCCGTCGAACAGTTCGAGGGCGGCTTGAGAAATTTCGGCTAGGCGCAGCAGTTGTTCGGACTCTCTGCGGTCGAAGGTTCCAGCCTCTCGGCGGCGGGCGAAGGTTCGCTCAGGGATCGTGAGGTATTTCGCTAGGTCCTGCTGAGAGAGCCCGGTGAAATCGAGGAACTTACGTACAGCATTCCAACTCAGGCCGGATTGGGCCGCATGCATGAGCGATGGGGTTTCCATGCTTTTCAGTCCGAGCGCTTTGCCGATGCGTGTTCCCGGCATGATGGTCGCTGACCCGACGAACGTGGCGATGGTTTTGGTGTTAGGAACTGCCATGCTCATTAGTGTACTCCGGAATCTGCCATAATGGCAGTGAACTATCGGCAAAATGGCAGGTGCCTAATCGAGGGCAATAGGCATGAAATTACTATTATTTTAGATAATCACAACTAAGCGGGCTCGTTTTACTGATCGCGCCCGCGAATGGCGGTGAGGAATTCCAACGCCGGTTCTACAGCCAAAGCAACTGCGATCGCAACAAAGAGCAGTACGTCGAATTTCATCTATCTTCTACTCCTTGAAGCGGCAAGCCGCAATTGCTGCATACCTCCGGATCTGGCTCGTCGGCGGACAGGGGATGTATCTGTCCGCACGCCGAGCAGATGATTGTTCGGAGGCCAAAGCTCGCGAGGGATCGCCGGCGCGACTTGAATGGCGGGATGTATCGTGCCGTCATTTCGCAAGCTGCTCCTGTAGATCAGCCACCTTTATGCAAGCCGCTTCCCGTTCAGCCAAGGTCGAAGCTTCATCATTGTTCAGCTTGAAAAGGTTGTTGAGTGCGTCTTACAATTCAGCCTCTGGCGTAGGCGCAGGCTTCACTACTCGTGGCCCGGGCTTATCCAGCGCGATCTCGACCCCAAACTCGCAGCCGATGCCTTTCTTCCACCACTCTGGATTGTCCGCATGTCGAGGGTTTTCCAGGTCGCGCTTGCGCTGGTCGCGCAGCCACTGCGGCGGGTTCTCAGCCCTCGTCATCACCCCAAGGAATCCATCCTCGGCAAAGAAACCTTCGACAGACGCCCAGCCGATGTTGTTCATCGTGATGTAGACCCTGGTCCCGAGCGCGGGAAGAGGGAAGGGCGCACTCCACTTCAGCCGCTGGTCTCCGAAGTCGTACAGGTCGAATCCTTCGTCTTTGACTCCGGCGGGGGTTGGCATTTCGATTAAGAATTGGGCTTTCATGGTGATTGTCTCGTCCTTCACGGAAACATCGTGTGGTTGGTGTTGCTCAAGCCGCCTTCTTCAGGGGCACATCGCCGCCGAGCATGATCGCCCGGTAGAACCGGTCGACGCGTGCGGCCGTCTTCGCTGTCACCTCGAAGTGTTTGAACTGGATGGCGGGACTCTTCAAACCCAGACGCCGCGCTAGTTCAGCTTTGGTGAAGCCTTCTTCTAGTAGCTTGTCGATTTGCTTCCAGGTCGGATCGGCGTCAATCAGGGCTCCGCCAGCATAGGCAGTCTTGGTGACTGCGAGGATGCTGCGCTCGGTCCTCTGACGGATGCGGAGCTTCCTACCGGCGCGTATCTCCGCGACTACGGTATGGGCCACGCTGGCCGCATCTGCGACCGACTTGTAGCCGATGCCGGCCTTTGAGAGTTTCAAGATGTGGCGCCTGGCCGCGCGGGCGTCGACGATGCCGTTCCAGTCGCCATTCTTGCGGGCGACCGCTCGCTCTGTTTCGTAGCGCGAGTTGGCCGTGCGACAGAGCATGCACTTGCAACCGCCCATGTACTTCAGGCGGGTGCCGTGGGGTTTGTCGATGGAAAGGACGGCGGCACTGCGTAAGCTATCGAGATTCATTGGCTAGTCCTTCCGCGCTTCACGCGAGATGTTTGTCTTCGCAGGTGCGAAGTTGAGTCAACACTTGAATGCTGCTTTAAGTCGCGCTATCTTAGCTTCGTTGGCGTTCCTAAGCGGTAATCAGGAGGAGCTATGACAACAAACTCTCGCACTTTCTTTGAGGGAACCTACGAGGGTCGCCGCTTCGCCGCCATCCTTAGCGTTGATGGCCCATATATCCTCGATATCGACCGCAGTGAAGGCGTGGCTATAGGACCGAGCGAAATTACTTGTTGCGCACGAGGAGTTGGGTTCAGACACATGCAGGAAGGCTGGTGTGTCGCCAAGTATGGGACCGAACCTCGCATAAACCTCGTCGGGATGAGTCAGATTGCGCGCGAGGAGTTGGCGCGAGATTTTGGTCTGCCGATCTGCGACATGGAGAACATCAATAATGGCTTCGGCGAGCTATTCAACGGGTCCGCTGCGTTTGAAGGTCTCTGCCGCTGGGTGATGGCGCACCCGAGGCTATATAAGAAAACGGAAGTATGCACTTAGCGCAACCTGCGTCTCCCCGGCTCAAGTTGTGCTTTCGGAAGTCAAATATCTCTGGGGAGGGTGCTAAATGACCCCTCTACACGATAGTATGGCTACCCGGAGAAAAAAGTCAGTAATGGAGAAGATTCTCGAAGCCCTGCGAAATCCAACCATATTCAATGGACTCGGCGTGATCTCATATCTGTGGATCAGTTTGAGTGCCATCCACACCGAGTCGTGGCCGGTTCCAAAGATCGTATTTATCGCCGCGTCTATGGCGTTGATTGCCCTGATCGTCGCTTGGCTGAATTACTTCGCGTGGAAGAATCCCCGGTTTCTTGCCTATGGCCCCGAGGAGTACATACGCGAGAGTGAACTGGAACATGAACGCCGGATGGCAGGAAAGAACTGAAAACTACTTCGCCGCTCGCTTTGTGATCTTCTTACGGAACGACACCTTGACAGCATCCTTCCAATCACCTTTGATCTTGAGGCGAGTTGCCACAGGGCCGCGAGCGGTAGTGGCCTTGACGGGTTTGGCTTGCTCTTCGCTCATGCGGTTTCCTAGAACGGTTCAACGGGTGCGCTGTACATCATGCGCTTGCCTTCGGCACTGCGGATCGCCAGAACCGTGCGCTCTCCGTCATTCAGTTTACGCCCATTCCAGAGGAAATCGAACTGCCAAAGATAGCGGTGGAGATATTCGCGGCTGACGTTGTGATACACGCCGATGATGCCACGCCGGACCAGAGCATTGCTGCTCTCAGCGGTGTTGGTATTCACGTCGCCGCGAGCATATTCCTTCGATCCGTGATTGACAGTTTCGTGACCGCCAACGAACTCGGCTCCAATCCCCTTGTATGCGGTATGTTCATCGGTCAGGATGCGCGAGCGAGGGTCTACGCACTCGCGGATGGCCGCTTTGAGAGTCTTCCCGGTCACGTCCGCTACCACCCGGCGGTGGATATTCCCGCCACGCTGTACAGCAACGAATACGGGAGTCTTGGACGTTCCCCGTCCTCGCTTACTTACTCCCTTGATTCTCGGTTTGCCACCGACATAAAGCTCGTCGCATTCCACATCGCCAGAAAGTGGCGGTACGGTCGGAACGTCTTGGGCCATCGCAAAGCGGATACGGTTCATCAGGAACAGGGCAGACTTGTAGGAAATCTGGCAGTGCCGCTTGATCTCCAGAGCCGAGACGCCCTTCTTTGAAGTTGCGCCGCGCCAGAACGCATATGCCCAGTTCTTGAGCGGCAACCTGGATTCCTCGTAAACCGTTCCGATCCTGACCGTGAACTGTTGGCGGCAATCTTTGCAACGCCACAAATACCGCTTGCTGCGCTCGCCCGTCTTGGCATCCTTCATCTGATACACGTCCACAGAGCCGCATCGGACGCAGCAGGGAGTATCGCCCCAACGCTGGAATTCAAAGAACTCGACCGCAGCCGTTTCGTCGGAGCAGGCCAGCGGGATATTTTCGATGACGTTGGACTTCGAGAGGCTATGACGTGTCTTGTTCATGTACAAACTTTATACCTAACGCAATGCTTGCGTCAAGTAAAAAGTTACAATAATGCCTCAATGTCTGCCAATTCTCGGGTTATTTGGGCGATAGTGCGCTTGGATGTAAGGGCTTCTCGAAGGAGTTTCTGTATTTCGGCCAAGTCACAATGAGTTTTCGAGATTGTTGCCACTACATGCGATGGGATCGTGCATCCTTCGCGACGGCCCTCATTGTCATGGCGCGAAATCTCCACTTCAACTGAGTGGAAACCAAGGGTATGATTCTCCCAATCGGCTAGGGTTTCACTGAGTATGCGCAGGGATGAAGAAACTTGGCGAATCTCGTTGCCTAATCTGGACAGATTGGCGCGTTCCCGCTTCCCCTGTTGAAGCATGTCCCAGTTCTTAGCCTTCTGCTGTTCCTCTGTTGCGAAGTAGCCTTCCATAAATCCCCCGTCATCCGAACTTGCGGGGCAGTATAGGGCCTCAATCCGGGAAAATCTAGGGGCTAGGGCTTGCGTCCATCCACTGGGCCACGCCGCCATGTCCAGAGCATGTGCCTGAGTCGCGATGGCTAAGGCTGTACGTGCCGTCCTTGCATTGGGCTGACGGCGTTCCGTATTGCTCGAATAGCAAATCAAGGCGAGTTTTGGCACTAGCATGTCCGTGAGACGCCGCTTCCCCATACCACTTCATTGCCAGCGCGGGGTCTTTTTTGACCCCAAGTCCCTGCTCATAGAACCGGCCCAAGGCGAACTCGCAATCAACATCGTTAACATCAGCACCCTTTCGATACCATTCGATTGCGTCGGCGTAATCAGGCCCGCCTACAGTGCTGGTCGAGGAATTGATTGTGGTCTGGTCCGCTCCATTTCGCCGCGCCAATCCATCTGCCAGACCGCCGATGAATCCGCCACCGCTGGATCGCGGTTGCGGTTCCTGAATCGTTGCGACCGACGAAGAATCACCGACAGATTGGCCCATCCGATAACCCGCTTCGTAATACCACCCCATCCATGCCAAACCTGGGCCATAGTTGAGTGCAGCGGATTGCAACATGAATATGCGACCCATTTGCATGTTGTAGATCGGATCAGAGTAGGGAATATGCGCCAGCCCACGGGTCTGTTGTCGGTGATCTAGTAAATACTCCTGTCCAATCTGGTATGCCGCATATCCACTACCTTGTCCAGCTGCACTCTTGTACCATTCTTCCGCCTTGCGGTAATTGATCCCAGTGCCGCGACCGTAATTGTAGGCATCCCCAACGGCGATCTCGTCTTTCATGTCGCCTTGGTTCGCTTTGGTGAGGAGTTCCTTGAATGAGTTTTGCCCGTACGCAATACAGGGACAGAGAAGCCCTATCAACAGCCAGTCTTTCATGGCGGTTTCCCCCTTATTAGTTCAGGTATGCCTGAATCCTGCCTCCGAGAATAGCCGGACGATGGAGAGATGGCAAGCAACATCCGAATCCGGCTGGGGAAGAGGATTCGGGAACTCAGGATGGATCGGGGTTGGCGACAGATCGACTTGGCGGTTCACGCCGAACTCAGCAAGACGCATATCTGTGATCTGGAGACAGGGAGACGAGAGGTAGGATTAGAGGCACTGGACAGAATCGCCGTGGCCTTGGATACCAAGCCGTCCGACTTGCTCAAATCTATTCAACATTGAGTCTCTTGTTTATCCGGGATTGAGCATCTATACTGCCGCCGACTGGAGAGTAAAAGTCCATGGTCGTAGACGGCGAGTACATAATGCTGAAAGATGAGGTCCGCCAAGAGCGAGCTATGAATCTGCTCGAACTGGAGGAGGCTGGCGAACATCAAAAAACTGTACATAGCAAGATACAGACGGTCGCGGATCAACTGACGGAATTGGGAAAATTGTTCGGCTCTGCAACAAACGGACTCTCCTCGGAGAGAACCTACCGTCGGCAACTGTTCCAAGATCACTTGAGCACTTGTACTGAGTGTTTAGATGCCGCTGTACTCAACGGACTCCTAGCAGCCGACGATGCTGCCAGCGCTCGAATCCGTAAGGCCCAGAAACGGCTAAATCCAGACCTCTAATCCCGCCGCTTCCCGCTAACTACCGCCGTTTCCCGCCATTGCGCTAAGTACATACTTCCGTAAGAAAATGCAAAGGTACGGTCGGAGCTATATGTCGTGGCCCGAAATGGTCGAGGCTTGGAAAAGCAAGGCAACGGTGATGGTTCAATAGCGTGGGGCCTTTTTATTTACCCCTGCGTGTGAACGGTGGAATGAGGTTGCCATGGCCGCAAAACGTCCTCGCTTCTTCGAGAAGATTTACGATGGGAGACGGTTCGCCGGGATCGTTACTGCGGATGGTCCCTATGTGTTTGATCTCACAGCTAAGCGCGGCTCCGCCCTTTACCGGAGCACTATCGTCCACTATGGGCGAGTGCAATGGTGGGTAGCGGAGGGGGGTGTAACCAACAGTCGAATCCCTCTCAATAGCCTAAGCGACACCGCCCGTAAAGAACTGGCGTGCGACTTTGGCCTATCCTTCTCAGGTGTCGCGGCTCTCTCTCCGATTGCCGAACAGGAACAATTCCATAAGGCTGCTGCGGTCGAGGGTCTCATTCATTGGATAGCTGAGAATTCAGGGTCTCCGACGCAGCACCGTGGTGATGGCGAGCTCGATTGGGCGTCGATGATTTCGCGTTGGAAAGCTAAGTTGCTCACGCGGACTTCTTCGTCTGATGGTTAGGTGCGATCTACTCCGGGCAGAGTTAGCGGGTCTTTTCCTGTTCCACCGCGAGACGAACTCCAGGCCCTTCGGGTACCGCCCATTGCTGGAGTGCGCGCTCATAGACCTTCATACTGATATTCGCGATGTCGGCGGCGCATTCAAGCGTTGCAGCCTGGTCGCTGATCGACGCCTTTAGCTTGTCAACGTGGCGCTCGAGCTCGCGCAGAGCTTCGTCCGGCGTTGGGTTCCAGTCTTTCCACTGGCCTTTGGTCTCGTTGGCCATCAATTCCACGGTCATCGCCGATCCAAATGCTTCTGTGGTCAACCGATCCAGCGAGTAAATCATTGTGGTGCTCCTTCGAGGTGACGCAGTTCCCGCCGAAAGGCAGGCGTTAAAGACGTGAGGGGCGACGCATGATTTGCGCAGCCCCTCGGGTGGTGGTATTACCGTTCTTCATCAGTGTGCTTCGGCATGAACGTTCTGCACCTCGCCCGCGACACCATCTTCTGTGGCACTGCTTTGCCATGAATATGGTAAAGAGCCCACCCATCTTTCCATTGAAACGATGGGCCGCTGTCACAGTGTGGACGGTTCTTTTCGTCTACGCGAAGACGAACCGGAAAATCGCTCAAGATGCAAAAATCGCGGTGCATGTAGCTGATGTTCGACTCACATATCAGCTGTTCCCATGCATCTCCGTGATGCCGTTTCTTGGTTTTTAGGTGCATCACGTCCCGCAGCGAAATTGCAAAGGCAGCATCACTGAAAACATCACTTAACATATCCTTTTTGAGAAAATTGGAGTCCGAAACATCGTCTACGCAATAAGCTAGAAATTTCCAGTGTTCCGGTGAGATCCGTTGTGCAAGTTCGATAATCCAGTTAGTGTCTGGGGGCACGCCGTTTCTGAGACTAGCCAGAACTGACACATCTCCGCACGCCTGTCGGGTACAGTTCAATACCGCTTTGTATGCGGAGCACATTCGAGCATCGTATTCCTGCCGTTGGTAGTCCTCAGCGGTCGACGGCTCATGCATCCCAACCTGGATACCCGTGGTAATGACTTCGGCCCGAAGGCCAGGGTGTTCGACATCGAACCCTGCTACCGCCGCTGCAATATTCACCATGTCGGTAGGAATTTTGGCGATGCTGTAATCGGGGATGGCCCGGAGCGCTTTTAAGATTTGCCGTCGTCGCCTGTTGGGATGTGCGTGGTGGCGCGAGTCTTCGCATGATACATAGAAGAATGACTCATACGCGGCATCCGCGAAGATATCCCCTCCGAGACTGTTGACAGTATGCGCAACACTTTCGTCCACCATCTGTTTATCTGGATTGCGTCGCATCTCCTGGCTATTCATCACAGCGTAGCAGGCAGTTCGTCTGACCGCGTGTTGTGCGGGGTATTGAGGAGACGGGTCAGGGCACGAGCCATGATTTGCCTTGAGGTAGAGCAGCCCAGCGGTAAAAGCGGCGCCTACCCCTGCCGCCATGGGCGAGGGGGCAATCACTATAGTGGGCTCCTTCAATCCGGCCGCGCGGTAAAGTGTGTTAATCGGGCCCGTAACTTTAGAGAGTTCAATGGGTGCCGTGCGCAGTGCGCGAGTCGTCCAAAGATCGGCCTGTACAGCCAGTCCTGCCCGCTCCTCGGCTGTGAGGTCGCCGAAGCACCAGGAGGGTAGATCAGACTTCTCAGTCTTTGACGATTGCTTACGTTCGGCCATAGAAACTCCGCGGTGTTGCTTCAGAACTTTTTGTGAGGAAGGGGCTACGCTTCATCTGCGCAGCCCCTCGTTGAATCGTTCGGGTTATAGGGGTTGAGGGTTGAAGGAACAGATACCGGCGTTAGAGTAAAAAGAGTTCGCGATGTTCTCTCCTTGCCTGCTAAGTTGTTGTATCTAAGGCTAACTACAGCCCCCCACACTCGTTGCGCATACTGGACACATATGGCATGTCCCAGTAACTACGCACTCTGTGCCGCAGGTGCTGCAGAACGGAGCATTCCCAGAGTGGGAGACGGAAGCTACCGGCTTGCGGCCGGCGACTGCCATCTCTGTCACGGGAGTGCTGGGCGCGAAGAGAGGGAGTTGTTCTCCTTCAAGGAATCGGAACTGCAGCCAGCGTCCGATGTAATCCATGATGGATTGGGCGTATCCCATCTTCTCGTTCCCGGTCCACCCCGAAGGTTCAAACCGGGTGTGGGCCATTTTGCTACAAAGCACTTCCAGGGGGACGCCATGTTGCAGCGACACTGAGAACTGCGTTGCGAAAGACTCCATCAATCCATTGATAGTGGATCCCTGTTTGGACATCCTGATGAAGATTTCTCCAGGCTTGCCGTTCGGATAAAGTCCGACCGTCAAGTAGCCTTCATGGCCCCCGAAGGAGAATTTATGCGTGACTGCTGTGCGGTCGTCGTTGAGACGATGACGCCGAGCAGCGGGAGGACGTTAGGGTCTTCCCCCGCGGCATCAGCAAGAACCAAGGACTTGGTTGTTTCCTTGGTCACGCTAACGGGCTGGCCGGACTTAGAGCCGTCGCGGTAGATTGCGATTGCCTTCAGGCCACTGCGCCATGCCTTGATGTACGCATCGGCAATGTCGTTGACGGTTGCGCTGCTTGGCAGGTTCACCGTCTTCGAAATTGCGCCAGACAAGAACGGCTGGGCTGCAGCCATCATGTCAACGTGCCCTTCCCAATGAATTGAACGAACTCCGCTGGTGGGAACGAACGCTCCATCGAATACAGCGAGGTCGGCATCGCGGAGGCCAGGAGCCCCTTCGACCGTGCCTACTGCTTCAACGTGCGCAACGATAGCCGCGATCTCAGCGTCGTTGTAGCCGAGGCGTGTGAGAGCCGCAGGCACTACGTCGCTGACGAGGGTCATGTACCCTCCACCGACGAGCTTCTTATAGATGACCAGGCCCATCATTGGCTCGATGCCAGTGGTGG
>Ga0224554_1001611_pt1 | contig 13683 bp, 11 predicted proteins | sample 714S22024metaG_FD_180666 | JGI IMG/M metagenome (GOLD analysis project Ga0224554, IMG submission 180666) | Peat soil microbial communities from Stordalen Mire, Sweden - 717 S2 20-24 | ecosystem: Environmental > Terrestrial > Soil > Wetlands > Peat | place: Sweden: Norrbotten County, Stordalen...
TTGCCCTTACGACCAAACTTCTCGAAACTCGCCTGTGACGCCAGTGTTTGTTGCCGCATCGCGCTCACCCTCTACTTATCATTCTATCCAAGCAGAGTGCAGGGTTGGGACTTGTGCAGAGTCTCCCAAGGTGAATTTCAGCCCTTCGTAAGCTTTATGCTTCAGCGGTCGCTCGACACGATGGCACTTGTGGAAGAAAGCTTGCGTCGAGCGCAAGCGCCATCTGTGAAGGAATCGTTGGCAGCAATCAACGGCCCTTACCTTACGAAGGGAGAATTTAGCGAGCAACAAATCGACCAGGCTGGAACGCAGCTCATGAAGATTGTGGAGGGCGAGACTCAGAAGGAACTTTCCAAGGTTCAGATACAAAAGATCCAGGGCAGAGCAAGGATCGAGGCCGGAGTGCGTCAAGGATATTCTCCCGCTCACAGGCCGGTACAAAATGGCGGACAACATCTGCATCTTGAGATCCTTTCGATCCAGCCTTCGCGGCTCCCGAATGTCTCGCTGCCGCCGGCGGTCGTAGTGCGACGGTATGATCTCTTTGTCCCTAGAGACGCCAGAGGCAACGATGAATTTGAGTTGAGACAAAGAGATGGGAAGGATGTCTTTGCGGCTCGGGCAGATGAGGTGCTGCCCGCTATGTCGGGCGCCCTTCAGATCCGAGTCGGGCTGTTTGCCGAGCGGGTCGTAGCCGAAGTGCTCGCCGACCTAAGCGCAGAGGTCGATCGCGTTAACCAATTACGGCGTTGACGCTGCCGTCTGTTCCGCTTGTGCGTGTCTGCGTCGCGAGCCCAAAGTCTCAATGCATGCCGGGCGGCGGTGCGGCGGGCTTTTTGGGCTTTTTGAAGAGCCAGGCGGCGGCGGCGCAGACGAAGGCCAGGAGCGCCGTCCAGCGGAAGACGTCGACGTAGGCCATGAGGGCGGACTGCTGCTCCATGAGGCCGTAGAGGAGGCCCAGGGAGCCGGGGCGGCCAGCGGCGGGGCCGAGGCGGTGGGCGAGGTAGGCGGCGATGAGGGCCGATTTCTGTTGGAAGACCGCAGTGGAGGGGGTGATGTGGGCGCCGATCTCGGTCTGGTGAAGGGCGGCGCGGCGGATCAGGGCGGTGGTGGCCATGGAGATGCCGACGGAGCCGCCGATGTTGCGAAGCATGTTGGAGAGGCCGGTGGCGTTGCCCATCTCCCTGTTGGAGATGGTGGCCATCATCATGGTGGCCATGGGGACAAAGACAAAGCTGAGGGCGAAGCCGGTGAGGGTGATGGGAATCAGCAGGGTGTAGGGGCCGGTGTTGAGGTCGACCTTGCCGAAAATGAGGGCGCAGACGGCGAAGCCGAGGAAGCCGGCGCAGAGCAGCTTGCGGTTGTCAATGCGGGAGCCGAGGAAGCCGATGACGGGCGAGCCGATGAAGGAGCCGACGCCGCGGGGGAAGACGACGATGCCGGCGGTGAAGGCGGTGTAGCCGAGGATTTCCTGATAGTAGAGGGGCAGGATGGCGATGGTGATGTAGATGCACATTCCCAGCATGGTAATCAGGATGCAGCCGGTGCGGAAGTTGCGGTTTTTGAGGATATGGAGGTCGACGAGGCCTTTGGGATGGGTCCAGGAATGCCAGATCCAACCGATGAGGGCGAGGACGAGCGCGGTGACGGCCCAGCGGACCCAGGCGGCGCCGAACCAGTCGTCCTCCTGGCCCTTGTCGAGGATGATCTGGAGGCAGCCGGTCCAGACGCACAGAAGGCCGAAGCCGATGTTGTCGAAGGGGCCGACTTTGGCGTTCCTGATGTAGGGTGGGTCGTGGACGAACCGGGTGATGAGGATGACGGCGAGAAGGCCGACGGGGATATTGATGTAGAAGGCATAGCGCCAACTGAATGTATCGGTAAGCCAGCCGCCGAGGGTGGGACCGAGCACCGGGGCGAGCACGATGCCCAGGCCGTAGGCGGCCATGGACATGGAACGTTTGGCGACGGGAAAGCTTTCGAGAAGGATGGATTGGGAGAGGGGTTGCAGGGCTCCGCCGCCTGCTCCCTGGAGGACGCGGGCGAGCAAGATGACGCCGAGGGAGGGGGCGGCTCCGCAAAAGAAGGAGGCGACGGTGAAGATGGTGACGCAGATGAGGAGAAAGCGCTTGCGGCCGAAGCGGCGGGCAAACCAGTTGGAGGCGGGGAGGATGACGGCGTTGGCGACCAGGTAGGAGGTGAGGACCCAGGTGGCTTCAGAGTTGGAGGCGGAGAGCGAGCCGGCGATGTAGGGCAGGGCGACTGAGGCGATGGCGGTGTCCAGGATCTCCATGAAAGTGGGGAGCATGACGGAGACAGTGACCAGCCACGGGTTGACGCCCTGGGTGAGCGGGTAGCGGGCTTGGGCGGCGGCGGTGATCATGATAGAAGGAACTTTTGAGGGTAAACGATTGGGGGGATGGGCGCCAGTGATTGGAGGCGGATGAGTGGGCGGACCTGGTTCCCAGGGCCCAAAGTCGAGGGACGCCCGGAACCCGCCGGTCGGGCTTCGTGGTTTCCCACCCTTTCCGCAGAAAAAAACGGAAAGGATGGGGCACGGGGCTTTTGGAGTTGGGAAAGTGCGAGAAACGACGGTGCGTGATGAGGCCTGCGAAAGACCCTAAAAGGCTATGAATAGGTGGAGCTATCCCACTTTAGCAGCGAAGAGCACAGGGCGATGGAAGTGGGGCGCCCGACTGCGAAAGTGAGGCATCCGGGCGGGCGGATGGTTTATGGAGATGCAATCAAATAAAGTTGACACTATCTCACTCAATGATGCATCTTAATAGAGTTGGAAATTCCTCGGAACAGGCAGGTAAGCGAACATGGCAAAGATTATCGGCATTGACCTCGGCACCACCAATTCGTGTGTGGCGGTACTGGAGGGCGGAGAGCCCAAAGTGATTGCAAATGAAGAGGGTGCGCGGACTACGCCCTCGATTGTGGCCTTCTCGAAGAGCGGCGAGCGGCTGGTGGGTCAGGTGGCCAAGCGGCAGGCGATCACCAACCCGGAGAACACCATTTTCTCGATCAAGCGGTTTATGGGCCGCCGCTATAACGAAGTGAGCGACGAGATGAAGATGGTGCCCTTCAAGGTGACGCAGCAGGGCGACCACGTGGGTGTGATTGCCCAGGGCAAGGAGTACACGCCGCCGGAGATCTCGGCGATGATCCTGCAGAAGCTGAAGAAGAGCGCCGAGGCCTACCTGGGCGAGACGGTGACCGAGGCGGTGATCACGGTTCCGGCCTACTTCAACGATGCGCAGCGACAGGCGACCAAGGACGCGGGCAAGATTGCCGGCCTGGATGTGAAGCGGATCGTGAACGAGCCGACGGCGGCCGCGCTGGCCTACGGGCTGGACAAGAAGAAGGACGAGACGATTGCCGTGTACGACTTTGGCGGCGGGACCTTCGATATATCCATTCTTGAAGTGGGCGAAGGCGTGATCGAGGTGAAGTCGACGAACGGGGATACGCACCTGGGCGGCGACAACCTGGACCAACGGATTGTGGAGTGGCTGATTGCCGAGTTCAAGCAGGAACAGGGACTGGACCTGGCGTCGAAGGGCAACGAGATGGCGCTGCAGCGGCTGAGGGACGCCGCGGAGAAGGCCAAGATCGAGCTTTCGACGACCATCGAGACCGAGATCAACCTGCCGTTTGTGACCGCGGACGCAAGCGGGCCGAAGCACCTGGTGCGGAAACTGACGCGGGCCAAGCTGGAGCAGCTTGTCGAGGATCTGCTGGACCGGTCGCTGGAGCCGTGCAAGAAGGCGCTGGCGGATGCGGGCGTGACCGCCAGCCAGATCCAGGAGGTGGTTCTGGTGGGCGGGCAAACGCGGATGCCCAGGATCCAGGAGTTGGTGAAGAAGCTGTTCGGCCGCGAACCCAATCGCAGCGTCAATCCCGATGAAGTGGTGGCTGTGGGCGCGGCGGTGCAGGCGGGCGTGCTGGGGGGCGAGGTGAAGGACCTTCTGCTGCTGGACGTGACGCCGCTGACGCTGTCGATCGAGACGCTGGGCGGGGTGGCGACGGGGATGATTCCGCGCAACACCACGATCCCGACCAAGAAGACGGAGACGTTTTCGACGGCGGCGGACTCGCAGACCGAGGTGGAAGTACACGTGCTGCAGGGCGAACGGCCGCTGGCGGCGCAGAACCGGACGCTGGGCAAGTTCAAGCTGGCGGGGATTCCTCCGGCGCCGCGGGGCGTTCCGCAGATCGAGGTGACGTTCGACATCGACGCCAACGGGATTCTGAACGTGACGGCGAAGGACAACGCGACGGGCAAGGACACGCGCATCACCATTACTTCGAGCTCGGGGTTGAGCAAGGAAGAGGTGGAGCGGATGGCCAAGGACGCCGACGCGCATTCGACCGAGGACAAGGAGAAGCGCGAGGAGATCGAGGCGCGGAATAGCCTGGATGGGCTGGTCTACAACATCGAAAAGATGCTGAAGGAGAGCGGCGACAAGATGCAGGGCCCGGAAAAGGGCGAGGTCGAGTCGGTGCTGGCGGAGGCGAAGACGGTGCTGGGAGGCACGCCGAGCTCGAAGGAACTGAAGGACGCGCACGAGAAGCTGACCCACGCGAGCCACAAGCTGGCGGAGGTGCTGTACAAGGCCAATGCGGCTTCGGCTGCGGCGGGGGCAGCGCCCGGCGCAGACACTCCCCCAGCGGAGGGCAAGAAGGACGAGGGCGTGATCGACGCGGAGTATGTGGACGTGGAAGACAAGAAGTAGGACTGGCCGTCCAGGCGGGCCCGTCTTGCGGCGGAAAAGTAAAAGGTTTGGGCGACAAGCATTGTCGCCCAAATCTAAGCGCAGTGTAGAGAATGGAACGGAGATGCATATTCTCAGAGAACTTGGTTATGTCGCCATCTTCTTTGCTGTTCTCTACACTGTCGCTTGGTTAGGAGGCAAGTATGTAGATAAGTGGCATCGTAGTCGCGTAGCCGCTTAAACCGATAAGGATGCGGAAAAATATAGTGAGTGCTCACAAAGAGACAACTGCGACTTACCAGTTCAAGAGTAGGGTAACTAAGGCGGCGTAACCGCCACCCACTAACTCAATTCAAGGAGTTTAAATGAAATTCAAAGATGTGGAATTCTCGAAAGTGCCTGCCTTCGATCAGTTCAGAAGCCGTTTGAGGGCGCTTCGCCCACCATACATACCTGTAAAGGCTGGATACGAGTTTGATGTGGAGGTTTTCCGCATGTACGTGCAAGAACCAAACACAATCAAACTTCCAGTAGACGTCAATGAGAACCTTCTCCGGGACCTTGACCAAAACCCACACGGGAGCGAGAGCAACTATACAAAGGAGCTTGTCTTGAAGCTTGACGAGTTGATCGAGGCCGCAATACCGAGACGGGATCAGCTTTGACCTAACCTGCGATCGGGTAATGGGTGCAGCGAGACATCAACTTGCCCCACTCGCTACCCGGTCGCAACCTGGTCAACCTTTATAAAACCGGCTTCGGGTCCAGAAATATGTTATCCCGCCTCCGAGAAGCAGGATGCCCAATATGGCGCTGGCTAGGTCATTTATGGATTGAGGAAGGGATTGCATGTAATTGGCAATATTTGCATTCTCAGCAACAAGAAGTGCCCCGGCGATGACGGCCACAAATGCGATGAACGCTCTCATCCACTCTTTCACTGGACCTTCCTTTCATTCAATGGGATCGACTGCGCAAATCGTTTCACAATGCAGACGTAGAAGCAAGGAGGCGTTGCATAGGGTAGTGCAATGCACTACAATGATTCTTGCCGCAGCCGAGCCCAATTACGGTCGTTGAGACAGACGAGTTCCTCGCCGCTACGCGCAAACTGATGGACGATTCGGAGCGGGCAGAGCTTGTCAATTATCTGGCTTATCACCCTACGGCAGGCGTGGTCGTCCCCGGAACCGGAGGCGTTCGCAAGCTGCGATGGGGGCTGGTGGGGCGCGGTAAGCGAGGTGGAGCGCGCGTGATCTACTTCTATCACGATATGGACATGCCGCTCTTTCTTCTTGAGGCCTATGCCAAGAACGAGCAGCAGAACCTGAGCCAAGCTTCTTGTCGTAGGTATCAGTTCGTCACGAGGCAGATAGTGGAAGCTCACAAGCGACGGAGGTCTGAGGCATGAGCAAGAGAGTTGCAGACGGCATTCTGCGGGGGCTTGAGCAGGCCCTTGCCTTCGTTGAGGGAACCGCCAAGAAAGGCACTTACGTCGTCCACATTCCGCCGGAGATCGACGTGAAGGCGATTCGCGGACGGCTGGGAATGACGCAGCGGGAGTTCGCCGTCCGGTTTGGATTCAGCGTGAACACCTTGCGCCACTGGGAGCAGGGCAGACGGGTTCCCGAGGGGCCTACGCGCGCCTATCTGCTGGTTATCGACCGGGAGCCCCAGGCGGTGCAGAAGGCGCTGCGGATTGCGTGAGGCGGGCAACGGAATCCTTTGCGCCTCAAAGGAACCGCGCCTATACTTGACCCATTACGGCAAGCGGCGGAGGCCCTCGTGGACTACTCGCAGATCATTACGATCGAACCCGGCAAGCGTAGCGGCAAGCCCTGCATTCGCGGGCTGCGGATTACGGTTTACGACGTTCTGGGCTACATGGCCGCCGGGATGAGCCAAGAGGAAATCCTGGCCGATTTTCCGGATCTCACCGAGACCGATATTCGCGCCTGTTTGGCCTTTGCCGCGGACGGCGAACGCAGATTTGAGATTGTCACGTCGTGAAACTTCTCTTCGATGAGAATCTGTCGCCGCGACTGGTGGACGGACTCGCAGATGTCTATCCAGGATCGCTACACCTGAGGGATTGCGATCTTCGCGGCGCCTCCGACGCGAAGATTTGGCGGTATGCGCGGGAAAACGGATTTGCGATCCTTTCGAAGGACTCGGACTTTGCGCAACGAAGCTCTTTGCTGGGCAGCCCGCCCAAAGTGATTTGGCTACGGATCGGCAACTGTACCACGACGCGGGCGGACTTCATTCTCCGTAATGCAGCGCCGCGGTTTCGTGCATTTCTGTCCAGCGAGGAGGATTGCCTTGTGTTTGGTCATCCTCGACTGGCTGCGGGTGACTAGCGCGATTAGCTTTAGCGTTTCCCGTGTTACGATAAGCGTTAAGCATGATTCAGTCGTTTGCCGACCATGAGACAGAAGCGGTTTACCTGACCGGAAAGAGCCGGAGATGGGGCAACATTGCGCGGGTTGCGGCACGTCGATTGCAAGCGGTGGATTATGCGAGCGCGATCGAAGATTTGCTGAATCCGTCCGGCAACCGGCTGGAGAAGCTGAAAGGCGACCGGGATGGCTGGTGGAGTATTCGCATTAACGATCAATACCGGGTTTGCTTTCGCTGGGACGGCACAGACGCCTGGGATGTGGAGATTGTTGATTATCGCTAAGGAGAAACGCCCATGAGCATTCCGCGTAAACACGGGCAGAGGGGAGTGCCGATTCACCCCGGCGAGTTTTTGCGTGAGGATTTTCTAGTACCGCTGGGACTTTCGGCCAATGCTTTGGCCCTTGCCTTGCGTGTACCTGTAACGCGAATCTCGGAGATTGTGCGGGAGCGCCGGGGGATTACGGCGGATACGGCGCTGCGTCTTGCGAGGTATTTCGGAACGACGCCTGATTTCTGGATGAAGATGCAGATGTCTTACGACTTGGCGCTGGCTAGCCGCGAGGTTAAGGCGCGGATTGAGGTGGAGATATTTCCAGCGCCGCGAACGGCGACGGGAGATTTGAAAGCCAGGCAGATTGCTTGAGCAGGGTTGGTGGTATCCCACCCTTTCGCCAGGAAAAAGGCGAAAGGATGGGGCACGGGGTTGATTCGGTGAGGAGCGGAAAGACAACCGCAGGTCCTTCGACTTCGCTGCGCTCCGCTCAGGATGACAGATTTTTGGGAGATGAACGAGTCTTAGGAGATGAACGAGTTTTAGGGAGATGAACGAGTTTTAGGGATATGAACGAGGATCGAATCCAAGGAAGCTATGCCCACGACACAAAACAAGGATTATTACGGCACGCTTGGCGTGAAGAAGACGGCGACGCCGGAGGAGATACGGAAGGCGTTCCGGAAGGCGGCGCGGCGGTATCACCCGGACGTGAATCCGGGAGATAAGCGGGCGGAGGAGAAGTTCAAGGAAATCTCCGAGGCCAACGACGTGCTGAGCGACGAGAAGAAGCGGAAGGTTTACGACCAGGTGGGCTTCTACTCGGACCAGATCGACCCGGCGCAGGCGGAGGCGTATGCGCGGCAACAGGGCGCGGGCGGGCGGCCTGGGGTGGACTTTGACGGGTTCGATTTTTCGGGGTTTCAGGGCGGACCGGGATTCCAGGGCGGGGCCGGACAGACGGGGCCTGGCTCGCCGGGGTGGGGCAGCTTCAAGGACATTTTCTCAGGGATCTTCTCGGGGGCGCAGCAGGGGCAGCGTCCACGGGGGCCGCAGCCGGGCACGGACCTGGAGTACCAGGCGACGGTGGACTTCTGGACGGCGATCCGGGGCGGCCAGGCGCGCATCCAGGTGAACCGGCAGGAGACGTGCCCGACGTGCCACGGGCAGGCGCAGACGGGAGGGCCGACGCAGTGCCCGGAGTGCAATGGGACGGGGCATGTGACCCAGATGGGCGGGCGGATGAAGTTCAACATTCCGTGCCCGCGGTGCAACGGGACGGGGCGCATCTCGAACGACTGTCCGACCTGCCACGGCGAAGGGGTGGTGAGCCGGACGGAGTCGGTGGATTTCCGCATCAAGGCGGGGACGCGGGACGGACAACGGATACGGTTGCAGGGCAAGGGCAATGCGGGGTTGAACGGAGGCGCGGCCGGGGACCTGTTCCTGATTGTGCGGACCGGGACGCACCCGGTGTTTACGCGGGTGGGCGACGACATTCAGTTGACGGTTCCGGTGACCATCGCGGAGGCGTCGCTGGGGGCCAAGGTGGACGTGCCGACGATCGACGGGCGGGCGCAGTTGAAGATTCCGCCGGGGACGCAGAGCGGGCAAAAGCTGCGCATGCGGGAGCGGGGCGTTGAGAACGCGGGGCGGCCGGAGCAGCGAGGGGACCAGATTGTGACGGTGGAGGTGGTGGTGCCGCACCTGCAGGACGAGCGCAGCAAGGAGATCATGCGCGAGCTGGCCAAGCTGAACAACCAGGACCCGCGGGTGGCGCTGTTCGATAAGCTGTGAGGGGGCTGGCGGCGCTGGCAAGAGAACTTGGCGAAGCAATTACGGTAAGCTGGTTCGGGAAAAGACGATGGCAGCAAAACGCAAATCGAAGGGCGCGTACATGATTTCGGCGGTGGCCGAAATGTACGAGATTCATCCGCAGACGCTGCGGCTGTATGAGCGCGAGGGGCTGCTGAAACCGTCGCGGACCGAGGGGAACACGCGGCTCTACACGGACGAGGATTTGGAGCGGCTGGAGTTCATTTTGAACCTGGCGCGGGACCTGGGAGTGAACATCGCCGGGATCGCCATCATCCTGCAGATGCGGGAGCGGATGGAGGAGATGAACCGGCAGATGCAGAGCTTTGTGGAGTATGTGCGGACGGAGATGCTGGCGCGATTCCAGCAGAATGCGGCGGGGTCCGCCGGGGCGATTGTGCCGATACGGAGGCCGACGGTTGTGCCCCGTCCTCCGGCGGCCGGCCGCAAATCCTAAGGTTTTGCGGGAACTTGAGTTTCTTCCGGGGTTTGCGCCAGCTTCCGCAGCCGTCCCTTGGGAAGCAGTTCGTAGGGTTCGCCACGATAGCGGAGGCGTTTGCCGAAGTAACTCCGGACCCAGAAGCAGAAACCCATGAAATCGCGGAGGGGATAGAGCCAGGCTTTGCGGAGGGCCGGGCCGTCCTTGACGACAAGAGCCGACACCAGGACAGCGAGCAGCACGCGGTCAAGGACGGTGAACGCGAAGAGCGCCAGACCCAGGGCGAGGTGGCGATTGGCGCCCAAGACGGCCAGGGCCAGCAGGCCGAAGGGGACGGCAAAGGTCAGCAACGAGCCGAAGTGCCCCATCGGTCTTGAGAAGCGCGTGCTTGTGGCCCAGCCCTGTTGATGGGCGATGCTGCGTGCGAAAGAGGCATTGAGCACATGGTGCTCGATGATATAGGGCGATAAGACGACCTTTTCGCCAGCCTGCGCGATCCGGTTGCCGAGCACGAAGTCGTCTGCATAATATTGGGCGACCTGGGCAAAGCCGCCGATTTTTTCGACGGAGCGCGTCCGCATCACCATGGTGGGACCGAGGGCGAATTGCATTCCCTCGAGCATGGCGGCGACCAGAACCCCCGAGGTCATTTCGATGGACATGCCCATGGCCTCAAGCTGCGCCCAAAGGCCGTGGCGGGTGACTCCGCGATAGACGCAGGTGACCATGCCGACCTGCTCGTCGCGCATGGGCTGCACGATGGAGGCGAGATAATCCGGGCCGACGCGCACATCGCTGTCGGCGGCCACCAGGATGGGATAACGAGCTTCGCGGCGCATGATTTCCAGCGAAAAGGTGCGCGCATTGGGCCAGGGCGGCTCGCCACAGGCGAGGATGCGCGCCTTGACCTGCGGGTAACGCGCAGCAACGCGGCGAGCCGCAGCCAGGCCGGCGTCGGAGCTGTGCCGGGCGCAAAAGAGTATCTCGAACTCCGGATAATCCTGCTCAAAAAAGCTGGCGAGATTCTGTTCCAGATCCTGTTCGTCGCCATGCACGGCCTTCAACACGCTTAGCGGTGGCAGGAATAGAGACTCGGGAGCGCTGGCTGCACGCCGGCGAAAGCGGAACACGCCCGCGACAACCATGAGGCTGTAGACGGTCGAGGTGGTCACTCCAAGGACGGCGAACGCACCGAGAGCGAAAGAGACAATGTGGCCAAACGTCATGGTGGTGTGGTCGATCCCAAAGCCTCGTCTCGCACTCGATCCACGATATTCGGGGCTTTGGAGCAGTATAGAAGAATTCTGGCCGCGGCACACGCCAGGGGGATTCTGGTGGAGCGGCGAACCGGCGGGGATTGATTCCGGTGAGCCTTAACAATGCGCGGGCGGCAGGCGGAAGACGGGAAATTTGCTCGCTACTGCGCTACTTCAGCGGCCGGTCGGTCCAGAGGGCTTTGTCGGCCAGGGACTGGACGGGGTAGAGGCGGCCGGCGAGGAGGCTTTCGGCTTTGGACTGGTTGAGGTCCTGGGCGAAGAGCCACTTGCGTTCGCCCGTGCCCCAGATTGTGGAGAGCTGTTCTTCGCTGAGGTAGATTTTGGGGGCGTCGGGGTAGCAGGAGCCCCAGAGGAGCGTGGAGCCTTCGCCATGCTGGCCGCATTGGGGGAGGAGGAGGAGGGCGGGTTTGGCGATGAGTTTGTGGGTGTAAAAGATGACAGAAGAGGCCGCGGACTGGTCACCAAAGACGATGAAAGTGTCCTCTGGAGAGCCCTTTTGGACGATGGTGTCGGCGAATTGCTTGGAACTGAGCATGGGCTGGAAGCGGGCGAAGGCGATGTGGGCGGCGATGAGGAAGACGGCGGAGGTGAGGGCGATGCTGACGGTGGCGGCGAGGTGCTTGCCTTTCAGGCGCAGGAGCCAGCCGAGGGCGGGGCCGATGAGGAGGGTGAAGGCGGCCATGACGGCGGGCAGGCGGAGGGCGGCGAAGGAGGGTCCGGTGAGGTCGAAGAAGTGGGACATGGAGAGGGTGTATCCGCCTACGGCGCGGTGGGCGAGCAGGGTGCCGATATCGGCGACGTAGGGGAGGTGGCGGGAGTCCCACAGTCCCCAGGCGAGGACCGCGGCAGAGAGCACGCCGATGACGGTGAAGACGGCATGAGCGCCCGTGAGCCAGGCGGTGGAGAGCGGGGGGTTGCCGTTGTCGGGAGTGCCGTCGAGATTGCGGTTTTCCTCCATGCAGGCGAGGACGGCGGCGATGAGGATGAACAGCGGGGGCCAGACGGGGAAGGTGTAGTACTCCTGATTGGAAGAGAGGGAGAAGAAGAAGAGGGTCCATGCGGAGAAGAGGCTCAGGAGCCAGATGGAGCGGACATGGAACTTGAGGCGGAAGACGTAGGTGGCGGCATCCTGGCGGGCAGCGTGGTTGAGGTAAAAGTCGAAGGTCTGGCCGGCGTCGCGGCGGAGGTGCTGGAGCCATTGGCGGCGGGTCTTCCAGGCCAGGACGAGAACGGCGGGGAGAAACAGGCTCCAGGGAAAGAGCCAGACGAGGTGCAGGAGCCAGTAGGCGGCGAAGGGCAGGCGGTTGTAATCGTTGGGGTAGCGGAGCGAGAAGAAGCGCAGCAAGTGTTCGTTGACGAAGTAGAAGTAAAAGAAACCATGGACGTTACCGAGGGTGGGGTGGTTGCCGACGGGATGGCCTTGGTCAGGATTGGCGAGGCCGACGAGGATGTGCCAGGGAGCGGCGATCAGAAGGAAGAGGAGAAAGCCGGAGAGGGGCTTCAACCGGCGCCAGCGACGCCATTGGCCGGTGAGGAGCAGGTAGGGAACGGCGGCGCCGATGAAGAAGACGGGGGCGATAAGGCCCTTGGTGAGCAGAGCCAGGGCCACGCCGGCCCACATCCAGTAAAGGCGCATGGGGCGGTTCAGCTCCAGGCCGGTGATGAGGCCATAGAGGGCAATGAGCAGGAAAAGGGCGAGCTCCGCCTCGGGAATGATGAAACGGGTGAAGAGAAACGGGCCGACGGAGGTGAGCACGCCGAGGCCGGCATAGAGTCCGGCGCGTGGACCCCAGGCGCGGCGGGCCCAAGCCCAGGAGAGCCAGGCGAGGCCGAGCATGGCGAGCGAGTTGGGCAGATGGGTGGCGAAGGTGTTCTGGCCAAAGATGCGGTAGGAGCCGGCCACGATCCAGTAGGGCAGGGGCGGCTTCTCGATATAGCGGATGCCATTGATTTTGGAGGTGATCAGGTTGCCGGTCTCGGCCATGTGCTGGGCGGCCTCGGCATGGGCGGCGTCGACGTCGTCCATGAGCGGGGGCGTGAAGAGGGAGGCAAACTGCACGGCGGCAAAGATGGCCCCAAAGAGCAGCCAGGTGGCCAGCGTGGAGGGGGTCTGCGGGGGGCGATGGTGCGTCCGGGCTCGGTTTGTCGTCGCGGAAAATGGCATTGGAAGAAGGATAACAGCGGGGGAGGGAACTCGTCTCACGCGGCGGAAATCGCCGCCTGCGTGTCCCCGGCGGGGAGCGGGGATGAGGTGGAACTTGAAAAGGTCGGCATGTATGCGGACTAAACTTGTAGTCCTTCAGGGCGACAAAGCTGCTGAATTTGCAGGCCTACAGACCTACAAACGACAGATCCGCATTCCATGTTGAGAGAATGACGGGTTGCAGGCGGACAGAAAAGCTGGAAACGTCAGGCTGAAGGGCTACAAAAACGATCGAAATCATCGCGAAAATGATGAAAAACGGCGCGAAAACGGCGTTTTTTTGCACCCTTTTTGGAGGGCTGTGGGACTACATTTCGTATACGCATTGCCGAATTGGAGGGGTATCGGATCGATAAATACTACGGCGTTTGTCGGGACCGATCCTGCTAGACCGCGGGCTTCTTCCTGCCAATTGAGGTCCGCAGTCTCCCCGGTCCCCAAGTGCGAGGGACCGGACTCCCTACCCTTTGTCAACTGTTAAGCAGCAGGGACTCGGCCGCTGGTCGGGGGCGCCGAGGCGTCACGGTGTCATGCGGCCCGACGCTGTTGATCGT
>Ga0224554_1001612_pt1 | contig 13683 bp, 12 predicted proteins | sample 714S22024metaG_FD_180666 | JGI IMG/M metagenome (GOLD analysis project Ga0224554, IMG submission 180666) | Peat soil microbial communities from Stordalen Mire, Sweden - 717 S2 20-24 | ecosystem: Environmental > Terrestrial > Soil > Wetlands > Peat | place: Sweden: Norrbotten County, Stordalen...
CACCTTATAGGTCCGTACGGCGGGATTTTCGGGAACGACTGTACTCACCATGCTCACCGTGGATGGCCCGAGTGAGGCAAGCTCCTCGACAAAGGTCACAAATACACACAGCAGGTCCAGGTCGATGAGCCTTTCCATCAGCCTCGTACCGAGAAACACTGAGTCTTTCAACGACGTCGACGTGAAGATCTCGTTCAGGACGACAACGCTGTCTCCTGTTGCCTCGTTGAGGACGTCCCGAATCCTCACAAGGTCGTCCTCCAACTTCCCCCTCATGTTCGTGAGGTCCTCCGCTTGTTCGAACTGGGTGAACAATTGGTCGTACAGGTAAAGCTGGGCCTTTCGCCCCGGGACCGGATAGCCGATGCTCGCGAGATGGTGGAGCTGGCCGAACATCCGGGCGAACGTTGTCTTTCCCCCCTGGTTCGGTCCGGAGACCACTATGACCCGTTCGGGTCCTGTCAGGAAGAAGTCGTTGCACACGACGTGTGATCCCTGCGGCACGAGCTTGCTTGCGAGGGCCAGGTCGAATGTCTCGTCTACGAGTTCCTCTTTTGACTGCCGAGCGACCTTCGGGAAGCAAAAGTGCAGCCCGACAGATCTGAACCGTCTTATGTACTCGAGGTAACTGACGTAGAACTGCACTTCGCGGTCGAAGGTCCGGATCGTGCGGTCGAAGTAGTCCTGATGGCGGGCACAGAAGTCGTCGAGCGCGGAGAAGACGTCGGGGTAGAGGCGAGCAACGAGACTGAGGACATTCCCTTCCACGTGGTCCATCTCAGGAGGGTTGTGGAAGCCTATCCGGTAGTCCTTCACCGCTCCTTGCTTGAAGCGGTCAAAGGTGGCCAACACTTCGGCGCTGTAGTCGGCTTCTGAGTCGTACATCGCAACGGTCACGCGAGGACCTTTGATCTGCAGCGAGTACTGGACCTCAGTCAGGTTCTGTTTCACGCGCTGCGTATCAGTGACGAGGGAAGTGAACGCCGGGGACCGAGCGTAGTCGGCGAGATATCCCCGGAAACGTTTGAGGCCCTGTGATCCAAGTTCGCTATGCGCGAGATCACCAGCCAAGGACGCGATCGCTTCGTGATAAATCTCGATCGCGTCAACGAACCAGGCTTCTTTCTGGTACCGGTAGCGGAGTTCGATTGACTGAGCAAGATGTGCGCGCATGTCGCGCATCTGTTTTGAGAACAACGTGATCGTCTCAAACAGGGCCTCTTGTTCGAGATCTCCGAATACTTCCTGACGGTAGGAGATGGTGTCAGGGTCGTCGAGATGCTCGTAGAAGAATGCCCCAAGGTCGTATTCCTCATAGCCGGCGGTGATTGAGCTGAGGATCTGATCGAGGTTGAGATCGGAGAAGTAGGCCGGCGCCGTTCGCTTGTCTGCTCCGTTCGCCGGCGCTCCTCTGTCAAAGAGAATACTGTGAAACTCCTCCGCGGCGGCCCCTTCGTCACTCACGTGCTGCCTCTCACCCTCTTCTCGTTCTCTCCAGCTGGCCGGTCTGAGTGTGGTTCCATTACGTGAGGTCTCCTCGTAATCGACGAGCACCTTCTCACGGAGAGCCGCCGCGAAGAGAGGGCCTTCCGTGTCCTTCATGGCTGGTTACCTCGTTCGTCGGCCTCCCAATTACGGGACCGCTCTGGGATCAAGCAGCGGATACCGCCTCTTGGGTCGCTAACGTCCCCCCAGTTCCTGGGGATGACATGGAGGTGCGCGTGGCCGATCGTTTGGCCGCCGGCCTTATCGACGTTTGCGTCGAGGTTGAATCCGTCCGGCCGATACTGTTCGTCGAGCTGCGAGCGGAGCTCTGCGGCCAGACGCAAGGTCGCGTTGCGATCGTCTGGCAAGAGCGCGAGAAAGTCCGGCTCGTGACGGTAGGGAACGATGAGGACGTGTCCGGGATTGAGTGGCTGAGCATCGTAGAACGCGACGCGTGGGTTGCTCACGGCCAAAAGCCCCTGCCGCAAGGCGACGCAATCACAGAAAGGGCACTTGTCCACTGTGCCACTGTCATGAGAACCCTGCGGACCGTGTCGGACGTCGCCAGCCATCTGCACCGCCTCATCTCGTCTTCCGATGAGGAACCATCAGCACAAGGCATGCTCGGCCTGAAGGGCCCCGGCGGGATCCATCGCCGCAGGGACACCGTCCCTTAGTGCATGCTACCTCGCCAGACACCAGACTGAACGCGCGCTGGGCGTATCGTCACCGACGGGTAACGGTTCTGCATGCCTTAACGCGTCGCTGCGTCTTTCGAGTACGGACGCGGTCAGCTTTGCTGCTGCCAGACTTACGGAAGGTCGCGTGAGATACCTCTGGCGGAGGGGCTGGTCGGAGCCCCGAGTTGGCGTAAACCGCAGAACTGCGGATGAGGGACGGAGGCTTGCAAGTGACCGGCTGGAGGCAAGGATGTCGCGGGGAACCCCCGAGGCACCGTTCATCCCTCAACGTACCTGGTCGGTCTCCGAGAGGAATGGGATCGAGCCTTGCCTGAGAGGCCTGATCCGGACAGCGTTGAAAGGTTGCTTCGCCGAGCCTACGAGCTTGCGGAGTCTTCCCTCGACGGCATCAATCAAGCATCTCTCGAGCTCGCCGACATGTCGGGCGAGGATGTCGCGGTCCTCGACGCCGCTCGTCACCTGATCGGCGAGCGGCTCGCGACTCGGCCCGACCACGCGACAAAGCAGGTTGCCTCGCTCATTCGCCGGGCTCTGGAGCTGGGCAACTGGCGATGGACGATCGAGGAGACAAACGAGGTACCTTGACTCTCCGACACGGGCGTCTTTCGGACCCGGCAGGACGGTGGCTCTCGTCGACGCCCTTACGATCTGTCCGCTAGTCCGGCTGGTGGGCCCTGGGCTCAGGTCAATCGACAATCGTCGTGGCTGCAGCCTGCCATCGCGCCGAGCATGAGCTAACCGAGGCCGTAAGGCAAAGGCTCTCCAGCTTCGATCTCGATGAGACGGTTGTACTTCGCCACGCGCTCGCCACGCGCCGGCGCGCCAGTCTTCATATGGCCGCAGCCCGTGCCGACGGCCAGATCGGCGATGAACGCATCCTCGGTTTCGCCCGAGCGGTGCGAAACGAACTGCGCGTACCCAGCGTCTCGACAGATCCGCATCGCGTCGAGGGTCTCGGTGACGGAGCCGATCTGATTGACCTTAATGAGCGAAGCGTTAGCCACTTTGCGGACAATCGCGTCGGTGATGATCGCAGGATTAGTGCAGAAGATGTCGTCGCCAACAATCTCGATCCGGTCGCCGAGGCGCTCCGTGAGGCGAAGCCAACCGTCCCAGTCCGACTCTGCGAGTCCGTCCTCCAGTAGCCACACGGGGAACTCGGTGATGATCTTCTCGTAACGGTCGATCATGTCCTCGCTGGAGAGGGAGTCTCCAGCCACGTGGTAGCGACCGTCCCGGAAGAACTCGCTCGAAGCGGGGTCGAGAGCTATCGCCACACCATCACGACCTGGTTTGTAGCCGGCATTTTGGATCGCGTCGACGAGCAGCCTCAGGACCTCCTCGGGCTCGTCTATCTCCGGCGCAAAGCCCCCTTCGTCGCCGAGCCCAGTCGCGAGTCCCATGCCCGACAGCAGCTTCCGCAGAGCCACGTAAACCTCCGCACCGGCCCGCACTGCTTCTTTCATGCTCGGCGCACCCAGGGGGGCCACCATGAACTCCTGGAAGTCCAGCTTGTTCGGCGCGTGGACTCCGCCGTTGACGACGTTAAAGTGAGGGACAGGCAGCCTGGGTGCCACCCCGGAGGGGTTGAGGGCGCGCCACAGCGGCACGTCAGCGGCGACGGACAAGGCACGGCAGGCGGCCATGGACACGCCGACGATGGCGTTGGCTCCAAGCCGAGACTTGTTGTCGGTGCCGTCGAGCTCGATCAGGCTATGGTCGAGCTCTGCGAGATCGGTGAAGTTCCGTCCACAGATCGCCTGGGCAATCTCTCCGTTGACGTTGGCCACCGCCTTGAGCACGCCTTTTCCGCCGTAGCGGGCCGGGTCGCCGTCGCGCAGCTCGGTCGCTTCTCGTGAGCCGGTCGATGCGCCGGATGGGACCCCGGCGCGGGCAGCAGTGCCGTCATCGAGGGTCACCGTGACCGCCAAGGTCGGGTTACCCCGAGAGTCGAGAATCTCCACGGCTTTGACGCCTGCCACGTTCAGGTCCATCTTCGGCTCTCCTTCATATCGAACGGCCGCTCAGGGGGGACTGGCGACACCCGAGTGTCCTCCCCGGAGGAAGGTATGAGCAAGCCGGGTCATAGCGGAGGGATGTCCGGCGGCTGAATGGGCCCGCAACCTCGAGCCGCCACGCTCGGCTTCATGCATCGTGGTCTCCGTGAGACCTCGTACGGAGACGACGCAGCACGCTCGTCGCGGAGTCCGAAGCGGTCCTCTGGTGCCGAGGGTGCCGCGACGACCACTTCTAGCGGTACGTCGGCTTCCGAGTCGGGAAGCGGCTCCTAGGCCCTCGCGACCCAACAGTCGACCCAACAACTCCGTCTCATGGGGTTGCACACCGCCGACATCCTCCACCTCATCGTCGAGACCGTGGTCCTTGCTGTTCGGGCCGCTCATGCCGCGGCCAGACGGTCCGGGACGTAGAGAGTGAACTGGTCCGCCATCGCGCGAGCCAGCGTGAGGAAGTTCTGGGAGCTCTGGCTGGCGCCATGCAGCAGCACGACGCCCGGGCCGTTGCCGAACTGGCGGTAACCGATAACGGTGCCGTCGCACGAGGTCAGCGCCCTCGTCAAGTGGCCCGGCGAGGGTACACTCACGAATCGTTCACCAAAGGGCCCCGACACGTTGCGCCGTCCGTCGCTTCGGTGTCGTCACGGTTCACGGGTGCGTCCTGGGTGTTCGTCTTCGACCGCTTCTTGATCTCCTTGGCCTGATCAGGGTTCAAGATCTGCCAGAACGTTTGTCGGCTGACCCCGAGCCTCTGCGCTGCCTTGGTCGGCCCGATCGCCTCCCCGAGGCGTCCGGCGAGTTCGCGTCGTCTTCCGGCGATTCGGGAGATGGCCGCTCGGTGCTTCGCGGTCTCGCTTGGAAGGCGCAACAGCTCCTTCACCACCCGGTCCATCTCCTTGTCGTCCATGACTCGATGGTATGCGTAAGGGGGCTGATGACACTACTGGCGACCTGTCCCTCGCGCTCCCAGCACTGAGGATCGAGTCATCGCCGAGGCGGGGTACCGGATGTGGACTTGACCCTCTTAGGAACCCGTCTCAGTGGTTTGGGCTTGGACGTCGGCTTGCGGCCGATGAAGGTCGTGAACCTCGCCTCAGTGCCGGTCTCCCGAACGACCTTGTCAACGAAGGCCTGTTTGTATACGTAGTCGCCGTGCGGTTCGTCGTAGACGCAATACCGCTCATCCGTACGCTGGGGTTGTTTAGCGCCTGCTATCGGGCGGCAGTTGAGCTTCTTCCAGGCTTGTGGAAACTCGGATGAGGGTCGAAACCGGAACGGAATGCGGTCCTCGATCGCTGCGGCCGCGGCTGTTGGCCTCATCAATCCCAGGTTCGATACCGGGCGGTTCTGCTCACGAACAACGACTGCACCCTGTCGTCCAAGCTCCTCGAAAGACCCCCGCTGGCTGGGCGTGAGATCGTCCTCGCGAACGAACGTGATCGACAAGTCGGCATCAGTTGTGGGACCAGTCTTCGGAACGAGGTGGACCCTGAACTCGAAGCGCTGATCGTCGCGTATTGAAGGATCGAGGTCCGCGGTAAACGACGCGATGATTTCACTTGCCTTCTTCGGGACCTCCTTCTGGGCTTTCACGAGCTGTCGTGCTCCCTCCGGCGTGAACGTGCCAATGAAAACGGGGAAACGCAGTCGATCTGCAAGTGAGTGTGATTCGCCGAAGGTTCTCGTTAGCTCCTCCTCGTAATTCAGAAGGAGCGCTTGGGTGTAGCCACTGGTGGCGAGGCCTGTGGCCTCCGAGAATCGATGTTCGATCTTGTTTCGAAGAGCGAGGGTAAGTTCCAGATTCTTACGAACCGCGTCGTTATCCCCCCACCGCTCTGCAACGCACTTCGCCAGCTCCCAGGTCTTCGGCTCGCCGTCTACCCTCTCGAACTGGCCGTTGCGCTTGCGGTACCGATAGTCGACCTTGTCGCGTTGAAACCGAGCGTGCAAGAGATAGAGCCACGCCAAATGCATGTGGACGAAGAACGCCTCAAGACGGCGAGGCTGCTTGGGCTGGTTATAGAGATCAACGGCCAGCAGCGCCTCCTCCTTCGAGGCGTCCACCATCAGCGACCACTTTGAACGCACGAGTCAAGGGTATTTCATCGGGGCGACGAGTCCCAGGAGGGTGCGGTGGATGTCACTGACGCCGAGTCGACGATCGCTCCGCGCGCATGGCTGCGCACGCCCTCCATGGGCAGCATGACAGCAGGGACCTGACCGAAAGAACTCAAGCCGCGGGACCGAATTCGCTCGAACACTGGGAGCGCAAGCGATCGCTGACTTGAGAGCGAGGGATGCGGAATAGCTCTTTCTTCGCGTGGTCAGCGTGACGCACGCGTTCTCGCTTGTCGAATTCTCCCGCGGGGTCGACCTGGTGATCGTCTTTAAACCACTGCATTCCGAAGGGCGTCGACGGAGCGCTCAGGCTCATGAGCTGGCACACGTCCTGCTCGACCATGAGCTCCGTACCATCGAACGAGTCGGAAGTCTTAGGTTTCTCATCTGCGACCCGGCGCAGGAAGAGGAAGCCGGCTGGCTCGGAGGCTGCCTCCTCCTTTTAAGGCCAGTGCTTCTCAAGGCGGCATTAGCGGGGGACAGTCCTGAGGAAATTGGGGCAAGTTACGGCATGAGCAAAGCCATGGCCCGCTTTCGACTTAACGCGAGCGGCGTCCTCGTCCAAGTCGGCCGGTCGAAGGCAGCGAGACGCCGCGCCACGCGTTAGTTGGAAGCGCGCCTGGATCTGGAGCAGGGATTCAATGCCATGCCGCCCCGCCCGACATAATCGATTCACATCACATCTCCAAAAGCGGTGCGACGCGCATTCTGCCGTACGTGGTGGTTGCGACGAGAGAGTGGCGGTGGGTCGAGGCGCAGGGAGGCGCGATCTGCATCCGTCCGCGAGAGCTTGAGGCCTGGGTGTGCGATGCCCTGAAGCAGCCATCCCCTAAAGTCCGAGTGTGACCAGTGAACTCCGGCGCGTCGGTCCTTGGGAACTGCTCGACGAGCTCGGCCACGGAGGCAACTCGACTGTTTACCGCGCTCGCGTCGCCGCGCAAGGCGAACTCTCGGCCCTAAAGGTGTTGGACACCCACAAGATTCAATCGGAGCGGTACGCGCGTTTCGTTCAGGAGGTCAGCGTCCTGGAGGACATCAGGGATTTCCCGGGCGTCCTTCCTCTCCGCGACGCGGAACTCCCCGAGAGGCCTAGTCGGCGATCACCCGCATGGTTGGCAATGCCCATAGCGACTCCGCTTGACCAGGCGCTGTCTGGTGCGAGCGTCGAGAACGTCGTCGCGGCGATCCGCTCGATTGCGGAGACGTTGTCCCGGTTGAAGAAAGAGCACGGAATCGGGCATCGAGACATCAAACCCGGCAACCTCTTTGAAATCGATAGCCAATATCTCGTGGGCGATTTCGGCTTGGTCGCTGTGCCCGACGCCGAGCCTCTCACGACCGACGCTCGGCCCATGGGCTCCCGCCACTACATGCCTTACGAGATGTTCACTAAGCCCTCGACGGCAGACCCATACGCCGTTGATGTTTATTGCCTCGCCAAAACCCTGTGGGTACTGCTCACCGAGCAGAATTATCCGCTCGAAGGTAATCAAGCGGCAGGGTCGCGACACTTCAGTCTGGTCGACCAACGACCGCACCCCGGAGCGGTGGCCCTCGATGGTCTCATCGATCGCATGACGCTCCTGGATCCGACGTCACGACCTTCGATGGAGCAGGTTGCTCGAGATCTTGGTGCCTGGATGGAGCTCGCTCCCGGAACTCGGCAGGAGATCGACGTCTCTGACCTTGTTACGAGGTTCCGCTCAGCAGCGGCCGACGAACTCGATGCCCAGGACGAGCACACCCGGCAGATTCAAGGCGCTGCGAGCGCGATCGAGCTGGTGAGCGATCTCACTCGTCGTTACGACAACGCAATCGGAGAGCTGAAGGCGCCTCGAGCCCTCTATCGGGTTCCGGCCGATAGGGAGACAGATGCCACGCTCAGGGTCGTTTTCGGGGCATCTGGAAGCTTGGTCACGAGGTGGGCAAGCACCTCGCTCATAGGCGTTTCGGAAGCCCCAGCATCAGTTGTCTTGAGAATTGCGCGAGCCATAGAGGTGTACTCCAGCGGGACGCTGTATCTCATGCTTCGCGTCGAGGTGAAGCTCGACCAAGTGGTCGCTCCACACCTTTACTACTGGCAATTACCGTTGACGGAGGCTCCTGTCGGGTCGATCGAGTGCCAACAGCTGATCGAGAAATCGATAGAGGCGATGACACAGCCGGTCAAGGACGCTCTCGTTCGGTTCGTCGCGGCGCTTGAGGAACGGTAACGAAATGCGGCGTATCCCCCGCGCCGGATGAACATGTCTGTGGCGAAGGCCGGTAAGAGTCGACCGTGAGGAACCGCCGCCGACGGCCACGCCCCTGTCGGCGGTCGATGGCGGCCCGTCGACGGGCTACAAGGTCTTCGACCTGCTCGCTGACGTCGTGATCCTGTAGCTCCGCTTGCCCAACTCGAACCCCCCGCGACGCGCTTCCACGAACGGGCCGTTGTCGCCCTTGTTGGCGTGGAGGTACGCCCGCAGGTCCGTTACTGAAGGGCGAACCTCGTCATCGAGAGCGTCGCAAATCTGCTGTGCTGACAACGACTCCGAGGAGCGCGCGACGAGCCGCATGACCGCGGAGATTGGCGTGCGATTCTCGGGGCCGGGAACGACGCAGTGATTCAGCAGCTCGCGCGCCTGGTTGACTTGCTCCGCCGCCTTGGACGTTTCCTCCACGAAGGCACGTCCCAAGTCTCTTGCCGTCTCCTTCCACCGTTCCTGTCGCTTGGGCGGTTGTCGCCGGAAGATGTAGTACCCGCCGATGCCGAGGAGCGGGAGGAGGAACCACCCGGCGGGCCCAACCCGGTCGGCCACCCACTTCGCTCCGGCGCCAACAGCAACGACAGGAGCGGCGGGGACGATAAGCATCCCCTGAAACATCGTCTCGCCGTCCTTGATGCCGGCGGCAGCGAAAACTGCGTCGGTGCCCTGCGACCAGTCGCGCACACCGAGCGGCGCGAAGTCCTTGAAGTTGTGCGTCAGTAGGATGGCCGGCGACAATAGCGTTGCCAGCGCTGCCGCAGGAAAGTCGTCTTCGTCCAGCGCTTCGACTTGGCTGGCGCGTTCATCCACCCGCCTCAGGGCCTCCGGCAGCTTCACGACGGCGATGTACGGCAGCCAGTCCTGATTCAGCATCTCGGCGAGCTGTTCCTTTGGCACCCCGAACTGCTTCGCGAACCGGTCGAGTCGCTGAGCCGTCTCGACAAGGGTGGTGTACTCCATGAAGAGCCGGATCGTGCCGTCGCGCACCTCGCGGATGGAGCGAGGCGGACCACCATGTTGGAGCTGTCTATTTAGCCCGGTCCGGACGCAGCTCGTGTCGAGCGCGGCGATCTGTGGTCCGCCGCGAAGCTCGGAAAGACGCCGGGCGGCGGAGAGCATCGCCGGATCGCTGAAGACATCAAGTGAGAACTCTGGCACTGTGTCAGATCATACGGCGCAGGGTGTGTCACTACCGCGGGGTGCGAGGCTCGCCGTAGACGTCCAGGATCTCGACGAGCAGCAAGCTCGCCGTCCCGAGCATTCCCTTCATGCAGCGTCGGCGCCCTCTCGTTCTTCGATTCGGTGGCGCTCCGATTCTGAGGCGCCAAGGCGAATCTGGTGGCGAGTTGCTGTGAACCATGCTCCTCGCCGGGCGCGTCAACAGGTTAGAAGTCGTCCGAAGAGACATGCCGGGGGCCGCTGCCCAGTTACGAGGTCCCGCAAACGACCTGGAGCCAGCCAGGTCTCCACCTCGTCCCGCCACAAGAGCGACGCTCCGATTACGGAATGACATGAGCCTCGACGGGCGGAGCAACATCGGATGCACAGATTCCAACACCTTGGGGACGTGATGCCGTGGCAGCGACGGCTTCCGAGCTCAAGGCCCATCGACAGACTGCGACCGCCGCCGCTTGGTCCAAATGTAGCCAAGCAATAGGTGAGAAAGGCCTTGGTAACCACGGTATTGGGCTGAAGACGTCCTGACTGAGTAAACTGCAGATAGCCCAGTGAGAGGCATGAAGGACGAGGGAAGTGCATGGCGAGACGAGGATCAGGCGAGGGTGGCATCTTCCAGCGCGAGAGTGACGGCCGCTGGGTTGCCACGGTCGAACTCGGGAAGGGTCCGAACGGAAAGCGTCTTCGCAAGACGGTGTACGGCTCGACCAAGAGACAGGTTCAGGCCAAGCTCAAGACGGCACAGGACGCCCGGGACAAGGGCATCGTCACCACAGGCGGCAACATGACCGTGTCTGCATGGCTCGACCAATGGTTGGACGGTCTCGACGCCACAGCCAAGTTGAAGGCATCGACTCGGCGCAGCTACAGGGAGGTCGTCGACTTCTACGTCCGGCCCAATCTCGGCCACATCCGCCTTGCTCGCCTCGCACCGGAAGATGTCGAGAAGATGGGCCGCAGGCTCGCCGAGGATGGAAAGAGCGGCAACACGCAACGGCTCGCCCGCACGATCCTGCGCCGGGCACTCGGACAAGCCGAGCGCAGGGGCTATATCGCTCGCAACGTCGTGGCGCTCACGGATGCCCCAGCGGTCAAGGTGGACGAACGGCCGGTGCTGACACCAGATCAAGCCAAGCAGTTGTTCGACACCTTGCACGGCGACCGGCTGTTGCCCCTATACGTGGTCGCGATCCACACCGGATTACGTCAGGGGGAGCTGTTGGCCCTCAGGTGGTCCGATGTCGACCTGGAAGCGAGCACTCTCACGGTCACCGGCACACTCGATCGCAAGATCAGGCAACGCACCGATCCGAAGACCGACAAGTCCCGCCGCAACGTGCCGCTCACCCCGCAAGCTATGGAGGCTTTGCAGCTTCACCAAGTCCGTCAGAACCTCGAAGGGACACAAGGCAGCTACGATCTCGTCTTCACGAGTGCGCGGGGCACGGCTTTGTACGACTCGAACATCCGCAAGCACTGGCACAGGGTGAGTTCCAACCTGGGTTTGGCCTCGATGCCGTGGCACAACCTGCGCCACTCTGCGGCCACGATCATGCTTGCCCAAGGTGTCCCCATCGAGGTTGTGTCCCGTGTGTTGGGTCATGCGTCCATCCGCATCACCGCCGACATCTATGGCCATGTGTCGCCGGAAACCAACAGGCAGGCCGCGGACGCCATGGCGAAGGCCTTGCGATGAAGGACTGCCGCCGAGATCCTGCGCCTCCTGTGACGCTCAAGGCGGTTGCCCAGCAAGAACGCCTTCCCGGCTTTGTTCGTCTCAGAAAATGTAGCCAAGTTGATAGCCATACTGGCTACGTTTAGCCGGATTGGACATAACCAGGCAGCATTGGACTTCAGCGGAAATGTGGATTGACATGGACTTACAGGTACTGAGTACTACCACCTGGACGGTACATTTGCTGACTGGCAGTCAATCTCGATCACCTGTTATGCCATGCGGCCGAGGATGGGGCGGCGGATGCTGAGTCCGCTTGTTCGAATCCACTCTGCTGCTCGGCACCGCGCCGATTCGGAGGTCGAGGGAGCACCTGCTCGCGCTTGTTCCGGAGGCTCCGCGGCTCGCCATAGAGGACACCGCCGCCGAGCCACTCGTCGGTCGCCAACCACAGCTCGTAGAAGAAAAGCCACTCCGCGGCCCACGGCATCGTCGTCTCGGCGACGTACATGGAAGCGTCCCATTCGTACCAGAGCGACAGGCAGATATTGCCGGACTCGGAGTAGACGTGGGGCAGCCAGCCTTCCTTTGGTTGCAATGCAGGCTGGAGGACGGAGACGTCTGGACGGTTCCCTTCGCGGTATCGGAGACGGATCTGGTACGCCGGGCTGAACTGAGACGGCTGGAGCGTGCCGCGCCAGGTGACGGTATTTCGCTTGTAGCTCGTCACTCCATGACCCCAAAGTTGGCGGAGGCGAGCTGCTTGAGCACCAAGTGGGAGTGGCCGCGGCCCCTGACGGCTCATGCGTGGAAGGTGTGGTCCCTACTCGTAATCCCCGTTCCTGCCCCTACCACACCGCTCGCGCCGATGAGGAGGCCGCCGCGCCACCGAGTCCCAGTGATATCGGCCCCGACCCGCTTTGCCGACTTGATGACGGCCTGCTTGTTGAACGCAGCGGAGAAGGACTCAACGACGCCGGGAAGCCCCGATCGCACGCCGAGCGCGGATTCGAGGTTGCTTCGGAGCGCGTCGACCCACTTGGAGAAGCGCGCGGCATCTGCCATGGTCCAACGGTCGGCGAAGTTCTCCTTCTCCTGCACCGGGTTGAGCACGAAGTAGCGCCCGCCGTCGCATTCGATGTGGTTGCCGAGATGCCCCGCCGTCTCCAGTACGGAAGCGAAAAGGGTCGAGGAGTTGACAAACGCCAATGCCGCGAGCGTCGTCACCAAGATAGACGCCGGGCGGGAGTCCAGATCGTCGGCGAAGTAACAGTTCCGATGCGCCTTTAGGACCTGGACGACCCGCTGGAGCATGGTCCGCACTTGCCAGTTCGGCACGTCGGAGATGTCGACCTGGGCGCGCTTGGCGAACACCCCCTTGCTCTCGTAGAGGAGCGTCTGGTTCTGCGCGTGGAACCAATTTGCGTAGGCCTCTGGATCGGAGAACAGCCAGTTCTGGAGGGTCTTGTCGGTGAGCAGGATGCCGGTCGGAGGGTTCTCTTCGTCGGGGACGCTCGGCAGGACGTCCATGTGGAACGCTTCGGCAAACTCCAAGGTCCAGCAGCGCCGACCCTCATCGAGGTTCGTTGGCTTGGGTACATCGGGGTTTCGAGCGGCCGCCTGGTAACGCCTAAGCACGTTACCGATGGTGCTCTTCAGGTCGGTCTTCGTGATGTTTTCCTCCCGAACGTGCCAAGTGGCCACGGAGTCGATGTCGAATTCGTCGCCCGGGGCCGGGAGAACGATGGTCCCGAGGTTCGCTGACCCCTGTGGGCGGAAGCTCCACATGGAGTCGTCAGGCAAGTCGTCGCGCATGAATTCGCCGACGTCGTCGTAGAGGTTCTGCGTTCGTTCGAGCATCTCGTCGGGAACGTCGAGCGAGTCGACGATTCCATCCAGTAGGTCGGCGATGAGTTCTTCGCCATCAGTGTTCATGTGTTGGTCTTCTCCTTCATCAGTTGTAAAAGACAGGTGGTGGAGCGGTATGGGTCATGAGCGGTGCGACATGCGGGCACTCGATGCGTGCGACGTGCTCAGCGAGACCGCGGATTTTCGATTCGTCGAGGCGATCAAGGCGGAAGTAATGCCTCGGGACGGCAGCATCGATACGAACCAGGCGGCCCTTGTCGAGACGCAGAAGATGTTCGGCGGTATGGAAACCCCCAAATGCTTGGGCGCGAAGGAAAACGTCCAGACCGCTTGGCCGTGCCCAGGCGGCAAGACCTCCGCTAAAGAAGCGTCTGTCGGGTGCGGTGGTCTCGGTC
>Ga0224554_1001617_pt1 | contig 13661 bp, 13 predicted proteins | sample 714S22024metaG_FD_180666 | JGI IMG/M metagenome (GOLD analysis project Ga0224554, IMG submission 180666) | Peat soil microbial communities from Stordalen Mire, Sweden - 717 S2 20-24 | ecosystem: Environmental > Terrestrial > Soil > Wetlands > Peat | place: Sweden: Norrbotten County, Stordalen...
CCTTGTCCGCAGCCCGTCTTTTCGTCGGGCATCGCTCCGCTCGCCCGCCTTCAAGACGGGCTGCGGACAAGGAGATTCCTGTTTTGCTAACTACAAAACTTGTCCTGTTTTGCTCGCCCCGCGACAAGATATTCCTTCACCTCGCCATTTTGTTTGACCGTGGGTGGTATGTTGACACCCTGATTCTTGATTCCCAGAAAGCGGCCGGCGGGCCAGAAGAGTCGAAAGCGCTGATATCCGACCGGGGTACTCCATTGGGTGGTAAACGTATCCACGAACCGGCCTCCCAAAATCGGGTTCGACCCGTGAACGGTGTAGGCAAAATCGATTTTGTCTCCTACACGGACATCCTCAAGAAAAATCACCGCCGACAGGGCGCCGTTATAAATGTTCCGATCCAAATCCCGTTCCTGCTGGATCACCTTGATTTTTTCGGCCTGGAGCCGGTTCACGATGTTGGTTCCCCGACGAATTAAAACGCTGTGGATGGTGAGTTGCTGATAACTGGGGTCAAAATCGAAGTTCAGTTGGACGCTATTCTGCACCCCGTTCACATTGGTGATCTCTTTGACAACCCGGTGGTAATACTCGTCTTGCAAAACATTTACCTGGTCGTCGAGCAGGATAAACCGGACCCCCTCGTCCAGCCGATTGGTTGTGGGTGACTGATCGGGTATGGATTCAAGGGTGTTAACCCAGGAAGCTGGCGGGGCAACAGAAAAGGAATCCGTGGTGTTTCCCAACGAGTCACGGATGGAAAGGATCGTAAAGCAAACCAACAACGCGCCCACGCATTTTCGCATGCCCAATGCTGCCACAAGAACCAATCAAGATGGAAGGTTGAATATATCCGCTGGATAAACCATCTTTCAGGGCATGAACTGCATCGTTACTGCCGGACCAACTTATGAACCGCTGGACGACGTGCGGCGGCTCACGAATTTTTCCACCGGCCGCCTCGGCACGGAGCTGGCCAATTTTCTCGCGGCGCGCGGCCACAAGGTGATTCTGCTCATTGGCACCATGGCCACGCATGGCGGCGAACGGCGCGCGCAGCGGGTGGAGACTTTCACCACGGCGGCCGATCTGCGCGAAAAGCTGAAAGCGGTGTCATCCAAAAAAGATGACGCGATTTTTCACGCGGCGGCAGTCGGCGATTTCGCCTTCGGAAGAATTTTTACGCCCAACGAATCCGGCAAACTCGCCGAAATCACGGCGGTCAATAAAATTCCCACCCGGCAAAGCAAGCTGCTCGTCGAGCTGGTGGCGACGCCCAAAATCATTGTCGAGCTGCGCGGCTGGTTTCCGCGAACGCGAATCGTGGGATGGAAATTCGAGGCGGACGGCGGGCGAGCCGACGCCATCAGCGCCGCCAAAGAGCAAATCACCGGGTGTTCAACCGATTTGTGCATTACGAACGGTCCGGCTTACGGTGAAGGCTTTGGTTTGGTGGCGCGGGATGGCCGGGTGGTGCATCTGGCCAGTGCGCCGTTGTTGTTTGAAGCGCTGGACAAATTTTTGCAGCCGCAACGCGCAACCCCGGCCTCCAAGTCGCGTCCTTGAAATACGGGTTGCAGCCGGCTGGCGGCGACGTCCGCGTTTTCATGCCTCGAAATTTTTCAATTGTTGCAACCCAAATCTCAGGGGCAGCCAGCCGATGCAAACGGACAGCAGCACAAAGCCGGTGATGCCTGCCACCGCCCAGCTTTCGCGCGAGTGCAGGCCGGCCGCGCCAAACACCAGCAACAACACTGAGGCCAGGATGTAAAACGAACTCAGCACAAAACAGAGCGTGCCCCCAAAGCCGCTGACGATTTTGTTCAGGCTGGTCTCCTTCAGGTTGGGGTAAAGGACGCCCAGTCCGATGGCGAGGCCATTGAGCGCGAAGGTCATCACGGTGATCACCGCGCCAAAAAACAGCACGCGGTCCCAGCTCATCTTGAGCAGATAACAGGACAGCGTGATGAGGCCGGACGTGACCAACAGCGACGAGATGCTGGCCAGCCAGAACTTGGTTTTGACCACGCGTGCCATGCCCATCGGCGCCATGCCGATGATCCACAGCCGCCGGCCTTCGAGCGAAAATTGCGGGAACACAAACCGCGTTGTCACCGAGGCAAGATTCAGCGAGCAGATGCCGAGATTCAGAAATGCGACCAGGTTGACCCAAAACGGGCTGGTCAACTGGTGCGTGAAGTTACGCAGGTTGATGACATAGACGCCCAGCAGGCCGAACAGCATCACCGACTGGCCCCATTGCGTGGTGTCGCGCCAAAACATCCGCAGGTCTTTGACCGCCAGCGCGCGCGTGTCGCGGTCGAGCCAGGATAATTTCGCCGCGATTATTTCGAGCGGGCCGGGAGAATGCCGGCGGTTCTGACGGGCACGAAACCAATTCCATCCGCTGCCCGCGCGGCTTTGGACCGCCGATGCCGTGTGGTAAAACACATTGCCAAACCGTGTGAACGCAATGCCGCCGAAAAAAAGCGTGTAGCTCAACAGCACCAGCGCGAAAAATGCCGCGCCGCGCAGAACGCCCTCGGCCCATTGCAACACGGACGACGACAGCCAGTAGCTTGGCAGAAACGGGAACATGGTGAATCGCGTCCTGGCGAGCAGCAGATCGAGCGCTTCGAGGGTGCGCTTGTCGAGCAACTCGTCGTCAACCGGCTGGGTCTTCCACCAAAATGCCGCCACCGCCAGCAAAACGATGGCCGTTCCAATCATGCCGATTTGAAAACTGCGCCGGTCCAAAAACCGCCCGATCCAAATCGCCAGACTTGCGCCCAACACGCCCGGCAGCACGATAAACAGCGCGATGAGCACCAGCGTCACCGGATAGAAATGCCATGGCACTCCGCGCAACAAACCAAACGCCGCGAGCAACGGCGCAATCAAAAAAACAAACGCCCATGACGCCAGCATCGTGGATTCGATGAATTTCCAGCGGAAAATGGTCTGGGTCGGAACCGGCAGCGTCAGCAGAAACGCCGTCTCCCGATTGCGGAACAAATTTGTGTAGCTGATGATGAGGTTGCTCAACAGCAGCAGCGCGAACAAAAATGCGAACAACCCATACATCAGCCGCTCCGTAAGCACCGCACCCAGGCCCGGAAATTTCGCTATGAATCTCAGCCCGTGATAGAACACCCCGAACGCCACAACAAGATAACCGGCCATGAACAACGCGATGACACCCGTGAGCAACCGCGATTGTTCGCGCACGGACAGGAGCCGCCGCCAGCTTTGCAGCGCGTTGACGCGCACGAGCAACCATAGCGACGAGGGTTTTGATTGAACGGAATTTGCGGGCACGCATCAAATTAGCGCTGTGGGGTGCTGGGGGCAATCCTTGCAACACGGGATGGTTGATTTAACGTAACGTCTGTGTCGCCATGAAATTCAACAAAATCAGCCGCCGCCAGTTTATTCTGGCCACATTGCTTTTGACTCCGTGCGTGGTGGTGGCTGATGCCGGGTGGATCGAGCCGCAATGGATCAAAATTCGCCGGCTGCGCCCGACGGACAGCCAGCCGGCTCACCGCTTCGTTCATTTCAGCGATTTGCATCACAAAGGCGACCGCGCCCATACCCAATCCGTCGTGGACCTGATCAATTCATTGTCGCCGGATTTTGTGTGTTTCACCGGCGACATCATGGAAGAGGGAAAGTTCCTGCCGGAAGCCCTCGAAATTCTTTCCGGTGTCAAATCTCCGATGTATGGCGTTCCGGGCAACCACGATTATTGGAGCCGCGTGCCGTTCAACGACATCACCAAGTGTTTTGCCGCGACCGGTGGCGCCTGGCTGGTTGACCAACAGCAGGTGATTGCGGGCGGAAAAATCAATCTCGTGGGCATGGCCCGTTTTGGCCCCGGCCATCCGTTGCCTTCCGCCGATCCCGGAAGGAAAAACATTCTGCTCGTGCATTACCCCGCGTGGGTCAAGCGCTTGGCGGGTCAAAAATTTGATTTGATGCTGGCGGGCCATTCGCATGGCGGACAGGTCCGCATTCCCTTTTACGGCCCCATCATGGTTCCCTATGGTGTGGACGAATATGACCTCGGATTGTTCCGAACGGAATCAGGGCCGCTGTATGTGACCTCCGGCATCGGTTGGTTTCCCGTGCCCATTCGTTTTAATTGCCGGCCGGAAATCACAGTCATAGAAATTTGACCTGGTGCAAACGGATGCGGACAGCTTGTCCGCGTTGGAGTTCACGCTTCAGCGTGTCCCGAACAAGCTAGGGCGGTTCCAACTTTGATGTAGCGCAGACATTCTTGTCTGCGGGTTTGCGGGACATTCTTGTCCCGTGTTTCATCCTCACGAAAGAGGCGACTGGAAAGTCGCCTGAATCCCGCAATGCGGGACTGGAAAGCCTGCGCTACGTAATAACTGGAAATGCTCTAAAGTTGCATCAATTCAATTAAACCACGGATGGACACGGATAGACACGGATTAAGACCAGATAAAAAGTCTCCTACGCAAACCCGGAAGGTCTCACGGATGGATGAACTCCTTTGCCTTTCTAAAATTCTTTTCCTATCCGTAATACAATGACAAGAGTTCGCGCACGGACGACAAAGATTTGGACTGCGGTGGCAGCTTGCCGAGGCGAAGCGCAGCGAAGACTGGAGCGCAACGGCGACACCGCTTTCCGTACGACCGGTTGCGTCCAAAAGCGGCGTGGCTCCCGCTCTGCGGGATTCCCGCCGCAGTCCAAAATCCGTGGTTGCGGCGCAAGCCGCGTCGGGTTCATCTGTGTCCATCCGTGGTAAAAAAGGTTTTTCTACTGCATGGATACGGCTTCAGCTTGAACTCCAACACTGCTTTCCCGTTGAAGCGGCGGCGAACGGTTTGTATCGTGCGGGCGATGTCGCCGCCGGAAACCAAAATCTCTCCGCTCCAATCGCCTGCCTGCCGGGGCGAAGCAACGCCTGCGTTGCGAAGACCGGTGACCTCGTTGTGGGGCGTTGGCGGCGAACGCGCGGCGCAACTTGCGCGCCTCGACATCCATACCGTCGAGGATTTGCTGCTGCACCGCCCGCGGCGTTACGAGGACCGCCGGCACTTCCGCAAAATCGCCGAACTGACGAAGGATGAACCCGCCACGGCGCGCGGCACGATTGTCGCGCTGGGTCTCAGGCGGTTTCGCGGCGGCGGCAAATCCGTTTTTGAAATCATTCTCGACGACGGCTCGGCGCGGTTGCATTGCCGCTGGTGGAACCTGCCGTTCATGGAAAAATATTTTGCGATGGGCGACGAGGTTTTTGTTTATGGCAAATTGAGCGAAACCAAACCGCGAGTGATGACGCATCCCGAAACCGAAGTCATCGAAGGCGGCGAGGAAAGTTTCATCCACATCAACCGCATCGCGCCGGTGTATCCGCTTACCGAAGGCCTGCCGCAACGCTGGCTGCGCGGGCTGATCTGGCGTACTCTGGAAAAATTCGTAGCTGCGCCTCGGCAGAGCGCGGCACATTTTCCAGAATGGCGTGCGGCCGATGAAAAATTGTCCGCGCTCTCACGAGGCGCGGCTGCGCTGCCTTCGCGCGCGAATGCGGTTCACATGACGCATTTTCCGGAAGAATTGACTGACGTGGAAATTGCGCGGCGACGGCTGGCGCTGGATGAGTTCATTGAATTGCAGGTTCAAATCCGGGCCCGGCGGAAAAACTTTGAATCGCACGCAACGGCGTTGCCGTGCGGCGGCAACAATCGCCTCATCAAACCTTTTCTAGCCCGGCTCGGCTTCAAGCTTACCGATGCGCAAACGAAAGTGCTGCGCGAAATCCGCCAGGACATGGGCGGCGCGCATCCGATGCGGCGGTTGCTGCAAGGTGATGTCGGTTCGGGCAAAACCGCCGTGGCTGCCTGCACGGCGCTGATGGCGTTGGAAAGCGGCTTCAACGTTGCGCTCATGGCACCGACAGAAATCCTTGCGGAACAACATTTCACCAACTTTTCCCGTTGGTTCGAACCGCTTGGTCTTCGCGTTGTTTTGCAGACAGGCAGCCGCAAAGGCGGCGAGGATGGAAGATGGAAGATGGAAGATGGAAAACGCGTTCGCCCCACCATCCTCAATCCTCCATCCTCCATCTTCGTTGGAACACACGCCCTGCTCACTTCCGGTTTCGATCTGCCGAATCTCGGCCTGGTGATCATTGACGAGCAGCACAAGTTTGGTGTGGCCCAGCGCGAACAGCTTGTGCGCAAAGGCCGTTATCCGCATTTGCTCGTGATGACGGCGACGCCGATTCCGCGCACGCTCGGCCTCACGCTTTACGGCGACCTCGATGTTTCGGTGATCGACGAACTGCCCGGTGGCCGCGGCCAAATCAAAACGTTCATCCGCACGGCCGACAAATTACCCAAGGTTTGGGAATTCATCCGCGAAAAACTCGCCGCCGGCCGGCAGGCTTACGTGGTTTATCCCCGTGTCGAAGAATCCGGCGAAAAAGGTTTGAAGGCGGTGACGAAGGAATTTAATAATTTGAAAACTCTGCTCGCGCCATTTCGCGTCGGGCTGCTGCACGGGCGGTTAAAGAGCCGTGAAAAAGACGGGGTGATGACGGAATTTCGTGCCGGCGGGGTGAACGCATTGCTCGCAACTTCGCTCATCGAGGTCGGCGTGGATGTGCCGAATGCCACGGTGATGCTCGTTGAAAACGCCGAGGCGTTTGGGCTGGCGCAACTTCACCAGTTGCGCGGGCGCATTGGACGCCCGCCTCCGCCAGGAAGCTCCGGCGCGGCAGGCGGCGCGCACGAGTCGTATTGCATTTTGGTTTCCGACGCGAAAACCGCCGGGGCCAATGAACGCTTGAAAGTGCTGGAGGAAACGAACGACGGTTTTCGCATCGCGGAGACGGACTTGAAATTGCGCGGGCCCGGCGAACTGCTCGGCCAGCAGCAAAGCGGTTTGCCTAAATTCCGTTTCGGCAATCTGGCCGAGGATCTCGATTTGATCTGGCAGGCGCGGGAGTTGGTGGCGAAAATGGCGTAGTGTTCGCCCAGCCCAAGTTCGGCTTGGATTTTTCATGGTTTGGGTTAAATTGCCGGCATGAAAGCGTCCTTTTTGATTTTGGTCGCGGCCGGATTGCTTCTGGCCGGTTGCGGCAAAAACAAGTCCAGTCCTCATCCCCAGGGCACCAACACAAGTCAAACCACCAACATTACTGACAGCGCCCAACCCGCTCCGTCATCGGTGGATTATCTGGGCACGTTGATGCGAGCGGACAAAAGCGCGGTCAAGACGATTGACGTGTCGTATCTCAACGAGGCCGTGCAGTTGTTCAACACGCAGGAGGGCCGTTTGCCCAAGGACCTGAATGAACTGGTGCCGAATTATGTGGGCAAACTGCCGGCGACGCCTTACGGAACGAAACTCGACTACGACCCGAACACCGGCCTGGTCAAAGTGGTGCCGCAGTAAATTTCGCGTGGCATTCGCAAAAATTGCCCAAGCCAGCAGGCCAAAATCGGCTGGCGCTTTGTTTTTTGTCTCGCCAAAGCTTCCCCCGACGGGCAAACAATTTGTTTTTATTCGAGTCAATCATGGAACAGATAGTCATTTTGGATTTCGGGTCGCAATACACCCAGGTGATTGCGCGGCGCATCCGCGAATGCAACGTGTATTCCGTCATCCTGGCCCACGACACTCCGGCGGTGGAAATCGCCGCGCTGGCGCCCAGGGGCATCATTTTGTCCGGCGGTCCGTCCAGCGTGTATGCAAAAGATGCACCGTTGCCGGACCGGAATATATTCGCGCTCGGCGTGCCCGTGCTCGGCATCTGCTACGGCGTGCAATTGTTCGCGCAGTTTCTCGGCGGCAGGGTCGAGAAAGGCCTCAAACGCGAATACGGCAAAGGTGTGCTCACGGTGAAGGACGCGTCGTGCATGCTGTTCCGCAATCTGCCGAAGAGGTTGCAGGTCTGGAATTCGCACGGCGACAAGCTCACGAAACTGCCGCGCGGGTTCAAATCAGTCGCCGTCACCGAAAACTCCGAATACGCCGCCATCGAAAACCGCGCGCGGAAATTTTTCGGCCTGCAATTTCATCCCGAAGTCGTCCACACGCCGCGCGGCAGGGAAATCATCGCCAATTTCGTCCACGGCATTTGCGGTTGTGGCAAAAACTGGACGATGCGGAATTACGTTGAGCGGGCCGTCGAGGAAATCCGCGCCCGGGTGGGGACGGAAGAAGTGATTCTCGGCCTGAGTGGCGGCGTGGATTCGAGCGTGGCGGCGGCGTTGCTGCACAAAGCCATCGGCGGCCAGTTGACCTGCATTTTCGTCAACAACGGCCTGTTGCGCGGACGCGAGGCGGAAGTCGTGCGGGAAGTTTTCGGGCGCAATTTCAAAATCAAACTGCAATATGAAGACGCCGCAAAGCTGTTTTTGAAACGGCTCAAAGGCGTGACCGAACCCGAACGCAAACGGAAGATCATCGGCAAAACGTTCATCGAAGTTTTTCAGAATGCAACCCGGCGCGCGGGCCAGGCGAAATTTCTCGCGCAGGGAACGCTCTATCCCGACGTGATCGAGTCCGTGCCGATTGACGGCAATCCCGCCGCGCTCATCAAGAGCCATCACAATGTCGGCGGGCTGCCGAAGAAAATGAAATTCGCGCTCGTGGAGCCGCTGAAATGCCTGTTCAAGGACGAGGTGCGCCAACTCGGGATCGAACTCGGTTTGCCGAAGGAAATTGTTATGCGCCAGCCGTTTCCCGGACCGGGACTGGCCGTGCGCATTCTCGGCGAAGTGACGCCGGAACGCTGCGCGATTTTGCGGAACGCCGACGCCATCGTCGTTGAGGAAATGAAGTCGAATGGGCTTTACTACAAAATCTGGCAGAGCTTCGCGGTGTTACTGCCCGTGCGCAGCGTGGGCGTGATGGGCGACGAACGGACTTATGATTACACCATCGCCATCCGCGCAGTGGAATCGCAGGACGGCATGACGGCGGACTGGGTGAAACTGCCCTACGCATTGCTGGAGAAACTTGCCAGCCGCATCATCAACGAGGTCAAGGGTGTGAACCGCTGCGTTTTTGACATTACCAGCAAGCCGCCGGGGACGATTGAGTGGGAATGATTCAGTGCGATTTTTTTCTGGTTTGCGGGGCGGCGCGGGTTTAATCTGACCATACAGTCAAGTCAACCTATGCCGGCTTATGGATATAGTTTTTAATTGCCCTCATTGCGAACAGGAAATGGCCGTGGACAACTCCGGCGCAGGCTCGGAAATCCAGTGCCCGTCGTGCGGCGAGAAAATTACGATTCCAGCGGCAGCAACGCCGCTCGCTCCTGAATCCGCTCCGGCGGAAGCGGTGGCTGGCGGCTCTCAAGCCAGCCACACCATCGCCTCGTCCGCCGCCGCCAAAATCGAAATGCACCTCAAGGTGCCCGTGCGTGACAAGCCGGGCGAGGTTCTCATTGCCAAACCGAAAACGCCGTTGGAGGGGGCGGCCAGGGGCGCCACCAAAAAAGTCCGGGTCCGGACGATTCGCCACGCTACTTGCGTTGAATCGGGCCATGACAGGTTTGATGAAAAGGTTGCGGAATTTTTGAATGAAGTCGGGGAGGCCAACCTCGTTGGCATTCACCCGGTCAGCTACACCCACTTTGACGTCGGCACACAAAAGGTGGTGGAAGATTTCGGCGTTATAATTGTTTACCGGGGATGAATCCACTTGTGCCCGCCTTGACTTGCTGGTTTCAGGCCATTACTGTCGCCACATGAATCGTCGGCTTGGTTTGCTGCTCATCGTCGCTGCGTGCGTGGTGTTGTTTCCATTTCGCGCGCCGGCGCCGTTGTATTATGTGCCGGGTGAAGGCTGGTATTACGAGATGTTTGGCCAGAACGCCAGGTGGCAGCGCCCCCGGGCCAAGGAACAATTGGACGTTGCGGAACAGGCTTTCAACAAGAGCGACTACAATACCACGCTCCATGCCGCGCACCGCGTGTTGCGCGTGTGGCCGTTGTCAGACTACGCGCCGGACGCGGAATATCTCATTGGCCGCTGCCTGGAGACGTCAGGCAAGGATGAAGCCGCGTTCAAAGCCTACCAAAACATCGTCGAAAAATATCCGCGCAGCAGTCGCTATGAAGAAGTGCTCTGGCGGCAGTATGAAATCGCCAACCGTTTCCTCGGCGGCGAATGGTTCAGAATCTGGGGTACCATCCCGCTTTATCCCTCGATGGATCAAACAGCGCAAATGTTTGACAAAATCGTCAACAACGGCCCTTACAGCGACGTCGCCCCGCACGCGCAATTGCGCATCGGCGCCGCGCGCGAAAAGGAGAAAAATTATCCCGATGCGGTGAAGGCTTACGCCACCGCCGCCGATCGTTACTACAACCAGCCGACCATTGCCTCCGACGCACTGTTTCGTGAAGGCCTTTCGTATGCGCGGCAGGCGGCGAAGGCTGAATACGACCAAAGCACCGCGGTGCAGGCGATTGAGAGGTTCACGGATTTCATCACGCTTTATCCCGATGACGGGCGCGTGCCGCGAGCGGAAAAAGCCATTGCCTGGCTCAAGGCCGAACAGGTGCGCGGCAATTTTGAAATCGCGCAATTCTACCAAAAGAGCAAGAAGTGGAACGGCGCGCTGGTTTATTACAACGAAGTGCTGCAACTGGATCCAAACTCGTCTTACGCCGCGTCCGCGCGCCAGCGCATTGAAGCCCTCAAACCGCGCGTTCAAGCGTCAACCGCCAACTGAAATGCGTCTGCCGGAAATTTTTGCCGTTTCCGCGATGGCGGCGTTGCTTGCCGGTTGCGCCGGCTACCATCTCGGCCCGGTCAACGGCACGGTCGCGGGTGAAAAGTCGGTTGAAGTTTTGCCGTTCAACAACCAGACGCTTCAACCACGGCTCGGCGACGCGGTCACCCAGGCGTTGCGTGAACGGCTCCAAACCGACGGCACTTACCACCTTGCCACGCACAGTCCCGGTGACGTCGTCGTCAGCGGGGTGATTACGCGCTACAACCGTGAAGGGTTGAGCTATTTGAACAATGACGTCACTACGACGGAGAATTACCGGGTTGGCATCACCGCACGCGTCATCGCGCGCGAACGCGCCACGGGCAAAGTGTTGTTCGATAAAAACGTGAACGGCTACACGCTGATTCACGTCGGCACGGATTTGGCGGACTCGGAGCGCCAGTCGCTGCCGCTGCTGGCGGAAGATCTGGCGCGAAACGTCACGGAATTGCTGACCGAAGGCGTGTGGTAAAAACACTTGAATGGGTTGAGACCAATTCGTATTCTGCCTTGTTTTTCGTAACCAACAATTGGACAAACCATCAACCATTATGACAAAAAATACCTCTAAAATCGCAGTTCTGAGCCTCTTTGCCGCGGCTCTCGTCGCAATGCCCGCGTTGTCGCGCGCGGAAGGCACCAATGCATCGGCATCGCCCAGCCAGGCCGCACCTGCCAAACCCAAGAAACATGAAGGCCTGGTGTTCCGGGGCACAGTCAGCGCGATTGATGCGAAAGCGATGACACTGACGGTGGAGACGCGCACGTTTGCCGTTACTCCCGACACCAGGATCATCAAGGACGGCAAGTCGGCCACACTGGCTGACGGCGTGGTGGGAGAGCAGGTCAGTGGCGCTTACAAGAAAACTGACGATGGCAAACTCACCGCCACCAGCATCCACTTCGGCGCCAAAGTCGAAAAGAAAAATGCGGAAACTCCGGGTGCCGGTGGCAGCCATTGATGATCTGGAGTTTTTTTGAATCTTCAAGGCGGGCGGCAACGCCCGCCTTTTTTATCCCCGCTTCCACCACCCGGTGAGACTTTTTGACTTTTGCGCCTGCGGCTGTTGATTTTGCATCACGAGCAACTGGCTGCGTGCCGCCGTCAGCGCCATGATGAATTCGTCATAGCTCAGGAAACGTTCCGCGGGGTTTTTTGCCATTGCCTTCACCAGCGCATCGCTGGTGGGCTGCGTGATTTCAGGCACGACCAGATTCGGCGGCGTCAGGGGCGTTTGCACCTGGGCAATGATTACTTCCTCGACCGTCGGGGCTTCAAACGGCACATGACCGGTCATTGCGTGATAGAGCGTGGCGCCGAGGCTGTACATGTCGGACAGAAAAGTTTCCGGCTCGCGTTTGATTTTTTCCGGCGCGACGTAATACGGCGTGCCCCAGGTCACGTCCTCCACTTCGTGTTCCACGTCGGCTTTGCGGGCGAGGCCGAAGTCAATCAGTTTTGGTTCGTGGTCCGCGTTGAACAAAATATTGCCCGGCTTGATGTCCCGGTGGAGCAAATCGTGCTTGAGCGCCAGGTCGAGCGCGGAGGCGATTTTGACGCCAATGTCGAGCATGTCCAATTCCTGCAGCAGGCGCAGTTTCTCGATGCGCGCGTCCAGGCTGCCGTGATCGGCCAGCTCCATCACGAGATACTGTTGGCCCTCCCATTCGTCAAAGGAGTAAATGTGAACGATGTTCGTATGGTTGAGCCGGGCACAGGCGCGGGCTTCGCGATAAAAATTTTCCAGGGCCTTCTCATCGTTGAGCAGTTCCTTCCGCATCAACTTCACCGCCACCATGCGCTCCAGTGTCGTATCCCAGGCGCGATAGACGGTGCCCATGCCGCCCGAACCGACGACGCTCCGCAACTCGAATTGCCGGATCATCATGGGCATCATGATGGGATGCCCGCACTTGCTGCACGGCACCGTGCCCAACGGCGCCAAATCGCCCGGGATGAAGACCTTCGTCTCACACCACCCGCAGGTGACCATTCGTAATTGTTCGCTCATGCTTGAACCAATTTAGCACCACTTCTCCATCCGACAAGCCTTGAGAAAGACCGCTTTCGAAATAAAAAACTTTTGACAAATGCGCCCCAATGGTGTTTCTTCTGCCGGTTGAATATGAAAAACACGTTTGCCCCAATGCTGAAGCACGCGCAGGCCAATGGACGCATGTCCATTTGGACGCGCGTTTGCCGGCGTTTTGGCATCGAGGGAGTGAAGTTCTGATTTAAAAGAACAAATTTCGAAAAACCCGCGATTGCCAGTCAATCGCGGGTTTTTCGCTTTTTAACCCAAACCAAACGAAAGGAAAAAACATGAACAAAAATGAAATACGGGTGCCGGCCAGGTTCGGCCCCGAAACGCGGTTCGAAGTGCGACCGGCTCCGCCGGCGCCATTTCGCGCCACGCAGGAAACCGAGTTCGAACGGCTCAAAAGCCGTCTGCTCGCGCGGCAACTGGCCGAAGCGCCGACGCCGGAGTTGAACCCTCCGTTGCGGCGCGCGGCCAACGACGCGGCGGCGCTGGCCTGGGCGACACTTTACCCCTTGCTGGTGTTCCCGGTGCTGTTTGAGGAAAAAACCCAGGTTGCTCTCCGCCAGGCTGAACGCCAGGCGCGCATTTTTGAGAGCAGCCGCGAACTGCTCGCCGTATGAAATCGCGCCAGCTTGAAGTGGGGACACAGGCGTGTGCGGGCGGTCGTCAGCATCAGCGAATGATTTCGCGCTGATGCCGACGGCTGCTCGCCACGTCTTTTGATTTAGAGCATATTAAATAATACTGTAGCCACACGAGACAAACCAACCCTTGGCATCTGCCGGGGTGACCGAAGCCATGGCGCGGGCGATTGCATCATCCAAGGCTGCTTGTGTGCGCGCCTTGGCAGA
>Ga0224554_1001619_pt1 | contig 13650 bp, 10 predicted proteins | sample 714S22024metaG_FD_180666 | JGI IMG/M metagenome (GOLD analysis project Ga0224554, IMG submission 180666) | Peat soil microbial communities from Stordalen Mire, Sweden - 717 S2 20-24 | ecosystem: Environmental > Terrestrial > Soil > Wetlands > Peat | place: Sweden: Norrbotten County, Stordalen...
AGGAGTATCAAAGACGGTGTGGAGGGCCATGGTGAGTTCGACCACGCCGAGATTGGGGCCGAGATGGCCGCCGGTTTTTGAGAGGGTCTGGATAAGGCAGGCGCGAATCTCTTCAGCCAATTCCGACCTTTGCGCGTCGTTGAGTCGCTTGAGGTCAGCGGGCGAGTGGATGGATTCGAGCAATGCTCCCATGAATTCCCTTCCCTCAAGAACCACGCCGGCATCCAGTGGTCGGCGTCTCCCCTTGAACTCGAGAATTCCCCGGAAAGCTGGGATCCCGAAACTGGCTTAGCCAACCAATAGTATACCCGCGGTCCAGATCGCAGCAGACCCCGATTAGACGGGCTGGTTGCGTCGGGGTGAGTGGGTAAACGGCAGGAATGGATGGAGATGGAAGAGGAACGGGGAAACGGGCAGACTGAGCCGGGCCCGGCTGGGAGCGGGTACCGGTTTCTGCTCACGGAAAGGAGCGCGATTGGGCCGGTGGAGTTATCGTAGAGCCAGCGGACGGGGTGCAGACCGGCGATCTTACTTGGTCGGCGGGGGCGGTGGATGGTGCGGAGAATCGTGATTGCGCTGTTGCTGGCGGTGGTGGCTCAGTTTCCTGCCCGGGCGGCGAGGCGCGTAACAGTGCAACAGGTGGACCTGCTGCTGGAGGAGTACAAAGGGGAATCCGACGCCAAGGTGGCCGGCCAACTCGCGGACATTGTACTGACGGAACGGGCTCCGTCGGCACGGCTGAAGAGCTGGGAGTCGAAGTTTCCCGGACGCCGCTGCCAAGAGATGCTGACGGAACTGGTGGACGCCTCATCGTTCGAGGAGTTGCCTGAATCAGACAAGCTGGCCCAGTCTGCGCCGGATGCGGGCGCACAGCGGACGATACTGACGAAGACGGTCGATTACCTGAACCAGGCTCTTTCTCGATTGCCCAACTTTTTTGCAACGCGCAGGACGGAGTACTACGAAGACAAACCACCGGCGCAGCCAGCGGATCATTTTGAGCCAGGGGCGGGCGGGCGCAGAAGCACGGCCGTTCCCGCGATGACACAAAGCACGAGCACAGCGGAGCGAATGCACATTGTGGACCACGCAAGCGTGCCCGTGAGCTACCAGGACGGCTACGAGATGCGAGGAACAAAGCGGCTTGATCCAACCGTGCTGGACAAGCCGGTGAAAGGGCTGACCACAGTAGGCGAATTCGGCCCAATCCTGGCGGTGGTCTTTCCCGACGCCGTGCGCGGCAAGATCTACTGGGGCTACTGGGAGCAGGGAGCAAGCGGGGCGCTGGCGGTGTATCGCTACAAGGTTCCAGCCAGTGAGTCGCGGTACCTGGTGCAGTTTCCACACGACAAGGAAACAGTGAAGGTGATGCCCGCGTACCACGGAGAGATTTCGATCGATCCGGAGAGCGGAGCGATTATGCGGATCACAATTGTGCCGGACTTTTCGCCTCCGTATGAATTGGTGAAGGAAGGGATGATGGTGGAGTACGGGCCGGTTGCTCTGGGAGGGACCAACTACATCTGCCCGTTGAAGGGGGTGGCCCTGGCGGTGATGCCGATGAACGATCCGACCAGCGATGCCTACCCTGCGCAGACGCAGTTGAATGACGTTGTGTTCACCGACTATCACCTGTTGCGATCCGAGTCGCGCATTGTTCCGGCGCAGGATGCTCCCCCCGAAACAGCTCCACCTGGCGGGCCACCGCAGTAAGCGCGCCGCTTGCGACCCAGCGTTGTAGGATGGGCACATACAGCTATTGTGCGTTGATCGGGAGGGTTGAAGACGTGGCGGGAACGTTGAGAAAGAGCGTTTGTGGGCTAGTGTTTGCAGGATGGTTGGCAGGAGCGGTGGCGAGCGGGGCTGTAGCGCAGATGCCGGAGCCGGGTGCGCAGTCGGACGCTCCCAATCCGCTGATCGACACCACGGTGAATCCAGGCAAGGTGCTGCTGTACAAGCTGGAGGCGGAGTTTGCCAAAGATGTTCTTGCGCGTGGGGGCGCGGCGTTTGCCGACTGGTTTGCCGGCGACGGAGTGGCACTGGGCAATGGAGCTGCGCCGCTGATCGGCAAAGTGGCGATTGTGAAGGGCGCAAACTGGTCCGCGAAGGACTACCAGCTTACGTGGACGCCGACCGACGCCATGATGGGGCCATCGGGCGATATGGGATACACGTGGGGCCATTTTGAAGGCCACAGCAAGGATGCGAACGGGAATGCCATCACCACCAGCGGGCGGTACATCACCATGTGGCGCCGCGAACCGGATGGAAAGTGGAAAGTGGTGTTGGACGCAGGGGCAAATGAGCCGGCTGGGGCCGGCGACTGCTGCAAACTGCCCGGACACTGAGCGCTGGACAGCAGAGCACTGCGGCGAATTGGTGTACATGCCGACGCGTGAATTCCGTTGGACTCGCGGTGGGACGCAGTGGTCGCGGGGATAGGGTACTCGACCAACGAGTACCGATGGTAACCGCGAGCGTAATCTATAGTCCCCTTTTCCAAAGTACATGGGTGCTATTTTGCTTTGCGCAAAATTGGCCAGTTTGTGTGAGAGTCATTTCATGCGCCGTCCACGATACTAACTTTGGGTGTCTGCAACTTATGTGTGCAATGCCAGGTTCAAGACCTGCTGGGGATCAGGAGGCATATCTGCATCCTGAATTCAACATCTTCGACCGCAACCCCGATCCGGCTCTGGACGAGCTGGCGGAGTTGGCTGCGGTATTGTGCGGCGCCGATTATGCATACATAGGGTGGATGGACTTTAACCGGCTTTGGTTCAAGGCGCGGTACGGCTTCAAAGGCGTGGAGCAGGCGAAGGCGACGACGGCCTGCCAATGGATGCTGGAAAAAGGGACGCCGCTTTTGATTACACATGCGGGTGAAGACCCGCGGTTTCTCCCGCAGGGAATTCCCGTACCGAACGGGAAAGACTGCCAGTCGTATGCGGGCGTGCCGCTGATCACGAGCGCGCAGCAGATCGTGGGCACGCTGGCGGTGCTGGCGTTTGTGCCAAATAAATTCAGAACCGAGCACGTGACGCTGCTGGATATTCTGGGGCGGCAGGTGGTGACGCGACTGGAGCTTTACAGCCGCATCCGGCTGCAGGAGCAGGCGCAGCGATCGCGGCAGCGGACGGAACGTTCGCTGGCAATCGAACGATGTTTTGTGGCAGCGACACTGGATTCGATTCCGGCGCTGGTGGCGGTGCTGGATACAGCGGGGCGGCTGGTGCGGATGAATCAGCCGTGTGCGCAGTTGACGGGGTTGAGCCTGGCAGACACGGTGGGGCGCCCGTTTGTGGACGAGGTGATTGAACCGGACGAGCGCGACTGGGCGGCGGGCAAGCTACGCGATGCGGCGGCGGGACAAAGCTCGGGCCCGCACGAGACGGTGTGGCGGGTTGCGGGTGGCGGCGGAAAAACACGGCGCGTGAGCTGGACGCTGCGGCCACTGCAGGGACCGAACGGCGAAATCCAGTACGTGATTGTGAGCGGGCAGGACGTGACGGATCAGCGGGCGATGGAACAGGCTCTGCTGACGAGCGAGACGCGCTACCGCGAGGTTGTGGAGAACTCGCTTGGATTCGTGTTTACGTGCACGATGGAGGGACGGCTCACTTCGCTGAACGCGTTTACGGCGGAGACGCTGGGGTACCGTGCCGAAGCGCTGATGGGCCGAGCGGTGACGGAGCTGATGGACGCAGACGGCGCGGCCGCTTTCCGAGACTGCCTTGAAACGCTGGAGACGAAAGAAGAGTGGCAGGGGGCATTGCCGCTGCGGCGCAGCGATGGCGTGTACAGACGCATTGCCGTGCGCAGCCGGCGCATGCAGTTGCCGGGCGAGCGGGCGTTTGTGCTGAACCACGGCATGGACGTGACGGAACAGCACCAGGCCGAGCAGGCATTGCACCTGGCCACGCGGCAACGCGAGCTGATTCTGGAAGCGGTGGGCGAAGGCATTTACGGCATCGACCTAGACGGCAGGCTTACGTTCATCAACGAGACGGGCGCACGCGCGCTAGGTTACACGCCTGACGAGTTGACGGGGCGCGATCTGCACGAGCTGATCCACCACAGCCATGCAGATGGGACACCATATTCAAAATCGACGAGCCCGATTCTGCAGGCGCTGCGACGGTCGGAGTCGATCCGCATGCGCGACGAAGTTTTCTGGCGGCAGGACGGCACGGCGATTCCGGTGGAGTACAGCGCCAACCCGATCATGGATGATGGACAAATCTCCGGCATGGTGGTGGCCTTCAGAGATGTTTCAGAGCGCAGGCGGCTGGAGAAGATGAAGGACGAGTTCATATCGACGGTGAGCCACGAGCTGCGCACGCCGTTGACCTCGCTGCGCGCATCGCTGGGTCTGATCGCGTCAGGCTCGCTGGACAAACGGCCGGAGAAGCAGCGGCAGATGGTGGAGATGGCGATCGGCAACAGCGATCGTCTGATTCGCCTGGTGAATGACATTCTTGATTTCGACAGTGTGGAGAAAGGGCGGTTGCCGTTGCACCGCCAGCCGGTGCAGGCGATCGATCTGCTGCGGCGCGCCGCGGATGTGGCGCACAACGCTGTTCTGCAAAATCGCATCTCGCTGCACATCGACGCGGTTTCAGCGCCGGTGTTCGCCGACGAGGAACGCATTCTGCAGGTTCTGAACGAACTGGTGAACAACGCCATCAAGTTTTCAGCGAAGGATACGACGATCCGGCTGGCCGCGCAGACCGTGCCCTCCACGAGCGGCGGAAGCGCGCTGGGCGAGGTGTGTTTTATCGTGGAGGACCAGGGCCGCGGCATCTCCCAGGAGAAACTGGAGCGCATCTTCGAACGGTTCCAGCAGGGCGATGCGTCCGACTCGCGGGCGCTGGGCGGGACCGGGCTGGGCCTGGCGCTGTGCCGCAGCATTGTGGAGCAGCACGGCGGACGCATCTGGGCCGAGAGCACGCCGGACAAGGGAAGCCGGTTCCTGTTCACGCTTCCGGCCGCTGCAACGGACGCGCGCACCTAAGCGCTGGGGCCCAATCCAACCATATTCTTTTTGAAGCGCCGTGAGACAATGCCTTCGACGGCCTTCCCTTGCTCATTCTCCGGCCGGCGGACAAAAAGCAGATGGCTATTTCCACGCGCGTATTGAATCTTTGTTTCGGGCGGCCGCTGGCCACCAGCGAAGAGCGGGCCGAGCACATCGGCCCCATTGCCGGCATTCCAATCTTTGGACTGGACGCACTGAGCTCAGCCGCATACGGACCTGAGGCGGCGCTGACACTGCTGATCCCGCTGGGCCTGCTGGGCGTGCACTATATTGTGCCGGTGAGCGGGGCCATCGTGCTGCTGTTGACGATTGTTTTCTTCAGCTACCGGCAGACGATTGAGGCGTACCCGCATGGCGGCGGCTCCTACACGGTGGCGAGCCAGAACCTGGGCGAGGGCGCGGGGCTGCTGGCAGCGGCGGCGTTGATGATCGACTACGTGCTGACTGCGGCGGTGGGCATTTCAGCCGGTGTTGGCGCGCTGATCTCGGCAGTTCCCAGTTTGCAGCCACACACGTTGGAACTTTGCCTGGTAGTGCTGCTGATTCTGACCATCGTGAACATGCGGGGCGTGCATGACACTGGCGTGGTGTTCATGATTCCGACTTACCTGTTCACGGGCACGCTGCTGATTGTGATCGGGGTTGGTGCCTGGCATGTGATGACGAGCGGAGGCCATCCGCAACCGGTGACGGCGCTGCCGGCGTTGCCACCAGCGACGGAGATGGTGACCTGGTGGCTGCTCTTGAAGGTGTTTTCGTCAGGCTGCACGGCAATGACCGGCGTGGAGGCGGTAAGCAACGGCGTGATGGCCTTCCGCGACGACACGCGCAAGAACGCCAAGATCACGCTAACCATCATCATTGTTTTGCTGGCCGTGCTGCTGGCGGGGATTGCGCTTTTGTGCAGGGCCTACGGCATTGCCGCCACCGATCCCAACGGACCGGGCTACGAGAGCGTGCTGAGCATGCTGACGCGGGCGGTGATGGGGCACGGCTGGTTCTACTACGTGACGATCGGCGCGGTGCTGCTGGTGCTGGCTCTCTCAGCCAATACGGCGTTCGCCGACTTTCCGCGGCTTTCGCGCGCCATCGCACTCGATAATTACATGCCGCACGTATTTTTGCTGCGTGGCCGGCGGCTGCTCTACTCCTGGGGAATCTACGTACTGGTGGCGCTGACGGCGTTGCTGCTGGTTCTTTTTGGCGGCGTGACGGACCGGCTGATTCCGCTGTACGCCATCGGGGCGTTCATGGCCTTTACGCTGTCGCAGGCCGGCATGGTGATGCACTGGAAGCGCCAGGGGAAGTCGACCGGGCGCATGCTGGTGAATGGCCTGGGCGCCACGGCCACGGGCATTACGACGGTGGTGGTGCTGGTGGCGAAATTTGCGGAAGGCGCATGGATTACGGCGCTGCTAATCATCCTGCTGATCGTGCTGATGCGCACGGTGCATCGACACTACAAGCAGGTGGCCCGCGAAATCGATCTCGACCGGCCCATTGTTCCCGCCGAGGTGAGCGAGCCCGTGGTGGTTCTGCCGATTGACCGCTGGAGCCGCATCTCAGAGAAGGCGCTTTCGTTTGCGCTGTCGATGTCGAACGATATTCGCTGCGTGCATGTGGTGACGTCAGAAGAGCCTGACCCTTTCTGCGACCAGTTTGAGAAAGACATTGCCGCGCCGCTGCGCGCTGCCGGCAAGTGCGTGCCCAAGTTTGTCATCCTGCGTTCGCAGTTCCGCTACGTTCTGCGCCCGGTGGTGGATTACGTGCTGTCTGTTGAACGCGAAACGGATTACAAGAAAGTTTGCGTTCTGGTTCCGGAACTGGTGGTGCGCCACTGGTGGGAAAATCTGCTGCACAACCGGCGCAGCGACCTGTTGAAGGTGGTGCTGCTGGTGCGGGGCAACCGAAGGATCGTGGTGATCAATATCCCCTGGTACCTGCACCGGGGTTAGGCGGAAATGCACGGTGCTGCGCGTCAGGCACGCTGCGCCGCCTGACGGGCTGCGGCCGCCAGAATCTCAGGCAGGCGCTTTTGGCGGTGGACGAAGGAACTCTTCAAGTGCCTGCGCACGAAGGCTGCGCCCACACGGCCGAGAATTCCAAAGGGCAACTCGTACTCAATCGCATCCGTCACCAGCGTGCCTTGCTGCCCGTCGCGCACCTCAGCCTGAATACCGTGGCGATGTTGGAATGCAGTGAATGGGCCGCGCACCTGCGCGTCAGTGAAGTGGCTGTTCCACTCAAATTCAATGATGGCGGCCAGCCAGCTTACCCGCCTCGGCACCCAGGGAATTGGATAAAAGCTGATGAGAATTTCAGAGCCGACTCCTGCGGCCACACTCTTGAAACGGCGGGCTGGGTCTGCGGCAAGAGGGCGCGGCGGCGGCGGAAGGATGCGCGCGTCTTCAATCCGCGTGCGCAGGCTGAGCGGCATGAGGTAGGGAAGATTTGCCGGGTTGGTGAAGAAAGCGAAGACCAGCTCTACGGGAAATGGAACCCACTGGCTGGTCTCGAAGCGCTGGGTCATGAGTTCGATGTTATCGCGGTGATTGAGGACAGGGAACAGGGATTAGGGAACAGGGATTAGGGAACAGGGATTAGAAGAGCTATTGGGTTGGGTGTATTGCTGTCCCACTCATCCCGGCAAAGAACGCCGGGATGAATGGGGCACGGTGCGCATGGATAACTGAAGTGGATCAGTTGGGCAACAGAACGGAGTCAACCACATGGATGACGCCGTTTGACTGGTAGACATCGGCGATGGTGACGGTGGACATGCCGCCCTTTTCATCGGTGAGGATGACCTTGCCGTCGTTAAGGCTGGCGGTAAGCGTGCCGCCTTCCACGGTCTTGAGCTCGGCTTTGCCGTGGCCCTTCTTGATCATGGCGATCAATTCCTTTGAGCTGACGCGGCCGGCAACCACGTGATAGGTGAGCACCTTGACCAGCTGCTCCTTGTTCTCAGGCTTCAGCAGCGTGTCCACCGTACCGGCGGGCAGCTTGTCAAAGGCCGCATTGACGGGCGCGAAGACGGTGAAGGGGCCAGGGCCTTCGAGCGTGTCAACAAGCCCAGCAGCTTTGACAGCGGCCACGAGCGTGGTGTGATCCTGGGAGTTAACGGCATTCTGCACGATGTTCTTGGCGGGATACATCGCGGCGCCACCAACGTCAGGATCCTTTTCAGCGTGGATGGATGCGACGGAAAGCGTGAAGGCGAGAGCCACAAGGGTGGCCAGGACAGTTTTGCGAGTGGGGATCATGGTGTTTGAAAACCTCCGGTGAAGATCGACTACATCAACTGAACGCGGCCGATCTCGAATCGGATTTGCGGATTTGCGCCCGTGCTTTGACCCCGCCGATAAAACGGTCCTCATTTATGGATGCGAGCAAAGCATGACGATTTCGCACGCATAACACGGATGGGGCAAGTGGCGCGCTAGCTGGGGATTCTCGCGGCTCGGCTGCATCATTTAACCTAGGAAGAGACAGCAGACCCAGGAACAGACACCGGGTTCATCTCCATTCCCTGAAGGCTCATGATTCGCTCCCTCTCAAAACTCTTCAAGAAACACCGTCCGCACAACAAGTGGCTTGTGATGATTGCGGCCTACAAGCTGATCCAGGCGACGCTGATTCTGCTGATTGGAGTGGGCGCGCGGCATCTGCTGCACAAGGACGTGGGCGACACACTGGAAGGGCTGGTGGATCACCTGCGGTTCAATCCCGAGTCGCGGCTGATCGTCTTTCTGCTGGACAAGGCCTCGCTGTTGAACGACCCCATGCTGCGGCGGATCGGGCTTGTGGCCTTCTGCTATGCAGGGCTGAGCGCGGCCGAGGGGATCGGGCTCTACCTGGAGAAGACCTGGGGCGAAGTGCTGACTCTGGTCATTACCGCATCGTTTCTTCCCTGGGAGATTTACGAGATCTACCGCCACCAGACGGCGATCCGGTTCTGCCTGCTGACAGCCAACGTGCTGGTGTTCATATATCTGTTGCAGCTCGTGATCGACCGCGGCAGACACCGGGCCAAGGGCAAGCGGGCTTAATCAAATCAGTTCAAGTGGAGTGAGTGGGCCGGGGTTGGCTCGCAAGGGCATGGACGGGGCTTTGCTCGAATCTTCGCTTTTTCTTCTCCTACCACGAGTCGGTTCGGATGTCCAGCCATGGAACCGAAGCCATCAACACAAGATGTAGTGGTGGTTTTAGATACTTCATCTATTACTTGAATTTTCCACACGTGCGCACGGCAAACGGCTGATTTTGCCCATTTTCCACTTGGCTGGGGGATGGAACAGGGTTATATTCACGGAGTGGTCCAAAGTGGTCAAAAGTAGGCCATCCGGGAGCCGGTCTACTGATTTCCAAAGCAAGTGTACTCGGTTTTGCTCCCAGTAAACGGAATTCCGAAGCCAAAAACGCTGGGGAACCAGCCTGGCTAACCGGAAAAGGCAGCGAAAGAAAGCAAACCGGCCCGCAAGAGGAACTGAAAAACCAGGCGCGGAGGTTTTGAGGCAGTGAGATGTTCAGGGGCAATCATCCAGCAAAGGTCGATGAGAAGGGACGTCTGAAGATCCCGGCTGGGTTCAAGCAGCTGCTGGAAGCTCAGAACGACACCCAGTTCTACATCACCAGCCAGGATGGCAAGAGCGCCGAGATCTGGCCACTGCGGGAGTGGGAGAAGCGGGAAGGGCAGCTTGCGGAATTCAGCACGCTCGACGATGCGGTGGCGAAGTACCTGAACCTGACCAGCTATTACGGCCACCAGGTGGAGATGGACAACCAGGGCCGGGTGCTATTGCCCCAGGTTTTGCGGGAAAAGGCCGGGTTGGACGCAGATGTGGTGGTTTTTGGCAAGGCAACGTGCCTTGAAGTGCACAACAAGGCGATGTTTGAGGCAAGTTTGGCCAGCAATGAAATGACCGTGGAAGACCGCCGGCAATTGGCAGCGATATTGAGCGGGCGCGGCCGGGATGCATAAGCCCCCCAGGGGGGAGCACATGACGAAGCCGAATGAACGCCATGTGTCAGTTCTTTTTGAAGAAGCGATTGATTTTCTCCGTGTGCGGCCCGACGGGACGTACGTGGACTGCACCCTGGGCCTTGGAGGCCACGCGGAAGGCATCGCGCGGCGGCTGGGCCCGACAGGAACCCTGATCGGATTCGACAGGGACACTGAGGCGCAGGCGCTGGCGAAGGCCCGGTTGGACAGGGTCAGAGAAGAGATGGGCAGCCAGGCGCCACAGATCGAGTTGATTGCCGAGGCATTCAGTTCGATTGCGGAACACATCAAGCCGGCAAGCGTGGATGGTTTGCTGGCCGACTTTGGGGTAAGCAGCCTGCAGTTCGACGAGGCGCACAGGGGATTCAGTTTTCAGGCGGACGGCCCTTTGGACATGCGTATGGATACGCGATCAGGGCCGACAGCCGCACAAGTGGTGAATGAGATGCGCGAGCAAGAGCTGGCAAATCTCATTTACGAGAACGGTGAGGAAAGGAGGTCGCGGACAATCGCCAGAGCCATTGTGAGGGGGCGACTAGTTACAACCACGGGGCAGTTAGCCCGGATCGTAGCATCAGTCGCCCCACCAATGAAACAGGGTCATATTCACCCGGCAACCAGAACTTTTCAAGCTCTCCGTATCTACGTTAATCGCGAGCTGGACGAAATAAAGGATCTGCTTGAGGCCGCACCGAAGTTGCTTAAGCCCTCCGCACGACTCGTCGTTATCAGCTTTCATTCTCTTGAAGACCGCATCGCGAAAGACAGCCTGCGGGACGGAGCACAAAAAGGAATCTGGGAGATCTTGACCAAGAAGCCGGTTACTGCCGGCGAAGCAGAGACAGACAGGAACCCGCGGTCAAGAAGCGCGAAGCTGAGGGCGGCGGAACGACAGGGATCAGGGGTCAGAGATCAGAGATCAGAAAGACCGCGGGGACGTGAGCGGACCAAGTTTGGGAATCAGCAGTAGAAGGAGAACCAATGGCGGCATGCACAACAACATATTTTGAGGCCGGCCGCGGCTGGAGCGCGCGGGTGACGGAACACAACGCCGAGCTGCTGGCAAAGCAGGCCCAGTTGCGACGCCGCATGCGCACGCCCGAGTTCCATTTCGCACGCCACATCGACAACTCGCGGCTTGTGAAGGCGCCTGACCTGGCGCGTGTTCGCGAGATGCGGATTTTTTCTGGGGCAATTGCCGTGCTGTTTTCGCTGGTGATGATCTACGGCCTGCAGCACTTCTACGCCATCGAGAACAGTTACCGCGTGGAGTCAGAGAAGCAAACGCTGAACCAGCTGCGCGAAGAGAACCGGCAATTGCGTTTGTCGCAGGCCGAGCTTACTCAGCCCGGACGCATCGACATGATGGCCCGCCAGCTCGGACTGGCCGCGCCGCAGCCGGGACAAGTGGTTCACGCCAGCGGAAACGCCGACGCATCGACGCCTGTGTTGGCGCAGATGACGCCTCCGTCGGCGCCACCGGCGCAGTGACAAGCGGCGTTCAGTTTTCAGCTTTGTGCATTGACGTGTGAACGATAGATCCTTTGCGGCCGCCCGTACAACAAGATTGCTCAGGAACACCGGGCGGCCGTTTTTTCTCTTCAAAGGCTGAAAGCTGGAACCGGGAACCTGAATGCCTGCAGCCGTCCGAGCCACTCGCAACCGCACCGATCCTCCCCGCGTCGTTCCACTGAGCCGGAAGCGCTTCTGGATTATCTGTCTTTTTTTTCTGGTGTGGGCGTGCGTGATCGCTGGGCGGTTGTTCCTTCTGCAGATTGTGGACCACAAGGAATACCTGGAGCGTGCGGAGAAGGAGCAGCAGCGCACCTTTGAAGTGGCTCCGCGGCGGGGCGTGCTTTACGACCGCAACCTGCGCGAGCTGGCGATGACCGTGCAGGTGGATTCGATTTATGCCGATCCATCGGAGATCGAGAACAAAGCGGCCGCTGCGCAAACGCTTGCCGGGCTGGTCCACACCGATGCTGACGATGGGCGCAACAGCGAGAGTGAGATTGCCGAGCGGCTCAACGCAGGCCACAACTTCGCATGGATTGCACGGCGCGTGACGCCGGATGTGGCGACAGCGGTACGCAACTTGAACATGAAGGGGATTTACTTTCAGAAGGAATTTCAGCGCTTTTATCCTGATAACCTGATTGCGGCGCAGGTGTTGGGCTTTGTGGGCTCGGATGACAATGGACTGGGCGGACTTGAGGAGAAGTTTGACTACGAGCTGCACGGTGAGCCGGGCGAGATGTACGCCGCAATGGATGCGCGGCGCAAGGTGATGGGGTCAAGCGAGCACGATCCTGAGCCGGGCCGCAACCTGGTGCTGACGATCGACGAGAATATCCAGTTCCTGGCTGAAAAGGCTCTCGACCGCGCGATGGAGAAGACGCAGGCGCTTAACGGAACGGTTGTGATCCAGGACGTGCACACCGGGCAGATTCTTGCGCTTGCGATTCGGCCTGCGTTCAACCCCAACAACTATCGCCACACGTCGCCAGAGCTGTTACGCGACCATGCGGTGAGCGACGTGTACGAACCGGGCTCGACATTCAAGCTGGTGACGTATGCGACCGCGCTGGACCAGCACGTGGCCGAGCCTGACGACATGATCGATTGCCAGGGGGGCAAGATCACGCTGGCGGGCCGTGTGATTCACGACAACCAGGGCGAGCACATGGGCGTGGTTCCCGTCCACAGGGCGCTGGAAGAGTCGAGCGATGTGGCCGCGGTAAAGCTGGCGCTGAAGGTTGGCCCCGATCACTTCTACCAGTACATACGGGCGTTTGGGTTCGGTTCACGATCGGGCATTGAACTGCCCGGCGAGACGCGCGGACTCTTGCAGCCGGTGAAGCGCTGGGGCGGGTCGTCGATTGGCTCGATCGCGATTGGACAGGAAGTGGCCGTGACGCCGTTGCAGCTGGTAACGATGGTTTCAACCATTGCCAACGGCGGCGAGTACCTGCCTCCGCACGTGCTTTTGACGGATGCCGACAGCGACAGCAACAAGCCGGCGCAGGCAGTGCCGTTCAAACACGGTGGCGACCTGCCGAATCCTCTTCCGACAGGTGCGCATCGTGTGATTGCCACTCTAACCGCGGCGCAGATGCGAAAGATGATGGAAGGCGTGGTGCTTTTCGGCACCGGCAAATCGGCACAACTGAACGGATACTCTTCCGGCGGCAAGACTGGCACGGCGCAGAAGATCGATCCGGCGACGCACACCTATTCGAAGACGATGCACATTGCGTCGTTCGCGGGCTTTGCGCCGGTGAACAACCCGGTGATCGCGGTGGCGATCGTGATGGACTCGCCCAAGGGCGCCTACTACGGGGCCGATGTTTCAGCGCCGGTGTTCGCGGATGTGGCGCAGCAGGTGCTTGAGTACCTGGGCGTACCGCATGACATTGATCTGCGGCCGGCAGCGGCGACCAAGCCGTCGGCGCCCATCACGGAGGACGATTCAGCGCAGGATGAGAGCGCAGTGAGGGCACTCTACGATGCGGTGAACGATTTGCCGAGTGACGACCCGTTGCGCACTCCTCCGCAAAAGAGTGTTGCCGCGGCCCAGCAACCTGCCGACTCTGCTGCAAATGCGAAGCAG
>Ga0224554_1001621_pt1 | contig 13643 bp, 13 predicted proteins | sample 714S22024metaG_FD_180666 | JGI IMG/M metagenome (GOLD analysis project Ga0224554, IMG submission 180666) | Peat soil microbial communities from Stordalen Mire, Sweden - 717 S2 20-24 | ecosystem: Environmental > Terrestrial > Soil > Wetlands > Peat | place: Sweden: Norrbotten County, Stordalen...
GACAAACAAGGGGCGCTACGGAATGACAAACAAAATATAGGGGATGACAAACAAGGGGCGCTACGGAATGACAAACAAAATATAGGGGATGACAAACAAGGGGCGCTACGGAATGACAAACAAAATATAGGGGATGACAAACAAGGGGCGCTACGGAATGACAAACAAAATATAGGGGATGACAAACAAGGGGCGCTACGGAATGACAAACAAAATATAGGGGATGACAAACAAGGGGCGCTACGGAATGACAAACAAAATAATAGGGATGACAAACAAAAAATGACAGAAGCAGATCCCTCCGCTGCGCTACGGGATGACAAACAAAAAAGCGGGGATGACAAACAAGGGGCGGGACCGATCCGGCATGTGATCTACATCATCAAGGAGAACCGGACGTACGACCAGTTGTTTGGCGATCTGAAGCAGAATGGGAGGCCGGTGGGGAATGGCGATGCGGGGCTGGCGATGTATGGCGAGAGCGTGACGCCGAACCAGCACAGGCTGGCGTTGCAGTTTGGCGTGCTGGACAATTTTTTCGATTCGGGCGAGGTGTCGGGCGACGGACATGTGTGGTCGAACGCGGCGATCGGGACGGACTATCTGGAGAAGACGTGGCAACAGGAGTATCGCAACGGGCAGCGGACGTACGACTACGAGGGGATGGTGGCGGATGGCTATCCGCTGCTACAGAAGATTCCCGATGTGGTTGAGCCAAAGAGCGGGTATATGTGGGGCAATGCGGAGGCGCACGGAAGGACGCACTACAACTTCGGCGAGTTCATTTCGTCGACGTTCTGTGAAGCGAAGAAGAGCGGGAACCCGCAGGAGGGGCCGCAACTGGAGGGGTCGAAGTGCGCGCGGGTTGCGATTGAGCCGGGAGAGGCGATTCCGGCGGAGTGGGGCGGCGGAGTGAACAAGTGGGGGTGGGCGATCCCGCTGCTGGCGGCGAATGTGGCGACCAAGCCGGAGCTGGTGGGGCACTTTGCGGCGGAGTCGCCGGACTTCAACCTGAGAGTGCCGGACCAGATAAGGGTGGAGGTGTTTCTGCGGCACTTTGCGGGATGGGTTGGCGAGCGCGCGGCGGGCAAGGACACGATGCCGAATTACATTACGATGCGGCTGGGCGACGACCATACGGCGGGGACAGTGGCGGGCGGGCCGACGCCGAAGGCTTCGGTGGCGGACAACGATCTGGCGGTGGGGCGGGTGGTGGATGCGGTGTCGCACTCGGCGTACTGGGACGATACGGCGATCTTCATTCTGGAGGACGACGCGCAGAACGGGGCGGACCATGTGGACGCGCACCGCAGCATGGCGCTGGTGGTGAGCAAGTACTCGCCGCGCACGGCGGACGGCGGGACGTTTGTGGACAGCCATTTCTACACCACGGTGAGCGTGGTGCGGACGATGGAGACGCTGCTGGGGCTGCCGCCGATGAACAACAACGACGCGCTGGCCCCGCTGATGGGGTCGATATTTACGGGGCCGGGCGACCAGAGGCCGTTTGCGGCGGACTACGCGAACCGGGAGAATGGGTTGATCTACACTGCGAATGCGGCCACGGCTGTGGGAGCACGGGAGTCTGCGAAGATGGACTTCACGCACGCGGACCGGGCGGATGCGAGCAAGCTGAATGTAATCTTGTGGCGGGACGCAATGGGCGATCGGGCGGTTCCGGCGCAGTTGATGCAGAAGCAGAAGAGAGCCAAGAAGGACGATGATGATTGAGTTCAAGAGCAAGGACAAAATGCGGGGGATTCTTTCCCTTCGGCAAGCTCAGGGTCAGAATGACAAATTTTTCTGTGATGAATGACAAGCTTTTCTGTGATGACGACGACTGAGGCGATGGATGGAGAGTAAGGGGTTGGAGAGTGATGGGCTGAGGCCGTTCCGGCTGGCACCATGGTTCAGCGAGCGGCCATGGGGAAGGCGCGACCTGCGGCCGTGGTACAGCGCTGCCGATATATCGGGGATGACGCAGCCGGTGGGCGAGGCGTGGCTGACAGGGCCGGAGTGCGTGGTGGAGACGGGCGAGTTTGCGGGGCGAACACTGGCGCAGGTGGCGGCGGAGGCGGGTGAGCGGGTGGTGGGCGCGGGCGGGAAAGACTTGGCCGGGAAGGACTTTCTCCATAAGGACGGGGGGGCGGAGTTTCCGCTGCTGGTGAAGCTGCTGTTTCCCAGTGAGAAGCTGTCGGTGCAGGTGCATCCGGACGATGCGATGGCGCGGGCGATGGGGCAGCCGCGGGGCAAGACGGAATGCTGGTACGTACTGGAGGCGGAGGCGGGAGCGACGATTGCGCTGGGGTTGCGCGAGGGAGTGACGGTGGAGGCGGTGCGGTCGGCGATTGCGGCGGGAACGCTGGAGGAGCTGCTGGAGTGGGTTCCGGTCGAGGCGGGGGAGATGGTGTTTGTGGACGCGGGGACGGTGCATTCGATTGGGCCGGGAGTAGTTCTGCTGGAGACGCAGCAGACCAGCGATGTGACCTTCCGGCTGTACGACTACGGGCGGGGGCGGGAGCTGCACCTGGAATTGGGGCTGCGCGCGCTGAAGACGCGGACGGCGGCGGGCAAGGTGAGGCCACGGGCGATGGATGGGTTCGTGCGGCTGATCGAGCAGAAATATTTTGTGGTGGACCGGTACGACGTTGCGGCGGGGGAGGAGGCGATTGTGCCGGTGGATGGGGCGGGGTGCGTGGTGGGGCTGCGAGGTGAGGTGGTGGTGGAGAGTGAGGGCTGCGAGGACGTGGAGTTGCCGATGGGGCGGGCGGTGGTGGTTCCGGCGGGGAGTGGGGTGGTTCGGGTGAAGAGCCGTGCGGGGGCGAGCTTTGTAAATTGCTGGGCACCGGTGGCGCAGTAGGGGATTGCTTCCCACCCTTCGCAAAGAACGCGAAGGATGGGGCACCCGGCACCCGGCTTTTTGCTGCTCCGAAGGACAAATACTGAGATTCTGGCTTCGCCAGAATGACGACTCTTGAGGGCTTCGCCAGAATGACGACTCTTGAGGGCTTCGCCAGAATGACGACTCTTGAGGGCTTCGCCAGAATGACGACTCTTGAGGGCTTCGCCAGAATGACGACTCTTGAGGGCTTCGCCAGAATGACGGCTTATCCGTTGAACTTCTACTGGTGGAGCGAGAGCAGGTAGTTGCCGTAGCCGATGATGAGGATGGAGCCGACGAGGAGGGCGAGGCCGGCGGTGACCAGAGATTTGGTGCGCAGGCTGGTTCCCTTCCACTCCTTGAGCAGGAGTCCCCAGAGGGTGGCGAAGATGATGATGGAGGCCATGAGGAGGGTCCACGAGGAGAAGTCGTAGATGCCCATCTTGGTTTTGGCCATGGAGTTGAAGAAGAACTGGAAGTACCAGATGATGCCGGCGAGTGCGGCAAAGAGGTAGTTGGCGACCAGGGTGTGGGGAGCGATGCGGTCGTAGGTGGAGGCGTCGAGGGGGTCGAAGTCGACCAGAGTGTCGCCGGCGGTGGGAGCGGCGCGCATGGGGTTGACACCGGGCTCTCCGCCGAACTGGCGGAAGGAGCTGTTCTTGAAGATGAGGATGGCGGACCAGACGACGTTGGTGAGGAATCCTCCCCAGAGGATGACGATGAGGACGGGGAGGTTCTGCCAGATGTCGAGGCGTCCTGCGGCGAGCAGATGGGGCTTGGTGATGGCGGCGATGGGCGCTCCGGCGTCGAGGCCGAAGGCGAAGAAGGCGCTCATGAGGCCGGCCAGGATGGCGATGACGATTCCCTTGCCGAAGGAGAAGTTCTGCTCGCCGGACTCGATCATGGTCTCCGGGTCGATCTCTTTTTCCTTGGAGAGACCGGCTGCGCCGTTGACCGCGACCGCGATGAAGCAGATGAGGTCTCCGAAGAGAGTGACCTGGCCGGAGTGGGTGTGGGCGATGGCGAGAATCTGGCCGTGGTAGATGGGCGGGACGAGGGTGCCGAAGACCATGCAGAGGCCGAGAGCGATGGAGTATCCGAGGGCGAAGCCGAGGTAGCGGATGGCCAGGCCGAAGGTGAGTCCGCCAACACCCCAGAGCGCGCCGAAGAGGATGACGAGTCCGATGTTGTGTGGGTTGGCGTGCCATGCCTCGGAGAGGATTGACCGGAGGTGAGGGACGAAGAGGAGGGCCATCACAGTGGGGGCGACGATCCAGGCGGCGAAGCCCTGGATGACCCAGTAGACCTCCCATGACCAGCGCTTGATCTGGCGGAATGGGATGAAGTTGGTGGCGGAGGCGAAGCCGCCGATCAGGTTGTAGATGACGCCGAGAAAGAGATTGGATCCCACGTGGCCTCGCTGATGCGGAAGTTAATTCCGGTGAAGGATGAGAACGGAAGGCGCAACCATCTTACCTGAGCGGATTCTGTTGTGGTAATAAACCTCGGGTTAGAAGCCGAGGGTGCGGATGACGTTTCGGATGGAGTCTGCGCTGGCTCGCAGGGCGGCCTCTTCCTCGGCGTTCATGGGCACGGGCAGCAGGCGCTCGATGCCCCTGTGGTGCACGATGGAGGGGACCGAGATGCAGACGTCGCTGATGCCCCGGTAGTCGGTGAGCAGGGAACTGACGGGGAGGATGCGGCGCTCGTCCCAGAGGAGGGCCTCGAGGATATCTGACAAGGCCAGGCCCACCGCGTAGTTAGTGGCCCCCTTGCCCTGGATAATCATCTCGGCGGAGTTGCGCACGCCGTGCAGGATCTCCTTCTCGTCGGCGGCGGTGAGCGTTCCGTGGCCTGGAATGTCCCAGCTTTGCACGGGCACGGTGCCGATGTTGGCGCTGGACCAGATGGGGACCTCGGTGTCGCCGTGCTCGCCCAGGATATAGGCACGGACACTCTGCACGGCGACGGCGCAGCGCTGGGCGAGGAGGAAGCGGAAGCGGGAGCTGTCGAGCACGGTGCCGCTGCCGAAGACGCGGTTCGATGGCTGTCCGCTGACCTTGAGCGCGACGTAGGTGAGGACGTCGACCGGGTTGGTGACCATGAGGATGGTGGCGTCGGGAGCGACTTTGAGCAGGTTTGGAATGAGGGTGCGGCACATATCGGCGTTGATTCCTGCCAGCTCGATGCGCGACTGGCCGGGCTTCTGGCGGGCGCCGGCGGCGACGACGATGACGTCGCTGTTCTCCAGTACGTTGAGGTCGTCGGAGCCGTTGACCTTGGCCATGGGAACAAACTGCAGCCCGTGGTTGAGGTCGAGGACCTCGGCGTCGACTCTGGACTTGACTACGTCGAAGAGGCTGATGTGCTTGCCGATTCCACGAACCATGCATGCGTAGGCGATGGTCGCCCCGACGCTGCCCGCTCCAACGATGCCGATCTTACCCTGCCACTTGCCCATTTCAGTCCTGACCTCCATCAAACAAACTAACATAATAGCGATGCGCCGGGCAGCGACTAAATTCGCCGGGTTTTCTCTGAAAGCCTCGATACGCTGGATGTCCGCAAGAGCCGGTTGGCGGATGTGTTTGCGCAGGGAGTATATTTCCATCATTGCTGTACCAAGGGGGTAGGTCATGGGTAAGGGAAGTTCAGGTTCCGGCGCAGGCGCGACGGAGCGAGTGTTTGCGGCGTTGGATGGTTTCCGGATCGAGGTCCCGTCGTGGGGCTTCGCCAACACCGGGACGCGATTCGGCAAGTTTTCGCAGGCTGGCGCGGCTACGTCGCTGGAGGAGAAGTTCGAGGATGCGGGCCAGGTGAACAAGCTGACCGGGGCCAGCCCGTCGGTGGCGCTGCATGTGCTGTGGGACCTGCCCAACGGCAAGGGCGACGTTCCGGAGTTGAAGCGGCTGGAGAAGAAGTATGGCGTGAAGTCGGGGGCGGTCAACCCGAACCTGTTCCAGGCGCAGGAGTACAAGTACGGGTCGATTGCCAACCCGAGCGCGGAGATCCGCAAGCACGCGGTGGCGCACCTGCTGGATTCGGTGGAGATCGGCAAGGCCCTGGGGAACAAGGACGTGTCGATCTGGCTGGCCGATGGATCGAACTATCCTGGGACGCAGTCGATGCTCAAGCGCATCGAGTGGCTGGAAGAGGCGCTGGGCGAGACGCACGCGGCTCTGGGTCCGAAGCAGCGGATGCTGGTGGAGTACAAGCCGTTTGAGCCGGCGTTCTACCACACCGACATCGCGGACTGGGGCATGGCGCTGAATCTGGCGCGCAAGGCCGGGCCTAAGGCCAAGGTGCTGGTGGATACGGGACACCATCTGCCGGGCTGCAACATTGAACAGATTGTGACCTGGCTGCTGCACCTGAACGCTCTGGGCGGCTTCCACTTCAACGACCGGAAGTTTGCCGACGACGATCTGACGCTGGGATCGATCGACCCGTATCAACTCTTCCGCATCTTCCACGAGATTCTGGTAAGCGATTCGCCGGCGGTCAAGGGGATTGCGTACATGATCGACCAGAGCCACAACCTGAAGGGCAAGATGGAGGCGATGGTGCAGTCCGTGATGACGGCGCAGGAGCTGTTTGCCAAGGCAGCGCTGGTGGACCAGGCGAAGCTGGCCAAACTGCAACAGTCTTGCAGCCTGGTGGATGCCGAGGAAGTATTCCGCGGCGCGTTCTGGACCGACGTGCGCCCGATGGTGAAGGAGTGGCGCGAGGCGCACAAGCTCCCCAGCGAGCCGCTGGAAGCGCTGAAGAAGGGCGGATACATGGAGAAGATCAACAAGGAGCGCGGAGCAAAGAACGCGAACAGCGGCTCCAGCTACGCGTAGACGAACAGGTAAAGAAACGGACGGGGCCGGACTGCGATGTGCAGTCCGGCCCTGTTATTCTTTGTGGCATGAAAAACCTATTTCGTTGTGGTTGCGTATGTGCGGTGCTAGTTGGTGCTTGTCTCCTGGCGCTTGCGGTGGGTGCGCAGACACAGCAGCAGCAAACATTCGGCGATGCACAGCCTGAGACTCACGCGGCGATGGAAGCTGGGATTGAGTCGTTCAAAGCTGGTCGGTATGAAGATGCAGCCGCGAGCTTTCGCAAGGCAACTCAACTCGAACCGGACAATGAGTTTGCCCACCTCTATCTTGGTACTGCCTACGCTTATCAGGTTGTTCCGGGTTTGCTTACTCCAAAGAACATACAGTTAGCGAACTCGGCGTTGGCGGAGTTCGACATTGTGCTCAAGATTCATCCCAATGAACTAAGTGCTATCAAGCAGGAGGCCACCATCTATCGCAACACTCAGAGATACGACGAGGCGAAGAGATGGGAGCAGAGGGTTATAACGATCGATCCGAATGACGCTGAGGCCTTCTATTTGATCGGCACGATTGAGTGGGATCAGGCTTACAAGAATACGGTCGAGATTCTGTCCGCCGAAGGGTTGAAAGACGATCGGATGGGAAATGTGAAATTAACTTACGGATCATGCGAGAAGATGCACGAGGAGAATGCCGCTCTGGTGGACGATGGGATTGCAAACCTCAAGCACGCACTCGAACTTAATCCGAATTACTCTGACGCGATGCAGTATCTGCAACTGATGTATCAGCAGTACGCGGATTTTGCGTGTGGGGATGCAGCGGCATTGAACGCGGACTTGAAGCTTGCGGATGAATGGAACACGAAGGCGATGGCGGCGCGCAGGCAGGCAGCGCTCCTCCCTCAGTAGTGATGGCACGCACAAGCGGTGAGGCGCGGGGGTTGCTATTCTTAATGGCAACATGGCGAAACCGATTGTTCTGACGATTCTTGACGGCTGGGGATACCGGGCCGAGACAAATGGAAATGCGATTGCACTGGCGCGCAAGCCCGTATACGACGGGTTGCTGCGCGACTTTCCCAGCACGCTGATTCATGCCAGCGACCACTTTGTGGGACTGCCCGATGGGCAGATGGGAAACTCCGAGGTGGGGCATTTGAACCTGGGCGCGGGGCGAATCGTGCGCATGGATATGACGCGCATCGACCTTGCGATTCTGGATGGGAGCTTGATGCTCAATCCGGTGCTGCTGGCTGCGGTGGATTATGCGCAGCAAAAAAACAGCGCGGTCCACTTCATCGGATTGCTGTCGGATGGCGGCGTTCACTCGCATTCGCGGCACCTGTATGCGCTGCTGCGGCTGATGGCGCAGAAGAAGCTGAAGCGCGTTTATGTTCATGCGTTCATGGATGGACGCGACACATCGCCCACGGGCGGCGCGGGATACATCGAGGAGTTGATGGCGCAGTTCCGCGAGATCGGCGTGGGGCAGTTGGCCAGCGTGAATGGGCGCTACTTCGCCATGGACCGCGACCTGCGCTGGGAGAAGGAGCACCAGGCGTTTGATGCGATGGTGACGGGGCATCCTTCGGGCGGAGAGTACGCGGACCCGGTGGCCCGCGTGAAGGACCTCTACAACACGGGCATCACCGATGAATTTATTCCTCCGTTTACGGTGGTGGATGCGGCGAAGCACGCCGTGGGTTTGATCCGCGATAACGATGTGGTGATCAACTTCAACTATCGGGCGGACCGCGCAAGGCAGATTACACGCGTGCTGGCGAGAAACTCCGGCCTGACGGCGAACGGCGGGATCGACCTGCCGAAGGCGGCGGAGCTGGAGACGGAGATTCCGAAGGCGAGTGTGCCGGCGAATCTGTTTTATGTTTGCATGACGCAGTACGACAAGAAGTACACGCTGCCGGTGGTGATTCCGGCGGAGTCGATGGACAACCTGCTGGCCAACCTGATGGCGAATGCGAATCTGCGCAACCTTCGCGTGGCCGAGACGGAGAAGTACGCGCATGTAACGTACTTCTTCAACGGCGGAATCGAGAAGCCGTTTCCCGGCGAAGACCGCATTGTGGTGCCATCGCAGAAGGTGGCGACGTACGATCTGGCGCCGGAGATGTCTGCGGCGGGGATTGCGGACGTGGTGGTGAAGGCGGTGGCGGATACGGCGTTCGACGTGATCATCATGAACTTTGCCAACGCGGATATGGTGGGCCACTCGGGCAAGATCCCGCCGACGATCCGCGCGGTCGAGGTGATCGATGAGCAGTTGGGACGCGTCTACAAGGCGGTGAAGCAACGCGGCGGTGCGCTGCTGGTGACGGCGGACCACGGCAACGCGGAGATGATGATCGATCCGGTGACGGGTGGGCCGCAGACCGCGCATACGACCAATCCGGTGCCGTTCATTCTGGTGACGGACGCGCCGAAGGGGACGATTGAACTGCGGCCGGATGGGAGTTTGCGAGATATTTCGCCGACGATGCTTGGGCTGCTGCACCTGGGCAAGCCGAAGGATATGACGGGGGGAGATCTGCGGGTGGCGACTGGGGGATAAGTACGAAGTGACAATTGTTACTTCGTGCTTTGTCAGCGAGTGAGGCTCGCCAGAAAGATCTCTCGCAGTGCGCTGGCGTGGCGGAAGGATGTAGTTTGAATCAGCCGCTCGAAGACCTCGCTGCCGTCGATCCATCCGCGTTTGTGAGCGCGGGCGATCAGGCCGAGTGTGCCCACGGTTTCCAGCCCGCGGACACGGGCGGCCTGCGTTCCTTTGCGCTCGTCGATCACCAGTAGAGTGGCGTGAGATGTCTCCGCAAGGAGGATGGCCTCGCGCTCACCTCTATCGAGTGTAGACAAGAGCGGATCGTCGGAGGCTGGGACGAAGGCGACGTCGATCCACACTGGCAACTGCGATGCCCACTGCTTTACCGGTTCGGGAGCGGCTTCGCTCTGAAGCTCCGCAAGGACTGCTTTGGGAATCAGCATGTGGCCGTATAGGCGATGGAGTAGATCTACCAGTTCGATCTGGATCAGGTAGTTTACGGGTGAGGTGTCGGCGACGACGACGATCATCGTCCGAGGAGTCCGGCGCGATCAAGGCGATCCATCGCTGCGATGTCGTGGCGCAGGTCGTCGGCATCGTAGGCGTGATCCATGATGTTGCGATCCTTCAAGAACGTCTCGAACAGGAAGCGATCCATGCCAAGAAGGGTTGCGGCCTGATGTTGGGAGAGGCTCCCGGACTTGTAGCCTGCGAGGGCGAGCGCCTGAATTGCTTCTCGGCTTGGGTCTTCATGCGTCGCAACGTCGTCAGGCAACTCGACCGTGATCGTCATATCCAAACAATATCACCGCCGAGCTGGCTTGTGTAGGGGAGATTGCCGCGTCAACGATGGTGGACGGAGCTTCAGAAGTCGCGGCGGCCTTCGAGGGCGCGAGTCATGGTGACTTCGTCGGCGTACTCGATGTCGGAGCCGGCGGGGACTCCGGTGGCGATGCGGGTGATGTGGAGCGTGGGGTTGATGCGGCGGATTTCGGCGGCTAGGTAGGCGGCGGTGGCTTCGCCCTCGGTGGTGGGCGAGGTGGCGAGGATGACTTCGCGGATGGTTCGGTCTACAAGTGCCTCCTGCGATTCATCCGCACCGACCGGCTCGGTGGGCACGAGGCGGGTGAGGAGGCTGGCAATGCGGAGCTGCTCCGGGCCTACGCCGCCGATGGGCGAGAGCGTGCCGTGGAGGACGTGGTAGACGCCGTTGTAGCTGCGGGTTTTCTCGATGGTGGCGATGTTGGTGGGCTCTTCGATGACGCAGACCAGATGCTGGTCGCGTGTGGGGCTGGTGCAGTAGTTGCAGGGATCGACGTCGGTGATGTTGTTGCAGATGGAGCAGAGGTGGAGGCGGGCGCGCAGGACGAGGATGGAATCGGCGAGGGCGCGGGCGTCTTCGTCGGTGCCGCGCAGGATGTGGAAGGCGAGGCGCTGGGCGGATTTGGTGCCGATGCCGGGGAGCTTGCGCAGTTCGTCGATGAGGCGTGAGATGGGGTCGGCGAAGCGGGCCATGCAGGCAACTCCAGACTAATTCCAGGCTATTCCAAACTTAGAGCATTTTTGCCAATGGTGTAGAGTGTTGCACCTCGGACAAAATGCGGGGATTCTTCGCTGCGCTCAGAATGACAATTCATTTACCTCTACTCCAATTGTGAATGTACTTTATTCCAGACCGGGGAGGTTGAGGGCGCTCATCATGCCGCTGACGGAGGACTTCATGGCCTCGTCGGCGCGGCGTCCCGCCTCGTTGATGGCGGCGGCGATGAGGTCTTCGAGGAGTTCGATGTCGCCGGTGGTGGCGCCGAGAGCGGTGGGCTCGATCTTGAGGCGGAGGACTTCCTTTTTGCCGTTCATGCGGACGGAGACCATGCCGCCGCCGGATTCGGCCTCGACGATGGTGGCGGCGAGCTTCTGCTCCATCTGGGCCTGCATCTCGCGGGCCTGGGACATCATTTCTTTCATCTTGCCGAGGTCGGGGAAGGTCATAGGAGCCTTAGGGGTAAGGGGTAAGGGGTAAGGGGTAAGGGGTAAGTTAGTCGGGTTCGCGGAGGTCGATTACGGTTTGGATTTCGGCGTGGAAGAGCTTTTGGGCCTGCTGGACCATGGGATGCTCGAGGGCTTTGGCCTGGACCGAGCCGGAGCGGGCGGGGCGGGATTGTTTTGCGGCGGCGGCGTGCGTGGCGGCGGCGGGGAGCAGGGTGAGCTTGTGGATTCCGGCGTCGCGCAAGGCTGTGCGGGCGATCTTTTCCGCGTCGGGATTGATGACGACGGGGAGCATGGTCTTGGAGAGGGCGGTCTGGATGCGGGCTTCGCCGTCGGCGATGGTCCATGCGGCGTCGGCGAGGGCTTCAGCGGCGGAGGTTTGAGTGGCGGCGGTGAGGGCTTCGACGACAGCGTGCTGGGCCATGGCGGCGGCGTCGGAGTTGAGGGCGGGAGATTCGGTTGCGGGCTGCGCGGCTGCGTGTGGAGTGAAGGGGGACGCGAGCGCGGCGGTGGTCTCGAAGACGGGGGTGGGAAGCGCGACGTCGGGCTGATGCTCGATGCGGTCTTCGACGCGGGATGGTGCGGTGAGCGGCATGGATTCGGGAAGAAGCACTGGCGCGGGCGTCGGGATGGGGAGGGTTTCGATGGCGGGAAGAACGGCGACGGCGTTGGCGCCGCGGGTCTCGGGGATGGGTGTAGGCACTGCGGCACTAGAAGGCGGCAACCCACCCATGCCGGGATGAGACCCCGTCATGGATGGGGCACCCGCGGAGATGGGGATGGGTGCGGACATCTCTGGGCGGCGGCGGAGCTTGTCCTGCTCGAAGGGTGAGAAGGCGGGACGGGAGGGCGCGGCTGTTGATCTCCCACCCATGCCGGGATGAGACTCCGGCACGGATGGGGCACCCGGCTTTGCAATGGGAAGCTGGCTGAGGGCCTCTTCGATGGGCAGGAGGCGGCGCAGATGGACGAGCTTGAGGAGGCCAAGTTCGAAGTGGAAGCGCTGCTCTTGCCGGTAGCCCAGTTCGTCGAAGGTGCGAAGCATGACTTGGAGGAAGCGGCTGAGTTCCTCTTCGCTGAAGAGGGCGGCGGTGCGGGCGGCGCGACGCTGCTCGTCGGGAGAGATTTGCAGGAGCTCGTTGCCGACGCCTTCGGCGGATTCTCCGTCTACGCTGAGGTTGGCGATCTTGGCGATGAGGGCGTTGCGCAGGTAGCGGACACATTGGCGGGCGAGCTGGGCGGCGGAATTTCCGGCGTCGAGGAGCTGGTTGGCGGCGGTCATGACCTCGGCGGAGTTGTTGGCGTTGACGGCTTCGAGAATGCGCTCGAAGACGGCGTTGGGGACGGTTCCCATCAACTCGCGGATTTGGGCGGCGTCGAGGCGGGCGTGGCCGCCGGTTCCATCGGCTGAAGGCTCGATGGGCGCGCTGGCGATGGCCTGATCCATGATGGAAAGCGCGTCGCGCATGGAGCCGTCGCCGGCTTCGGCGAGGAGCGAGAGGGCGGACTCATCGGCGATGACGGCTTCGGCGGCGGCGATGGAGCGGAGCTGGCCGAGGATGTCGAGGAGCTTGACAGCGTGGAAGCTGAAGTGCTGGCAGCGCGAACGGACAGTCTGGGGAATGTCCTCGGGCTGAGTGGTGGCCATCATGAAGACGATGTGGTCGGGCGGCTCTTCGAGGGTCTTGAGGAGGGCGTTGAAGGCGGCGTCGGTGATCTGATGGGCCTCGTCGAGGATGTAGATCTTGTAGCGGTCGCGGGCGGGGGCGTAGCGGGCGGCGTCGCGCAATTCGCGAATCTCGTCGATACCGCGATTGGTGGCGGCATCGATCTCGATGACATCGACGGCGTTGCCGGCGCGGATCTCGTTGCAGGAGTCGCATGTCTCGCATGGCTCGGCGGTGGGGCGCGCCGGGCTGCCGATGGGGTTGCGGCAGTTGAGGGACATGGCGAGGATGCGCGCGATGGTGGTCTTGCCGATGCCGCGGTGGCCGCTGAAGATGTATCCGTGGGCGATGCGGTTCTGCAGGAGCGCGTTGGTCAGGGTGACGGTGACGTGGTCCTGGCCGACGACGTCGGCGAAGCGCTGAGGGCGGTATTTGCGGGCTAGAACCTGATAGGCCATGGACGAGTATTGATTGTACCGCCCGCAACCCACGCTCCGCCCCAGCGAGCAAAGTTCGCTCGCCGGGAACCCCGGCCTGTCCGGCGATGGAACCGCCGGCCGAGGATGGGTCACCCGGCCGGAGTTTAGACTAAGCTATAAATCACTGGTGTCCGGTTTAATTGATGCGGTTATCTTGTAAGCTATTCATTTCCAGATAATTGCGGCGATTTTAGGGTGTCCACGATTTGAATTGCGTGTTGCTTGTTTGCGATGCTTTCGGGATTCA
>Ga0224554_1001622_pt1 | contig 13638 bp, 10 predicted proteins | sample 714S22024metaG_FD_180666 | JGI IMG/M metagenome (GOLD analysis project Ga0224554, IMG submission 180666) | Peat soil microbial communities from Stordalen Mire, Sweden - 717 S2 20-24 | ecosystem: Environmental > Terrestrial > Soil > Wetlands > Peat | place: Sweden: Norrbotten County, Stordalen...
AATTTTCGCCGCGATTTTTTTTACGCGCTCCGCCGCCGATTCGAAGCTCGACATCGCATAATGCGGAAACAATGGGATGACGAGCAGGTTGGTCACGCCTTTGTCCGCCAAATTTTCCACCGCGCTTTCAATCGTCGGGTTCTGGTAGCGCATCGCGAGTTCCACCGGCACGGTCACGCGCTCCTGCAATTTCGCCCGCACACGCCGGCTGGTGACGACCAGCGGCGAACCTTCCGGCGTCCAGATTTTTTGGTAGGCGTGCGCCGATTCCTTGGGGCGCGACGGCAGGATGGCAAAATTCACGACGCAAAACCGCACCGGCCACGGCGCATCCAGCACGCGGGCGTCCATGAGAAATTCGCGCAGATATTTCCGCACGTCGGGAACCGACGGCGAATCCGGCGAACCAAGATTGACCAGCAAGACGCCATTGCTCATGCGGCGGAAGTTTAACCACAAGCCGCCGGAAATAAAAACGAAGATTTACAATTTCTGCGGTGCGTCCATTTTGTCCGCGTGCAATTGAGCCGCGCAGAAATCCGCCGCGCCGTCCGCGCCGCGCTTGCCGAGGATATCGGCGGTGGCGACGCGACCACGCTGGCCACGGTTTCGGCCAGTGCAAAAGTTACCGCGCTGATGCGGGCGCGCGAGCCGCTCGTCGTTGCCGGTTTGGAATTTGCGGAAATCGCATTCAAGGAACTTTCGCCGAAGATCAAATTTGAAAAATTGTCGCGCGACGGACAAAAACTTGCCGCTGGAAAAACACTGTTGAAAATTTCCGGCCCGGCGCGCGCGATCTTGAGTGCCGAGCGCGTCGCATTGAATTTTGTCCAGCGGTTGTCCGGCGTCGCCACTTTGACTTCGCAATTTGTTGCAGCCATTCGCGGAACACGCGCACAAATTCTCGACACGCGCAAGACGACGCCCGGCTGGCGGCGTTTTGAAAAATATGCGGTCGCGGCTGGCGGCGGGGAAAACCATCGGCTTGGTTTGTTTGACCTGATTTTGATCAAGGACAACCATCTGGTCGCATTGCAAAATGAAAAGCCGAACGCCATCACCGCCGCCGTCGCGCGTGCGCGAAACAAATTTCCAAAGTTGAAAATCGAAGTTGAGGCGGACACTTTGAAACAAGTCGAACAAGCCGCGAACGCCAATGCGGATTTCATTCTGCTCGACAACATGGATTTGAAACAGTTGCGGCAGGCCGTGAAAATGGTGGATGGCCGCGCCAAGACCGAAGCCAGCGGCGGCGTGAATCTGAAAACCGTCCGCGCCATCGCCGCCGCCGGCGTGGATTTTATTTCCGTCGGCGCCATCACGCACTCGGCCCGCGCGGTGGACATCGGGCTGGACTTCACAAGCAAAGGAAGAATGTAGAATGAAGAATGAAGAATCTATGTTTGCGCGCGTTACTGGATTGATTTCTTCATTCTTCATTCTTACTTCTTCATTTCTCGAATGACGACGGACGCCAAAATTCTTTCCGCCCTGCGCGCCAATCCCGACGGCGTGTCGGGCACGCAGCTTGCCGAGCAGCTTGGCATCAGCCGCGCAGCGGTCTGGGCGCGCATGGAGGAATTGCGCCGGGTTGGTTTTGACATTTCGGCGAGTCCGCATTTCGGCTATCGCATTGTCGGTGAACCCGACGCATTGCTCGCGGATGATTTGCTGGCGCGTTTGGGCAAAACAAAAGCCGTCGGGCGCGACATCCGCGTGTTTGAAGAAACCACTTCCACCAACGACGTGATTGAAAAACTGGCGCGCGACGGCGTGAAGGAAGGCGTGGTCGTTTTCGCCGAATCGCAGACGAAGGGCCGGGGACGGCTGGGGCGAAAATGGAATTCGCCGACGCACAAGGGACTTTGGTTCTCCGTTTTGTTGCGGCCCGATTTGCGCCCGCAGGAAGCGACGCAGTTGACGTTGGCGTCGGCCACGGCCTTGCGTCGCGCGATCAAAACCGTCACCGGCCTGGCGGTGGAAACCAAGTGGCCGAACGATTTGCTCATCGGCGGCAAAAAAGTCGTGGGCATCCTGACCGAGATGAGCGCGGAAGTGGATCGCGTGCGCCATGTCAGCCTCGGCATCGGCGTGGATGTGAACCAGGACGCGGCGGAATTTCCGCCGGAGCTGCGGAAGATCGCCACCTCGCTGAAGATCGAGGCGGGCGAAGAGTTTTCCCGCGCGGAACTGGCGACGGAAATTTTGCGCGAGCTGGATGCGGATTATGCGAGGATTGGCAGCGGGAAATTTTCCGCCGTGGCCGACGAATGGGAAGCGGGCTGCGCGACCATCGGCAAAAATGTTTCGGTGCAAACGGGCGTGCGGCTGGTGCGCGGCCGCGCGGAATCGCTCGACGACGACGGCGCGCTGCTCGTCCGCACCGAACACGGCCATTTGGAACGCATCACCGGCGGCGACGTGACGCTGGAAAAATAAATCCGCAGATTTTACAGATGAACGCAGATTTTGTTTCAAAACCTTGTTTTCATCGGCGAAAATCCGCGTAATCTGCGGACGAAATGATTCTGCTATTCGACATCGGCAACACGCACACGCACGTCGGGCTGGCGGACGACCGGCGCGTGCTGAAACAGATCAACGTCCCGACGCGCGAATGGTTCGGCGGCAATGCAAAGGCGCGCGTGAAAAAATTTGCCGGCAAAAATAAAATTGCCGGCGCGGTTTTGTGCAGCGTGGTCCCGCGCGCGACGCCGCTGATCCGCAAAACTGTGGGCGCACTTTGGAAGCTGGAAATTTTGGAGTTGTCGCCAAAAACTTTATGCGGCGTTGGAATTGATTATCCGAAGCCGGATTCCATCGGCGCGGACCGGCTGGCGAACGCGGTGGCGGCTCGCGCGCGTTTTGGCGCGCCGGTGGTCGTCGTGGATTTTGGAACGGCGGTGACCTTCGATGTGGTTGATTCACGCGGCAATTACGTCGGCGGCATCATCGCGCCGGGGCTGGCGGCGATGACGGATTATCTGCACGAAAAAACCGCGCTGCTGCCGAAAATAAATATCCGTGAAACAAAAGGCGTCGTCGGGAAAAGCACGGAAGAGGCGATGTTGATTGGCGCGGTGCATGGTTATCGCGGGCTGGTGCGCGAATTGATCGGCGAATTGAAACGCGAGTTGCGCGTGAAAAAACTGCCGGTCGTCGTGACGGGCGGCTACGCGAAATTGATGGCCGCGAAGCTGCCGGAAATTTCCACCGTCGCGCCGGACTTGACGCTTGAAGGCTTAAGATTAGTCCAAAGTCTAAAGTCCAAAGTCCAAAGTCGTTCCATTGCGTGAGTTTGGACTTTAGACTTTGGACTTCGGACATTAGACTGCTTCCTTTATGTCCAGCAGCCGCAGACAATATCCGTTTCATTTGATCGAACCCAAATGGCAAAAAGTTTGGGACGAGCAGCAGGCTTTCCGCGCATTCAATCCTGGTGACGAAATTCCCGCGAACCATCCCTTCTCCGCGCGCCATAAAATTTCCGGCAAAGTCGCCGCGACGCAGTTGCCGCCCAAGTTTTACATCCTCGACATGTTTCCGTATCCGAGCGGCGCGGGCTTGCACGTCGGGCATCCGGAAGGTTACACGGCCACGGACATCCTGGCGCGCTACCGTCGCGCGTGCGGCTTCAACGTGCTGCATCCGATGGGCTGGGATGCGTTCGGCCTGCCCGCCGAGCAATACGCCGTCAAGACCGGCCAGCATCCGCGCGTGACCACCGAGGCGAACATCGCCAACTTCACGCGCCAGATCAAAAGCCTCGGCTTCAGCTACGACTGGTCGCGCGAACTCGCCACGACCGACCCGGATTATTTCAAGTGGACGCAATGGATTTTCCTGAAGCTTTACAATTCGTGGTTCAATCCTGACACAAAAAAAGCTGAATCAATTGAAATTCTCGAAGATGTATTATCGGAAAATCCGAAACGAAAATGGGAAAATGGAGATTACGACGAATATGTAGCAATCTTGAGAAATGGATATTTGAACACTCCCGCACAAGAACGAAATCAATACAGGCGCGAAAAAATTGACGGTCATCGTCTTGCCTACGTTGCAAAAGCAGATTTTTGGTGGTGTGAGCAGCTTGGAACAGTTTTGTCGAATGAAGAAGTTGTGGATGGTAAAAGTGAAGTTGGTGGTTTCCCAGTTGTGAAAAAACCGATGCTCCAATGGGTTCTCCGAATTACCGCCTACGCCGAAAGATTATTTGATGACCTTGATACAATTGACTGGAGTAGTTCGCTCAAAGAAATGCAACGAAATTGGATTGGTCGAAGTGAAGGAGCGACAATCAAGTTCCAAACGAATATTCCGGGCACGACTCGTATTTCTTTTCAAGTATTCACAACCAGACCCGATACGCTATTTGGCGCAACATATCTGGTTGTAGCGCCTGAACATCAGCTCGTTGAATTTATTCTTCAAGCAGCAAACAATAGCTATCGAGTTAACGAACAAATTACAGCTTCTGAAGTTCGACTCTTTGGTGAGAACATGCCAATAGGAAGTATTCCTATTGCCGAAGCTTTGGCTATGGCAAAAGCCAAAAAACTTGATCTGATTGAACCCAACCCGAATTTGAATCGAAAAGTTTGTTTTTTCGACGACTTCAAGCGTTATCAAGAATATCAACAGGAAGTTTCAAGGCAAGCTGATACAATTAGGGATTATCAACAGAAGGTAGCAAGCAAGTCAGATTTGGAACGCACTGAATTGTCCAAAGAAAAGACCGGCGTATTCACCGGAGCGTTTGCCATCAATCCAGTCAGCGGCGAAAAAATTCCGATTTGGATTGCTGACTATGTTTTGTCGAATTATGGCACAGGTGCAATCATGGCTGTTCCTGCGCATGACACGCGCGACTTCGAGTTCGCTACAAAATTCAATTTACCAATTGTCCAAGTTGTGCAGCCATCGGATTCAAAAACAGATTGGCACGGATTTGTTGGTGATGGCATTTCTGTGAATTCAACTGGCGCTGAAATTACAATTACTGGTCTTTCAACTACCGAAGCCAAAGCAAAAATTACTTCTTGGCTTGTGTCAAAAAAAATTGGCAGCAAAGCCATCAATTACAAACTGCGCGACTGGCTATTCAGCCGCCAGCGTTACTGGGGCGAGCCGTTCCCGATTGTTTGGAAAAAAGGCCCGGACGGCCAGTCCTATCACGAAGCGTTGCCGGAAAGTTCGTTGCCGCTGCTGCCGCCAGTTCTTGAAGATTACAAACCCACCGCCGACGGCCAGCCGCCGCTCGCCCGCGCGAAGGATTGGCTGAATCTGCCGGACGGTTCCGTTCGCGAAACCAACACGATGCCGCAATGGGCCGGCTCGTGCTGGTATTATCTGCGCTATCTCGACGCAAAAAACAATTCCGCGTTCGTCGGCAAAGACGCGGAGAATTATTGGATGGGATCGGCAGCCGATTCACGCATCACGCATTACGCATCACGCATCACTCCCGGAGTTGATTTATATGTCGGCGGCACGGAGCACGCCGTTTTGCATCTGCTTTACGCACGCTTCTGGCACAAGGTTTTGTTCGATCTCGGCTGCGTCTCCACGCCCGAACCGTTTTTCAAACTGGTCAATCAAGGCCTGATTCTCGGCGAGGACGGTCAAAAGATGTCCAAGTCGCGCGGCAACGTGGTGAACCCCGATGACGTGCTGGTGGAATACGGCGCGGATGCGTTCCGGCTTTACGAAATGTTCATGGGGCCGTTGCAGGACACGAAACCGTGGAGCACCAAAAATGTCGAAGGCGTCTATCGTTTCCTCGGCCGCGTCTGGCGCTTGTTCGTGGATGAAAAATCGGAAACCGCTTTTGAACAAGCCGAGACGACCGCCGAACCGTCAAAGCACGGGGAATTGCTGGATTTGATTTTGCTGGATGGCGGCATCGCCGACCTGGACACCACGCCCGCGCAGCTCAAAACACTTCACGCCTGCATCAAGAAAGTCACGGAAGATCTGGACGGGATGCGTTTCAACACCGCCATTTCCGCGATGATGGTTTTCATCAACGAGGCGATGACATGGCAGACCAAGCCGTTGTCCGTGATGAAAACTTTTCTGCAACTGCTCGCGCCGTTCGCGCCGCATTTGGCGGAGGAACTTTGGGCGCGTCTGCATTCCACATTTGGCACGCGTGCTTCGTCATTGCCTTACGAACCGTGGCCGAAGTTTGACGCGACGTCGCTCGTCGAGAGCGAGATTGAAATTCCCGTGCAAGTGAACGGCAAATTCCGCGATGTCATCAAGGTCGCCGTGGACGCCGACAACGCGACGATTGAAGCTACAGCAAAAGCTTCGGAAAAAGTTCAGCCATTCCTCGCCGGCAAGATGATTAAGAAAATTATTGTCGTGCCGAAGAAGATGGTGAATTTGATTGTCGGCTGATTTCGTAGCAGCCGACATGAGGAGGCTCTGGTTAATTTCGGGTTTTCAAATGAGCCTCGTCACCTCGGCTCTACAAAATTCAGGATTTTTCCCCGCTCGCCAGAATGGTCTGGAAATGCGGCGGCTGTTCCTCGGCGGCGACGATGCTGATTTCGATTTTCTTGAAACCGGCGGCTTCGAGCCAGCGGTGCAGATCGCTTTCGGCAAAGCCCAGCCAGCGGTCGCCGTAAAGTTCGCGCGCCTTGTCGAAGTTGTGCTTGAGCAAATCGAGCAGCAAAATCTGGCCGTTCGGTTTCAACAACTTCGCCGCGCTCGCGAGTGCCGCCGCCGGGTCGGCGGCGTGGTGCAAGGCCTGGCTCAAGATCACGAGGTCCACGCTGTTCGCTTCAATCGGCGGGTTTTGCAAATCGCCCTGCCGGAATTCGAGATTTTTCAGGCCGTTCTTCTTCGCCTTGGCCTCGCCAAACGCGACGATTTTTTCCGAGTTGTCCACGGCAATGACTTTTTTGCAGCGGCGCGCGAGCAGTTCGCTCAACAAACCTTCGCCCGCGCCCAAATCGGCGACCACGAGCGGCGGCAAAATCCGCAACAGTAAATGGCCGAACGCCTGCCACGAACGACCCGGTCCATAAACGCGGTCAAAGCGGCCGGCGACCTGGTTGAAAAAAACCTGCGCCTGCTCCTTGCGGCGGGCGAGCACGCGCTTCAAATTGATCTGGTCGCTGCCGTGTTCGGCGAGTTCCTTCGCGCCACGAATCGCGAGCTGGATGAATTCGCTCGCGACGGAATCGGCCTGCGGATTCAGTTTGTAAAACGTCCGCTTGCCGTCACGCCGCGATTTCACGAGCGCGCAGTCGGCGAGCAGGCCGAGATGCGTGGAGATGCGCGACTGGCCGAGCCGCGTGATTTCCTGAAGCTCGGCGACGGCCAGTTCGTCGCGTTCCAGCAGCGCGACGATGCGCAGCCGCGTCGGGTCGGACAGCGCGCGCAGAGATTTTAGGGTTGAGGTCATATTTGTTTTGCCGACTACTTCGTTTGCTGTTGCTGCTAGGTTCTCATTAACACCGGGCTTCAGCCCGGTGATTCAGGCGCACTGAATTCGAAACCGTTTTAACGGTTTTCCGCCCGCGTGGGAAGCCGTTAAAACGGCTTTGGCTTCCGAAGCGGCGGTTCCACCGGGCTGAAGCCCGGTGTTAAAGAGAGCGCGACATTGCGCGCCGAATTTTTTTAAAAAAGCGTTTGACGCCGCTCAAAAATGTTATATCATCCTATCCTGATACGTCAATATGTTGTTGGCGACAAACTGAAAATTCAAATTCCATGAGCAAAAACTTTATCTTTTCATCGGAGTCCGTCGGCGAAGGCCACCCGGACAAAGTGTGCGACACCATTTCGGATTATGTGCTGGACGCGTGCCTCACACAGGACAAATACAGCCGCGTCGCCTGTGAAACTTACGCGAAGTCGAATCTAGTCGTTGTCGGCGGCGAAATCACGACGAAGGCGAAACTGGATTTCAACGCCATTGCCCGGCAAGCCATCCGCGACATCGGCTACACGCACGATGACGACGTGTTTCACGCCGACAAGGTTTTGATCATGAACGCCATCACGTCGCAGTCGCCGGACATTGCGCAGGGCGTGGACGCGAAGGCCGCCGAAGGCAAGGACACCGCCGAGCAGGGCGCCGGCGACCAGGGTTTGATGTTCGGTTATGCGTGCAACGAGACGCCGGAGCTGATGCCCGCGCCGATCATGTTCGCGCACCAACTGGGTGCCGAACTCACGCGCATCCGCAAGACCGGCAAGGTCGCGTGGTTGCGGCCCGACGCGAAGAGCCAGGTTTCCGTGCAATACGTCAACGACCAGCCGGTGGCGATCACGAACGTCGTCATTTCCACGCAGCACGCGCATGACGTGAAGCACAAGACGATCAAGGATTTTTGCATCGAGAACATCGTCAAGAAAGTTTTGCCGAAGCATCTGCTCACCAAGAAAACGCAGTTTCTCATCAATCCCACCGGACGTTTCGTCGTAGGCGGGCCGCAGGGCGACACCGGCTTGACCGGCCGCAAGATCATCGTGGACAGCTACGGCGGCATGGGCCGGCACGGCGGCGGCGCGTTCTCCGGTAAGGACCCGTCAAAGGTGGATCGCAGCGCGGCTTACATGGGACGTTACGTCGCGAAGAACATTGTCGCGGCGGGCATCGCCACGAGCGCGGAAATCCAGTTTGCCTACGCCATCGGTTATCCTGAACCCGTCAGCGTGTGCATCAACACCTTCGGCACGGCGATAGAGGGCATTACGGACGAGCAGATCGAGAAGGCCGTGCGCGAAGTCTTCAGCTTCAAGCCGGCAAACATCGTCAAGCAGTTGAACCTGCTCCGACCGATTTACCGCAAGACGACCAATTACGGTCACTTCGGCAAGACCGACCCGGACATCACCTGGGAAAAGGCGGACAAGGTGAAAGAACTGAAGCGCGCGCTGAAATTGAACTGACGTTAAAGCGTTGAATTGTTGAATCGTTAAATTGGTTCGACAGTCCGGCGCGCGTCCAAACGATGTAACGATTCAACCATTTAACGATTCAACAAAATTATGGCAGCCATTAAACTCTCCTTGTCACGCCGCACGGTTGTGAAAACCAACGGCAACGGTGCGTCCAAACCGGACTTCGCCGTCCGCGACCTCTCGCTTGCCGAATGGGGCCGCAAAACCATTCAGGTTTCCGAGCACGAAATGCCCGGCCTGATGTCCATCCGCAAAAAATACGGAGTGTCGAAGCCGCTCAAGGGCGTGCGCATCACCGGTTCGCTGCACATGACCATCGAGACGGCGATTCTCATTGAGACGCTCGTGGAACTCGGCGCGTCGGTGCGCTGGGCGAGCTGCAATATTTTCTCCACGCAGGATCATGCCGCCGCCGCGATTGCCGCCGCCGGCATTCCGGTGTTCGCGCACAAGGGCGAAACGCTGGAAGAATACTGGGACTTGACGCTCCGTGCGCTGACGCATCCCGGCAACAAAGGTCCGCAGCTCATCGTGGACGACGGCGGCGATGCCACGTTGCTCATCCACAAAGGCTATGAACTTGAAAATGGCGACACCTGGGTTCACACGCCGAGCGACAATCACGAAGTCGCCGTCATCAAGGCACTGTTGAAAAAAGTCGCGAAGGAACGGCCCGGTTTCTGGCACGAAGTTGTGAAGGATTGGAAAGGCGTTTCCGAAGAGACGACCACCGGCGTGCATCGCTTGTATCAAATGTTGGAGCAGGGAAAACTTTTGGTGCCTGCGATCAACGTCAACGACTCCGTCACCAAGTCCAAGTTCGACAACCTCTACGGCTGCCGCGAATCGCTGGCGGACGGCATCAAGCGCGCGACCGACGTGATGGTCGCCGGCAAGGTCGCCTGCATCTGCGGTTACGGCGACGTCGGCAAAGGTTGCGCGCACTCGCTGCGCGGCTTTGGCGCCCGCGTCATCGTCACGGAAATTGATCCGATCAACGCGCTCCAGGCCGCGATGGAAGGTTTTGAAGTCACGACCATCGAAGCCACGCTCGGCACCGCCGACCTTTACGTCACGACGACCGGCAACTGCGACATCATCACCTTCGAGCACATGGCCAAGATGAAAGACCAGGCCATCGTCTGCAACATCGGCCATTTCGACAACGAGATTCAAGTGGACCGCCTGAACACCGCCAAGGGCGTGAAGAAGCTGACCATCAAACCGCAGGTGGACAAATACACCTTCGCCACGGGCAACAGCATTTACATGCTCGCCGAAGGACGTCTGGTGAACCTCGGCTGCGCCACCGGCCATCCGAGTTTTGTCATGTCGAATTCGTTCACGAACCAGGTGCTCGCGCAGCTCGATTTGTGGAAGAACAAGGACACCGCGAAAATTGGCGTCTATCGTCTGCCCAAAAAGCTCGACGAAGAAGTCGCCCGCCTGCACCTCGAAAAGATTGGCGTGAAGCTGACCAAGCTCACCAAGAAACAAGCCGACTATCTCGGCGTGCCGGTCGAAGGGCCTTACAAGCCGGAGCATTATCGCTACTGAACGAATTCAAATCTGAAAGCACAAAAGGCGAACGGAGAAATCCGTTCGCTTTTTTGCGCACTTGAATAATCCGTCTCATTTACCGATGATTTGAAAAATGTTTCGCATCGGCATAGACCTCGGCGGCACGAAGATTGAAGGCATTGTTCTCGACGGACAAGGCAGGGAAATTGTCCGCAAACGCATCGAGACGCAGCAGGAAAAGGGTTGTCGCCACATTCTGAACCGAATCAAGGAACTTCATGATGAGCTGGCCGCGCAAATAAAAAATCAGCCGCACACGTCCGGCATCGGCACGCCCGGCGCAATCTCGCCGCGCACCGGCTTGCTGAAAAATTCCAACACGATTTGCATGAACGGCCAGCCATTGAAAGCGGATCTGGAAAATCTTCTCGGACGAAAAATTGAGATCCAGAACGACGCGAACTGTTTTGCCATGGCCGAGGCGTTGCACGGCGCGGGTCGCGGAAAGAAGCTGGTTTTCGGCGTCATCATGGGCACGGGTTGCGGCGGCGGAATCGTCCACAACGGCGAAGTCATCGTCGGACGGCAGGCCATCGCGGGCGAATGGGGACACATGAGCATCAATCCCGATGGCTCAAAATGCTACTGCGGCCAGCGCGGTTGCGTGGAGACTTATATCAGCGGCGGCGGAGCGGAAGCGCGCTATGCGGAACAATTCGGCGTAAGAAAATCGTTCCGCGAAATCGAAAAGGATTTTTACGCGGGCGAACCTCAAGCCACCGAGTTCATGAAAATTTTCTTCTGCAATTTTGGCCGCGCGCTGGCCAATCTGATTGCCGTGCTCGACCCGGACATCGTCGTTCTCGGCGGCGGCGTTTCAAAATTCGACGCGCTTTACACGGAAGGCGTCGCGCAAGTGGCGAAATTTGTTTTCAGCGATTCGCTGGAAACGCCCATCGTAAAAAACCAGCTTGGCGATTCCGCCGGCGTCATCGGCGCGGCGTTAATCGGAGTTTGAGAAATTGCATCCGAATTTTATGACGACCATTCTCATCGCCACGCGCAACGCCCACAAGGTCGGAGAAATCCAGGCCATCCTTGGCGCGCACTTTCAATTTCTCACGCTCAACGATTTTTCCGGCGCGCCCAAAGTCGTCGAGGACGCGGACACTTTCGCAGGAAACGCGACGAAGAAAGCCGTGGAACTGGCAAAATGGATTTCAGCCGGTTCAACGATTCAACAATTCAACAATTCAACAATTTTCGTCCTCGCCGACGATTCCGGGCTTGAAGTGGACGCGCTGAACGGCGCGCCCGGCGTGCATTCCGCGCGGTTCGCCGCGCTGGACAAAAATGAAAATTCCGCCGACGCCGACAACAACGCCAAGCTGCTGCGCCTGCTCCAAAATGTTCCCGCCGGAAAACGCACAGCGCGGTTTCGCTGCGTGATTGCGCTGACGGAAGTCCAAAGCCCAAAGTCCAAAGCCCAAAGTCCGCAGTTGTTTGATGGCGCGTGCGAAGGGAAAATTATTTTCGAGCCGCGCGGGCAAAATGGTTTCGGCTACGATCCGCTGTTCGTGCCGGACGGATTTACACAGTCATTCGCCGAATTGGGCGAGGACGTGAAAAATAAATTGAGCCACCGCGAGAAGGCTTTGGAAAAGCTGAAAAGTTATTTCAGCAGGCTGCCGACCTGAAGTTTTTTCCGCAGCCGGCCGTTGTCGGCGCACATGGCGCAGCGATATTTTCCGGGCGCGGGCAGCGTGTAAAATTCGCCGCCAGCATTTTCCACGAGCAGGCGGCCGGCGGCCACGTCCCACAAATTGATCCGCCGTTCGACATAGGCGTCCAGCCGGCCGCAGGCGACGTAGGCGAGTTCGAGCGCGGCGGAACCCATGATGCGGATTTTTTTGGTGCGCCGCGCCAGCCGGTTCAGGTGCGGCAGGCTTTTATCGAGGCTTTCTTTGCTTTTGGAAAAACCGATGGCGACGACAGCTTCGGATAATTTTCCGCGCGAGCTGACGCGGACAATTTTTCCGTTCAAGCGCGTCGGGCCGCCTTTGATGGCCGTCCAGATTTCGTCGGTGAACGGATCGTAAATCACGCCAACGACCGATTTCCGGTCGTGTTCCAGCGCGATGGAAACGGCGGCGTGCGGCATCCCGAAAAAATAATTCACCGTGCCGTCAATCGGGTCAACGACCCAGCGAAGCGCGGCGTCCATGTCGCCGGAAATACCCTCCTCGCCGAGCACGGGAATTTCCGGGAACGCGGCGCGCAGGATTTTTTCGATGAGCGCCTGGCAGCGCACGTCCAGTTCCAGCTTGATGTCGTGCGCCTCGGCGGAATTGACGCGCTTGGGCTTGTGCCAGTTGGCGTGCATGATTTTTCCGGCGGCGCGGGCGGCTTTGACGGCGGCGGCAAGGGCTGATTGGGCTAAAACAGTTTTCATTTTATTTCAGTGCGAATTTAGTGAATGAATATCATCTTTAGTGTCAAATTTGTGATCTAATCCTGCCGAATCAACGACTGAAAAATTACCATTTACACGGAATCTGTAAGGCGTTCCCCATGGGTCGTTGAGGTTTGTGTCTGATAAGAATTTGCGACAATCCTGATCAGCCAAAAGGAAGGCCAATCCATTTGATTCGGTTGGAAAATGTCCGTTTAAGTTTTTGTAAAGGTCAATGGCACACTCCAATTGATAACATTGCCTGCGAATTGGATATGTTTTTTGATAATTGCGATATTCTATCTCGGCCATGATCATTCTTAAAATTATTCCTGTGAGGATTAAACTGCCGATGGCCAGAAAAATTCTGGAAATTCTTATTGTTTTCACGGAATGACTTCGTTGCGCGCGCCGATCTGCCCCAGTTGTTCGCCGCGTTTTTCTTCGAGCAGTTTTTTCTCGGCGGCTTCGATGGCGTGCAGCAGATCGGCGGCTTCCAGCAGGCGTGGCGCACTAACGAAGCTCGCGCCGGCGGCGTAAAGCTTCGGGATGTCGGAAAGCAGCTCGGCGTGGACGATGATGTGCGCGGCCGGGTTCAACTCGCGGAGCTGGCGGAGGATTTTCAGGTTGTCCGCGCCTTTCAGGACCATGTTGGGCAGCGAGCAGATGATGACCTCGGCTTGCGCCGCGCCGGCGTGATGCAGCACTTCGCGGGCGCGGCGCAAGCCGAGGTCATCATCTGC
>Ga0224554_1001624_pt1 | contig 13627 bp, 13 predicted proteins | sample 714S22024metaG_FD_180666 | JGI IMG/M metagenome (GOLD analysis project Ga0224554, IMG submission 180666) | Peat soil microbial communities from Stordalen Mire, Sweden - 717 S2 20-24 | ecosystem: Environmental > Terrestrial > Soil > Wetlands > Peat | place: Sweden: Norrbotten County, Stordalen...
ACCAACGGCCGGGCGAGGAAAACCTCGTCCGGCCACTACAGACATCGGAGGGATAGACCCGCCATGCCTTGAAAATCCAACCCTTCCCCACCGAAAATGCTTGACGCGGAAGAGAGAATCTTCGCGCGCTCAGTCTAGGCGCCATCGACTATGTCTCCAAGCCCAAAGTAGATGTTTCCAACGGAACAATCGAGCAGGCAGAAGAGATCGTGGCCAAAGTGAAAGCGGCCGCCAGAGCAAGGGTGCGCCCTGCCAGAACATCGACTGCGGCTCCCGTTCCGTTAACAGGAAAAACTTACCAGTTTTCGGCGACACATAGGATCGTTGCGATCGGCGCATCAACAGGAGGGACCGAAGCCCTCAAGGAGTTATTGTCGCCGCTGCCGGCCGACTTTCCCGGAATCGTCATCGTACAGCATATGCCGGAGACTTTTACGCACCTGTTTGCAGCCCGTCTCGATTCGCTTTGCAAGATACGCGTAAAGGAGGCGCAGGACGGTGACCGCATCCTTCCCGGACACGCGCTGCTGGCGCCAGGCGGACATCATATGGCCGTGGTTCGTAGAGGCATGGAATATGCCGTCCATGTGTACCGGGGCGAACGGGTGAACCGGCATCTGCCTTCCGTGGATGTCTTGTTTTCGTCGTGCGCACGCAGTATGGGCAAGAACGCTCTCGGGGTGTTGCTGACGGGAATGGGTGCCGATGGTGCAAAGGGCATGTTAGAGATGAAGCAGGCCGGCGCCTTCAATATTGCGCAAGATGAGTCTACCTCCGTGGTCTTCGGTATGCCGCGAGAGGCAATTCTGCTGAATGCCGTCGATCGGGTTCTCCCGTTGGGTCATGTACCGGACGCTCTGCTGCAACAGCTTGCAGGCGTTTAGGATATACGTTTCCCTATCCATTCGATGGAGAACTGCATTGGCTAAGAAGACCGCTGGATGAGTATATGCGGCATTCGAATCATTCCAAGGAACCTCTGGCGATCTGAGATGACAGCGCACTACTGGATGTTCCCATCGAGAGAAGGATCACGTGACCTGAAAAGCATGCAACCGCTTTACAAGCGAGACCCTGGACAGTTGCTTCACTGCAAGTCCCTCTTCAAGTTCATCGCCAGCCGGGCAGCAGGCTTCGGGCGCGGTATTGGGATACATTTACCGTTTCGATGTCGTCCGATCGAATGCACCGGCATGGCACATGAAGTGTATTGCTCGTGGAGAGGGAAACGCTTTTCTGTGGTTTAAGACTGACGACGTGTACCGTTTCGGAACGGTGTTACATTCCTCTATCCGGATTGGACCCGCAGAGAGATTCCTCTTCTTGCTGTCCCATCTATTCCTTCCAATGCGCGATGAAATGGAGGAAGGCGATTCCGGCCTGCCTCTGCGTCCAGCCCTGTGTCAAGCCGGAGCCAGGAAGACACCGTCGATGCGGGAATTTAAAGTGAGGTTGTCGATGCGGAAAATGAAAGTGCGGTTGTCGGGTCTGGTCGTCCTGGCCATCGTGGTCGTGCCCGTTTTTGCGCAAAACAAAAATGGCAGAGCAGCAAATGAAAATGCGCCCGTCGCAACCGGCGCGGAAACTGGAACCGCAGCGACAACCCCGGCTCCAACTCCAAGTCCGGCCCCCAAGCCGGCCGCGTCCATAAGCGCTGTGAATGCCGCAGCATTGCTCGATGCGCTCTTGAAGAAAGGAGTGATTACGCCTCCAGAGGCCAATGCCATTCGCAGCGCAGTCCCCGAATCCGAGCTTCGACTCCTGGTTGAAACCCTCACTCGCAAGGGCGTATTGGATGCGGCGGACTTGTCCGCGAGCGCGGCCCCGGCTGCCAGCCCTGTGCCCGCGGCTAAGAAGCAAGCGGCCCCCGTCCCGCAGCCCGAGCTTGCGGAATTGAAGCCTGCCGCGTCGTCCGTGGTTCCGGCGATTGTTCCTGTGCGTGTGCTGGCCTTGGACTCTCCCCAATCCGGCGGTTTGGCCGGTCTGAAGGTCGGCCCGGTGACGTTCACACCCTACGGTTTCATCAAGGCAACCGCGGAGCAGGACAGCAGTTCGCCCAATGGCGACGACTTTCCCATTCCCGCCGGTCTCATGTTGCTGCCCGGCAGTAACACAGGCCCGAACGCCGACCCGGAGTTCCACATGAAAGCGCGGCAAAGCCGTATCGGAATCAATCTCGAGTGGCCAACCATCTCGAAAAACCTCGTCCTGACGGGCCGCTTCGAGGCGGACTTCGAAGGCAACTTCAATGAATCCGATAACGCCGACGTCACCTCCATCCGCAACCCCAACCTGCGCTTGCGTTTGGCCTACGCGCGTGTGGATTACCGCGCCACGGAGGCGACCAGCCTGTTCTTTGTCGGCGGACAGGACTGGACACTGTTCGGTTCGAAGGCCCTGCCCAACCTGCTCGATACCGCTTGGAACGCCGCCGACTACGGAGCCGTCTACAACCGCTCCCCCCAATTCCGTTTCGGGGCCGTTCACAAGCTGAGCGGCTCTTCGCGCAATTTCAAGCTATCGCCTGAGTTTGCGATCATGATGCCGAGCTCCGGCCAGGTGGAAAAGCTCACCTTCTGCACCCTGGCGGCTCTCGACTGTCCCCCTGCGGTTTCACCGGCCGCAGGCTTCCTGAGCCAGGTTGGCGAGGCCGAGCGTCAAGGCGCCGACTCCGACCGCCCCGAGCTTAACGCCGGATTGACATTGCAGTTCCAACTCGACAAGGCCCCCGCTGTCGCTCCCGCGCAAATTTTCTGGACTGGAATGTACGGGCGCCGCTCCTCCATCGTTACGAATACTGCTGAGGATCTTATCGGGGACGAATACCCAACCGCGCTGGTCGCGGGCACCCCGTTGGCCAAGGGTTATACCGCCGGCAGCGACATGTATGGAAACCAGGTTGCCGCGCAATTACCCACCCGTTGGTTTACCTTCGTTTTGAGCGGTTATCGAGGCGCCGACCTGCGCCAGGTGCTGGGCGGCCAACTCACGACCAACTATACCGGCACCATCGGTCTCTCTCCAATTCCCCTGGTCAACGCGAACGGTGGAACTCCGGCGCCCTTCTTTCTGGGTACCGGTATTGACAACGTCGCGGGCACGCTCTCTGGCTTTGCCTTGCTGGGTTGCAACGTCAATCCGGGCGCGGGGACCTGCCCCTCCGGCAATGTTGCGGTTGCTCCGGAGCATGGCGTGCGTGCGTATGGCGGATTCGCCGAGCTCGGGCTGCCGCTTTCACGCTGGTTCAACGCCAATCCGAAGGGCTACAACGCAGGCTGGCAGCTTTATCTGCACGCTGGCAAAGACCAACTTGTGCACCGGGATGCCGCCATGCAGCTTGGATTGCTCGACGCAGCCGGCCCGAACCAGATTGGTCAGGGGTTGGGTATCCCAATGATCGGGAGCCAGTTCATTGGGGCGACCTTGTACTACAAGATCAACCAGTGGTGTGCGTTTGGGCTCGAGCCGACACATTACAGCTCCCGCGCCATACCCGAGCTGGGCAAGTTCTGGACCATTGCGGCAAAGCCGTCCCGCATATGGCAGGACCAGCGTGTTGAATTTGGACCGGTCTTTACGTTCTAGTTTCTAACCCGGCGAATCTAAGGAATTATCTCGCATAATCCTCATGCAGCAAGCAGGTCGAGGACCTGTTGGATGGCATGATCGGCCTTGTGGTATGCCGTTTCGACCCTGCTAGCGGGCGGCTTGAGAGCTTCGTTGGGCCGGTGCTGAAACAGTGAGTTTGCCAGTGGCCGCAGACGCGCTTGTGGAACAGGATGAACAGGAGTGCAGCGTTGGAGCCTTTGTCGGAGAGGCGATAGCGATAACTTGATCCGATGCGTTCGAGCAGGCCATGGGCTTTCATTTTGCGAAGGTCGTAGCGGAGCTGAGTCAGGGTATATCTGTCGGGGGGCGGAGCGAAGCTGGTGAGTCTGGTTCGGTGGATATCGGCGCAGCAAGTGCGAAAGCACCGATTTAAGTGCAGCGCGACACCTGAGGGAACGTTGGATCGTAATAGGGACTTATTCAGAGGTTCCTTAGAGCTTCTGGTCGGCAACTCGGAGAGTGCCTGCGAATGCTGCTGTCAGTAACTACACAATCGCCAACGCGTCTTTCGAGCCGCGTTTGGCGTGGAAATGCTGCAAGGGCTGTCCTGGCCAGGTCAGAATCGTTCTTTTGAATGGGTAACACTCGACCGTACGCATGTATACTCCCGGATGTTACCCCAACCAATTCTACTGGCTCGCAAAACGTGCCGGGCAAAGTTAGGTCTGGGCCTTTGCGCCACTCAGAGGCAATAAGGGGGATCTGATGCGCACGCGGGCTGCTTAAACTGCCGGTCTCGCACTACGGCAGATTCAGTGTCCAGACGATCAGCGTTGACGTGTTGTCATCCACTGCCGCGAAGATGGCTTGGTCATTGATCAACCTCACCGCCATGCCGAACGATCCTCCCTGACCGGGGTCGACCGAGAGTTCCTTGACAAAACTCCCGTCCTTTGTAAACTCGACGATTTCGCTGGGCTGGTTGGGATCGGAATTGACGGTGTCGTTGTTGCTTACCAGCAGATGGCCATTCGGAGCTTGCGCTAATGCCAACGCGCCGTGCAGGTGAACATCGTCCTGGTAAGCGATGAATCCTTGTCCGTTATCTGTTTGAGTGTTGGCCGCACCCGGTATCGCAAAGACGGCGTTGTCTCCCGTCGAAGCAACGTAGAGCAAATCACGCTCGTCGTCGTACACCAGTCCTGTGGGGGCAACAAACAGCGCCACCGGATCGCCGCGGTGGACATAACCGGAAGCAATGGTCTTCGCGCTCAGCAACGTAAGGCCGCTCGAAGTTACCTGGAAGTCAAGCCGGCTCACTGTCCCGTTGAGCGCATTGGTGACAAACGTAATCGCCCGGTCTCCACGATCGACCAGCGCCATGTCCCACGGATACTGTATCCACTCATTCGCAATCGTCTGGATCAGCTTGCCATGGTTATCGATCACCAGCAGCGACCCCGGTTTCGCGGTGGCCGATGTGCCATCCGACGTGGGAGCGTTGCCGACCACAACGAACCCATATTGCAGTGTTCCCAACGCTGTGGAGAGCCCCAGCCCGGTCTTGCCCTGGAAGAACACGCTCGGAGAACCGCTCGCGGGCGCGCGGACGATGGTCGTTCCCGTACCCTGCAGATTTGCACTATTGTTGAAGTTCGAGATCAGAATGTCCCCATGCTTCAACGGTCCGGAGCCCGTTTCAAAGTTTTTGGGAACAAACGCGACACCGTATGGATTCACATCCCCATTCGCCGGAACGGTTGAAACGGTTCTCACCGGACTGGGCAGAAATGCGTCATCCGCGCCAAGCCATTGTGCAAAGGCAACTGCGGGGACACTGGCCAGCAGCATCGCGGCGGTCATGGCATTGCGCCAGCCTGCCATGCGTTCCCGACGAGCCGTCGGCGCGCTCATTGCATCTGGGGCGAAACATTCATTGATCCGCATCTTAATTCCTCCTTGAAGTCAGGGTTCTTTCTTCGTCCGGCCCTTGGCAGGGTTGTTTGCCGTGGGGCCGGCGATGATGAAGCCCACCGACACCCACAATATCCGTATCGCCACTTAGGTCGTGTCAGTCAATTGTCATTCAATTGTTCTTGCATTCTCAGCGGTCCGTTGCAGGAGAGAAGGTACACGAAGCGACCAAATACGCACAGGGCCGGCTGCGGAACTACGGCATGAACAAATGCTGCGGAAGACGCCAGCCGAGCCATCGCACGAGAGTGGAAAGATTAGCGCTGCCGTGGCCGATAGATCGGGAGACCAGATAGGCGATGTACTGCTGCCAGCGGTGACCGCCGCGGGGCTGGACCGGCCGCCTATTGCGCTCCTGAAGCGGGACAGACCCAATGGGCCCGATGACGGCCGGAATGAAGGTACGCTTGAGCAGCTTCCATCTTTCCTGTTGTGAGGCAAGCAAGCCCAGATGCAACCACACCGAGTCCTTGTTCGGATGAAACATTAACTCGAGGGCAGAGCCGGAGAAACAATTGAGCCAACTGTGGCGCATTGCCGGAATACTGTCGATCTCGTGTGCCGGCAAAGGATGGAGAAGACAACCGAACCAGTTGCGCGCGTAGTGAAATGCGATTGCCGCATAGGATCGGAGCAATGGCGAGTGTGTCTCATGCCAGGTCTCCCAGAAGGGTTCGTCGTCTGCATGGGCATGAAGGAAGACGGCCAGTTCGCGCACGTGATGGATAATCCAGTCGCGAAGAAACAGGTTGCGCAAAATGTGCAGGGTGAGATGAGCAAGGTGGTCTACGGGGCTCAGGCAGCAGAATGAGAGACCATCGACCTCTCGCATCGTGCGACGCTCCCAAAAGAGGCCGATCTCCGGGATGCGAATATGCGAGACACGCTCGCTCCAGAGGCAGAAGTGCAGTTCAATGCTGAGCGGCATCTCAGGATCGAACGGATTGCCACGCCACTGCCAGTCGCCGAGCCGAACCAGAGTTACTTGATGATCGGCTTGGGCATAGCTGATTCTTGCTGTGGATGGTCTGTAGCCGATGGCCTGCAGGGCGCGGTTGGCGGCATCGATGCTTTCGGGAGGGCAGAAGAGGTCGATATCGGACTGCGCCCGAAGCCGCGGGTGGGCGACATAGTCGGGAGCCTGCGTGAAGCCCTTGATGACGACGTGCTCCGCTCCAGCCTGCTTCAGCGCTTCGGCAGCTTCCCGGTAGGTTGCCTTCACGCGATCGAAGCGGAGAGCATTGTCAGCAAGATTGGTCTTGAGCCGCTCGATCACCCAGTCCGGAAACCCAGTTATGGGGAGCTGCGCAATCTGCAGAGTGAGGTGGGCGAGGTCGCTGAAGGCGAGCAGGCTGGTCCACTCCTGATCGGATAGCTGCTTGAGAGGCGTGGTCTCCGGCCTGCTCAACTGAAGTGCCGAGAGCATTGCCCTGACCTCGTGCGGGATTTGCAGCGCCGCCCTTCCGGATTCGAGAGTGAATACGTTCATCGCGAGCCCAGCTTTCCATTTGGTGCAATGTGTCGAGCCGTGCGACGGCCCAGTCCATTTGGTGTTGCGGGTTTGGAAGAACAGAGATCCATAGCGCTAGAACCTGTTATTAACTTTGCGCCCGTAAACCCAATGGAATCAGCGCGGCTTTCACAAAGTGACTAGGATTCAGGGGGAAACCGTGAATGCATTCCGTGCCACATCTCGCGAACGCCGCGTTTTACGCGGGTTTTGAGCATTCGGGCAACACATGCCGCGCCTCAAAGTTAATAACAGGCTCTAGTGGGTATACATTTCTGGTTCGCCCAGGCTGCCTGCCGGCGGTAAATGGCGCAGGTAAATTACAATCGACCAGATCTCCTCATCGCTGAGGGTGCCCTTCGAGCCAGGCATGCCCGAGGGCCACATGCCGTAGTCGATAATCCACTTCAACTGTCCGTCGGTATAAGACTGCACGTCTTTCCCTGCAAGGGACGGAACCGGCGGCGACATGCGGCTGGCGAAGGGCACGCCTGTATTCTGTCCATCCAGCCCATGACATGCAGCGCAATAATGCGAGAACGCCTCCTTGCCATCGGCGATACCGGCGCCATTGTCCTGGAGCGGGTTCTTCTGCGACTTGTTGCGTATGAACATCTTGTGTTTGGCCCAACTCATTACCGCGGCCTCTCTCTTGCCCGGCTGATTGGTCTTGCAGCCTGCGAGCTGCATGACGAGCAGTGCCGAAGCACAGATTCCGAGGCAGGTTCGAGGCATGCTGTTACTCCACAATGTGCAGGGTCAGCGTCATCCCTCCGTGGCCAGATCCGCAGAAGACCGAACAGTGGCCTACAAACGTACCGGTCTTGTCCGGAGTGAAGGCGACCTCGCTGGTTTGGCCCTTGCCAGCTTTGGTCTCGATGCCGAGTTCCCTGAAGCGGAAGCCGTGCGGCACGTCGATGCTCTTCAGCACGAGCACAACCGGCTCTCCCTTTTTCAATGTGATCTCGCTGGGCGCAAACTCGAATCTCCTGGCAGTCACCTCAATGCGACACGGCACGCGCTGGCTGGGAGATGCGACAACAAACAACTGCGCCCCAACCACCAACGTGATAAAGACGGTGGGCAATGCGAACTTCAGGTTCATCCGGAAATCCTCGAAAGGAATGATTCGATGCGCCGCGCGGTGCCGCCCTGCTCATTGCATCGCTGTCCGCATGCGCACGAGATATCAATCCGCCGAAAAGGCGTAAAAGCAGGACTACAAGCTGTTCTGAATCTAGCCGGATTTCAATGACGGATTGTCATGCGGCAGTAAGCTGAATGTCACCTCATTGTTGCAGCTTGAGCTTGTCGAGGGATTGTCATGAAAGCACCTATAGGATTCGCAGATTTCTGCCGCTGAAGGATGCGACGGAAGAGGGTTACCGGGTGTATCGCAAAGTGACAATCGACTTACAACTCATCGAAGATTGTGGGACACATGGCCTGGCGCAATCGGCTAAGTTTACCGATATGTTGCGTCTCCATCTCGACATCAAGGTTCCAGTAGCGGCACGCGCAATCCGAGGTTCCCTGTTTGCGCTGGCCATCCTCGCGACTACACATCACGGGTCCGCGCAAAACACGCCGCTCATCTCCGGGGGCGCCGGCTTCTTCACCAGCACCAATGGCGGCATGACCACCTATCTTCCTATCATCGAGCCGCTCATTGCAGCACCGCTCGGTCAGCACGTTCTCGCCGAGTCGCGCGCCGCGCTGCTGGAGATCGTCTCGCCCAACGGCAGCAATCAGTCCGGCTACGACCACTCACACTTCATCGGCCTCACTTATCTGCAGGGGGATTACCTTGCCTCGCGTCACTTCACTCTTGTCGGCGGCGATTATCTTATTCCATTCAATACCTATAACGACCGCCTCTCGCCAATCTGGATCGGCAACCTTCAGGATGGCCCGCTGATCGCTTCCCTGGGCACGTTTTCAAGCGGCAGCGGTCTTGGCGGCATGTTGCGCGGCAACGCGATTGAGAGCAACAAATACTCAATCGACTACGCCTGTTTCTACTCTGTTCCCAGCAGCAACGAGCAGTTCATCGCACAACGCGGGTCAGGCGGCCGGGCCAGCGTCTATTTGCCAAACCAGCGTCTTGAAGCCGGTTTCTCGTATGACCGTCTCCTTCAAAGCACGCGCGAAAACTTCTTTGGCGCTCATGTCTGGTGGGAACCCAAAGATACGGCTTTCCGTCTGCGTTCCGAGTTCGGCCGAGGCCAGCATGCCCAAGGCTACTGGGTAGAAGCGGATTACCGTACGCAGCGCTTCGGCGGGTTGGACAGCGCGATTGGCCGTATCGAGCCTGTCTTCCGCATGCAGCAGACCTTCCGCATCGACGCCGTCGCCAGCGATGGCCTGCCCTCGATGAATACGCAGCGAGTTGACTTTGGCCTCAACTACAGCCTTCCGCACAACACAAGGATTCTAACCAGCTATGCGCGGCAGTTCTCGGCCAGCGGCAATCAGAACATTTGGGAAACGGGGATCGTATATCGCTTCCTCGTTCCAGCCTGGAAAGGAAAACGATGATGAACTCGAAGCTTGGGTTGTGCGGTGTCCTTGTCCTGGTTTCGGTTTCCGCGTTCGCGGTTGGCGCACAGCAAGGCGGCGCGCCGGTCACCGCTCCAACCCGGACAGCCGCCGATGCAAAACAGCCCGCCCAGCAACAGGATGAGGGCCAGCGCGTATTCCAGCAACACTGTTCCCGCTGCCACGCGGCGCCGGAAGGCTTCTCGCCGCGCATATCCGGCACCATTGTGCGTCACATGCGCGTGCGCGCTTCGCTCAGCGAACATGAAGAAAAAGAGTTGCTGCGCTTCTTCAATCCATAGCGAGACTCAGGCTGATGGCTAAGTATGCAAGTCCTGCAAGCAGACCGGAGGTTTCGCGCTGTCAGTAAATGGGGTGAGGAGCAGGTTCGTATGGCTGGCCGAATTTGTTCAGGTGCTGTTGCTGTTCCGGCCGGCCAAAGCTGATTTCGCCAAGATCCGCAAGCGCGCCGGCGATGTGGACCCGGCGCGTAAGCCGATCCAGCGAAGTTTGCTTCTGGCCCTCGACCCATACGTGCAGGTCGTAGTCGCCGGCGGGAACGCCTTTCAGGCGAAATGCGCCTTGCGCGCCGGCCACGCTATAGTACGGCGTCGCAAGTGCAATGACTACCGCGCTCATCTCGGAATGGATGTTGCAGAAGATATAAGAGACACCCTCGCGCGAGAAGACGACGCTACGCGTCGAGCCCGCCTCATAGAGGCCGAGATCGAAGCGGCGCCCATCGAAGAGTGAAAATACGTTGTGAAAAAAGGGATCGGCATTTGGAAATGCAACGCTGCTTCCCACCGGCACAACCAGCAAGTGCGGGGTGAACATCTTGTTCTTCTGCAGCAGGGTAAAGGTGCCGGGAGTTACGAACGGAGCAACCCCAGGCCGCGCCGGATTCAACCAAATCACAGCCGGAGGGGTCTTCTCCGGCTTGTGCGCCTGGCCTTGCTGCAGCGGAGCCAGGCGGGCAGTCACATCGACCTGTTGCTCCGGCGGAGCGGCCGGCTGTGCTCCCAAGCTGCCGACGCAGCAAGCCAGCAACAGCCATTGCAACCGTCTATGACTTTCCCACGGCATCAGAACCTGTACCCCGCGCCAACTCCGATTACATCGCTGAAATTCGTTGAACCCGTGCTCAAGTTGGTCCAAAGCCGCCTGTACTCCAGTGAAAAGACCAGGTATGCGCTGGGGCTGTAGATCGCATTGGAAAAGAAGGAGCGGTTGCGTGCCAGTCCTGCGTAGGATGAACCGTACGACGAAGACATCGCTGCCTGAATCTCCTTCGAGAACGGGTTGTCGGCGCCGTAACCGGCGTTCATCTCCACGCGTTGCCCCGCTCTGGCTTTCAGTTGCGCCCACCCGCCCACATCGTCCAGCGCATGCGCGTACTCATTCGATCCCTCGTACACATAGTAGTAGTTCAAATACCCCCCGCCGCCAAGTCCGGCCAGTGCTTGCCCGCGATAGGCATTGGCGGTCATCTCAAAATACCGGCTCAACGGCAAGCGCAGATCCATCGTCCCTGCCCATGCGTCAAAGGTGTCGCCGTCGCCGTTGCGATGCGGACTGAAGTAGCCGCCGACGCCAATCTCGGGTCCAATGGCGCTCTCGCCATGCTGGAACGCAATGCGCGCCTCCGATCCCGGCCAGCGGCTGCGCTCTGTTTGTGTAACCGTCGAGGCGCTCGAACTGTATCCCGGCGGCAGCGGATCGGAGGAATCGATCAGAGCTGCCTCCGTCTTGATCCGCGATGAGTCTGAAAGCGCGAACCGATGAGACAAGCCGATCTGCGGGTTCCAGGTCCAAAGATTGCCCGCCCACGCAAGCTCCGGTTGTGCGATTGCGACCAGGGAAGACGGTTCGTTCGGCTCAAGGATGCTGCGATCCAATTCGACAAACGCCTCCGCATTCTTCCAATCCAATGCGGCATGCACAGTCCGCAGCCGCAAGACGCCGCCCGCCGTATAACTCGAAAGACCGCCATTCGCAAAGAAATCCACGCGCAGATCTGCGCGGCTGGTTGCCTGGAACAGATGCGGTCCGCGCGCATCCAGCCCCAACACCGTCTGGCGCAGCGAAAGCCCGGTACTGCCGGAGCCCGGTATTGCATACGCCGGCGCCGCAGCGACGTCTACCTGCCTGGTGTTTACAAAGCCGTTGAACAGAAGCAGCCCACTCACCTTCAGCGGATACTTCGACTCCGTTTCAACTTTGCTTAAATCATGGGTGGCAATCTGCGATTCCTCGATAATCTGCCGTTCCCGGATTTCATCAAGCGTTGCGGGAGTTTCGGATGCAACTTCAACGCCGCCGGCATTCGCATGAGCCGGCTGCACTGTGTGCGGCGGCGTGGGCGAAGAAGGCGCTCTCTCTGCCGCCATCTGCTGCTTCAACAGGGACAGTTGCTCCCGCAGCTCAGTCAGTTGCTCTTTGTAAGCCTCCACCTGCGCTTGTGCCGCGGCCACAGCCTCTGTCAGGTGTTCGACCTTCTGCTCCGTTGTTTCCGGCGCGGATGCCAGCCCCGGCACGCTCTGTGCGTGCACGCAAGCGCTCTGGCTAGACAAAACCAGGAGCACCACAGCAAGGACGAGGCGTTCCCCATGCAGGATGCCTTCAGAAGTGCGCACTTCTTCACCGTTTGTTGAATTGACACTCATGGCGTTAGCACCGTACTCCGTGAACGGTTGGCATTTCTGGTTGGTTCCGTCATATGGCGCGCGACGGTCAGGCGAAAAACGGTTTCGCCCGCGCGGTTACTCACAAGTTTTACGTCGCCATCATGCTCGCGTGCCACACTCCAGGCCAGAGTCAGACCCAATCCCGTGCCCTTTTGTTTCCCCTGGCTGACAAACGGATCGAACAGGCTCTCGCGGATTCCTTCGGCGACACCCGGACCGCTGTCGCAAATGGTCACGCTGACGGACTCGCTGTCCACGCTGAGTGAGACTCTCACCTCGCGCAGTCCAGAGCTCTCCCGCGCCGATTGGCAGGCGTTGAGCAGGAGGTTGTAAATGGCGCGCTCCACCTGCTTGGTGTCCACTGCCGCAGTTGTGTCAACATCGATCTCTTCCAGCACCAGTCTGACTGGCTCAGCGTCCGGATGCGTCTTCACCAGCGCCATCGCGCGGTCGACCAACAAGGAGATCGCGGTTGGCACCCTTTGCAGAGCGGCTCCCGTACGGCTGAAGATCAGCAGGGAGTCAAGCATGTCGGTTGTCCCATTCACCGCCAGCCGGATCTCCTCATACAACTCTGCCCGCTCGCCGGCGGGGAGCGAAGGCGATGCCAGGAACTCCGCATTGGCGTAGACCGAGGCGAGGTAGTGGCGCAGATCGTGGGAAACCGAACTCGCCATTCGTCCGATGGTCGCCAGCCGCTCCGACTCCAGAAGCGCGCGGTTCGTCATTTCAATTTCATCGCGCATCTGCGCAAATACACGGCTCAGGTATTGCACCTCCCGGGTGCCATTGGTGGGGAGCGAGTGGTGCCGGTCGCCTTCGCCGAAGGCTCGAACACCGGCCGCCAACATCTCCAGGGGCCGGGTCACCATCCGCGCCAGCAACAGCATCAGGGCTGAGCCAGCGGCCATGGCCAGCAGAGACACCCAGAAGATCAGCCAATTGATCTCCTTCTCCGCACGGTCCGCGGCATCAAACGACTTCATCACCACCAGCCGCAACGGAGTGTCCGCTCCGCCGGTCAGGTCCTTGCTTACCGTCAGATATCGCTCCTGGCCGACCATTGCGATCGCTGAACCCGAGTTCTGTTGGAGCGACTGGGCGGTGACACGAAGGGCGTACTGCTTTTCTTTTGGCAGCGTGCTCACCGTGACCGCATCGCCTGCAAAAAATGCCGCCTCGGCGCCCGCCCCTCGGCCCACTTCACGCAAAAAACCGCTGTCGATAAAATATCCACCGATTACCAGTAGTGTCCGGCTAAAATCGGATCATTCGCTGTAACCATCACATATTAGATGCGATAGCTGATAACTCTCATTTTTCGATTTGAAATTGAAGGCAGCAGGATCGGGTGCCGGCCTTGATTGGC
>Ga0224554_1001627_pt1 | contig 13614 bp, 7 predicted proteins | sample 714S22024metaG_FD_180666 | JGI IMG/M metagenome (GOLD analysis project Ga0224554, IMG submission 180666) | Peat soil microbial communities from Stordalen Mire, Sweden - 717 S2 20-24 | ecosystem: Environmental > Terrestrial > Soil > Wetlands > Peat | place: Sweden: Norrbotten County, Stordalen...
CGCTAAATGCCAGCCAGGCTCGTCGCTGCCTCCCTGCATGGCAAAATCACGCCGATGTCCGCATTTTCGGCAATCTCGTACCGCCCAAAACGCCGTTCGCTGTACTTTCATGAATAATGCAGGCTAGCGGGAAGAATAGCAATGATTCAGTTCCAAGCGGACATTTGAGCAAGGATTCCGATGTAATTTCCAACCGCTGCAATCTTGATTCAGTATATGATCAACCCAATCGTTTCTTTGTCCCCGGGAGGTTTTTGATGAGCGACAAACAACCAGTCGTGGCGCGAAAGCAGGGGCGCCGTGAGTTTCTTAAGAGTAGCGGAATCGTCACTGCAGCGTTGCTTGTTCCATCAGCCGTGGCAGAATCGGCGAAGGCGTTGCCAGCCCTTCCATTGAACCCCGCTACGCCAGCGTCTATGCCTACTCGGAACTTGGGCAAGACCGGCTATCGGGTAGGCATCTTCAGCTTGGGCGGGCAGGCCTCACTTGAGCTCCCCAATAACTTTGATGTAGCCGTGCCTATCATCGAGCGAGCCTTGGACTTGGGCGTGAACTACATCGATACATCGTCGCGATATGGACGGCCAGAACGCTGGAGCGAGCAGTATATCGGCAAGGTGATGGCGCATCGACGCAACGATGCATTTCTGGCAACCAAGACCAGGGATCGGACTCGCGACGGTTCTCTGCAGTCGATCGAGACTTCACTTCGACTATTGCAGACCGACCACTTGGACCTGTTGCAACTTCACGACATCGGCAGCATGACCGACGACGTGGATGTGATCTTTGGCAAGGGCGGCGCGATGGAAGCCTACCTTGAGATGCAGCAACAGAAGGTTGTGCACTTCCTTGGCGTGACCGGCCATTTCCGCCCAGACGTCCTCATGGAGTGTCTCCGGCGTCATCCTTTCGACACGATTTTGATGGCGATGAACGCGGCTGATCCGCACCATTTCAGCTTCAATAACGAGTTGTTGCCGATGGCTGTGGAGCGGCAAATGGGCATCATCGGTATGAAGATTCCCGCTCGTGGAAAGCTTCTTTCCTCCTTTACACCTTTTCCACCCGCCGATCCAAGAAATGCGGGTGTAGATGCTACGGCAGTGGCGACAAGGCCGGGCACCCTCAATATGCGTGAGGCAATGTACTACACCCTATCGCGTCCGGTCAGCACGGTCATCATTGGCTGTGACACGATTGCGCAATTGGAAGAAAATGTGCATCTGGCGCGGGAGTTTACGCCACTCAGCGAGAGCCAGTCGGCCGAGTTGGTAAAACGAGCCGAACCGGTTTCCAAGCAGTCTCTTTTCTTCCGCTTTGTTACCCGTTAGTAGCATCAAGCAGCGGGTGAAGACGATTTCCGGCGTGGTCAGTAGCTAATAGCCGCGCCGCTCCTCTCACTAAGGTTGCACAAGGTCTCTGGCTGCGTCTCTGCGTATCCAGCAGCGATCGTGGCGCATCCATTTGGAGTCCGTTGAACCACTTTACTCTGGTCAAAATGAGTGTGAATGCGCTGCGTGGACGGAATGTGGCTCGATGAATCAGCACCGGACAATTCGCCAACTCCGCGCTGACGCTCAAGCGATCTTTTGGGCGGGGATAGAAGCAGTCGACGCGCAGAAGGCGGTTGCACGCCATCTGTCTCTTGACGATGACGGCATTCTGCGGATCGGCACCCATATTCGTATTCCTCTTTCGCACTTTAGAAGGGCCTTCGTTGTGGGTGCAGGCAAGGCTGCGGCGCCAATGGCGGTTGCCGTTGAAGGAGTTATCTCATCGAGTCTCCTGCCCCAGGGACTGGTAAACGTAAAATACCAACACACATCGCCACGCCCACGTTTCGTCTTGCTCAATGAGTGCGGTCATCCCTTGCCCGACGAGGCCGGCGTTACCGGAACCAGGGAGATAGAACGAATTCTTGACCAACTTACAGAGAGCGACCTATTGTTCGTTGTCGTCTCCGGTGGGGCGTCTGCATTATTGCCGGCGCCGGTTCCTGGCATTAGCCTTGAAGAAAAGCAGTATACGACCGAGTTATTGCTTCGCGCAGGGGCAGATATCTACGAATTGAATGCTGTTCGAAAGCACCTGTCCACCCTGAAGGGTGGACAACTGGCGCTGCGAGCCAATCCTGCCACTGTGGTTGCGCTCGTACTTTCCGACGTGATCGGCGATAACCTCGAGGTCATTGGATCGGGCCTGACGGTGCCCGATTCATCCACGTTTGGTGATGCCTTGAATGTGCTCAAGAAGCACTCCTTGCTCGGGGTACTACCGGAAGCAGTGATGCAGCGACTTATGCAAGGTGTGCGTTGCGAGATAGCTGAAACACCCAAGGAAAACAATTCGATTCCCAACGTAGTGCATAACTTCGTGGTTGGCAGCAACCGGCTTGCAATCGAGAGCGCGGTGCAAGCAGCACGTGCACTAGGCTATCAACCGCTGGTTCTATCAAGCACGCTGCAAGGTGAGACGCGAGAAGTTGCGCGTGTGCATGTTGAGATACTCCGTGAGGTGATTTCAACATGCAATCCTGTCAAGCCTCCCGCATGTCTTCTGTCTGGTGGCGAAACCACCGTTACGGTACACGGTTCCGGAAAGGGAGGCCGCAACCAGGAGTTCGCGCTCACTGCTGCAATTGCAATGTCGGGACTCCCGAATGCCGTCATTCTAGCTGCGGGCACCGACGGTACGGATGGTCCCACAGATGCTGCTGGAGGAATCGTCGATGGAACAACAGGAGCTCGCGCCATCAGAATGGGATTGTCGCCGGCCGACCACCTTGACCGAAATGACTCCTACCCGATCTTGGACGCGCTTGATGATTTGTTCAAGACCGGTTCCACTGGCACGAATGTAATGGATTTGAATATCATGCTAGCAGATGGATTCTAGATATCCTTCCTTTTCGGCAAATGCAGCTTCAGTTGTCTCGACATCGACATCCAATTAAAAAGCCGGAGCAATCTCGTTCATAATAGTCTTCTTTCATGAGTTCTCTATCCCGGCTCGGCCCACTTTGACCATTTGATTAGGCCCACCTCGGTAGTGATAATGTGCATTAATTTTCCAGTTTTTGTTTGACGGGTGTCAAGGGCGGAGCAAAAGGGAGTTAGTAGACGCTCAGAAGCAGGGTTTTCGAGAGAGGAGGGTTGCCGAAACGTAACGGAAGTTCCCCTCCTCCACAAGGCGCGTTTGGAGGGTTGTCCAGGCACGTTTGCGGCGGCTTTGCTTGCCACTCGCCGAGTGCACCTGCATGTTCACCAGAATAGATTTGGTGGCCGGCAATCGCCGTTGTCTTGCGGCAACAGGAGAACATTGTCAATACCAACTGAAAACTCCGCATTCTGCTGGACGAAAAATCCTCCATCTTCCTGGCGGTGACGATTTACAGCGACAGCCGACTGGATGAAAACGTAGTCGGCTGGTGAAGCGTTTCCCATCTCTCTGCGCTGGGGATCATGCCCTATGCCGAGGACTGCGAGTAAGCTTTGTAAGATGCCTTCCATTTTGTAAGGTAAAAGGGCTGTATTGGGCGAACCTAGGCGCACTGTACGCACACAGCGCACATCATAAATCGCCTTTAAGTCGTCTGTTTTGTTTGTTTTATGCGTTATTCCTGTAACTTGCTTTGCAAGCTGGCGGGAGGGAGGGATTCGAACCGACATCGACCACCGAAACAAAAGACTTAGCTGGTTCTAAAGGAGATAGAGTTCAACAAATGCAGCGAATAACGGGCCTTTAGCACAAATTCGCACAAAACTGCCTGCGGGAAACCCATCGCGATGGGCGCTGGCTGAGCAGAATATTTGCAACACGTTTGACAACAGGCCGCTCATATATTAAGGTGAGTCGATAGAGATCTACGGGCACGGTATAGAGAAATCAGTGCCGACCACGAGTTGACCCTGGGGGAAACGGGGACGTGGTGACCCTTTCAGCGCGAGAGGCAAGTCGCATTAGCTGAATAGCGAAATAGTCCGGAGCGAACCGTTCATAAAGTTTAGCGGGGGCAACGGCAGGATAGAAGAACCCACCTATTCATCTTCAGATGCCCCATCTTGGGGATGCCCGCCCAGCCGGGCACTGGATCTCGTTTGAACACAAAGCTGTTCCCTCTTTCCACTTCTGCGCCTGCGTCCGCAGGCGCTAATGCCTTTGAGCGCCATTTTAAGCCTGAAGAACTGGGCAAGCTCTGGGGTCTCTCTACCAACGTCATCCGTGCTCTCTTTGAGGACGAGGCTGGTGTACTCAAGATCGTCCGTCCGGAGAAGCTCCACAAGCGCCGTTACCTGTCGCTGCGGATTCCTGCGTCTGTCGCCGGCCGCGTTCACACGCGTCTCGATGCGAAGCGGAGGGCGGCATGAAAGTGACGACTCTCCATAACCCCGCCGCAGGACGCGGCGGCATGTCTGCCAATGCCTTCGGCGGCCATACCCGGCTTGACAAGTGCGACCTGATGGGGCCATCACTGCTCGGCGAAATCGAGTATGACGTGACCTCAGACGTAGTGCCTGAGCGTACGCTTTGGCTCACCACGATCAAGGATTCTTGCGACAACTATCTGATGTGGGGGCTGGGCAGAAACGGTACTTCAGCCCCGGAATTCTGGTACGCCGCCGAGTTCCTCTTCCACACGAGGGCGTCTGTTGGTCGACCTGGTCGCTCTCCAGGCAGTAGCTTCGCCCACAGGATCCAGCAAAGCACTGCGCGTAGCCGCCGAGATCTACAAGATGGACGTGGGAGCCATCACAACCAAGGTCATGCAAGAATTCGCCACGAAGGACAAGACAAAGGCCGCGAAGACGACCGCGCCTAAGCCTACCGCGAAGGGCGCAAAGAAGCTATTGCGGTCTGAACCTCGCATCGAATTATTATGGAGCCTGCATTGAGCAGGCTCCTTTTCTTGCTGGCTGTCTTTGAGAATGAGGCGCTGGCTACTGTACGGTGAGAGTGACTGTACCCGTTGCAGTAGTCGTGCCAGAGGTTCCAGTTACGGTCACGGTGTATGTGCCTGCAGTGGTACCGGGATTGCTGTTACCGCCGCCAATACCTCCACTGCCGCTACCGCCGCATGCAAGGACACCGCCAGTGAGTGTCACTAGCAGTGCGAGCGCCCCGAGCATGGTCCGCCATCTACGCCGCCGCGTCGGAATGCCAATGAGCAGGATGCAGGCCAGGGCCGCGCCGCCCTCGGTATACCAAGGAAATCCGCGACGCACAGGATTGGCTATCGACGCGCTGGTGGCCGCCGTCGTGTAGACAGTAAGAGTAGCCGTCCCCGCGTTAGAACCGCCAATGCTAACAGGACTGGTTGAGCCGAAGCTCAAAGTGGGAGGGTACTGTGCGCTCGTAGGGCTTGATGTGATTACGGCGGTCAGCGCTACGCTGCCGGTGAAACCGCCGCTGGGGGTTACGGTGATTGTTAATGTGTTTCCGGTGGTTGCTCCCGGTGTAACAGTGACTGACGTTCCGCCAACTGTGAAGGTGGGATTCGCCGCAGTCGTAATCGTGACTGGCGCCGTACCCGTGGTTGCACTATAGTTGCTGTCTCCCGTGTAGCTAGCTGTCAGCGTGCCGCTACCCGTGGCGAGCGATCCGGCTGGAACAATGATAGTTGCGCTGCCGCCGCTCAGTGTCGTTGCCGCAGAGGTGTAGCCGCCACCGGTCAGGGTCACAGAGCCTGTGGGCACCGGGGTGCCGCTGACGGTCACTGTCACCGTCAACGCCTGCGCCGTGGTGATGCTCGATGCGGACGGAGTCACCGTCACCGTTGGGGTAGTCTTTGCTGGAATGGTCACTGTCACTGAGTTTGATCCAGCGGCGCTGTTGTAAGTCGAGGAGCTGTTGGAGTCAGGTATGTAGCTAACGGTTAGCGTGTCGTTGCCCGTCGCCAGCGATCCAGCGGGGATGTTAATTGAGGCGGTCTTACTGCTCAGAGTTGTCGCCGCCGAGGTATAGCCGCCTCCAGTCAGCGTCACCGAGCCTGTGGGCGTCGGATTACCCGTTCCGCCATTCACTGCCACAGTCACCGTTAGAGGCTGGGTCGTGGTGATGCTGGACGCAGAGGGTGTCACCGTCACCGTTGGCGTGGTCTTGGCTGGAGTGGTCACCGTGACGGTGACTGATCCAGAGGCGCTGTTGTAGGTCGAGGAGCTGGACGAGTCCGGGGTGTAGCTTACCGCCAAGCTGTCGGTGCCCGCGCTCAGCGAGTTGGCCGGGATGATGACCGTGGCGCTTCCGCTGCTGAGAATTATTGCCGCCGAAGTATATCCGCCCCCGATGAGTGTCACCGAGCCCGTCGGCGTCGGGTTGCCGCTGCCGCCGCTGACGGCAACCGTCACCGTCAAGGCTTGCGCCGTGGTGATGCTGGACGAAGACGGGGTTACTGACACAGTGGGTGTGGTGACTGCTTGCGTCACTGTGACCGCTCGCGATGTGCCGGTAGCGCTGTTGTAGGTGGAGGAACTGGAGGAATCCGGCGTGTAGGTGGCCGTCAGCGTATCCGGCCCCGTAGCCAGCTTCCCGGCGGAGATGTTGATCGTTGCGCTGCCGCTGGTAAGCGTCGCCGCCGCGGAGGTGTAGCCGCCGCCGGTCAGGATTACGGAACCGGTGGGCGTGGGATTGCCGGTCCCGCCGCTGACGGTCACTGTCACCGTCAACGTCTGCGCTGTCGTGATGCTCGACGAGCCCGGCGTCACCATCACTGTCGGTGTGGTTTTGTTCACAGTGAGGCTGACGGTAGCAATCGCCGAGGTATAGTCGGTCGTGTCGGTCGGAGAGAAAGTCGCCGTGAGCGTATACACTCCAGCCCCGAGTACTGTAGCTTGGGTCACAGTCTGGGGGGTGCCGCCATTTATGGTTGCGGTATAGGCAAATGTCCCCGCAAGATTGCTGTCATTCTGGTTCGCGGTCGCGTCGAGTATCCCACTACCTAATGGTGTTCCATATGCAATCGACACGGCGGACGGGTTCCAAATCAAGGTGGGTGTAGACTGCACTCCAGTTCCCGTCATGTTGATCGTTTGCGGGCTGCCAGACTCACTGTCCGCGATCGAAAGTGTCGCTTGGCGGCTTCCCTGGGCCTTTGGGGTGAAGGCAATCGTCACCAGACAGTTGCTATTCGCTGGAAGAATCACCCCGCTGCATCCATTCGATGAAATTGCGAAGTCCGCTGCATTGGCTCCAGAAATGCTGGCAGCGATATTCGTCAGAGATGCGTTTCCATTGTTAGAAAGGGTTGCGATCGATGTGCTGCTACCCGGCATTGACTGATTTCCAAAGCTGAGCGGGGCAGGATACAGCGTTGCCAGCGGCGTTGCGCCATTGCCGGCCAGAGTGATCGATTGCGTTGTTGCTGCGGTTCCATAGCTGATCTGGATAGCATCCGATGCGGGCCCGGAAGCGCCAGGTTTGAAGGTTACGGAAACAGAACAGCTACCTCCCGCAGCTATACTCGACCCGCAAGTATTTGTGCCGATGCTGAATACTTGACCATACAGAAGTTGCACAGAGTTAATCGCCAGAGCAGCTGTGCCTGAATTGGTAAGCGCAAAGCTTTCTATCGCACTGGTCGTTCCTACTGCCTGGTAACCATAATCCCAAGCTGTCGGACTGACAGCTAATTCAGCTGCCGGCTCCAATGTCAGCACTGCAACGCCAGAGCCACCGTTGTAGGAAGCCATAATCGTCATAACACTTTCCGACGGAACCAGCGAAGTGGTGATCCTGACAGGTGCGCTCGTTGCACCTGCGGGGACCACTACCTCAGCTGGCGGCTGTGCAGATGCATTGTTCGACCAAACTGACACAGTAGCTCCCCCGGTAGGCGCGGGGCTGCTCAAGGTAATTGTTCCGGTCACTGTGCTGCTGCCGGAAGCGGTGGAAGAGCTCAAGATCATGGATTGAAGCGACGAAGTGCCCACAAACGGGTTCTGCGCAACGAACGCATTGGCGACGCCGTTGGATTCGTTGGCTACAAGATTGGTCGCCAATGAAGCAAATACGATTTCTGACTTGCCTAGACTTAAATCCCAACCCGCCGAATATGTTGTGTTGTTTCCGGCTGCCCCGTTAGACGCCAAGCTCACTACAGCGGTCTGGTTCGCAACAGCGTCGCGAACCAGTACTTGCTCAAATCCGTAGAAGGTGATGAACCTTCCATCAGCAGAAACTGAAGGCGCCGTGAAGGATTGCCAACCGCCAAGAGGAGTGCCAACCGAATCAACATCGATCAGGGTATTCTGCTGCAACTGCCTGTCATAAAGAAACACATGCAGGATGGTCCCATCCAACGGCTGGGACACAAGATTAGTCGCTAACGAACTGAATGCGACAAAGCGCCCATCGGCACTCAGGCCCAGAGGTGCTGCGTCGCCGTCTGTGAACACGGACGCATTCGCAGGCACTCCCGTGTTTGAGACACTCACCAGATAGGTTTCGCCGGCTGCTACATCGCGGACAAATGCCTCGTCCAAGCCATTCGTATTCTGAGAAACAAGATTCGTTGCATTCGAAACAAAAGCGACAAAACGTCCATCTGCGCTGATCTCCAGGGGGTCTGAATCTGAACTAGCAGGCGATCCATCCAGAGCTGCGCTTACAAGAACAATCTGCCCTGTCTTCCGGTCACGCAAGTAGGCTTGCATGCCGCTGACTCCGCTAACAAGGTTTGACGCATTCGATACAAACGCAACAAACCGCCCATCCGCGCTGATTGCCGAGCCAAAACTGGTTCCATTGGCGGGCGTTCCGTTCGATGCAACATCTTCCCTTTCGATTGTGGTCTGCGAAAGGTTATACACATAGACCCCATTCGTTGTATTCAAGCTCGACCCTGTATAGAGATTGTCCGCCCCCGACCAGAAGACGACGAATTGCCCATTGGCACTTATGCTGCCGCCATAGCACCCGGAATCTGCCAGAGCCCCGCTGTTCGACATGCTCACGGGTGTCGTCGTGGATAATTGAAGGTCTCGAACATAGACCTCGGAATACTGGTAAGTATTTCCTGACGCCAGATTTGTCGCAGGCGTCGAGAAAACCACATAACGGCCGTCGGCGCTCACGGAATCATAGCTTACAGAACTGGCTGCATTTGCCTGAATGTTGCCGCTGCTCTCACTGGCAAGTTGCACTGGTTGTACCGGAGGAGCTGTAACCACAATGGTCGAAGTGCCTCCATCATGCGTGAGGCCACTCGTATTGGTGCCGCTGAGGCTCAGGGCATATGCGCCTATCGGCGTTGCCGATGTTGTTCCCACGCTAAGGGCTCCGGCATTTTCGGAATATACGGGCTGAGGATTGAAGACCGGGTTCGAATTTGGCGGGATACCGGAGACCGCCAATGTGATTGGAGTGGATGCACTTCCGCCCGGCACCCCAAGACCGACTGTGTAATCAGCCATGGAACCCGCTGTTACAACCTGAGGGGTAACTCCACTTCCACCTGCCGGAGATGTAAAAGTCGGAGCGTAAAAATCATTGGAAGCGGTGAAGTTCAGAGTAAAGGTGACAGTCCCGCCCGCCGCCACGCTTTGCGCCGCCGAAGGGGTTACGCTTGAAAGCGTCAGATAGTTTGGATTCCCGCTGAATGCGATAGTGTATGGCCCAGGAGAGACTGAGTATGAATAGACGCCTCCCCCGGTAGAGGATGTCGGCCCCGAAAGCGAATAGCCACTATAGTAACCACTTAAAGGCAGCGCGGTTCCGTTAAGCGTTTCATTCACGATAATCGTGCCTGTACTCGGCGGGGCAGCGGTGCCGGTGCCGGTCAAGCTGACCACGTGCGGACTTCCCTGCGCGTTGTCGTAGACCAGGATTTCACCATTCCGAGTGCCGGTCGTGGTGGGCTCGAAGGCAACCTGAATATTGTATGGAACCTCCGCATTGAGAATGTTTGGTGGGGCGGGCGAAGGCAGAGAAAGAACGTAATCGCTTCCGGCCGACAATGCGATGCTGCTGACTTTCAATTGCCCGCTCCCACTGTTCATCAGCATGACGGTTTGCGGAGCGCTTACAGAGCCGACAGCCTGGCTGTTGAAGCGGACGATGCTCGGAGTCAGGGTCACGGCAGGACCAGTCGCGGCCTGCACCACGGTCACAGAAATCTGGTATGTTTGCGTTGCGCTTGTACCTGTACCGGTAATTGTGAGATTGTAGGTTCCCGTCGGTGCCGAAGAGCTTGCCGCTACAGTCAGCGCAGATTGGACTCCAGACGCAACCGTCGTTGGATTGAAGGAAGCTGTAAGCCACGATGGTACGTTTGAGACGATGAGAGCTATATTCTGTCCTGAGCCGCTTGTTGTTGCGGTCAATATGTTGAATGCAACATTGCTGCCTTGAGGGACTGATTGTGACGTTGGAGATGCTGTAAGCGAAAAGTCGTTTGATACGGCCGGCCCCGTCATGAAGCTCCATATCGGTGACGACCAAGCTCCTGCCTGAGTGGGACTGCGACCATGAACCTCCCAATAATAGGTTGTTGACGACGAAAGTTCACCAGCAGATGGACTGAAGGTAGTGCCGGAAGCTGTAGCACCTATCGAACCCAAGACGCATCCTCCACTGCATGCGTCCAAATTGGGATCAGTAGGTAGCGATGTCATACTTGTCGACATCATCACGCGGTAGCCAGAAGTGGCGCCTGACACGGCCGTCCAACTGAGTTGGGGGGTGAGTGACGCGCCAGTGGAGGAGTTTCCGGGAGTCAAGAGTGTCGGAGGGGGCAAGATGTTTAGCGTTTTGAAGCTGAGAATCGTACCGCGCGTGGTCGTCACACCATTGCTGACTGCCAGCCGATAATAGAACTGCGTGTTCGCCGATTGGTAGTTCAAACTAAAGGTGACGGGGACACTGGATGTCCCCGAAGGGATCAATTGCACGGGCGAAGTTGACTGGAACGGATTCAGAGTGCTGCTAGTTCCATACTCAAACCAGGCTGTTACCGCCGAGCCATTTGGATTCACGGTCCCATTCAGATTTGCGCCGTCACTCCCTATGATGGTTGCGGGAGAGGTGATTACTATAGGGATGCTTCCGGAAGACGAGGAAATAGTGAACGTCAGGTCCCAATTGTTGGCACCAGTGGAATGATCCACTCCGAGCGTCTGTTGCTGGCTGCCGCTTGGATAGCTAAGTGTGTATGTCCCAACGGGCATGCCGTAGAAGGTATTGGGGCCTGTGCCGGACAGTGTGGCTGGGCCGCTTATTGTGTAGCTGACACCTGCAGCCGTCTGGACGGTTATGCTCGTTGTCAAGGCCGGAGTGCCGTGAAGGAGTACCTTGTCGATTTCCACCTCCAAGGTGTTTGCAGTTGCTGGCTGAGCCCCGACGACGGTTAAGAGGTGAAGCGGCGACAATATCGTATTTGGGGGAAGATAGAAGGGAAAGTACGACCCAAAATAATCTGGAACGTCATAATAGCTCGTGACGGAAGGAGCGACAGTCTGGATGCTTTGTTCCTGAAAAGTGACAACCTCGTCACCGTCGGGCCCACCCGATGGCGCAAAGCCCGGACTCGTATAGCTTTGTATCGATGCGATCGTCAACCCAGAAGGTGCATTAGCCGCATTTTCCGTTAGCAAGTCTACGACGAAACTGGTGTCCTGGAGTTCGCGCCTGTTGAGTGTGTCTTTGCTCCAACAGTAGAGCGGCGAACTCTGGTCAGTGATGGATAGGTTAAGCCAACTAACCCAATTTGCAGTCTCCGCCCCACTATGCGGGGTGTCTAGAGTAATGAGTTTATAAATGTCTTGTGTATAGTATGTATTTGGCGTGGCAAAGCAACCATATCCATTCTGATCGCTGCATATACCCCAATAGTACGGAATAGCCTGATTCTCTATGTAAGCCCTGGCATCGAGCCCACCCTGACTGTGACCAATGACGATGACATCTTTTACTCGCGTCAGCGTCGTGATCGCCTGGATGACCTGAGCTATTTCGTCACCTTTGTTCAAAATCGACACCTGGGCCACATTGACCTTATTTATCGAAGAGAAATCGGTCGATGAAGGATCGAAGAGATTAATCGAAAAGAAACGGGTCGTGGACGGAACGGTAGTTAGAAAGTCCTGCCCGTCGGGCCATGTCTTTACGGTCTGACTGTTGGTGTCATAATAGATAGTCCATGGTACTGCATTGGTATAGAGCGATCCCGGCATACTCGTAACGTAGTTGATGAGGCTCGCTTGGAGCGGAGCCCACGAGACAGATGTGTCGCAAATGCCGTGGACAAAGAGTATCGGCCTGCCGGACGGCGAACTCTGCGCAGTGACCGGAAGCGAACTGCTACAAATACCCCATGCTACGAACGCGAGCAGCAATAGCCGAATCGATACCGGATTTAGAGCCAAACTGCGCAATGGCCCGCCTTCGCCCCAAGGACCGCTCCTGCGGTCGCACGCCTGAGCGGTTGGTAAAGCCGATGTCTTGGTCTTTTGCGCACTGCAAAAGTGGGCTGTATACCGGGCCGCTGAATGGAATGAAAGAGAGGCAAACTTCGATTTCATGACGATCTCCGTTCTTGCTTCCTGAGGTGTGCTTAACATCAAGTCGACAGGGGGTGAATCTGTAGTTCGAGGTGGGTTGGTCTCGAAAAAGCCGGCAATGTCCCATAGAGCGAAACCAAAGCAGCCTCGATTCTTGCAATTCGGACACTCCAAGCCACCTGGGTTAGTGGCCCAGCCGCAGGGGAGGACTGTGCAAGATTATGAAACCTGATTCTGCGCAAAAATTGTCTTGTGCAATGAAAGGGCCAAGGGCTAATCTTTTGCAAGAGACAAGATGTGACAGGAATGGACTTTTGTTGACATTGCCCTTGAGGCTTCTGGCCTTATGGGTATTCGGGCCCTCGGTTTCACGTTTTTCCCCGGATTTCAACAGCCATGACCAATCAGTCCACGGCAGACGACCGACTAGACGGGTGGGAGGCCATCTCCGACTACCTCGGGTGGCACATCAGAACTGTGATTCGATGGGAGAAGCAAAAAGGGCTTCCTGTGCATCGGGTGGCCGGAGGGAAACGGCAGCCAGTCTATGCTTTTCGGCATGAGCTCGACCGGTGGTTTGAAAGATCAGGCGGCGCTGAGTCCATGGCGTCATCCATCCCGGTCCGGCACGAACTGAACGCCACTTCCAAGCCCTCCTCCGCTCCGACTCAGACAAGGCGAGTCTCACGGCTGGCTCTCTACACGCTTGCAGCCGCGATCGTCCTGTTTGTTTCCGCTCTGGGCTTCGCCTGGCAACCGTTTAGTCATCCGGTGATTCAAATCACAGGTGTCACACAGTTGACCGGCGATGGCACGGCCAAGTGGAAGCTCGTTACCGACGGGAAGCAACTCTATTTCAACGAGGATGTCGGAGACAAAGAGATCCTCTCCAGAATGGCGGTGAGTGGAGGACCCATTCTACGGATGGCCTTGCCGCTGCCCAACCCTCAGCCGGAAGACATCACCACTGACGGCAAGTTTCTACTGGTTATATCGTAAGCGTCTACGGCGGGCCGTATTGACTCACATCGGCGATGGCTGAGATTGTGGGAGGTCGTGTCCACAGGTTTTGAAGTGGACACGACCTGTGTGAAAGATGGCTCTCTATGTTGCGGAAGGG
>Ga0224554_1001629_pt1 | contig 13608 bp, 8 predicted proteins | sample 714S22024metaG_FD_180666 | JGI IMG/M metagenome (GOLD analysis project Ga0224554, IMG submission 180666) | Peat soil microbial communities from Stordalen Mire, Sweden - 717 S2 20-24 | ecosystem: Environmental > Terrestrial > Soil > Wetlands > Peat | place: Sweden: Norrbotten County, Stordalen...
GTCCCACACACCTGTTGCGAAACTGTTGATCGAGCCGCGCAGCGCACCCATAGCGGCGGCCTCAAGCCTCAAGGCAAAGTCGCATTTTGTCGCCGGGTCGCATGCAACTGTCGCGACCGTTCAGCGGCTTCCCAGCATGTGCCGCGCCGTCGCCTGCATTCTCCCCTTGTGCGAGCGCCACGCTGTATTGTTCGATTTGCTGACCCCTTCCCACGCTCCACCTCCAATTCGTTTTCGCCTCGCATAGTTGGCGCCACGGTTCCGCGCTCAAGTTGCGCCATTGCCGCGTGCCCTGAAACGAAGCGCATCTCGAAGCGATTTCTCAGTGGAGGAACACTCTATGGATTCCCTATGGTCCCTGCCTGCCATGGCGCTGGCGGCTCCGATATATGCCGTATTGCGAACCAGGCGTTCTCGAACGCGCAAACTGCCTGACATCATACCAACCGCTCTTTTCACTCCCGTCGAACCTGCAATCGTACCTAAGCCTAGCGGGAGACAGACCAGGGCGATGCACTGGATATCAGTAGACATGTTTTTGTCGCTTCTCGCAAAGCGCAGCGATCTTGTCGTGTTCGATCTAAGAGCGAATGCTCAATGGGACCCATTTCCGATCGAGACCGCATTTGCCCTTCCTGTCAACCCGAATGATCTGAATACGCTCTTAGAGTGGCTTCCCGCAGACAGGAGCGTAGTGTTCTACGGAGCTTCCAACCTAAGCATCTTCATGATCGAGACAAGCCATTGCATGGACGGCTCAGCTCCTCTTTACGTGCTGGAAGGCGATCTCAGCCTCGCGAAGGTTGCATGAACAGGCTCTCGTTCTTCAGCAAAGGCGTCAAGGAAAACTTCATTAGAAGTCAGAAAAAGCGGGATGTTCAGCCTGCAAAAGGCAAGTCATGTGCTTTCCGGAGGCTCGATGGATTTCGGCTGCATGGTCCATGAAGCGCTGCTTAATGGACCAAATTTCGCCTTTCTATGGCATCAGATTATCGGGAGTTATGGGGGATTCCGAAGGAGGAATCAACTCAGGTCACGATCCTTCACACACACTCTGTCACCGGTCGAACTTGAAGAGGCGAGTCGGTTCATTCGCCAGCACTGGCCTCATGCCAGGATCCTGGTACTCCGCGAGGGAGAAGTCTCTTTCTCGATGATGGCCTCTGCCATTGCGCCCGCCGGTCAATTCGGGGCTCCCGGAGGTATCAAGACCTCTGGATTGCGAGCAAAGTCGAAGAGGGATTCGAACAGTAACCGGAGCACCGCAGGCATCGGCCTATCTATTATGGGTATGGAAATACCCCCCAAAATACATACGGCACATTCACGCTTGGAATTTCAACCCAAGGCCTCTCGCCGTCTATAAATTGGGGGCAGCGCAAGCCGATGTTCACTGGCAGTCAAAGAGGGATTCGAACCCCCGATCAAGCTTTTGATCCCAGGCCGGCCTTTGCAGCTGATTTTCCTTTGGCTACGGTAAATGCAAAAAAGCTCTAGATCGATCATCGGAATCCACCCAACCGGGTTCCATCCGCGCGACTCGATTCCTTGACACGCGCCGCCGCATTCCCTAACCTCGCTGTCAAAGCAAAGCGCACAATCAAATCGCACGTGAGAGGTGAACGGATGGATCTCGACAAGCAGGACCTTGGGTTGGAAACGTGGACGCGGCGCAGGTTCATCCAGATCGGCGCGGCCAGCGCCGCGGCCCTCAGCGCGGCTACTCTGGCAGATGCCGAGAACGGCCAGGTTCATCGCACCATGATGGAAGTTCCCTTTGAGAAGCGCGAGCCGCGCGTCGCCATGATCGGTACCGGCGGACGAGGCACTTCGCTTCTGGGCGACCTGCTGGCCGCCGATGCGCACGTGGTGGCATTGTGCGACATCGTCAAGGCAAAAGCCGAGCACGCAGCCTCGATGGTTGAGGCAGCCGGCCAGAAGCGGCCCGAACTCTACACGGACGGGCCTCACCATTACGAGGCACTGCTTGCCCGGAGCGATGTTGACCTGGTGCTGGTGGCCACGCCGTGGCTCTGGCATGCGCCGATGGCCATTGCCGCCATGAAGCACGGCAAAGACGTCGCCATTGAAGTGCCCGGCGTGACCACGCTCGAAGATTGCTGGAAGATCGTGAATACCTCTGAAGAGACGCGCAAGCACTGCATGATTCTTGAGAACTGCTGCTACGGATACAACGAAACGCTGGTCCTGCGCATGTGCCAAGCTGGCGAGTTCGGCGAGCTGCTCTATGGCGAAGGAGCCTACATTCACGATCTGCGCGAGGAACTGTTCTCGAATGCCGGCGAAGGTCTGTGGCGCCGCACTGAGCACACCACGCGCGACGGAAATCTCTATCCCAGCCATGGGCTTGGTCCCGTGGCCAACTACATGGGCGTCCAGCGCGGCGACCGTTTTGGATACATCGTTTCCATGAGTTCGCCCCAGCGCGGCCTCGACCTCTACCGCAAGCAGCATCTCGAGCCTGGAGACCCGCGCTGGGCAGAGCACTACATCACCGGCGACATGAACACTTCGCTCATTAAGACGGCGAAGGGACTCACCATTACCGTCAAGCACGCCGTCTCAACGCCTCATCCGTACGATCGCATCAACCTGATTGCGGGAACCAAGGCGTTGTTTCAGGACTATCCTCCGCGCATCTACATCGACGGCATGAATAAGGATGAATCGTTCGGATCGATCGATGCATTCAAGCAGTACGAGCATCCGCTCTGGAAGCGCGAAGGCGACATGGCCCGCAAGAACGGCGGCCACGGCGGCATGGACTACATCATGCTCTATCGCCTGCTGGAGTGCGTTCGTGGCGGCGTGGCGCCTGACCTGGATGTCTATGACGCCGCTTCCTGGTCCGCCGTTGCTCCGCTCAGTGTTGCTTCCGTGGGCCGGGGCAGCGCTCCGGTGGAGTTCCCTGACTTTACGCGGGGCAAGTGGAAGCAGCGCAATGCGTCGGCGATTGCAACCCAGCAGTAAGCACACCCGAAAGCAGGGGTAGCCCCGCAGGCGAGGGCACTATAGTTGAAGAGAGCAGGGTCCAGTCTGCCTGGATTGTTAGCCGGAACTGCCGATCTCGCTCGATGCTTCGAGTCGGAATAGAGGCCCGGCAGGAATCGACGTGCGATGCGAATAAAGAAAGCGGTAATCACGGCGGCCGGGAAAGATCAACGCAACCTTCCCATGCAAACGCTCTTTGACCAGCATGGCACAGAGCGTTCGATCCTCAGCTTGATCGTCGGCGAGGCAGTGGGGGCCGGCATCGATGACATCTGCATTGTGGTCTGGCCTGGCGACGAGGAGCGCTACGCCCGGCTGGTCCAGAGCAATAGCGCGCGGTTGACCTTTGTGCCCCAGACCGAGGCGCGCGGTTACGCACATGCCGTTTTCTGCGCGCGCGCCTTTGTCAAAGACGAGCCGTTTCTGCATCTGCTTGGCGACCATATTTATGTAGGCTCCGAAGCCGGAGGAGGAGCACGCCGGCTGGTTGAAACGGCCACTGCCGAGGATTGCGCCGTCTCTGCTGTGCAGGTGGCGCGCGAGAGCCTTCTGCCGCACTACGGAACCGTCGGCGGGCAGCAGGTCTCCGGCAAGCGCGGGCTCTACCGTATTGACACGGTGCTTGAAAAGCCGACGCCCACGCTGGCAGAGCAGCGCCTGATTGTTCCCGGGCTGCGCAGCGGCCATTACCTGTGCTTTTACGGTATGCATGTGCTCACGCCAGCCATCTTCAGCATTCTCGCGGCCATGTTCGCCCATGATCCCAATGGGCGTGTGAGCCTTTCTCCCGCGCTGGCTGAACTGGCTCAGCGCGAGCAGTATCTTGCCATGATCCAGAAAGGCCAGCGATTCGACATCGGCGTAAAGTACGGCTTGTTCAACGCTCAGCTTGCCCTGGCGCTCAGCGGCCAGGACCGTGCCGAGGTGCTTACGCAGCTTGTAAACGTTTTGGCCGCCCGGGCAGTTGACCCCGAACAGGGGGCCGAAGGTTGAGCGAACTCTGGGAAATCATTACGGCCGCGGATCCTGAAGTCCGCAACCGTTCTGTCGACGCGTTCTGCCGGAGCGCCACGGCCGACCAGTTGCTTGCCGAGGCTGCCGCGTTGGAACAACTTCGGCGCTCGAGCGAGAATCTGTACGAACGCATCCGCGCGCTGTTCTTTCTCTACGACCTTCATCGTTTCCATCTGCCGGCGAGGCCTGAAGCGGCGGGCCGCGCGAAAATCCCGTTCAATGGCTACGACCAGCTGCTCAATCGGCGCTACGAAGGAGCCATCGGCGTCTTTCTTGCGGCATGGAAAGCGGATGGCCCGAGTGACGCTCTCTCCAGCGCGCTTGCTGCCGCTTATCGTGGGCTCGCATTCCAAACGCTGGCTGACCAGGTGCGGCGCAGCGTGCGTTCGGTGCGCGGAAACCAGTGGATGTTTCGCACCGGCCATCCCGCTGATTATCCGCTCCATCTCCGACGCGAGCTTCTCGTTCAGCAGGCGGGCGAGCCGTTCCCCATTCTCCACGAATCCACGCCGGTGCGCATGGACCTCAGCCACTCCGGTTGGAGCGACATATTCTTTCTCGGCATGGATCTGCCGGAGCGCGCGCGTGTGCTCAATATCTCCATCGATCTGGCCGTGCGCGGGTCCGGCGCATCCGCGCCCAAGCCTCCGGTGGAAGCTTATTTGCGCGTCATCGACCGCCCCGTCATTCGCCTGGTAAGCGTGGACCTTGAGGCAAGCGTCGACATTGAAGAGCTGCAGGAGTTGTTCGACTTTGGCCGCGATTATCTGGGCCTGCTCAAGGCAGCGGTCATCGCTTCAGGGCTGGTGCCGCCCGGTCTTGAAAGTTCCGGCCAGCCGCTCGCGCACCTGCTTCGCCGGCTTCTGGGCCGCGACGGCCTGGGCATTGAAATCGTCAGCCACGTCAACGACATTCCGAAGGGCTCTCGGCTGGCTGTCTCCACCCACCTGCTGGCATCGCTCATCTCAGTGTGCATGCGGGCCACCGGCCAGGTTGCATCGCTGACTGGAGACCTGGCCGAGCCGGAGCGACGGCTGGTGGCGGCGCGCGCCATTCTTGGCGAGTGGCTGGGAGGATCAGGCGGCGGCTGGCAGGACTCGGGCGGAATTTGGCCCGGCATTAAACTGATTGAGGGTGTGCTGGCCGCCGAAGGCGACTCCGAGTTCGGTATCAGCCGCGGCAGGCTGTTGCCCAACCATCGCATTCTCTCGCAATCTGAAGTCACTCTCGACACGCGCCAAAAGCTGCAGGACAGCCTGGTGCTGGTGCACGGTGGCATGGCGCAGGATGTGGGGCCTATTCTCGAAATGGTCACGGAGCGCTACCTGCTGCGCTCTGAGGCGGAGTGGGCCGGCCGTCTGCAAGCCTGCACAATCCTCGACGAAATCATCGCCGACCTGCGCGCCGGCGACGTCCGCGCTATCGGCAGCGCCACGCAGCGCAACTTTGAAGGGCCCATCCAAACGATCATTCCCTGGGCAAGCAATCTCTACACCGAGACTTTGATTGACGAAGTACGCAAGGCCTTTGGCGCAGCATTCTGGGGCTTCTGGATGCTGGGCGGCATGTCAGGCGGCGGCATGGGATTCATCTTCGATCCCGCGCATAAGCTGGAGGCGCAAAAGCGTCTCGGGGTCCTGATGCGCGATGTCAAAACCAGCCTCGCCGGCGGTGTCCCCTTTGCCATTGAGCCCGTGGTCTACGACTTCCAAATCAACGAGGCAGGAACTACTGCCGAGCTTCTCGCCGGCAACTCCGCAATTCTCCCCGATGGCTACTACAACCTGATTCTTCCCTCGGTCCTTCGCAAGGATCAACGCTCGCTTACCGCCGGTGAGCGCTCCGATCTTGCGCGCTTCAGCCTGTCGTGTCATGGCGAGACGGGCCGCGCAGGCCGCATGCAGAACTTTCTCGATCGACTCTTGCCGCAGGGTCAGGAAGGCGACTCACGGGGCGACACGCTTGAATCGCTGCTGTCAGAAAACGGCTTCGACCCGGTTCAACACGAGCGAATTCAGTCTGCCTTGCGCGCCGGCCGCATCGGGCTCGCGCAGAATCGGCTCCCACCCTCCACGCTCATTCAATACGTGTCCCCGGAAGACGTCTTTGACGCTAGAAGGAGCGTGGAAGACAAGTTCAGAAGGATAGGTGAAGAAGCCCTCGCCTCTGGTGCGGTCGCGGTCGTCACGCTTGCTGGAGGGGCTGGCAGCCGATGGACTCACGGCGCAGGCGTCGTCAAGGCGCTCAGTCCATTCTGCCGCCTTGCCGGCAGGCACCGCACCTTCCTTGAAGTGCATCTGGCCAAGAGCACGCGCACCGGCCGCACCTTTGGCGCATCGGTCCCGCACGTCATCACCACCAGCTACCTTACCCATCAGCCTACCGAGCAACATCTGTCCAGCCGCGGAAATTACGGGTATGGGGGACCGCTGCACCTTTCGCCGGGCCGTGCCGTGGGATTGCGCATGGTCCCCATGGTGCGCGATCTTCGTTTTGCGTGGGAAGAAACGGCGCAGCAGATGCTCGATGCCCAGGCGCAGAAGGTGCGCGACAGCACGCGCGCGGCGCTGGCGGCATGGGCCGAGCAGGCTGGGGAAGGAAGCAACTACACTGACAATCTTCCGCTACAGTGTCTCCATCCCGTGGGCCACTGGTATGAGATTCCCAACCTTTTTCGCAACGGTGTTCTCCAGGCAATGCTTCAGGGCCGGCCCGGTCTGCGCTATCTGATGGTTCATAACGTGGACACGCTGGGCGCGAATCTTGACGCCGGCATTCTCGGCTGCCATATCGCCAGCGGAGCTGCCATGACCGTCGAAGTCATCACGCGGCGCATCGAGGACCACGGCGGCGGTCTTGCGCGTCTTGACGGCCATGTTCGCCTGGTTGAAGGCATGGCCCTTCCCAACGAGGAAGTTGAATTTCAGCTCTCCTACTACAACTCCAATACGTTCTGGATCGACATCGACGCTTTGCTCAAAGTGTTTGGCCTGGTCAGGGCCGATCTGGGTGATCAGGACAAGGTCGCGTCCGCGGTGCGTGCCATCACCTCACGGATGCCCACCTACATCACGCTCAAGGACGTGAAGAAGCGCTGGGGCAAGGGCCAGGAAGACATCTTTCCCGTCTCCCAGTTTGAAAAATTGTGGGTCGACATGACGGCGCTGCCTGAGATGGCCTGCAAATACGTCGTGGTCCCGCGCATGCGCGGCCAGCAGCTAAAGGAGCCCGCGCAACTGGACGGCTGGCTGCGTGACGGCTCTGCGGCCTTTGTCAACGGGCTTTGCGAGTTTGGAGCTGAAGTCTAGGCGCGCCCGTTCCGATTCAGCGTTGATTGCGACCATAAGCGCCGCCAACAAAACAAAACCGGACGTCCCGATCAGGGCGCCCGGTTTTTGGTTTGTGCTTCCGCTCCAATTCTCTAAAAGTTGAACGACACCTGCAGATCGATGCTGCGGTTGGATGCGGGTGATGAGAAGAAGCCGCCTGCAAGGGCGTTCGACTTGCCGAACAGGGGCGACTCCAATACGCCCACTGGCTGCGCCAGGTTCACGTTGTTCAGTATGTTTCTCGCCATCGCCGTAAAGTTCAGTGAGTAACGCCGGGCGGTTCCCTGGTCGAGTCGTGGTGGGCCACCATTGTTGCCGCTCAATCCCCCGGGTCCAAGTCCGCCGCCCGGCATGCCGCCGCCGGGACCTCCGCCGCGGGGTCCACCTGGTCCGCCGGGACCACCGGGTCCACCGGGCCCACCTGACATTGCATTTGTTCCGCCCGTCAGCTTGGGCCCAACGCCGATGGACTTGCTGACGCGCATGTTCATGCTGAACTGTCCCGGCCCGGTTCCGACGTTGAATGGAATGCGCGCCTGGTTCCAGGCCGGATCCAGATCGAAAGTGCCATAGCTGGTCTTCAGAATGTCGGTCGAGCTCGCCGTTGCATACGCCGGCCGATCGTTGAACTCGTTGTCGCCATTCAGATCCTGCCCGATGGTAACGTTGAACGGCGAGCCTGAATTGGAAACCAGCATGGGGCTGACCGAGATGCCGAATGGCGCCTGCAGATTGCCGCCCAGCAGGAAGCGATTGCGCACATCGAAGCTGGCGCGGCCGTAGTCAGCGCCTGGTTTGGTTTGGTTCGAAGGAAAGTAGCCTGCGCCCGACGTATCGGCGTTGGCGTTGCCGAACATGTAAAAGCCAAAGAGCGAAGCCCACTTGGTCTTGATGGTGTAGTTGAGCATCAGCTGGTTCTGGTTGAAGACGCCGCCGGACTGGAACTGGTAGATGTTCTCGTTGATGCCGTTCGGCCGCGTGCCCGTGCCGGTTGTTGCGTTGTAGGTGTTCGCCTCGTACGCGTTCACGTTGTCGCTCAGGTACTGGTGAATGCCGCGCGAGTTGATGTAGGTGGCCGCGATGGTGGCCACCTTGCCGAACTGGTGCTCAACGCCAATGGCCGACTGCATGGTCAGCGCAGCCTTCAGGTCTGGCGCAATCTGGTAAATGGTGGGAGCCGCCGTGCTGCTGGCCGCAAGCGAAGCCGCAGAGGGAGCGTTCTGATAGAAGCTTGGGTTCTGGATCACGTATTGCTGCTGGTTGATTCCATTGTTCCGGATCGACTGCAGGATGTTGCTCTCGGCAAACCTGTCGAAGAAAAAGCCATAGCCTCCACGGAACACGGTCTTGGCTTGCGCCGTGCCCTTGCCCGCGGGAGCCCACGCAAACGAGAGCCGAGGCGCCAAGTCAGCATGGTCACCTATGTCGTTTTGCGACTCGTACCGTAGCCCATAGCTTACTGTCAGGTTGGGCTTCACCTTGAAGTCGTCCTGGAAAAAGAGCCCTGCGTCAAAGTAGTTCACACCGGCCGAGCCCGTGCCTGCCGTCACCGAATATTCTGTCGGCGTATTCGCCTTGTAAGCATTGAGCGACGAATAAATGTACTGGCCGTTGAAGCCCGACGTCGAGTAACTCGAGTCCAGCGTGAATCTGAGCCGTGCCCCGGCGTTGATGGAGTGTGCGCCCTTGCTGATGATGGTGTCGTTCTGCAGCTCAAAGCGGTTTTGATTGTCGCGCACAACTCCCGCGTTGTTGCCGCCGCTGGTAAACGCTCCCTGCACGGTCTCGGTTGGATCGGTGTTCTGGGCTACCTGGTTATCGCTGTCGCGGGTGTATTGAAAGCGCGTCTCGTTCACAACATTGGTGCTGAGCACCTGCGTGTCGCTCAGTTGAATCGTGTTCTCGCTGTTGGCCACGTTGTAGGCCTGCGTCGGCAGCGCAAACTGCGAGACGCCGCTGTTGGTTTCCTTCTGCTGGTCAAACATGTAGCGTACGCTGAGCGTGTTGTTGGCGCCCAGTTGAAAATCCAACCGCGGACTCACATCCAACCGCGTCTGCGGATTGGCAACGGCCGTCGTGTAGTTGTAGGCGTTGCCGCTCCCGTCAAGCAGTTCGGCATTCACAATGGAGTTCGACTGGTTATTCCGACTGAACACGCTGGCGAACCACGAGGAACCTTTGCTTAGCGCGCCGCTCGCGTTGCCGGTGAGAAAAGTCGAGTAGTACGCGGGTTCGCTGGTCACAAAAGGGTTCAGCGAGTTGAAGGCCGAATCGTTGCCGTTCATCATGAACATGCCGTGAAACTTGTCGGTGCCCGGCTTGGTAAGAATCTCAATGCGACCGTATCCCAGCTTGTCGTACTGCGCTGAAAACGGGTTCTGGTTGATGCGAATCTCGCGGATCGACGATTTTGGCGGAAGCTGTCCGCCGGTAAATCCGTCAATGTAGATCTGGCCTCCATTTGGTCCGGCAGACGGCCCTGCAAGCGCGCTCAGCTCACTCTGCAACTCGTCCGGATCGTCTGACAGCGCATCCAGGTCCTTGCCCTTGATCACCATGGCGCTGGCATTATTGTCGGCGCTCGTGTCCACGCTGATGCCCTGCTCGGTGACTTCCACCTGCTGGGTCTCCACGGGCATCTTCAGCGCAATATTCTGCGAGGTCGACTTGCCGCCCACCACGACCACGTCTTCCATGTCGAACGGAGCAAACCCATCCACGATGGCGGACAGGTGATAAGATCCCGCCACGACTCCGGTGAAAGCATACGCGCCGTTCCCGTTGCTGGTGGCGGACTGCGCAACACCGGCCTGGTTTGAGAGCGTCACGATCGCCGACGGAATCACGGCGCCGGTGGGGTCGGTCACCGTTCCCTGAATCGTTCCCGTCGTCACCTGGGCTTCAGCCGCAAGCGCGCAGAGAAAAACAATCAAGGTGCAAAGCGTTCTGAGGATGGACTGCATTGACATGATGATTCCTTTCGGCCTAAAAACTAACTGTCCTATTCAGGAGAACGCGAATCAGGCCACGGTGCGGTCACAAAGGGTAAAACTGTGTAACAGTCTGTCGCCTCGGCCGTGACAATTTGTTACATTTCCGCTGACGCTCAAATCGTTAAAGCGCGTAGGCTTAAAGGCAGGGTGTCAGGCTCTTGGCCGCGGCCGCAGTGAGCAGGCGCCTCTTGGGAGAGCAGGGAAGAAGCCGGTGGACGAGATACTCCTCATTGACGACGATGTTGAACTTTGTTCCATGCTCACCGAATACATGGGGCGCTATGGATTTCGCATCACCGCAGCGCATCGCGGTGACACCGGGCTCAAGGCCGCGCTGGAAAAGCCCTTCGCGCTGGTCCTGCTTGACGTGATGCTGCCCGGCCTCGATGGCTTTGAGGTGCTCAAGCGCATTCGAGCCACATCCTCCGTCAGCGTTCTGCTGCTGACCGCGCGCGGCGACGACGTGGACCGCATCGTCGGCCTGGAAATCGGCGCGGACGATTACCTCTCAAAGCCCTTCAATCCCCGTGAGCTGTTGGCCAGGGTGCGCGCCATTTTGCGCAGAACGGCCGCTCCCGCGCAAAAGGTGGAAGAAACCCTTGTGCGCGTTGGCTCGCTGGAACTGAGCCGGACCGCGCGAACCGTGCTGCAGAACGGAATGAAAATCGACCTTACCGACGTCGAGTTCTCGCTGCTTGAAGCGCTTATGCAATCGCCCGGCAACGTGGTTACGCGCGAAGAAATATCAGAAAACGTGCTGGGGCGAAAATTCCATCCATTCGACCGCAGCCTCGATATGCATGTGAGCCGCCTGCGCCGGAAGCTTACCGAAAGTGGCGCACTGGAAGACCTGGTCAGGACGATTCGCGGCGTCGGATACCAACTCACCCTCAACTCTACCCAGCCTGCACAAAAGGACTGAACGATGCGTGGCCTGTTCTTCAAAGTCTTCATCATTTTCTGGGTCGCTCAGAGCCTCATCTTCGTCATCTCCACCGCGGTTATCGTGCGCCGTCATTTTTTTGAGAATCCCGAAGTTGTCTTCGACGCGTTCGACAGCAGCCTGCAGAGTGACGCCAATCAAGCCGCGCAAACTTACGAAACAGGCGGCTGCGATGCCGTGCGCGTTTTTGGCGTTCAATTCTCGCAGGCCATTGCTCTTGAAGATGCGACCGGACAGCTGGTGTGCAACCCAGGGTCCGTTCAGGGTTTCGGCAAGGATGTATCGGTCCCCGAGCGCATCATCGGCAGCCAGGTCGGCCAGCAGTACATATGGAAGGTGCCGTCCTCATCGGCAGCCGGCAAGCACTATGTGTTCCTGCTCAGCAGGATGCATGTTCCCAGGGATCATACCTGGCAGCAGGACCTTTTGCATTTCGCGTTTCCGCAGCTGCCGGTGGCTATCGTTGTCGGCGGCCTCACCACGTTCGCGCTCGTACTGCTCTTCACCGGTCCGGTCATCAGGCTCCGGAAAGCCGCGCGCGAGCTGGCAACAGGCAAGCTCAATGCCCGCGTCCCCTGGCCCAGATCACAATCGCTATTGTTCGCAGGCGACGAGTTTGAGGCCCTGGTGCACGACTTCAATCACATGGCTGAGCGGCTCGAGTCGCTTGTGGATGCGCAAAAGCTGCTTTTGCGCGACGTATCGCATGAACTGCGCTCGCCACTCTCGCGGCTCAGCGTCGCCCTCGAGCTGGCTCGTGAGGATGCCGATCCGGCCATGGCGCTCTATCTCGATCGCATCGAGCGGGAGACCGGGCGCCTCAACGCGCTCATCGGCCAGCTGCTCACCTTGTCTTCGATGGAAGCGCTCGAGAAGGTCGAGAACTTCGAGAAAATTTCGCTCAACGACCTCATCGAACGCATGATTCCTGACGCCGAGTACGAAGCACAGCAGCGCCAATGCTCCGTGGTTTTCCACGCCGCGAGCGAGTGCGCCATTCTCGGCAATCAGGAACTGCTGTATCGCGCTATCGAAAATGTAGTGCGCAACGCAATCCGCTATTCAGAGAGCGGCTCCGAAGTTGAGATCAAACTCTCAGCCGTAATCAAGGATGGCCGCCGCCAGGCTGAAATCGAAGTTGCCGATCGTGGCCCCGGCATTCCCGAAGATCAGCTCGAAGCCATCTTCCGCCCCTTTTATCGAGTGGACTACGCGCGCAGCCCTGACACGGGCGGAGTCGGCGTCGGGCTCGCCATTGCCGAACGCGCGGTCAGGCTGCACAAGGGAGACCTGCGCGCCGCCAACCGCGAAGGCGGCGGCGCCACCATGCGCATGACGTTTCCCGCGCTCTAACCTGCGCGTGCGGCGGTGCTCATGCGGTCGGCGTCTCCGGGTAGACGCGGTTCTTCCATCCGCCGCCACGCCCTGCATGGTGCCGTAGCGCCGACGAAATCGTCGCACAGACATAGAACATTGCAATGGCAGGCAGCGCCACTCCCCACAACGGCGAACAACGGTAGCGGAGCAGCGTCGGCTGAAAGGCCACTGCCATCGCGAGCCACGACAGAAAACCCGCCAGCTGCGCCGGCCCGTGCGCAAAGAGTGCCAACAGCGGCGGCGCGCAATACAGAATCCCCATGCCGACCACGCACCCCAGCAGCATCACCGGCGAATTGCGGAGTTGCTCATAGGCCGTGCGCGCGATCATCTCCCAAACATCCCGCCAGCTTGCATAAGCCCTTGTCGAAACGGGGCGCTCCGCATGGCCAAGCCAGAGTTTGCCGCCCGTGGATTTGATCTCCTTCGCCAATGCACAGTCGTCAATCAGTTGGCCGCGAAAGTGAGACACGCCTTCGATGCGGTCCATCGCCGCGCGCGAAACCAGCATCGTTCCTCCGGCAGCGCCGGCAGTGCGCTTGGCTGGATCGGCCACCCAGCGGAACGGGTAAAGCATTTGGAAGAAGAAAACGAAGGCGGGAATCAGCGCCCGTTCAGCCAGCGTGGCGCAGTTCAGGCGCACCATCTCTGAGACCATGTCGAGCCCATCCGCTTCGGCCTTCGCAACCAGGCTTGAAATGTGGCCGGGCCCATGCTCGATATCGCCGTCAGTCAGGAGCACGTAGTCGGCTTCTCTTGCTTTCTTCTGTGCGAGTCCTTGCGCTACGGCCCAGAGCTTTCCGCTCCAACCCTGCGGTAGTGGCTCGCCGGTGATGATGGTCAGCCGCTCGCCCGCGCCGAGTGAAGCCGCAATCGCTCCCGTCCCATCCGTGCTGTTGTCGTCTACCAGGATGATCGCGAGCTCACCCGGATAGTCCTG
>Ga0224554_1001634_pt1 | contig 13574 bp, 13 predicted proteins | sample 714S22024metaG_FD_180666 | JGI IMG/M metagenome (GOLD analysis project Ga0224554, IMG submission 180666) | Peat soil microbial communities from Stordalen Mire, Sweden - 717 S2 20-24 | ecosystem: Environmental > Terrestrial > Soil > Wetlands > Peat | place: Sweden: Norrbotten County, Stordalen...
CGGGACGAACGGCGTGGCGGGGGCGCAATACCGGATCGTGAGCTCGACGAACGTGGCGCAGAGTCTGGCGACCTGGCCGCCGCTGGTGACGAACACGTTCAACAGCGACGGCAGCTACACCTTCACCAACACCGGGGCGACCAACAAGGCCCGCTTCTTCCGCCTCGTTTCGCCGTAGGTTTGGATGTCGGACATGGGTTGGGGCCTGGGAAACGCGGGTCATCGGTTTGGGTTCCGATGACCCGCCAAGCCCGTGGTCTTTCAGGGCCAGAATATGAACATGACAAAAATGAAATTCCAAGCAAGGGGTTTTACTTTAATTGAACTTCTGGTGGTGATTGCCATCATCGCCATTCTGGCGGCGGCGAAAAACCGGGCCGCCGTTGCCTATGATCTCAACAACTTGAGACAGCTCGGAACCGGGATGACCATTTATGTGGGTGATAACAATGATTCTTATCCCGCGTGCGGCTCCGCCAACCTTTTAGGTTTTCATGTTGAAGACTGGATTTACTGGCGGACGGGAACGGCCACGCCCACGGTCAACGGCGTGCTGATGACGGTTGACAAAAGCCCCATTCTGAACGGCGTGCCAAGCGTGGGCAACAATCCAACGAACGCAGCCAACATTTTCCGCTGCACGCTTGACAAGGATAATCTGAACCGAAAAGACCTTGGTGCTTCTGATGGCCCTTATTACTACAGTTACAGTTTCAATGCTTACAACTTGGATGCCAACAACAATTATCTTGGCATGGCAACAATCATTGATAAGAAAAATGTGGTGCAATATAAGGGCAAGACCACCATCGTGCGGAATCCCTCCGGCAAAATCATGCTGGCCGAGGAATGTGTCACCACCGCCGATACGCCGGCGGGCGTGCCTGCAAGCGCAACCATAGACGATGGACGTTTTGAGATGGAGCCGCCAGGCCAAACCACAGGCTCGACGGATTACCTAACCACGCGCCACGGCCAGAAGGGAACCGTGGACTTTGCCGACAGCCACGCGGAAGAAATAACGTGGCAGTTCGCCACCAACATTGCGAACTCGCTGCCCAGTTATTAGTTTTATGGGCAATGCGGGGCAAGATTTCTTGGACAAAAGCTCTGCAAACTTTGGCCGTGTTAGGCCAGGCATCCGTTGAAAAACCAAACCCGCAATAACCATTGATTCTATTGACGATTATTAAAATGGTGCCCACGACAGGACTTGAACCTGTATGATTTTACTCACTAGAACCTGAATCTAGCGCGTCTGCCAATTCCGCCACGTGGGCATCTGCCGGGTCGAAACATACAGGAAGATTCACGGTCAGGGCAAGCGTCCGATTTGCGGCCGGTGGAAACGCACCGGGTTGCGAACGAACACCCACGGCTTCACTGCGGGCTGCTTTCTTCCGCGCCGCCGGCGCAAAAGCAGAAAATCTGGATTCAACCCGTGTTTCATCCGTGGCTGAAAATTCCTTCGCCGCCTGCGCGTTCTACGCGCGCCCGATTTCCGGTTAAACTTTCCGCGTGTGTTTGGCGGCGCGTTCGCTTACAACTTTTTCATGGCAGAAAGTTTGCGCCTCAAAGACCAGCCGGCGAGCGAGCGTCCGCGCGAACGGCTCGTGGCGCGCGGGCCGGACGCGCTGACGCACGCCGAGTTGATCGCGATCCTGCTGCGGACCGGCTTGCGCGGCGCGAACGTGGTGCAGGTCGCACAAAACATTTTGAAAAAATTCGGCTCGCTGAACGCCCTGGCGCTGGCGACGGTGGACGAGCTGAAACAAATTTCCGGCGTCGGCCCGGACAAGGCGGCGACGCTGGTGGCGGCGTTCGCGCTGGCGCGGCGGATGGAGCAGGAGCGGCGCGAGGAATCGCCGGTGCTGGACAATCCGGCGACGGTGGTGAATTTCATGCGCGAAACGAACCGGCTGCTCAACGTGGAGTCGTTTCAAGTGCTGCTGCTCAATGTGCGGAAAAAATTGATCCGCGCGGAGGAGGTTTCCCACGGCCTGCTGGACACAATTCTCGTTCATCCGCGCGAAGTTTTCCGCGCGGCGATTGCGGCGAATGCGGCGGGAATTGTGCTCGTCCACAATCATCCGAGCGGCGACCCGACGCCGAGCGAGGCGGACATCAAGGTGACGCGCGATTTGATCCGCGCGGGACAGCTTTTGAAAATCGAAGTGGTGGATCACGTCATCATTGGCCGCGCGACAACGGAACGGACGAAGGATTATTCGTCGTTGAAGGAACTGGGATATTTTTACGCTTAATTTCAGTCACAGATGGGCACAGATGAAACACAGATACGCGGCTTCAATTTCATTTTCCATCTGTGCAAATCTGTGTGAATCTGTGGCCGCAAAATGATTCATCCGACCGCCATCATTCATCCGCAGGCGAAGCTGGACGCGACCGTGCAGGTCGGGCCGCATGCCGTGATTGACGCGGATGTGGAGCTGGGCGCGCATTGCGTCGTCGGGCCGCACGTTTATCTGACCGGCGTCACCAAAATCGGTTCGCACAACAAATTTCACGCCGGCTGCGTCATCGGCGACGCGCCGCAGGATTTGAAATACAAAAACGAACCGACACGATTGCGCATCGGCGACCATAATATTTTCCACGAACACGTCACGGTGCACCGCGCGACCAATGTTGACGGCGAGACCGTTATCGGCTCGAACAATTTTCTGATGGTCAATTGCCACGTCGGACATAATTCGCAACTGGGCAATCACATCATCATCGCCAACGGCGCGCTGCTCGGCGGCCATGTGACGGTGCAGGATCGCGCGTTCATTTCCGGCAACTGCCTGGTTCATCAATTCGTGCGCGTCGGCACGCTGGCGCTGATGCAGGGCGGATCGGCCATCAGCAAAGATTTGCCGCCGTTCACCATCGCGCGCGGCGACAACGGGATTTGCGGATTGAACGTCGTCGGCCTGCGGCGCGCGGGCTTCACGGCGGAACAAAGGCTGGAACTGAAAAAACTTTATCACGCGCTGTTCCGCAGCGGGAAAAATTTCCGGGCGGCAATCGCAGAGGCGCAGAAAAATTTCAGCAGCCCGGCGGCGAAACTGTTGCTGGAATTTGTGTCGGGCGCAAAACGCGGCGTGTGTTTTGATACCAGCCGCACGAACGGCGAAGGCGAAGACTTATGAACGCGATTTACAAAATCATCGGCGATGACGGCAAAGAATACGGCCCGGCGACGGCGGAACAAATCCGGCAATGGGTCGCCGAAGGCCGCGTCGAGCACCGGACGCCGATTTTCGTGGACGGCGCGAAAGACTGGAATTTCGTCGGTCTGCTGCCGGAATTCGCGGGGCTGTTTGCCGCGTCCGGCACGCCGCCGCCGATTGCGCCGCCGAAGCCCGGAACTTCCACGGCGGGTCAAATGCTTAGGACAAATTCCTTGGCGATCACCGGAATGGTCTGCGGAATTTTGTCCCTGACGCTGTGCTGCTGTTGCGGCGGGTTTCCCTTCAACGTCCTCGGCCTGATTTTTTCACTCATCGCGCTTTCGCAAATCAAGGCGAACCCCGAACAGCACGAAGGCCGCGGCATGGCCATCGCCGGATTGGTCCTTTCGATTTTGAGTTTGATTTTTTTTATTGTCAGGCTGCTGCTGGGTGCGGGCTGGATGTTTTTCAATCTGGCAGCGGATCAGCCGCACATCATCGTCAACTGACGATTCTGAATCAACATCATGCGCGCCGAATTTCAATCTGTTCCGCCTAAAATAAAAACCGCCGCGACGCCGGGGCCGGTGATTTTCGCCGGAATTGTTTTGGGCGCGACGATTTTGGGTGCGGGCGCAATGGTGTTTTTCTTCGATCCCAGCAAGCATAGTTTTTTCCCGACATGCATTTTTCACGCGACGACGAGATTATATTGCCCCGGCTGCGGCGCGACGCGGGCGCTGTATGCGCTGCTGCACGGAAAGTTTTTGCTCGCGTTGAAGGACAACGCGCTGTTCCTGGCAACGCTTGCGGCTCTGGCGGTTTGGGGTGTGCGGTTCATTTTTAGGAAATTGAAAAACCGGCCGGCGACGTTCGACCTCTCGCCGAAATTTTTGTGGGGATTTCTTGCCGTCGCCATGGTTTTCGCGGTGTTGCGGAATTTGCCGGGATTCGCCTTTCTCGCGCCGTAGCAGCGCCAAAACCAAACGCTGCCGATTCAACATGAAAAAAATTTTACTGCTGCTGATTTTGGCGATGATTGCGCTCTCCAATTTTGGGGATTCGGTGGAATCTTTAACTCTGGATCAGTTAAAATCTTTGCCTCTCGGTAAGCAGATGGAATTCTGGAACACAGGTCACCATCTGCTAGTAACAAGTAAAGTTGCAAAAATTGACGGGAAGGAAATCCCGATTGACCTTGTATATTCCCACGAGAATTTGACAAACAATCCTCAAATCCGGCTGGTTGCACACGACGATGGAAAGGAATACATACTTTGGTGGATTGATACTGAAGGCGGTCTGATGCCGCCGTCCTCATCTGAAATTGGATGCAAGGGCGACACTGTCGGCCTTTGTTTCGAGTCTCGTCCCGGCATACTGCTTTTTTATGAAATTGACATCAAGAAGACGCTTCAGTCTGCAAAATCTGAAAACCATAAAGTAACTCCATCAGCTTGGATAATGCCCGGTTCTTTGCAAAATACCAATGACAACAGACAGATGTTGTTGTTGAGAAACGTGCCGGCAGCAAATGGCGGCGGCAGTTACATTAAGGGTATGGAGTTGCATTGTGCAAATGACCAATGGATTTTTTCAATGGTCATTGAAGGAAATAAAACCCCTGAAACAAAAGTGTTCTATCAGTATCCCGTTGGCGGCACCGGGCTGACATTTTTGAAGCAGGAACCTATGCCGCCGGAGCCGCCGGGCGTGAAAATATGCTGGACGAACATGGTTCATATAGAGCGTGTTAAAGAAGTGTGGGCAGCCATGCATGGTAAAAAACCGGGAGACACGGTGGATACCAATCAATTGTTCAGCGTATTTTTGAAGGGCATAGACTTAAAATGTCCAGACGGCGGAGTGTATGATGTCGGGGCGGTGGGAGAACCGCCCAAGTGTTCCGTCCACGGTGTTTTCAAACAATGAAACAACAGCCAGCCATTTTATTGCGGCGTGAATTTTTCCGCCAGCGGCAATAATCCCACAGTTCGCGCGGACGAGCCGTCCGCGCTCCGAAGTTTTCGCTTTTGCGGACGCGCGCGGTCGTGTTCAATCGTTGAATTATGAGTCTGACACATCCATTGACAACGACGGCGTTTGAACTGCCCGGCTATCGCATCACCAAATCCTTCGGCGTGGTGCGCGGCATCATGGTGCGGTCGCGTTCCGTCATCGGGAATTTCGGCGCGAGCATCCAGAGCATCTTTGGCGGGAATATTTCGCTCTACACCAGCCTTTGCGAACGCGCGCGCGAGGACACCTACAACCTGATGCTCACGCACGCCGGCCAGCTCGGCGCGAACGCGGTCATCGGCGTGCGCTATGACGCGACGGAAATCGCGCCGGGCATCACGGAAGTGCTGTGCTACGGCACGGCGGTTTATGTGGAGGCGGAAAATCATTGAAACGTGAACCGTTCAATCGCGAACGCGCGGCATGAAGGCGTTAAGCACTGATTCTTTTCTCGCGCGGCTGCTGGCGCGGCTGGCGGCGGCGGCGATCCGCCGTCCGCGCTGGTTTGTCTATCCGCAAATCGTGCTGTTTTTCGCGTGCGTTTTCTACACCGTCGGCTTTCTCCAGTTCGACACGAACCGCGACGACCTCGTCGGCGCGAACAAAAAATACCAGCACAATTTTCTCGAATTCAAAAAGGAATTTCCGCAGTCGGACGACCTCGTAGTCGTCATCGAAAGCGAAAACCTCGAAAAAAACCGGCAGTTCGCCGAGCGGATCGGCGCGAAGCTGGCGGCGGAAACAAATCTGTTCCGCGACGTTTTTTTCAAGGGCGATCTGCCGATGATGGGTTCCAAGGCGCTGCTGTTCGTGCCGGAAAATGATCTGTCCGGCCTGAAAAAAACGCTGCACGACGAACTGCCGTTCATCCAAAAATTCACGCAGACAACAAACCTAATTTCGTTTTTTGACCAGATCAACTCCGCGTTCCGCACCGCGCCGCGCGAATCAAATGCCCAAACCGATTCGTTAATCCAGTCGCTGCCCGCGCTCGCGCGCATCGTGACGCAGGCGGGCGACAGCTTGAACCGCCCCGGCACGCCGCCGTCGCCGGGCGTCACGGCATTGTTTGACGCGGGCGACGAGGCGGTGCGGCAGACTTATATCACGTTCGCCGGCGGGAAAATTTTCCTCGTGACGGCCCACGCGCCGACCGACGACTTGAACGGCCACGCAGTTGAAAGAATCCGCCAGCTCGTCCAGGAAACACAAAGCGAAGTCCCGGGCCTGAACGTCGGCCTCACCGGTGAACCCGTTCTGGAACACGACGAAATGGCGCAGTCGCAAAAGGACACGACGCTGGCGAGCATCGTATCACTGATTTTGTGCGCGCTGATTTTCATCTACGGCTACAACGAAACTGGCAGGCCGGTAAAGGCGACGATTTGTCTTGTGGTCGGGCTGGCCTACACGCTCGCGTTTGCGACGTTGACGGTCGGGCATCTGAACATTTTGACGATCACATTCGTTCCCATTTTGATCGGACTCGCGATTGATTTCGGCGTGCATCTGGTCACGCGCTACGAGGAGGAATTGCGCCACGGCAAAACGGCGGAAGCGGCGTTGACGAAGGCGATGGTTTTCACCGGCCAGGGAATTTTCGTCGGTGCGCTGACGACGGCAGGCGCGTTTCTGGCAATGGCGCTGACGAATTTCAAAGGCATTCAGGAAATGGGCGTGATCTGCGGCGGCGGGCTGCTGGTCTGTTTCATCCCGATGATGACGCTCTTGCCGGTGCTGCTTTTGCGCGGTCGGCAAAATGTGATTGATCACAAAACCGGCGAAGTGGAACGCCGCGCGCGAATCGAAAACATCTGGCTGCAACGCCCTGTTTTTGTGACCGCCATTGTGGTCGCGTCTTGTGCGCTGGCGGCAACGCAACTACCTAAAGTTTATTTCGATTACAACTTGCTGAATATGCAGAGCGCCGGATTGCCGGCGGTCGTGTTTGAACAAAAGCTGATTGATTCGGCGGACAAATCGGTGCTTTTCGGCGCGGTTGTTGCCGATTCATTGGAGCAGGCCGTCGAGCTTCAGAAAAAAATTGAAAAACTGCCGACCGTCGCGTCCAACGGTGTTGAATCCATGGCGATTTACCTCAACGAAAACCAGACGGAAAAACTGAAGCTCATCGGCGAAATCAAACAGGACGTCGCACCGCTGCAATTCAGCACGCCAGATTCTCAACCTGTGAATCTTCCCAATTTGAGCCAGACGCTGTATTCGCTCTACGGCTATCTGGGCGCGGCACTGGACGAAATCAAGGACAGCGACACCAACCTGTCTTCGCAACTGGCTTCGCTGCGGCAGGCCATCGTTGATTTGCGGAAGGCGATGCTGACCGGCGACGCCGTGATGCTCGCTGCGCACGCCGACAAGCTGGCGGAATTTCAACAGGCGTTGTTCGCCGACGTGCGCGAGACATTTAAGACGTTGCAAAACCAAGATGACCGCGCGCCGTTGCGCATCGAGGATTTGCCGCAGGCATTGCGCGACCGTTTTGTCGGCGTCAGCGGCAAATTTCTGTTGCAGGTCTATCCGAAAGACGACGTGTGGCAGCGCGACAACCAGGAAAAATTCATTAAAGATTTGCGGACAATTGATCCAAATGTTACCGGCACGCCCGTCCAACTTTATGAATACACGTCGCTGCTGGAAAAAAGTTACATCACGGCCGCTTGGTATTCGCTCGCGGCGATTGCGTTTTTGGTGCTGCTCCATTTCCGAAGTTTCGGCGCGGTGATTTTGTCTTTGATTCCGGTTGGCATCGGCACATTATGGCTGGCTGGCATGATGGGCTGGCTAAAAATTCCGTTCAACCCGGCGAACATCATGACGCTGCCACTCGTCATCGGCATCGGCGTGACGAACGGGATTCACATCCTGAACCGCTTCGCCGAGGAGCGCACACCGGGCATTTTGTCGCGCAGCACGGGCAAGGCCGTGCTCGTGTCGGGGTTGACGGCCATCGCCGGATTCGGCAGTCTGATTCTCGCCAAGCATCGCGGCATTCACAGCCTTGGTTGCGTGATGGCCGTGGGCATCGCGACGTGCATGATTGCGGGGCTGACATTTTTGCCGGCGCTTTTGAATTTAATCGGGCGCTGGCGTCCGTTGATAAAAAAACCCGATGTCGGCACAACATCGCCGACACCGGGCAGGAGGAACTGAGGTAAAAAACCTCGAGTTCATAAAAGGTAATGAAAATCGCTGAAAAGTCAACCTCAATGTTAAAAACAAGTTTTAATTCGGCAAAAATAGACTTAAACAAGCAGCCAATAACGATAACGCCACCTTGAATCGTTTTTTCATAATCAATTTTCCCGCGCCGAACATCCTGAATGATTTCGGAAAATTTGTTTGTCGTCCGAAAATATTTTTTGCAGCTTTGCTGTTTGGAGTTTCCGCCAGAAGTTTTGCAACTGACGAATTTCACGCCGGGCCGCTTTACGATCAATTTCCGCTGACACTCAATTCCGGCCAGCGCACCGAGGCCGCCGGACCGTTTTTCTACGACCAGCAAAAAGATTCAGAAAAAACCTGGGCGCTGCCGCCGTTTTTTTCCCGCGCCACCGATCCGACCGTTGAATCCCGCGAGGACGATTTTCTTTACCCGCTGCTGACCTACGAATACTACGGCCAGGAATATCGCTGGCAGTTTTTCCAGCTCTTGAGCTTTGCCGGCGGGCAGGAGCCGGACGACAACGGGAAAAAACGGTTCACGATTTTCCCGTTTTACTTCCAGCAACGCTCGCCGGACACGAACAAAAATTACACCGCGCTCGTTCCGTTTTACGGCCACATCAATGACCGCCTGTTCCACGACAAAATCTTTTTCGTCATGTTTCCCGTTTACAGTCGGACGCAAAAGAAGGACGTTGTCACCGACAATTATTTTTACCCGTTTTTCCATCTGCGTCACGGCGACGGTTTGCGCGGCTGGCAGTTCTGGCCAATCGTGGGCAGCGAACACAAGGACGTGACCGCCCAGACCAACGGCTTTGGCGACGTTGAAACTGTCGCCGGCCACGACAATTTCTTTGCGCTCACGCCGTTTTATTTCAAGGTCGCCAGCGGCATCGGCACGGACGACCCGGAAAAATCCTGGGGCTTGCTGCCGCTTTACACGCAGACGCGTTCGCCCTTGCGCGATTCCACCTCCGTGCTGTGGCCGTTTTTCACCTGGGTTGACGAGCGCGAAAAAAAATACCGCGAATGGCAGGGGCCGTGGCCGTTTGTGATCTTCACGCGCGGCGAGGGCAAGACCACTTCGCGTGTTTTTCCGCTGTTCAGCCAGTCGCACAATGCCACCAAGGAAAGTGATTCCTATCTCTGGCCGCTTTACCAATTTCACCGCACCCATTCCGACCCGCTCGACCAGCAGCGCACGCGCGTCATGTTTTACCTTTATGAAAACACGGTGGAAAAAAACACGCAGACCGGCGTGGAAAAACAACGCGTGGACGCGTGGCCGTTTTTCACTTGGCACCGCGATTTCGACGGCAACAACCGCCTGCAAATCCTTTCGCTCGTGGAACCCGCCTTGCCGGACAATCGCGGCATCGAACGCAACTGGTCGCCGCTGTGGTCAGTCTGGGTTTCGGAAAACAATCCCAAAACTGGCGCGGGCAGCCAGTCGTTGCTCTGGAATTTTTACCGGCGTGAAACGACGCCTTCATCAAAAAAATGCTCGCTCTTTTTCGGTCTTTTACAGTATCAATCAGACGCGGAAACGAAGAAGCTGAAGCTGTTTTACATCCCAATTATGAAAACGCATCAGCCGGCAAAATAAAAGGCGCACGGATTTATGTTTGAAAACATCGGCGAAATCGTCCTGCTGTTCTGGCGCACTTTGCGTGCGCTGCCGTTCGCGTGGCGGCAGCGGCAGAAGGTTTTCGACCAGTTTTTTGAGATCGGCAACGCGAGCCTGCTGATGGTCTGCGTGCTGTCGTTTTTCATCGGCGCGGTCATTGCGTTGCAGACCGGCACGGTGCTGGTGGAACGCGGGATGTCCGGGGCCGTCGGCGGCCTGGTCGGCATTTCCATCGCCAAGGAACTCGCGCCGGTGATGATGTCCATCCTGATCGCCGGACGCATCGGCTCGGCCATGGCGGCGGAAATCGGCTCGATGCGCGTGTATCAGGAAATTGACGCGCTGCGCACGATGAACATCAACCCCATTCATTATCTGGTGCTGCCACGGATTCTGGCGATTGCCATCGCCCTGCCGCTGCTGGTGATTTTTTCGATCCTCGTCGGCTGGTTTGGCGGCGCGGTCATCGCCGCGACCAATAGCCACATGGGGATTCCGCTCAAGGCGTTTTTTTCCGACTTGCGCGACATGGTAGAAATCAAGGACGTCGCCAACGGCGTGTTCAAAAGTTTCTGTTTCGCGCTGATTATCGGCGCGGTCTCGTGCCATCAGGGACTGGCGACTCTCGGCGGCCCGCGCGGCATCGGACGCTCGGTCACGAAAGCGGTCGTGAATTCCATCGTCCTCATCGTGATTTTTGACTACATCCTCACCCGCTTCTTGCTGCAATGACGAACAACACGGACAACCATGATTCCGGCGTCAGCCTCCAGGTGCGCGGGCTGCGAAAAAGTTTTGACGGACAGGAAGTGCTCAAGGGCATTGACTTTGAAGTCCGCGCCGGGGAAATTTTTGTCATCATGGGGCCGAGCGGCAGCGGCAAAAGCGTTTTGCTCAAGCACCTCATCGGCCTTGAAGAACCGGACGCCGGGGAAATTTTGATCAATGGCGAATCCGTCGAGTCAGCCGATGTTGCCGCCAAATACCGCATGGCGCTCGTGTTTCAATCCGGCGCGCTGCTCAATTCACTGACCGTCGGCGAAAACGTGGGGCTTTATCTCGCCGAACACCGCCTGAAATCGCCGGATGAAATCAAGCGCATCGTCGCCGAAAAACTTGAAGCCGTCGGCCTCGCGGACGCCGCCGACAAAATGCCCGGAGAACTTTCCGGCGGCATGAAAAAGCGCGCCGCCATCGCCCGCGCGCTGGTCATCGAGCCGCAACTGATCCTTTACGACGAACCCACCAGCGAACTCGACCCGCTTTCAGCCATCGTCATCGGCGAGGAAATTCTGGCGCTCAAGCACGAGATTCACGTCACCTCGGTCGTCGTTTCGCACGACCGCGACCTCGCGTTCGGTGTGGCCGACCGCATCGCCATCATCAACGAAGGCCGCATCGTCACCATCGGCACGCCTGACGAGGTGAAAAAGTTCAACGACCCGCTGATCCAAAGATTTTTGCACGCCGATTTCAAACGCGAACCCCAACACCAAAGCCCATGAAAAATTCACTCGAAACCAAGCTCGGTTTTTTTGTCGCCCTGGCCGTCTTTGTCGCCGTCCTGATCATTGAAATGCTCGGCGGCATGGATTCCTGGCGCGGTGGCTACCACGTCAACGCGCTCTTCGACAGCGCGCAGGAATTGAAGGTCGGCGACAGCGTGAAAATGGCCGGCGTCGAAATCGGCCACGTCGAAAAAATCTCGCTCGCCGACAGCAAGGTCAAGGTGGCGATGAAACTTCACACCGACGCCGTCGTCAAAACCGACAGCCAGGCCGTCATAAAATTCGCCGGCCTGATGGGGCAGAATTTTGTCTCCATCAGCTTCGGTTCGCCCGACGCCAAAAAACTGGAAGACGACCAGTTCGTCACCACCGCCGAGCAGCCTGACCTCAACGCCATCATGGCCAAGCTCGACAGCGCGGCGACGGGCGTCCAGAACCTGACGAAAAGTTTTACGCCCGACACCATCAACAATTTATTCGGCCCGCTGACCGATTTCATCAAACAAAACAGCGGGCATATCGGCGGCGCCATTTCCAACATTGAAAACATTTCCGGCCAGATCGCGAGCGGACAGGGAACCGTCGGCAAGCTTATTTACGAGGACACGCTTTACAATTCCGCGCTCAACACCGTGACGAATTTGCAGGACGCCGTGACGCAGGTGCGGTCGGTTGTCAGCGGCGTCAGCAGCGGCCAGGGCACGCTCGGCAAACTCGTGACCGACGAGACGCTTTACAACGCGACGACCGCCTCGATGACCAACCTGAACCAGATTTTGCTGAAGATAAACCAGGGCAACGGAACCATCGGCAAGCTCGTCAACGACCAGGAATTTTACAAGAACGCCAAGCTCTCGCTGCAAAAACTGGACAAGGCCACCGACAGTTTGGAAGACACCGGGCCGTTGAGCGTCATCGGCATCATGGCGAACAATTTGTTTTGACGCATCATTGTAGGAGCCGAGGTGACGAGGCTCATTTCAAAATCAAAAATTGAACAGAGCCTCGTCACCTCGGCTCCTACGATTAAATTTCACGCCAGCCCGAGATTTTTCAATACCCGGACGGTGGAATGGGATTTGTTCAACGTGTAGAAATGCAGCCCCGGCACGCCCGCGCGCAACAATTCCTCGCACTGCCGCGTGGCGTATTCGATGCCGAATTCCGTCGCCGCCACCTCGTCATTTCCCAAGGCGTCCAGTTTGGCGCGGAGCGGCGGCGGGATTTTTGAGCCGCAGAGCTGCGTGAACCTGATGATCTGCGCCCCGTTCAAAATCGCGATGACGCCCGGCACGATCGGCACGCGCACGCCCAGCTTGCCAGAGACGTAATCGCGGAACTCAAAAAAGTCGGCGTTGTCGAAAAACAATTGCGTGAGGATGAAGTCCGCGCCTGCGTCCACTTTTTCCTTCAAATGTTTCCAGTCGTCGTGCTTGCCGTTTTTATTGGCGACGTGGCCTTCGGGAAAACCGGCGACGCCGGTGGAAAAACTGCCAGCCTCGCGGATGAACCGGACGAGTTGCGAGGAAAATTCAAAGCCGCCGGGTGTCGGCTGGAATTCGCCGCCGCCGGGCGGGTCGCCGCGCAGGGCGAGGATGTTTTTGCAGCCGAGCGCGCGGATTTTTTCGAGCAGCACGCAGACTTCTTCGCGCGTATGGTTGACGCAGGTGAGGTGCGCGAGCGCGGTCAGGTGATGCCGTTGCTGGATGCGGTCCACGATCAGCAGCGTCTTGTCACGCGTGCTGCCGCCTGCGCCATAGGTCACGGAACAAAAGTCCGGCCTGGTCTGCGACAGTGTCGGGATGGTTTTTTCAAAAAGGTTGCGGTCGCCCTCGCCGGTTTTTGGCGGGAAAAATTCAAAGGAGATGACGGGCTTTTTGGCCGCCATTTTCTCCGTGTAAATGTCGCGGATGAATCGCATTTGATGGTGCCATTATGAAAGGAAGCGGGAATGAATCCAAGTTTTCGATTTGTAATTTTAGTCAGAACCTCGTTACCTCGGCTCCTACGGAGGATTGGAGAAGCAAAAAGCCCCTTCCAATTTCTTGGAAGGGGCCA
>Ga0224554_1001635_pt1 | contig 13574 bp, 9 predicted proteins | sample 714S22024metaG_FD_180666 | JGI IMG/M metagenome (GOLD analysis project Ga0224554, IMG submission 180666) | Peat soil microbial communities from Stordalen Mire, Sweden - 717 S2 20-24 | ecosystem: Environmental > Terrestrial > Soil > Wetlands > Peat | place: Sweden: Norrbotten County, Stordalen...
GTGATGAGCGACAAGCCGGCGACAGCGACGTATGAAGAGGCGTTGGAGTTAGAGGGCGCAGTGGCAAAAGCGGGGCTGCCCTACGGGCTGACGCACACCTACGCGGGCTACCAGATGGTGCGCGAGGCGCGGGCGATGTGCGCGGCAGGAAAGCTGGGCAAAACGCGCAAAGTGGCTGTCGAGTACTTTCAGGGATGGCTGAGCCGGCCGATCGAGACGACGGGCCAGAAGCAGGCGGAGTGGCGGACCGATCCCGCGCGCAACGGACCTGGCGGCGCCATCGGGGACATCGGCACGCATGCGTTTCACCTGCTCGAATATGTGAGCGGCCTCGAGGTGACGGCGATCAACGCGACGCTGCGCTCAGTGGTGCCGGGGCGCAAACTGGACGACGATTGCAATGCGTTTGTGAGGATGAACAACGGCGCGGCCGGTACGCTGGCGTGCTCGCAGGTGGCAGCAGGCGAGATGAACGAGTTGCTCCTGCGCATCTATGGCGAGGAGGGGTCGCTCGAGTGGCGGCAACAGGATCCGAACCGGCTGACGATAAAGTGGCTCGACAGGCCTGAGGAAACTTACCACGCGGCGGCGAGTTATCTGGGCAGCGACGCAAGGTCCGCGGCGCGCACCCCGGCGGGTCATCCCGAGGGGTATCTCGAGGCCTTCGCGGTGCTCTATCGCGAGTTTGCCGATGCGCTGATCGCGTGGAAGGAAGGGAAGGCCCATTCTTTGCCGGCCACGCTGCCTGGCATTCGAGCGGGCGTGAGGGGAATGCGGTTTATGGAGCGCGTGATTGAGAGCAATCGCAGAGAAGGCTGGGTGGAATTCTAAGGGCAAGCTTCTAGCTGCTGGCTTCTAGCTCCTGGCTACGATTTGATGATCCGGTCCGCTGAGACCGGACGAATTACGCCGAAAGCCGACGACTATCGGTTGGTCCGACAACGAGAAGCGATCCATAACGGAGAAATGCAATGAAGACGATCAAGGGACCGGGGATTTTTCTGGCGCAGTTTGCCGGGGATGAAGCGCCCTACAACACGCTCGCGGGCATGGCGAAGTGGGCAGCGGGTCATGGCTACGTGGGAATCCAAATCCCGAGCTGGGACCGGAGGCTCTTCGACCTGGAGCGCGCTGCCGAGAGCCAGACTTATTGCGACGAGGTGAATGGCGTTGCCGCGGGTGCGGGCCTCGCGGTGACGGAGCTTTCAACGCACTTGCAGGGGCAACTGGTGGCGAGCCATCCGGCCTTCGACACGCTGCTCGACGGCTTTGCGCCGCCGGAGCTTGCAGGGAATGCAAAAGCACGGACCGCGTGGGGCGTGGAACAGTTGTGGTGGGCGGCGAAGGCAAGCAGGAACCTGGGCCTGAAGGCGCACGCAACGTTTTCCGGCGCGCTGGCGTGGCCGTTTTTCTATCCGTGGCCGCAGCGGCCGGCGGGACTGATCGACGAGGCTTTCAGGGAGTTGGGGCGGCGGTGGCTGCCAATTTTGAATGCGTTCGACGACGCGGGCGTGGATGTGTGCTTTGAGCTGCATCCGGGCGAAGATTTGCACGACGGCGCGACCTTCGAGCGGTTTCTCGGAGCGGTGGGCGACCATCCGCGCGCGAACATTCTGTATGACCCAAGCCACATGGTGCTGCAGCAGATGGATTATCTAGCTTTCCTGGATATTTATCACGAACGCGTTCGGGCGTTTCACGTGAAGGACGCCGAGTTCCGGAGCAGCGGGCGGTCGGGAGTTTACGGCGGCTATCAAGACTGGATCGACCGTCCGGGGCGATTTCGATCGCTGGGCGATGGGGAGATCGATTTCCGGCAGATCTTCAGCAAGATGGCGCAGTACGACTTTGCGGGATGGGCCGTGGTGGAGTGGGAGTGCTGCATCAAGCATCCGGAAGATGGCGCGGCGGAGGGCGCGAGGTTCGTGCGTGAGCACATCATTCACGTAACGGATCGCGCGTTCGATGATTTTGCGGGCGTCGAGGCGGACGCAGAGGGCAACCGAAAAATTCTTGGGTTGTGAGGACAGTGAAGCGGATCAGCCGGCAAGCTCTGCCGGCTCGCCGATCGACGAAGGCGTTTTGCCTGGCGCGACGATGCCGTACTTCACATCGAGGAACTCCTGGAGGAATGCGGGAAGCAGCGCGGTGAGCTCCTGCCAGGTAAGAACCTTCATGCGCACGCGCAATGCGGCGCTTTTGATTGCGGCCATGATTTCGAACCATTGCTCGCGCAGATCGGGGCGGCGCTCGTCGTGGATGACGCAGAAGCTGCACTCTGCCGCGAATGCGGCTAACACACTGCGGATGAGTTGATAGCCGGCGTAGCCAGGCAAGCCGGGAGGGCGAAAGATTGTGTCAATATTGGAAACCAGGCTGGAGACGACGGCGGGATCGGCAACGATGCTTTCGAATTCCTGCGAATTGTTCTCAGGAAACTCGCTGGCGCGCATCCAGCGCGAAGTGGGGATTTCGGTGCGCGGAAGGCGATCGCGGTCGAAGACTGTGTCGAAGTCGCGGTAGGCTTCGACGATGGCGGCGGCGCGGGTTTGGAAGCCGACCTCGGTCAGTTTGGCTTCGACTAACAATGAGCCGAGGCGCATATCGACCTCAGTGCGGTCGAAGCGACCGTTTGCGAGGGGCACGCGGGCCTTCCAGCCAAAGATGGGAGCGGCCTCGGCATCGACGCCGAGCGCATTGCGCACAGCCGGGGAATCGGCGACGCCGGGCGTGCAGAAAATGTTCATCAACAGGGCGTCGGAGCTCATGGAGGAGTCGAGCTCGCGCCAGCGGCGGGCGGGGTCGAGTTGCGGTTTGGGCAGCGACCGCGCCGCCTGAGCATGGACTTTGTCAAAGCGGCGCATCCAATCGGAATTTGCGGCGATCGCTGTGAATGCGGGATCAAAAAAATTCCCGTGACGGCCGTTTTCCGGCTCGAAGACAATGACTGGCGCAGTTCCGTAACTCTCAACATGCGCGCACCCGCGCGCGTAGATGCGGCTTCGCAGGGTGAGCTCCTGCCGAAGTTGTGCCGCATACGAGCCTGGAGGAATCACGTCAGTACGGGAACGTCGGCCACGCCGGCGACGCCGAAGACGCTCCGATAGCGCTCGGCTTCCTTGGGATCGCCCATGGCCTTCGAGTAATTATCTGAGAGCTTGACGGCGGGCCTGCCGTCGACTTCACTGAGCTTACAAACCAGGCCGACGGGGTTGAAGCCGTCGTTGCCCTGAGGGTTGCAGCCGCGGAAATCGTTAGTGAGGAGGGTGCCCCAGCCAGCGCTGAAACGAATGCGGCGCTCGGGAATCCAGCGGCGCGGATCGTGGAAGTCGTCGGCGGAGCGGAAGTCGTCGGGCGACGCGCCGTTGAGCAGCGTTCCGGCGAAGTAAGCGTGAAGGCCGAGAATCTGTTCGACGTCGAGGGCGTCGCTCGCGATGAGGCGCTTCTGGCGCGGATCGCGCCCGTGGCGCTCAAGCCAGGCGATGTATTCGTCGCCGGCCACATAGGCATCTTTGCTGTCGATGCGCTGGCCTGTCCAATTGGCGACCCAATCAGGAGCGCCGCGCAGAAATTGCGTGGTGCCGAAGGTGTCAGGGAGCAGAATGAGCAACTCGCCCTGGTAGCTGCGTTGCCAGAGTTCAAGCAGCGCGTACTGGGAATTGCGCAGCTCTTCGTCATCGCGGGCGAGTGCGGCCATAGCCATGGGCAGCTCGTGGCCGTTGGTGCCGATGGCTTCAAGATCGTGCTTGTAGGCGAGATATGCGTTGGAGGTTCCGGAGAAGCACTCGCCGACTGTGTCGCGCATGGAGTTGACGACGTACTCGTGCCAGAGAAAACTGTGCCTGCGGCGCGTGCCGAAGTCGCTGATGCTGAGGCCTGGAACGCCGCGCAGGCGCTCCATTTTTTCCCAAAGGCGGGTCTTGGCGCGCGCATAAAGAATGTCGAGCTCCAGCTCGCTTAAAGGCTTGAGCGCGGCGCGCGTCTTCAGTTCGCCGATTTCAGAGAGGGCATAGATCTCCCACATCGAGGTTCCGGACCAAAGTCCCTCAAAGCGAATCTGCAACTGGCCATCGTGGATGGAGAGCTCGTATTCGGAGAGCTGGAAGTCGTGCTCGAGCCAATCGAGAAACGCGGGCTCAAAGATTCCGCGGCGACCAAAGAACGTGTTGCCGGCAAGCCAGACGAGCTCCGATTTGCGGAAGCGGAGGTTGCGCGTGGCTTCGAGTTGCTCCTGAAGCTGCGCCACGTTGACCATATCGCCAAGGCGCACCGAGGTCGTGCGATTGATGAGGGTGAAGGTGGCGCGGGTGCGCGGGAAGTTCTTCCAGATGAACTGGAGCATGAGGAGCTTGTAGAAATCTGTGTCGAGCAGGGAGCGCGTGATGGGATCCATCTCCCAGTTATGGTCGTGGGCGCGCCTGGCGAAATCGATAATCACGATGAATTTACTTTAACCGAGTTACGGGGAGACGGGAAGGGATTGGCGGCGGCGCGAGCAAAAGGCAACCGCAGGTCCTTCGACTCCCTCAGCTGCTCTTCGGTCGCTCAGGATGACATGCCATGCTGCAATTAATAGCTCAGTTCCAGAACGTTGACCGAATAGGGAACGAAGGACTGAGTGAACCTGGGGCCTGCGACAGAGACTGTGTGCGTGACCGGAACGACCGCGTCAGGACGCGTGATGCTGTTGGTCGCGTTGGGAGTTTTGCCGCTCATTGTGGTGAGCGTGGCCTGCGGCGCGAGCTTTTTGACGCCGGTGAGCGCGATGGCGAGCGGCTGCGAGGTCGACGTTGCGTTTACGACCTTGACAAAGAGCTTGTGCGTTGCATTGTTGCGCGTGACGGATGCAAAAACGCGCGGCGGTGCGTTGTTGAGCGCCGCGGGCACAATTTCGGTTCCGAGATGCGTGGAAAACATGACCTGCGCAAAGTAGCTGGGCGAGCCGTAACTCGAAAGCGCGTCGTAGCCGATCAGGTCCGGCGCCCACTGCATGCCGCCCGGATTGACGTTGACGAAGAGCGGCGCGTAGCTGGACATGATGATCAGATCGCTGTTGCGCTCAAGGCCCGTGAGCCAGGCAGCGTCGGCCAGAGCGCCCTCAAGGTTTGGCGTGGGGTCGCCCTCGCGCGTGGCCCACTCACCCACGAAGATTTTGGGTCCGTTGCGATCGGCGGCGTCATAGTGATGCGCCTCGGAAAAGGATTGCGCAGCGGACATATAGAAATGCTCGTCGAGCACGTCGGGTGTCACGCTTTTCACCGGAGTGGTGGCGATGATCTGGAGATCGGGATAGCGCTGCTTGATAGCGTGATAGAACTGCGCGAAACGCCCGTCGTAAGAGTGAGAGTGGTCGAACTGATCCTCGTTGCCGACTTCGACGTAGCGCAGAGGGAAAGGCGCGGGATGGCCGTCTTTGACGCGTTCTGCGCCCCATTTGGTGTCGGCGCCACCAGTGACGTACTCAATTTCGTCGAGCGCGTCCTGCACGTAGGGTTCGAGCGCGGGGCCAGGATCGACGTGTTCCTGCTCCAGTGAGTAGCCGGCATAGACTGCGAGCACCGGCTGCATTTTCAGGTCTTCGCACCACTCGAGGAATTCAAGAAGGCCCATGCCGTCGGACGAGCGATAGTGCCAGGGGCTCATATGCGTGGGGCGGTCGACCCACGGGCCGATGGTCTTCTTCCAGTCGAAATGCTCGGCGATATGGTCGCCTTCGAGATAATTGCCGCCGGGCAGGCGCAGGAATTTCGGGTGCATGGCGGCGAGCAGATTCATGATGTCGGCGCGATTGCCGCCGGGGCGATCGTGATAGGTGGGCGGGAAGAGCGAGATCAGATTGAGCCAGACCGTGGCCGACTTCGCGACGGTGAGGATGAGATGGTTGTTCAACGAGACAGAGACGTCGCCAGTCTTGAGCGTGTAAGTGAAGCGCTTCCACTCGCCAGTGAGGCCGGTGACGGTGGCCGAGGCGGCAACTGCGCCGGTCTGATCGTTCTGGAGCGTGACGGCGACTGGAATGCCCGGGCTGTCCGTCATTGCGTAGAAGGATCCACTGTAAACGGCGTGCGGGCGGACAGGAATGCCCCAATAGCCGTCGTTCTCAACTCCTGCGGGCGAGGCCTCGCTGGCCTTGGAAACGGCTACCCTGAGGCTGCGCGTGAGTATGGCGCTTGGCCCGCTGGAGTCGTCGATGGAGACGTTGACGCTGGAGTCTCCGCGCGCAACCATCGGCCACAACCTAAGCGCGTCCCACGCCTGGCTGGGCGTTCGGTCACGAATCAGCTCGCTGTAAATGCCGCCGTCGTAGGAGTAATTGATCTCCTCGGTCATGAGGCCGTAGAGAGTGGGGCTGACCGTGGCAGTGGGATGGTCCACATCAATTGTGAGCGAGGGCTGAATGGTGAGCGAAGGCGACTGCGCGAGCAGGCTGACGGAAAGAAGAGTGGAAGCAAAGAAAGCGGCAACTGCGGTTGGCTTGTTCATGACCCCGCAATCTTACTGCGGGACAGTCGACTTGACAATCTGGAAAACGCTTACTGGACGAACTGGAATTACTGCCGTCGGGCCGCCGGTTCCGTCCCAACCCAGCGATAGATTGAACAGTCCTCCCAGCCGGGCGCCGCGTATTCAGCGCCGGGCTGGCGATTGAGGATCGTGCGGTCGGCGACAGCATCGGCGTGCGAGCGGCGGATCTGACCGCGAAAAAGCCGCTCGAATCCGGACTCGCGCCTGAGCACGTTCTCCTGCTCATTGTTGACGTAGAGAATGTCAAGCTGGCCGGCACGTTCGGCCAGGGTTCGGGTCCAGGCGCGCACGACGCGGCGCAGCACAGGCGCGCCGAAGGGATTGAAGAGAAATGCGACACATGGGCCGGCGGGAAGCGGGAAATCCGCGGCGTCGCGGCAATACATTCGCATCGGCACGCGGGTGCGCCTTGCGGCGCGCCAAAGCGCGAGATTCCTGCTGGCGATGCGCGCCAGGGTCGGATGCAATTCGACACCAATTACGCTGCGAAAGGGATAAGCGGCGGCCAGCAACATTGCGCGACCCATGCCGGCGCCGAGATCGACAAAGGTGTATCCATCGATAGGGGCAAGCGGACGGCATTGGCGCCAGCGCACGATGATCCCCTGAAAGACGGACGGCGCGACGGCGTAGTAGGCCGTTACGTGGCGGTCATTGCGGTGGCCGGAGCTGAGATGGCGCCCCGCAACCAGGCCGCTGGTGCGCACGCCAAACTCCAGGTCGAAGGGGTGGCGGATCAGGCCGTCTTTTTCTGCCAGCCCGGGCAAGCGGCGCCTGCCTGCGGCGACCTTCTTCGCTTGAACTTTGCCGAGTGCGCCAACGGTCACGATTGAACGTTAGCACAGCGAGCAGCGTGAGGCGGAATGACTTGGAAATGAAGGCGGAGAGAATTTCCAACAGGCGAATGTGCCCTGCGCGGGAGGTTGCGATTGAATGGGGGCGCAATGCCTCGTGACCAGATTTTTTCTTGACTCAGGCTCAGCCCGTCTGCAAAACTGCGATGGCGCATTCTGACGGCATCATGGAATGTCGCGATGGATTTGCGGCGCGTTTTCGATTTCCCTGGGCGCTAGCCCGTGGCTGGCGTGGATTGCCAGACACAGCGGCGTCCGCGAGAAACACTCCCGACACGAACAAGGAGGAAGCATGAAGAAATACTTTGCGGAATTGGTGGGCACATTCATTTTGGTGCTTTTTGGCGTTGGAACGGCGGTGATTGCGGGCGATAAGGTGGGCATTGTTGGAATCGCCCTTGCCTTCGGCCTGGCGCAGGTCGCAACGATCTATGGGATAGGACCCATCTCGGGCAGCCACGTGAATCCGGCGGTGAGCCTCGGCGTGTGGGTTGCCGGGCGGATGAGCTTCGGCGAGATGATCGGCTACTGGGTAGGGCAGTTTGTGGGAGCGATTCTGGCGGCATGGCTGCTGCTGATGATTGCCGTGGGCACTACGAGTTACAGCCTTGCGGTGAACGGGCTTGGCCAGGATGGCTGGGGGCCAGGTTACCAGGGCGGATACAACGAACCTTCTGCAATCCTGTTTGAGTTCTTCGCAACCATGATCTTCGTGATCGTGATCCTGGGATCAACGCAGAAGAGCGCGCCAGCCGGATTCGCCGGCCTGGCTATCGGCCTTACGCTGTTGGCGATTCACCTTTTCGGGATTCATATCACCGGCGTCAGCGTGAATCCGGCGCGGAGCCTTGGGCCGGCTATTTTTGCGGGCGGACAGGCAATGAAGCAGTTGTGGCTGTTCATGGTGTTTCCCAGCCTGGGCGGGATTGCTGCGGGATTGTTCTTCAGGACGAAATTGCTGTCGGCGGACTGAGACGGGGCTACATGCAGATTTCGGGGAGCGGCCTCGTTTCGGCTGCTCCCTGAAGTGTTTTGGCGTTGATCGTCGAAGGCATTTCTCGTTCGGATATAGCCATTTCGATTTTCGTGCTGGGCGGCGATTTCTTGAGGAAATCGCCACTCCACTGTATCGGCTTCGGTCTACAGCAGAAGGAGAAATGCGTCAGCGCGACGCGATCAGACGCCCGGCGCGCCGACGCGGGCGGTTAAGTCGTAACTTACGCGATGACTTATTCGGACCGCTGCCAGTTTGCGCTCTATCGATGAGTTTCAAACGGTTGCGATAAAGCGGAGGCGCACATAGTCCGCGGTCCAGCGGCCATCGTGATCAAGCAGAACTGGAGAGAGTAATGCCACGGTTTCTTTGACAGCGGTTTCGCGGAGTTGCTCAGGAAGGGAGTCGAGAGCGCCGCGGTAGAAAGTGTTCAACCAGCCGGTCATGCCCGCGTCATTCAGCGGAGTGGGGCGAGGGAAGAGAATCATTTTCTGAACCGCGAAGCCGTGACGCTCCAGGCGATGACTGTAGGCTTCCGCAGTGGGGTAGTAGTTGCCGCGATCGCCAAGCGAGTTAAAGCCGTGGTGCGCGACGACAGCCGCGAAGGCGACGCGGATGGCAGCGATGTTGCCGTGCCCGCCCATCTCGGCAACAAAACGGCCACCGGGCCGAAGCACGCGGCGGACCTGAGAGAGCATTTCATCCTGGCCGCGGACCCAGTGCAGTACAGCATTGGAAAAGACAGCTTCGAAGGTGTGATCGGGATAGGGTAGTTTTTCGGCAGGTCCGTTGTCGGCCTTTATTCCCCGCGCGCGCGCCGCAGCGACCATCTCCGGCGAAGCGTCGATGCCGACGACGCTCGAGCCGGTATCGGCAATCCGTTTCGTAAGTTGCCCGTCGCCGCAACCAAGGTCGAGGATGCGCTCGCCAGGTTGGGCGGCGAGCCATTCGAGCACGCCCGCTCCCAACTCACGAACGAATGCGCCATCTCGGCCGTAGGATTCAGGATTCCAGGTCTGCGGCATCGACTATCTCCCAATCAGCGGCGTTTTCTGAAAGCGTGGACGGCATGCGCGAGCCCGAAGATGCTCTTCTGCCGTTCAAACCTCGAGCACGTACAGATGCGGCGTGATCAGCGGCGACAACGCCTGATAGGGAATGCTGCAAAGAAAGCAATGCAAGTCCGGGCGAAACCTCAAGTTGGTCAAGGCGGCCAGGGCTGATCTTCTAATTTATCAAATCACGGTGACGCGAAGAGCGGAGGCATGAGGAACAGCAACTGTGACCTTTCCGTTCTTGAGTCGACCGGAATTCGCCGCCCGCGTGATGTAAGCTTCACGGCTCTCGACGGACGGCGCATGCAACGTCTCGATCTGCACCGCGGCTGATCTTTCGGCGCCAAAATCAAGGCGAAGAGTGAGATCGATTTCCAAGTCTTTATTCAAGACAATAACAGATGCTTGCCCGCGCGCGAGCTTTGCGGCGTAGGCGGTGGCGTTGATGCCTGCGGCCTGAAGCTGCGAGGTGAGATCGGCCTGGATGAATGAGCCGCCACTGAATGAACCAGCAAACCGGAGGCCATAAGCAACCGGTTCCAGGACATAGTCCGAGCCGAAGGTTCCGATGGGCGTGTAGAACGGGTGCGGGTGCGTGGCGATTTGCTCCGGGGTGGCCCCCTGCTCCTTGAGCATGACGTCGCCGGGCAGGGAGCCGCCAAGACCATTGGCTACGGACATGCCGGTGCCGCCATGCAGATTGATGCCGCAGTAGTTGTTGGCGGCGAGGAGGAGAGAATAGTCGGCGGCCCAGAGAGCAGCCGCAAAGACGTCGGAGAGGCCAGGCTTGCCGCCGCGATAGCAGGTGTTTCCCTCGGTCATACGATGGCGGATGCCCATTTTAGCCGCGGCAGAGGCGGCGGTATCCGCCATGCCCTGAACCTTGACCATGGTGGCCGGCTTGAGCAGGTTGGGGATGATGACTTCGGGATTGGTGGCCGGGCCGCCGAAATAGTAATGATGCGAAAGGGTTGAGACACGCGGTTGATCCGGGATCGCGCTCCACGCGTCTGCGATCTGAGTGAGCCAGGGCATATGGTTGGCGATGTCGGGCATTCCAAAGCCGGCCCCTGGCACGCGAGCGGAGATGGCGCGCGCAAGTGTGAGCCACTCTGTCAGGTACGTTGTGGCGGACCAGGTTTGGGGATCGCGCAAGTGGCGGTCAAACAGGTCGGCTTCATTCCCGATCTGGAAGTATTGCAATCGCGAGCCGAGAGCCTTGGCGACAAATTCGGCTTCCTCCGCGGCGCGGGCAGGAGTGTTGGTTCCCATATTGATGCCGTAGATGCAGGTCCAGCCGGTTGCTTCGAGGAAAGCGGCCAGATTGCGGACCGCCTCAGAAGTTACGGCGTAGTAGCTTGCCTTGGGCTCGCCAACCACTTCACGAGTCTTCGGATGTTCGGGCTCAGGAGAATCGGGCGTGGCTTTCCACCAGGCGAACTCGCCGGTGTTGCCGCCCAGGCGCAGGGCGCCGCTGGGAGAGAGAGCCTTGAATGCGTGAATCAGCCCGGCGTTCCGACCGGAGAAGAAAGCCGGATCCGCAAGCTGCTCGATCTCATAGGAGAGGCCGACAAAGTCAGCGGGCATGTGCGCGCCGGTGGCCTCGCCCGGAATGACGAGATTGACCTCGATCTGTTTTCGGTCCTGCGCGCGAAGGCGCGTTGCGGCGAGTGACAAGGCGGAGGCAGCAATAAATTCGCGGCGGCTAAGTATCGTAATCATGATTCGGGTGTGGATCCTCTCTGGAACAATGCCGCTATCCATTCTAGATGGACAGAACGGGTCTAGATGGACAGAACGAGTCTAGATGGACTGCACGGGCAAGCGGCTGAGGTCGTCGACGAGGCCGACTTCTTTCTGGACGAAGGGCTCGCCGTAGCGCACGCCGGCGAGGAGGCCGTAATGGCGCGCTTCAGCAAAAGTGCGCTCGCGAATCTCCTCTTCAGGAACGAAGAGGCCCGTGCCCGCGGACTGGTTCGCGTATTGCGAGCGGTAGGCCATGAGGGCCTGGTGGCGCTGCTCGATGAAAGGTGTGATGTCGACGATGAAACTGGGACGCACATCCGCATAGAGGCTGGCGTAGACGATCTTGAAGGGACGGTGCGGATCTGAGTCCGTTTCGATTTTTTTCAGGCCGGAGAGGAAGCAGGCTTCGTAGCCGAGCATCGCGGTGATGGCGTGGTCGGGGTGGCGCGCCTGCCAGTAAGGCAGAATCACGACGCGGGGACGGAGTTGCCGGAGAATGCGCACGATTGCGATGCGATTCTCAAGAGTGTTGGCGAGTGCGCCGTCAGGGAAGTCGAGCGCCTGACGCCAGCCAACCCCGAGGATGCGGGCGGCTTGGTCAGCCTCGCGGGCGCGTTCGTCGGCGGTGCCGCGCGTGCCGGCTTCGCCCTGGGTCAAATCGAGAATTGCCGTGCGCAGTCCGCGCGCAGCCATGCGCAGGAGCGTTCCTCCGCAGGTCTGTTCCACGTCGTCGCGATGGGCGGCGATGGCGAGGATGTCTGCTCGGAATTCGAGTGCCTCAGTGGGCATCGGAGTCAGTAGACGGTATTGTCGCTGTCGCTGATCGCATCCATATACGCGACGTCGTAGGCCGTGCCGGTCACCGTCACGTATTGGTTGTCGATCGACGAACCGTCGGTGGTGGAGTAGATGTAAACCTGCCCACCCTCTGCCGCGTAAATCTTGTGCAGGCCGGTGACGGCAGCGATGCCCGTCGCGTCGCCGATGTACGGCTCGAGGAGCACAACCTTGTGCGTAGAGGTGTTGTACATCGTCATGCAGCCATAGCCGCTGGTGGGGTTGGTGGCGTAGCGAACGCCGGTGGTGCATCCGGTCATCGCGATCCACAGGGTATTGTCGTCAGCCTCGATTATGCGGCTGGTTGCGCCGGGCTGGCCATCGCTGATGGCAACGGGGCTGCCGGCGGTGTTGTTGGCCAGGTTGACCACGGTGAGATTGCCGGCGAATAGAGTTTGTCCCTGAATCAGCTGCGGCTGTTGGCCGACGACGTACATCGTCGATTGATCGACCAATGCGTTGCTTGCGCCACCGGGGATGGGGACGGTGGCGCCGGCGAGAGCGCTCGTAGTGGGTAGAAGCCCGGACGACTGGCCCAGAAGAAAGATCATCGGCGCAATCGGCACAAGAGAGATGGATGCCTTGGAGCCTCCGCACTCAGGCCCGCAGCTCAAGACATAGGCGGTGCTTCCATCGGAGGAGAATACAGCTTTGATGGGGTGGTCAAAGGTGAGGGGAGTGCCATAGTAGTTGCCTGTCGCGTCGGTGTGGTCGGGGCTCTGCATCTGGAAGAGGCACCACGAGGGGGCGTTCTGCGGCTCGCAGTCAACGGCGGCTTTGGGCCAGGTGGAGGGCCCTCCGGAGAAAGAGATCGTTTGTGCGGCCGAAAGCTGCCGCGGATAGTATGCATAGTTGGAGTTCTGGACGAATGCAAGCGCCACAGACCCTCCGAGGTTTACGCTGACTCGGTATACGCCGGGAAGGCTCAGGGGTGTCGACGAGCCGAGGGCTTGGTTCACGACAGTGAGAACGTTCGAGGCGTGGCTGGCAGCAAAGGCATAGTACTCGTTGCGAGTGATGAAGACGCTGGAGGAAGGGCCGTTGAGACCGCTGACGGAACCGGAAGCCTTTTCAAGCTGGTAGCTGACCAGGTCAAAGCTGCCGTCGCCGGCTGCGTACACGGCGCCGAGCTGTTCCTCAGGCATGTTCTGGATGGTGATCGGCAACGCGCCACCATAACCGGCGATCGAGAAAGAGGACGGCGTGCCGTTAAAGCCGCCGCGCGTGTCGTAGAAAGCGTCGACGATTTCGATGAGGCCCTTGCTCAGAACGCCGGGATTCTGGATGGCTATGGCGACGCGGTTGACGAGCTTGCTTGGGGGCAGCACGCGGCCGTCAAAGTAGTACGTTTTGCCGCAACCGGCCAGCACGGCGGCTGCCGCCAAGGCTATGCCGACGCTCAGGATAAGACTTCTGCTCTTCAAATTTCCAACCCTCGGTTGATCGCGCGGATCGATCCGCAACGTCGACGAATGTATGGCATTATTGGCACACGGAGAGACACAAAAACGCGTTGGCCCAAACCGGTTTCCACGCAGGCGATGACTCTCGAAGTATAACAAA
>Ga0224554_1001641_pt1 | contig 13544 bp, 7 predicted proteins | sample 714S22024metaG_FD_180666 | JGI IMG/M metagenome (GOLD analysis project Ga0224554, IMG submission 180666) | Peat soil microbial communities from Stordalen Mire, Sweden - 717 S2 20-24 | ecosystem: Environmental > Terrestrial > Soil > Wetlands > Peat | place: Sweden: Norrbotten County, Stordalen...
ATTACGCTCCAGATCGCGACGAGTCTCTTCTCGTAAAACTATTGGCTTTGCAACTCGCATATAGCCCTCCTCATCATAAGATGAGGCCCGGCCTATAAAAGACTCTACTTGTGGCGAACTACACTAGTATGTGGCATGTTGTTCGTCGTCCTGGTTGGGGTTGTTGGATGTGCTTGGATTTCCTACGAAACCTTTAAGAAGATCGAGATACGAGACATTTTGCGCCATGAAGGCTATACGTTATATGGCGTAGTTACCAAAAGATCTGTAAGTCACGGGAATGTCTATTTGAGGTATCAGTTTTCCGTCGATAGCGTGTCGTACTCAGGTCAAGCCGAGATGAAAACAGATCATTACAGGGTTCCAGCACTGGGCGAGCAGATTCCTATTCGATATTTACCTAAAGATCCGCACGTGAATCAGCCAAGTAATTGAGAATGGTTTTCAGCGTGGGATATCATCCCCTTTCTTGTTGTTTTGGGTACGACACTAGCAGCAGGAATTGTAATTATTGCGGCATTGAGAGGCAGAAAACTGGCGCGCATGGGAATTGTTGTTGAGGGAAGGATAACGGGCTGTGCGGCTGATCGTACCCTATTCACGGTCTATTACGAATTTACTGCAGAAGATAACGAGCTGGCCGAAGGCAGTACTGAAATGTCGGAAGAATGCAATGTGGGAGCCTCGATACCTGTTATATATCTGCGAGGTAATCCTAAGAGGAATGACCTCTATCCGATAGGAGGATATCGTATTGTAGAGTGACACAAGTGGCCCGGATCTCAATTCTGAGACCTGGGATACCATAAACCTCAAGCCGAAGGCGTTTGGCCCCACCGCAAGGATTTGCAAATGATTTCCCTCCCGGCGCGCACAATGGAGAAATGAAGAAGGATATCCCGCTCCTGCCAGCCCAATCTGTCAGGTATGTGCTCGTTCTGTTCTGTCAACAATCCTCCCGGTTTATACCCCAAAAGGTGCACCCCTACCCCCTGTAGCCCCCTGGGGTATAAATTTCCCCTTAGACATTGCAGATTATTTTTAACTTGTTTGAAATCAATACCGCTCAAAAAACTTTCAGCCCAAAATATCCCATATCGCGAGATTTGCCCCCTGAAAATCACCGGAAAAATCCGTTTTTTGCTCAAACAAAAGGCCCCAAAGCATCGCTTCGGGGCCTTTTCGCTGACTCGCTGACTTGCTGATTTGCTTACTTACCGGCCAGCGCCTCTTGCGCACGCGCCGCATTCATCCGCCGCACCAGCACCGGAACCCCAAACGCCAGCCCGGCCACAATAGCCGTCGAAGCCAGATCGTTGCGGTAAAACGGCACTCCAGCGGCAAAACAGGCTGCCAGTCCGCTCAGCGTGTGCGGATAAGGAAAGGCCCAGCCGCTCAACCAGGTCGCGTAGTTCGAGATCACGAAAAACGAGGTCGGCCCCAGCAGCGCGCCCGCTGCCACGCGCACAAAGGTCGTCCGCGCGTGCAACAGAATCTGCCCCAGCGCCATGGCCATCAGATACCACGCCCATGTGCCCGCGTAGCCCTGCCAGACAAAGTTGTAGTGGTAGCTATACGTGGTGAGGAAGTAGTCGGTAGCCATGAGCGCGGCCAGCGGAACCAGCATCTCCCGCCACGGCCGCCGCGCGCCAAAGTACAGCAGCGCGCCGCCCACAGCAGTAAAGTTTACCCATCCGGGATGGGGCAGAAGACGGGTCAACACGGCAACCAGCAACAACAGATAAGCGGGCATGAGCACCTCAGAATTCAGGATTCCGGCATCTTCCAAGGGGAAGAAGACTCTCCGGCAGCACTACTGGGTCCCCGGCGACAGGTGTAGTTGCGGGGGTGGCAACAACAGCGCTCATCTCATTCTGCGGGTCGCGCGCCGCGCGGTCAACCCTAAGGCCTTGACGCGATGAACAATTTTTTTATTTCTGGCGATGCGTCTACCGCTGCTCTCGTCCGTTCATCGCTTCGCCCGCGTCGTCATGGCCGTCCACGATATAGACCCAGCCGCTCAAGGGCGCCCGGTTTGGAGTTCTCTCCGAGGCCTGCCCCAGAAAGGGATAGTCGAAGCGCAGATCGGTAAACTCGACTGTCGTCCAAGCGCGATTGGCCGGCAATTGCGGCGGAGCCATGCCCGGCGCAGGAACCTGGCCCACGTCGCGCACCACCGCCCAAGTGCCCCAATCCAGATAAACCTGCCCCAGCAGCGTACGTTTGGCAGCCTCCGTGGCCGCGGTCGCTTGCGGCTTGTAGATCACGTCCGCCTGCGGGTCGCTCACAATCTCCCCGGTGCGCGTGTCGATCTCGGCGGTCTGGTAATACGCATCGGTCTCCAGAATCGCGTGCCAGCGGAAAGGGTTGATGGGATAAGGCTCAAAAGCCATGCGCTTCACTGGAGCCGATGTAATCTGCGCATTTTCTGCGAGTGCCCGCGCCCGCCCATGCTCCGACCAGCGCCAGCCCCACAGCAGCACTATTCCGGTAAGTGCGAAGATCGCCCAACCCCGCCCGCGAAAGGCAGTGCGACGAACGCCAATCTCCCCGCCAATTAGTCCCAGCAGCGCCGGAATCACCAGCGCCGCCGCGAGCAGCGCCCAAATCACCGGCTCGGCGATAAAAACAAAGCTGCCCGCATACCAGCGCGGGTTGAAGGGAAAAAATGGCCGCAGGCCGTAGTTGTTCGTCCAGTCCAGCAGCAGATGGCTCAACGCAGAGATCAGCGCCGTCAAATAAAGCCAGCCCCAACAGATTTGCTGCCGAGCTTTGGGGCCGGGCGCGCCTGGATCAACCGCCGGCCTCGCCGCTAGCCTGCGCCGTCTCCGCGCCGTCACCCAGCGGTCAAAGAGCCAGACCATCCCCACCGCCGCAGCCGCCACCACTGGCACAGCGATGAACGTATGCGTAATGCCGCGATGGTGCTTCAGCTCCTCGACCGGCCCGGCCAGACCCCAGAACACGTCGATGTCGGCCGCCTCGGCAGCCAGTACAGCCGCCAGCGTGGCATAGGCAGTCTTGCGGTTTAACCCCGCCCGCCCAATGCAGGCTCCGGTCAGAAAGTGAGTAATAGGCTCCATAGCGGTCTGCAAACCATACTACCCTGCCCCGCGGCCCCCTATAATTCTCCCCATGGGCGAACGAACCACCCCAGACTCACCTTTGGCATCGCGCATCGACGAACTGCGCGCCGAACTGCGCCGTCACGAGCACTTGTATTACGTTCTCGACGCGCCCCAGATTACCGATGCCGCCTACGACGCGCTGATGAATGAGCTCAAACGCATCGAGGCCGCGCACCCCGAGCTTGTTACCCCCGACTCGCCCACCCAGCGCGTGGGCGGCAAGCCGGCCGAGGGTTTTCGCAAAGTAGCGCACTCCCGCCCCATGCTCTCGCTGGACAATGCCTACTCCGCCGAGGAGTTGGCCGCATGGGAGGCTCGCTGCCGCGAACTGGCCGGCCCGTTGGCGGTCGAGTATGTTGCCGAGCTCAAGATGGACGGCCTGAGCGTGGCCCTGCGCTACGAGCCTGCGGGCGCCGGTGGCTCGCGCTTCGCCACCGGCATCACGCGCGGTGACGGTCAGACCGGCGAAGATGTCACCACGAATATCCGCACCATCCGTAGCGTCCCGTTGACCATTCCGGCTGGAAAGTTGAGGGAGCTTCACCTGCCGCCGGCCTTTGAAGTCCGCGGCGAGGCGGTGATGCCCGAAGCCGCCTTTCTGCGATTGAACGAGGAACGCGAACAGCAGGGGCTTGCGCCGGCTGTAAATCCCCGCAACGCCGCCGCCGGAACCCTGCGTACTCTCGAACCCTCCATCGTGGCCAACCGCCGCCTGGACTTCTACGCCTACTTTCTGCTTGTGGAGGGCGACTACTGGCCGCAAGGCCAACGCGCAACCCTCGATGCGTTGGCCGCTCTCGGCTTCCGCGTCAACTCCCAACGAAAGCTCGTTGCCTCGGTCGAAGAGATGACGCGCTTCATCGACGCCGCCGAAGCCAATCGCGCCACTCTGCCCTACGAGATCGACGGCGTGGTTCTCAAAGTCGACTCTCATGCCACGCAGCAGCGGCTCGGCTCGACCGGCCGCGCCCCGCGCTGGGCCATCGCCTACAAATTCATCGCGCGCTCCGGCATCACGCAGGTCAACGCCATTACCGTGCAAGTGGGCCGCACCGGCAAGCTGACCCCAGTCGCCGAGCTGGCTCCTGTCTTCATCGGCGGCACCACCGTCAGCCGCGCCACGCTGCACAACGCCGATTTCATCGAACGCCTGGGCCTCAAGCTCGGCGACTGGGTGCGCGTCGAGCGCGGCGGCGACGTGATTCCCAAAGTCGTCGAGGTCCTCGAAGACGCGGAGCACCGTCGCGGAGAAGCTGCTTTTGTCTTTCCGTCGATTTGCCCGGAATGTCAGAGCGTCGTTGTCCGCGCCGAAGGCGAAGTAGATTTCCGCTGCGTCAACGCCGATTGCCCGGCCAAGCTGCGCGAGAGCCTGCTCCACTTTGCTTCCCGCGGAGTGATGAACATCGAGGGGCTGGGCGAGGCCGTGGTGCAGCAGCTGCTCGACCGCGGACTGGTGAAAAGCGTGGCCGACCTCTACACGCTGACAGAGGAGCAGTTGACCAGTCTCGACCGCTTTGCGGAAAAATCCGCGCGCGCGCTGCTGGCTGAAATTGAAAACTCGAAGCGCGCCGGACTGGCTCGCGTACTGATGGGCCTGGGCATTCGATTTGTCGGCGAGCGCACTGCCGAACTGCTGGCTGAGGAGCTTGGCTCCATCGAAGCTCTGGAGGCGGCAACCGCCGAAGAACTGGAACGGGTGGAAGAAGTCGGTCCGCGCATCTCGCAGGCAATACTGGAATTTTTTGCACAGAAGGCGAACCTGGCGCTCGTCGAGAGTTTGCGCAAGGCCGGGGTGAATATGACGGCGGAGAAGAAGCAACGTTCGGCCCAGTTGGCGGGGCTGACCTTCGTGCTCACCGGCACGCTGCCCACGCTCACACGCGACGAGGCCAAGACCAGAATCGAAGCTGCCGGGGGCAAAACCGCCGGCTCCGTCAGCAAAAAGACCAGCTACGTGGTGGCCGGCGAGGAGGCTGGCTCCAAGCTCGACAAGGCGCGTGAACTCAAGGTTCCCGTAGTGGATGAGGCCTGGTTGCTCGCGCGGCTTACTGCGAAACCGGCCACGCAGTAAGCCGCGCTTCATGCTTTTGGTCAGCTGAGCTTCCAGGGTTCTGCCAGCGGAAGCGGCTCAAAGGCATCAACGGCGAAACGGCCAGAAGAATCAACAGCAGGTCCAACCACATGGCATCCTCACATTCTCATCGGCTATGAAACGTTGCGGCGTTGGGCCGCCATGCCCGGATGGCGCTCGCCCGCGCGCATCTCGCGCTCCCGTTCGCGTTCGCGCTCCCAAGCCGCAGCGTGCCAGTTGCGCGAGGCGTAGCGGGGCGGCTCGTTTACGGCGACTGCCTCCTCCTCGTCGCGCACCCTCACCGGGGGCACTGCAACCAGTTCCAGGGGTATTCGAAGCTGGGGCCTGGCAGGCACGGCGGGCGCGGACGAAATTGCCGTAGGCGCGGCTGCAACACGCGCGGACTTGACCGGCCCAGGCGTGGCAATCAGACGCGCGGAAGACTCGAATTCCTGATAGGCGGCGTCCGAGGTCAGGCTGGTGTCTGCGCTGGCGGCCTGCTCTATCACTTTTTCCTCGACGTCATTTTCAACGGCCCGCGGCGCACGCGCCGTCAAGGCTCTGGCCATGAAGTCGTCCACCAGCTTGTGCAGGCAGGTTTGACCGCAGAGATGCTTCGACCCCGGACGCAGACGGTTGCGCGTGCTCCACCCGCTCACCCGCAATTCCCCTGCATGTTCATAGGCCACAAACCAGTGGTTCGTCTGCTTCTTCTCCGTTCCGCAGATGTCGCACGATATCGCCTGCCGGATCACCCTGTTTCCCCCTGTCCGCACAGCCCATTCGCGGCCTGGCTGATTCCCGTCTTTCTCTCAGTCCTATGCGGCTGACACCCTCAAACAGCCGCAAGCCCTCGGGCAAACCCCATCGAGAATTCCTGGAGGCGCACCTCCATTTCATCGCGCATCTGGCAAAACTGGCGAGGGAAGAGCGGAAAGAATCCGGGAGGGGAGCAAATGAGGGCAACCCGACGGGGAATTTCCTGAAACGGAACGCGCGGCGAATGTGGGCTGAAATAACGAAAGAAAAGGGAGGAAAAGTAAGATATAAACCCGATTCGCACGAGGAGGCCAGCGCAAGGCAGGCGGTAAGGCCGTCGCTTTCCAATCCAGCGAGATGGTCGATCGCTGGGGCACCCAGAACGTGAAAGGGCGCGGCTTTAGCTAAAGCCGCGCCCTTTCAAAGCTTCCGTCTGTCGCCGTTGTCATTGCGGACGAGGCGCAAAGTAGCCCTTGCGTGTTCGCACCTGGTAGCGCCGGTCGTTGCAGTAAAGATAGATGGGACGAAATGCGCCATTCTCCTTGAAATCCGCAGGAGTATAGGTCAGCGCGTACTGGCTGCGCAGCTCTTCTTCGATGCCGTGAAAGCTTACCGACATCTCCTCGACCGAAGGCGGAAAGAACGCCTGCCCGCCGGTATCCTCGGCCATCTGCTTCAGCACCTGGTCGCCCTTGCCGCGGCTGGGCGTCCAGTTGGTGCTGATGGAGTAGATGATGGTCTCGGCGCGCTGACATTCCTTGATCGCCTCGTCCTGGTATACGCGGCTCTGGTTGTCGTCGCCGTCGGAGATCAGCACCATCGCCTTGCGCACCGGCTCGTGGCCGCGCGACTCGTCCAGCAGCTTGTCGCGGCAGGCCGTGTAGACAGCATCGAACAGCGCCGTGCCACCGCCCGGGCGCAGCCGGTTGATGCCCGTCTCTAACCCGTCAATATTATTAGTCCAGTCCTGCGTCACCGTGGGCGTCACATCGAAGCCCATCACGAAGGCGCGGTCGCTCTTGGCCTTCAGAATCTGCAGAAGAAACTCAGTAGCCGATTGCTGCTCGAACTGAAAGCGCGAACGAATCGAGGTGCTGGCGTCGATGACGATGCCCACCCTCAGCGGAAGATTGATCTGCTGGTGGAAGCTGTTCACCCTGGACGGCGCCCTGCCGTCGTCGAGCAGTGCAAAGTCGTTCTGCTGCAAGTCGGGAATATAGTGTCCGTGCTTGTCGGTAACGGTGAAGATGAGGTTTACTTCATTGACGCCCAGCCGGATGATCGTGGGTGCGTTCGCTTCCCGCTGCTGTCCGGCCTGGTCTCCGGTGGGCTGCGGCGCCGGCTGCTGGGCTGCCGGAGCCTGTCCGGGTTGTGCGGGCTGCGAGGTCGCAGGCCGCGGCACGGGTTGCTGCGCGTTCAAGGCGGCTGCCGCAAACAACGCGGCAAACACAAGTCCTGAAAAAATCTTTCTGTTCATAGCTCTCTCATTTTATCAATATCCGAAGGGTACCGGCTTTAGCCCTCGCACAAAAACCGAGGGATGCGCCTGGATGCTTAGATTATGCACTATTTCCGCATTTTTCCGCTCTTGAAGCGGCTTCCGTAGCTCTCGGCACTAATTTAGCTCTTTAGCGCGAGAGTGCGGCGTGACGCCGCACTCTCGCGGTTGAGACTGCGTTTAGAAGGTGATCTTCCCTGCGAACTGCACAAGGCGCGGATTGTTCATTTGACCTTCGCCTGAGATCACGCCGAAACTGGAAGATCCAAATCCGTTTCCAGGCGGAATGAACTGCACGCGGTTGAAGAGGTTGAAGACCTCGGCCCTGAACTCGAATCCGTACTTGTTTGAAGGGCCGAAAGTCGTGCGTTTGAAGGCGGCAAAGTCCCAGTTGGCGACGCCATCGGCCGTCAGACTCGAGTCAACACGCGGCTCGTTTCCGAAGGTATATGGCGCGGGTTCGGTGAAGCATGCTGCGTTGATCCAGCCGTTTCCGCCTGCCAGACCGCTCTTTACGCGAGATTGCGCACTTCCGCTGGTTGCCTTCTTGCAACCGGCGACGACATTGGGGCGCATTCCGCCGCCATAATAGTTGGCGCCGTTGCCTCCCGCGTTGATGTTGATGGGGAATCCGGTCTGCAGCGTGGTCACGCCGTCGATTCCCCAACCGCTGACAATCTTGTCGCCAAGAGCCGGAAGATCGCTGAGGTACTTCTTGTTCTTGCCCAGCGGAAGGTCCAGCACATAGCTGACGATGAGGTGCTGTGGAACGTTCTGCGAAGAAATGGACTTCTCGCCGCGCAGATTGTTCCAGTCCTGAATGCCTCCCGTGCCGCCGGTCTCCAGCCAGGAAGTGATGGTGTCCGTGTTGCTCAGCAGCTTTGACCAGGTGTAGGCGGCCAACAGCGTTCCGCCGCCGTTGAAGCGCTTCTGCAAAGTTGCCTGAAGCGAGTGATAGATGCTGGCGAAACTTCCCTGTCCCGCATATTCAACACCGGCGTACTGGGGGAAGGGACGCATCAATTGCCCAGCAGTGGTGGTTGGCGACGACATTGCGCTGCCGGGTGCTGAGCTGCTGGCGAATGGATTCGGAACAGACTTGGCAATGGAGGCCGCGGCAATAGCCAGGGACTGCTGTTGGGGGTTGCCGGCGTAAAGCGGCAGCGCGGCTAAGTACTGCGTATTCGCCTGGGCAAGGAGACTGTCTGAGATCTGGTCCACCTGCTGGCTGTACTGTGGCAGGTGCGTCCCCTTGTTGGCGGCATACGCCACGTCTGCGAACCATCCGCCCCAGAGAGTGCGCTGGACATCGATGTTCCACTGCTGCATGTAGCCGTAGCTGTACGATGGAATGTCGAATGTCGGGTTTGCGTTACCTTCAAGATCCACCGCCGCCTGTGAGATGCCGGCATACTTCGACGCTGTGCGCCCCGGAGGCTGGACAAAGTTGATCCACGGAGTGGTGATGGTATTGGTTGGAACAGATAAATTGCCATTGTTGCCCACGTAGTCCGTTTGAATGGAGTTCACGGGGTCGTTGAGAGGATTGGTGGCCCAATTGGCGTCGATCGGCATCCAGAACAATCCATAGCCGCCGCGCAGCACGGTCTTGGAATCGAGCGAATAAGCGAAACCAACGCGCGGTGCGACCCCGACCCTGTTCGGATCGATGTTGTAGCGGCTGGTTCGTCCGCCCGGCGTGTCTACCAGGCCGATAGCGCCGAGAACCGAAGCTGTGGGAATGAGCCCGGGACCAAGCGAGGGAATTCCTCCCGTCGTGGCTAATTGGGCCAACGGATCGACCGCAATTGGATTGAAGTACGACTGGCGGTTATACCGCTCCGACCACGGACTCTGATACTCGTAACGCAGACCCAGATTGAGTGTCAGCTTGGAGTTTGCGTGATAGGTGTCGTTGACGAATTCGGATATCAGATTCTGCTTTCCAGCCACCAGGTTGGGAATCACGGCATCGCCAAAGAAGTGGTTGCCCACGTTGCTTGGGTTCTGCGCCCATCCCAAAAGGTAATCCGCAAAGGCCAATTGAGCGCCCTTGGGGTTTACGGTGGTGTTCAGGTCTTCTGTGTAGGAGCCGCTGAACCCCAGAGAGCCGCTGACGATATTGCTCTGGGCGTAGTCGTCCAGGGTAATTTCGTATTGGAAGCCCACCTGAACGGTATGGCGTCCTTTCACGATGCTGAGGGTTGGCGAGAACCAGTATTGGGTATCATGGTCCACGATGTAGCTTTGCCCCTGGCTGGCCATGACGTTGTCAGACATGCCCAGCACGTCGGGCGTAGGCGGCGTTCTCAGCGCAGAAGGCAGCTCCGTATTGAACGCGGCGGACCAGCCGATCTTTGTAAAGTCGAAGCCCGAGTTCTTGGGAGTGCGCAGGTAATTGAAACGGCTGGCCGATGCATCCAGGTTCCCGATTACATTCGGGGTGAAGATGTAGTTGTAGCCGATGGCGATTGCTTTGGAGGTCATGGTCTCAGTGCAGCGATCCAGACAGAGACCGGTGCCTAACGGATCCTCGGGCTGGTTCAGGTTATTCCACTGGCTGAAACGGCCAAAGATATTCTGCTTGTCGTTGATCTTCTGATCAACGCGCACGATGTTCTGGTTCTGATTGCCGCCGAGGCTATAACTTGCCACGTAGTTATTCAGGGTGTTGGTGTTCGTCGGAGCCGGCCAAAGGTTCAGCATGTCTTTCGCTGTCGCATTGATGCGGCTGGTTGGAATCACATTGCCGGTGAAATCGGTTGCGGTGGGGGTGGCGCTGGCGCAACCGCCAACGCCCAGACCATCCGAGTTGGGGATCGTTTGAAGGTTTCCGCCGCATGGGTCCACAATCTGCGGGACGCCCGAGGCTGTTGCAAGGGCGCTTAGATCTCCGCCCTGCTCCTGGGTCGTTGGAACCGTAGAAGTCCACGGTCCCGACGAGCGCAGCCGGAATCCCTCATAGCTGTAAAAGAAGAAGGTCCTGTCCTTGAAAACTCTTCCGCTGACGTTGCCGCCAAACTGATTCTGGATCCAGGGCGCCCTGGCCAGGCCGCCGTTATTCGAAAACCAGTCGTTGGCATCGAAAACCTTGTTGCGGATGTATTCATAGGCTTCACCGCGGAAGGTATTGGTTCCGCTCTTGGTGCTCAGGTTCAGAACGCCGCCTGACACCTTGCCCCACTCCGGTCCGATGTCATTGGTCTGGACCTTGAACTCCCCGATGGAGTCCTGCGTGGGAATCAAAATAGGCAGGTTGATGTATCCGATGTTGAGCGGCTGGCCATCCAGATATTCGGCGCTTTGATTGGCAAAGGCGCCCCCGATCTGGAAATTGCCCCAGGAGAACGGATTTTGACCTGTCGCCGTCGCACCGGCTTGTCCTTGCATGACGACGGAAGGCGAGACCTCGACAAGGCTGAAGACGTTGCGCCCGTTGAGCGGAAGTTCATCGGCGTTGCGTTCTTCCACCACCTGGCCCAGCGAGGAAGTCTCCGCCTGTAGCAGCGGGACATCTCCGGTAACCGTGATGGTTTCGTCTTTGCCGCCGACCGCAAGGGTAATGTCTACCCTGGCCGTCTGCTGAACGAGGATGACGATGTTTTCCCGGTTCACGCGCTTGAATCCGGCCTTTTCAACCGAAAGACGATAGTTGCCGGGATTGAGGTTCACAAAGGAATACAACCCGGTATCGCCGGTTGTCTGCGTTTGCTTGTCCGATGTTCCGATATTGGTAAGTGTGACGTTGGCGCCTACTTCCACCGCGCCGGTCGTGTCCATGACCGTTCCGGTGAGGGAGCCGTAGGTTGACTGTGCTCTCAGAGCAACAGAGCAAGACAAGAGGAGAATGATGCTCAACAGGCCGCGCAGGAACGCCCGGCCCAAGGTCGCACTTCTCGATTTTGACATGGTGCCTCCGAAATGTGCTTCTGTTGTGGAGCGCACACGAACAGCGCACACCCCACATAGAGGTTTACGGGGACATCAGGGTATTTGTACCAAGGGGTGGCGCGAATGGCGCCTTCATTTCCGGGATGCGGCCTGAAAGAGCGCATATTCCCGCTTGGCGTCGGCGGTGCGGCCGGAAATCGTGTAGAGATGCATCAACCGGTAGTGTACAAGCTTGTCGGGGTTGAGCTCCCGCTCTGCCTCGACCAGTATCCGGATGGCGGCATCCTGATGGCCCAATTTCTGCTCTGCCTCGGCCAGGTTCAGGCTTGCCCACTGGGGCGGATGTTCGCTGCGCATCCGCGGCTCGAGAAAATCCTTCACAGCGGAGTATTGCTCCAAGCGCAGCATGCACCGGCTCAAATGCGCCGCCGCCCGCTCATCCGACGGATATGCGGCGAGCTGCTGACGGAAGGCCTCTGAAGCCGCTTCCCACTCCTCCCGTTTCTCGCGCAGCAATCCCAGGCTGTAGCGCAGATCGGAAAGGTCGGGATGCTCGCGCATAAGGCGCTCATATTCCGCCGCCGCCTCGTCCGGGTGCCCCTGGTCCGCCAGCATATCCGCCTGAAACTGTTCCAGATATGGGGAGGCGGGGAAACGCTCCTGGCACGACTCGATCTGGCGCATGCCCTCTTCAGTGCTCAAAATCGATAGCAGGTAAAGAAGGGTTATGTCCTGCGGATGCTGCCGCCAGCGCTCCACGGCATCGGACCAGCTCAGATCCGGCTGAAAGTACGGCGAGAGCTTCGCCGCCTGAGGGAATGCGCTGCGCGCCCCCTCTGATCCCGCTGTCGAAGCTTCCCTCAGAGCTTGAAGAAAGGGTTCAGAGCCTTGCGCCTTGCTCAATTTGCCGGCAAAAAACTGGCCGCTCAGCATATAAGATTTGCCCAGCTGAATGAGAGCCAGATCTGCCGGGTAGTCTTTACTGCCCAGTAACGCCTGGTAGACAACTGCGGATTCAACCGGCTCGTCGATATCCAGATAGCACGACGCTACCGCCGAGAGTACGCGAGGATTCTTTCTTTCCTCGCGATAGATTTTTCCCAGCATGGGCCTGACTCCATCCACGTCGCCCATGGCGCATTTTTCCTGGGCCAGCAGCGCATAAGTCTCCGGAACATACCCCTGCTTCAAAGCCAGCGAGTAATAGCGCATGGCGTCCGCCGCGTGCCCTTGCATTTGCAAGCTAAGCCCCAGCCCGGTCAGCACTCCAGCGGATGATGGAGCCTGTGCGAGCGCCTTGCGATAGAACTGTTCTGCGGCGGAGTATTGGTTGGCCTCCATGGCCTCGCGCGCAGACTGAAGCGCGGATTGCTGCTGGCAATGCGCCAAGCTTGCGCTCGACGCAATCAAGACCAGAAGTGCGACCGGCAATTGCTTGCGGAAAAAGAAGGACAGCTTCAAATAATTCTTGCGCATCACGATCAAACTCACCCAGGCCCTTCGGGCACGGCTCATAAAACCACGCATGGAATGCTTCCTTCAGAAAGGCGGGAGTGAAGAACCCTCCCTAGCTTCCTCCGAGGGCCTTGGGTTGTCAAGCAATACGAATTGAACTGTGGCCTTCCGCTTCGAGACGCGCCGCTATGGGCGCGTATGATAACCTTCGTTCGATAAGTTGAAGTGTGGCATCGCGCAACTTGGGAGAGACAAATGAAGCAGTCGCGGCGAGCATTTTTGTTGAGCACGTTGAATGCCGCGGCGGCCACGGCATTGGCGCAAGGTGTCGTCGCGCACAAGGGTGCCGTTTTGCCGCGTGGCAAGCGATCCGGTTTGCCCTACGATGCCCATTTTGTCGAAGTGGCGCGAAAAGCTGGAATTGATCACCCCGTCCTCTACGGCTCCCAAAACCCCAAGGATTACATCCTCGAATCGATTGGGTGCGGATGCGCTTTTCTCGATTACGACAACGACGGATGGGTCGATATTCTGGTACTGGGTGGGAACAGATTCACGGACCCTGAACCTGGTGTCACCAACCGTCTTTACCATAACAATCGCGATGGCACGTTTCGCGACGTCACTATCGAAGCCGGACTTACCAAGACCGGCTGGGCCAGCGGCGTATGCGTCGGCGACTATAACAACGACGGTTTCGACGATATCTTCCTGACTTATTGGGGGCAAAACGTTCTCTATC
>Ga0224554_1001645_pt1 | contig 13520 bp, 8 predicted proteins | sample 714S22024metaG_FD_180666 | JGI IMG/M metagenome (GOLD analysis project Ga0224554, IMG submission 180666) | Peat soil microbial communities from Stordalen Mire, Sweden - 717 S2 20-24 | ecosystem: Environmental > Terrestrial > Soil > Wetlands > Peat | place: Sweden: Norrbotten County, Stordalen...
TTTATTCCAGACAACCCTGCCACGATAGATGTCGCGCCTGAGCATCTCCCGGATCGCGGTATAGACCCAGCTCGGCTGAATCTTTTTCTTTGTCCCCCTCGGGGGCGGGATTCCGTCTGCGTTGAGTCCCTTTGCAATCAACTTCAGTGAAAGACCGGAAGCGGACATGTGAAAGATGCGACGTACGACCGCAGCCTCTTCTTCGACAATCTGGAGTTGGCTCCCACCAGCCTGTTTTTCCGAGCGGTATCCGAAACAGCTGCCGCCGGTATGAAAACCCTTCAACGCGAGGCCCTCTAACCCTCTATGTGTCTTCTTCGCCAACTCTTTTATGTAGAGGGAATCAACCAAGCCATGCACCGTCATCATGACGTCGGCCTGCTCGTCATCGGAGTCGATTCCCTGGCTGACAGCAACGAAGCGGATGCCGGTAAAGTTGAGATCTTCACGGAGTCGGACGGTATCGGCGAGGCTCCGCGAAATCCGGCTCGTGTCGTCTACAAGAATAACGTCGATAACCCGCGGGGATGCTTTTGTCGCGCGGAGAAGCTGTTGGAAGCCGGGTCGGTCAAGCCCGGCTCCCGAGATAGCTTCGTCGCTGAACATGAAATCGGTTAGGATGCGCCAGCCCTTTGTTTCGGCATAGCGCATCATGTTTCGCTGCTGATCCACGATGGACGCATCGCGCTGTTGACTGGAAGAGTATCGCGCGTAAGTCGCACATCGAAGTATGGGTGTCATCATGCCGCCTTTTGCTGCTCGAGTTCCTGAAGAAGTTTCTGAATGAGGATCGGGACGATGACATTATCGATCCAGCTCTGAATTTCTGGGCTGGACTGATGAGTCTTCTTCCCGGCACCGCGTTCTGTCGATTGCGATGGCCAAGGAATACAGCTGGGTTTCAGATTGCGCAAATTACACCGCGCACGGGTAAAGTTGATGGGAAATCCATCGGCCGTGTGCACCGCCCAGCTTTTATGGGGGTGCGATCTCTTGGGGGAATACCTCCTTTTGATTTCTTTCAAAGTGTGTCACAACATTTGATTCTGCCAAAATGTGTGGTGTAGGACGTCTGCGCCGTCCGTTCAAGTGCGACCGACAGACAACCTATCCCCATGCCTCAAAAGGTCTTAGCAGCCTTTCGGGCTACCCGCATGCTCACCCAGGGAACCGCATCAACTAGTGTTTCGGGCTCTTGGTGCCATTTTGCCGAAAAGACTTCGCTAACCCTTCCAAAAACCTTGCCTCGGCCAGGAGGCGAGACACGTTCCACGCTCCCCTCGTCGTTGCTAATCCGAGTGAATTGCGTATCTTCTCGGACACAGATGTTCCGGATCTCGCAGCCAAGCGTCGCTCTGAGGCAGCTGCTTCCAGAAACGCCGTAATCTGATCATCCTTGGCGCTGTAATGCTGGGCTACGTCTGCGACACGGAGCACTGCATCAATATCTGGATGGTTTGGGGTTTTCAGGTGGCTCTTCCAGCCACTTCGAGCCAGCTTTCTGCCGGCGTTGGAAAGCTTAAACCGGTGGCGCAGACGCTTACTCGAACCGACCTGAGCCATCCCCTTGACCAAGCTGGCCGCCTCCAGTCGCCTCAGCGCCGGGACCGCCGAACCCAGCGAGACACCTCCCTGTTTGAGGAGGTCGTACGGGGTTTCGAGACCTCGATCGATGAGCGACAATAAATACACATCAAATATTGAGGGGTTCACGTTGGCTCCCACATCCTATTCTGTCTAACAGTTGATCGTAGCGCGCATCTATGTCCAGTCGCATAGCCCTGGCATGGATGGCTCCAACTGCCGTGTACATCAACTGCGGAGGCAGGCGAAGCGCTAGGCGTTGAAGTCCTTCATTAGCCGCTCGAAGTCCGCCGCCTTGGCTCCAGGGGCAAACGCAGTGCCGCGCCAGTGATGCAGCATCGCTCCGGAAAGGTCCGCACCCGCCGGCGGTGTCAGCTTCTCTACGATCAACTCTCCCCGGCGCAGGCGGTCCTCACTCTGCGGATCGGAGGCCGCGGGAGCGAGGAAAGTACTCTGCGACCGATGCTGCTGTGCGAGACGCGTCTCAACCTCATGGGTGTACGAGGTAAAGGCTGCATCCGATGCCGGCAGGGGGCCTGCAGCAACGCAGCCGGGAGCAGTGACGAAGAGCAATAGTCCGAAGAGAAGAGAGAAGGTTCGGGAGCGTGTGGATTGGAATCGCGTCATGGGTATCCCAGTGTCCTGCGAGGTTCTAGAGGCGGCCACGAAAATAGGCGGTGACGACGAAGCATACTCTGTACGCTGCGCTGAACGTGACCAGTGTTGTGAGGGTGCGCAGGGATGGAAACTTCTTGTGGGCCGGCCCGGTTCGAGCGGCAACGTAGAGAGTTAACAATATGCAAAGCCATAGCGCCAGGCCAACTGCGATAACGATGGCCGGGCTCGGGGACAACCAGCCCATGAAGATGCCAGCGGCGTAGGGTAGTGCTGCGACTGTCGCACCGATCCCCATCAGGGTGCCGGTCTTTGAAGCAGAGGGCCTCCCTGACACTTCTTCAACGGCTCCATTGGGCAACTTCCTTCGTATGACCACGCGCACGGGCAGTCCGGTGGCGGGAGACACGGCGTCGGCTAGGCCGTCGACTTCGGATGGGTTGAGATCGACTTGAGTATGTGGAGAGTGGCTTGCGAGTTCGCGTTCGGCGCCGTCCGCTGACCGCACGATGATGCGATATCCAGGTTGCTGCCCGTGCCACACTCGATAGCATAGGAGAATTTCTGAGGATGCGGTCGAGATGTCGGCTTCTTCCGATGCTTCGCCGATGAACCGCGCGACAAGGTTGGGGATAAAGCGAATATGTTCGCGTGTGAACTCGAATCGGGCCAGTGTGCTTTGTGGTGGCAGCAGGATCCACAAAGCAAATGCAAGCGACCCCACCATGGCCAAAATGACAAACCAAAAGGCGAAGTAGCCGACTGAGTGTTTAAAGAGCGCTTCTGTACCGCGGATTCCGAGCTTCCAGTAGAAAAATGCAATCGGGCAAACGACAACGGCGATCAGCGGTAAGGCAAGCGCCCTTACATAAAGGGGAGACCGAATGTGGAAGATGTAAGGCGGCTGGTCTTGCTCAAGAAATGCCATCGCGGCAATAATACGCCCGAATGCTCAGATTTCAGTAAGCTATCTGGCTCCGGCTAGACCAACCGCTCAGTCGTGATGCACGAAATACGGGGTTTCAGGTAAAGTGACGGGCGCAGGCATCGTCCCTTGCACTTTACCGATATCCAGACTTTACAGGCACAAGTCTTGCATAATCGAGTAGCCGACGCGCTCGGCATTCAGAGATTGGGCAATCGCATACAGGATGCGCTCACCTAACCTATCCAAGGAGGCTTATGTTTTTGCCGCTTCGCAAGATTCCTGTACGCGGTGTTGCTCCAGTTGTAAGTTATTGAAGATACATCCGTAAACCCTTATGCAGCGGAGGTTGACTTGGCCGATTTGAGTCGAATGGCAAAGGGTACGTTCGGGACGTTGCGCTCCCCCGCAACCAAAAGCTACAGATTCTAAACGGCTTCCGATATGAGTTCGGAGGCCGTTTCTCCGTTTGGAGGGAACTTAGGAAATCTCTGAATAAGTCCCCGATTTGAAAGGGCGGGACTTTAGAGCATTTTAGGAATTGATATAGACCAATTTTATTTGTCATTCCGTAGCGAAGCGGAGGAATCTGCTTTTGCTTGCTCCAAAATGGTCTACACGATTACCGAAAATGCTTTAGTCCCGCCGCAAGCGGCCTATTTCCAATGCGGCTTTAGCCGTCGAGGGAATCTCGAGCACTTGTGCAGACCATCCTTAAGTGGTTCGCTGATTCCATGTGAAGCAATCCGGGAGGCCGAGCGTGGCCACTGCTGACCGGTGAGCGCGGACACTACGAGCTTGCCGCGAGGCGGGATTGCCGCCCGCTTCTGCATGCCATGGAGAAGTTCTCGAACGCTACCTTGGTTCATGTTGGTGGGAGGCATGTTGCCGTTCTTCATCTGGGTGCTGTGGTGCTGTAGCAGATTATCGAGCACAGGGGCGGGAAGAACCGATGCCATTCCAGCCAACCCCGGAGCGGCTACAGTCCCATGCAAACCGTCAACCCGTGGCAGGTCTCACAACGGTTGCGCTCAAAGAGCGTCTTACGCTACAGCACGGCGCCTGCGTCATGAATTACAGCGCAAGTAGATATGGCATTACGGCACCAGCAGGATCGGCGCCTGCCAGAATGCTCCCTTCGCTCCGGTTGGATCGAGCACAGTCACCTGGCAGTCGTATTTGCCCGGCGCAAGCTGGCTCAGATCGACCGTGAAGTTGAGCGGAGCGATCTGCAGGCCCTTGTTCAGGCTCGGTGTTACCTCCACGGGCTGCGTTTCGTACACCTTCGTCTGCCCCTGATAGAAGCTCACAAAGCCAATCAGCGGCTGAGCGGTCGCCGCCCCCTGCTCGTAGGCCTGCAGGAACACATACAGGCTGCGTCCCTTGCTGAACACCCGCGTCACGCTCGGCACCAGCTGCTGGCCGTTCTGCGCCAGCGGGTCCACGGCCGTCTGCTTGGCTTGCTCCTTCCCATTGGCGACGTTATAGATTGCGTTTGCATACGGCTGCCGCTGGCCCGACAGCACAACCGAGCTGATCGGCACACGCTTCGTCTCCTTACTCAGGTTGGGAACCACGAAGCTGGTCTGGAACGTCCCAATCCTTCCCGTCTCGTCGTCCCGCGCAAGCACTTTGATCGTGTACTTGCCCGGCAACAGCGTATATCCCGACGAGAACACGATCGGACGCTTGGCCCACTCCGCCGCCGTGGCGTCGCTCAGTTTCGCGTCAAAGTGGTCGCGTATATTCTCCACCGTTGTTCCACCGTAATCGTCCTTGATCTCTCCCACCAGGTCGATATGCGTCCGGTCGGCGCCCCCTCGTTTCGCCAGCGCAAGCTCACGCCCGGGGACCTTCACAAACACAGGAACGTAATACTCCGCTTTATTCAACTGGAAGTAATTGATCTCCACCGCAATCGTGAGTTCCGTCCACGGATCACCCTGCATCAGCGCGTCCTCCAACTGACGCTCTTTGTCCGCAGTCGTATATTTGCCCCACTCCTTCTCCCCGAAGTACCCCTGCCGGAAGTCCAGATTGGCGGCCATCTCCGAGTTCAGCGTAACTTTCACCTTGCGGAACTTCCCGTTTACCGCCGTATTGCTCGTGTAATAGCCCAGAATGTAGTAGTCGGAGTCCGCGTGTTGTGCATCCACAATCCCGCGGTCGAGGTCGTTATTGTCCAGCAGGGCCTTTCCTCCGGTATCTCCGGCCAGCGCGAACAGCGTGTCCTGCGACCGCGCAAAGCGGCTGCTCATCGCCGAAGCAGCTCCCCCGGTATACATCGCCGAGCCGCCCTGCGAGCCTTGCGTCGCATCGCCCAGCGGCCCCGACGCCACCAGCCCGCGAGCGTCGATCGGCCAGAACGACACGCCTGCGCGGATCGCCGCCTGCTCGGTGGCCACCAGTTGCGCCTGATTGTCCAGCCCATTCAGGTTCAGGCCGCTGGCAAAGTAGATCAGCGATTTCTTCTCATTCAACCGTCCCAGCGCCTCCGCAGCCGTCTGCAGCGCGGCCAGTTGCCGGTCCGTGGTAAAGATGTTGAACTCGCTGTCATCCTGCCCGAACGCCGCGCCGGTATCGGAGGAGCTGTCGTCGTTCGCCGCCTCCGCGCCCTCCTGGCCTTCGCCCACCACCATCGTCTCCAGAATGCTTAGCAAATGGTTTCGGTCGGCGGTGAAGTCCTGCAGTATATCGACGGAGCTTCCGGAGTATCGCAATATAGCCACAAGGTCCGCCGTCGTCATCTGCGTCCGGATGAACTTCTGCGCGGCCTCCAGCGCGCGCATCTGGTCCGCCTGCGGCATCGTCGTCATATCGAAGTACAGCGCCAGCAGACGGTGGTCCTTGTATCGGATCTCGCCGGCCGTCTCCGGCGCGATCTGCGTCCGCGCCAGCCGGTTGTAGATCTTGATGTTCTCTTCGCCGGCAGGAGTTACCGCCAGCGCCGTGGCATCCTCCGTCAACACCTGGTGTTCGCAGAAGCTGATCTTCTGCGCCACGCCGTCTTCGGTGATCGTGAAGTCCTTCGCGCTCAACCCGCCGATGGGTTTGCCCTTCTTGTCCTTCACCCCCACGGTCTCGATGATCAGCCGCGACGTCACCTTGATTGTGGCTGCCTGGTCCGCGCTGCCAACCGGCTTGTTCTGCCCCGTCAACTGCGCTCCGGCAGACAAGTTTCCCGCGCCCGTTGCCAGTGAGACAACGCACGCAGCCAATGTTGATCGAAGCAGAATCGATAATAACATTCGCATTCTTCAGAACCTCAGTCGCATCGTGACTTGCATGGTCCGCATTGTATTGGCGTTCAGCGGCTCGCCAAATTGCGTGCTGCCGGGAATGTAGGTCGTGTTCCATCCGGTATATGTAACGTGGTTGAGTACATTCGTGGCATCGATCTGCGCAGACAGGTTGTACCGTTTCGTCAGCCGGAACGTGCGCTGCATCGTCGCATTCAGGCTGAACTGGTTTGGCCCGGTGATCGAGTCTCTCCGCGCATCTCCCCATTGCCCGGATGATACAGAGTACGCAGTTGGATTCAAATGGTAGCCCGGAAGCAGGCCCGCATAAGGCGACACCCCGGTGACATTTGGCCGGATAGACCCGGTAAATCCCGTACCGGACACAACCGCTCCACCGTAGATCGGCGTCTCCGGAAGCCCGCTGGCCAACGTGATCGTCGTGCTCACCGTCCACTCTTTGTAGGCCAGCCCCTTCCATCCGCTCATCAGCGTCTTTCCGCCCAGCCCCATGCCCGTGGTGTACTGCACATTCGCGTTCAGCACATGGCGCTGGTCGCTGCTCGACAACCCCCGCTGCCCGCTCAGGTCTTTCCAGTTCTGCGCCACGCCGGCCCCTCCGCCAACGCCTCCCTGCCCGCCCAGCGAGTAAACGTCATCCAGCGACTTCGAATAGGTGTATTTCGCACCCGCCTGCAACCCGCTGCGCAATCGCCGCCGCAGTTCGATGCTCCCTTCCTCGCGCGTCGAGTTTCCATTGGACGTGCGATAGAGATAGCCCGAGGGATACGCCGCGTACGGGTCCGTTCCCCCAGCCGGGGCCGTATTCGGCAGAAACTCCTGCACGCCCCGCGTCCCCTTGTTGCCCAGATAGCTCGCCACCATCTGCAGCGAGCCCGGCAGGTCGCGCTGCACCGACAGGTTCCAGATCTGCACATAGCCCACGCGGAAGTTCGGGTCCATCGCAAACGTGTCCTGCGTGGTGGTGGAGCACGGAACGGAAAACGGGTTCGCCATCGTAAACCGGCAGGCTGCGCTGTTGGAGACGCTCAGGCTGGTCGACAGTGGCGCCTGCTCCGCCATCAACAACGCGGCTGACTGATACACCGACGTGTCGTGGTTGATCTGGTAGCCCGCGCGCACCAGCAACGACGACCCTGAGATCGGCCTCCACGCAATCCCGATATTCGGCGCGACTCCTGTCTTGTCTGGACGGACCAGCGAGGTCGGATAGCTTTGCCCGGTCAGCGCGCCAACCGGACTGCTGCCTAACACCGCCTGCTCCGCGGTGAATCCCGGCCCAATGTCCAGGTTCACCAGCCGTCCCTTCAACTCCGTAACCGGCGCGCCATACTCCCAGCGAATCCCCCAGTTCACGCTGAACTCCGAGTTCACCCGGAAGTCGTCGCGCGCATACAGATCGTCGACCGATTGGCGAAGGTACTTGTCCGCGTTGCCGTACGCAATGCTGCTTGTATCGGGAATCCCCAACAGAAAGTCCGCGAAATCCGATCCGCCCGTGCGTGTGCTCGACTGCGTCGCCGTTCCGGTAAAGCCAAGCGATCCCTCCGGGTTTGCCTGCATCAGGTAATTAAACTCCTGCCTGCGAAAGTCCCCGCCAAACTTGATGTCATGCCGCTGGTGGTACCACTCCACGTTGTAGGAGAGTGAATTCGTCTCAGGACGATTGTAGGAGCTCGTCGCATCGGACAGGCCCGCAATGCTGCTGGAAAAGCTCAGACTCGGTGGCCCCCAGTTCGTCGCAGTGCTGTTCGCTGTATTCGTAATCCCGGCATCGCCTTCCACATTCTCCCGGTTCGCGAAGAAGGGAGTCACCTGGCTCCGCGATCGGCTGAACGAATAGGTCGCAGTCATCCACACCCGCTGCGTGAAGCGATGGTACCAACTCGCATACACGCTCAGATTCAGCACGTCCGTCGAATCGTAGAAGCCGAACAGGTTCATGTTGCCAGACCTGGAGCTTGTGAAGTAGAACCCTCCATTCAGGTAGTTCTTGTTCCCAATCATCTTAAATAGGTTGGCCTGCACCGTATCCGCATGGCTGTCGCTGGTCAGCGGGACCTGGTAGTTGTACTGCGTATTGTCAGCAACGTTCGGCGCTGGATAGAACTTCAGATTAAACAGGTTCTGCGCGACGGTGCTGATGCATTGCGAAGGAACGATATTCCCCGCGAACTGTGCCGTGCCAGCATTGATCGCGCTCTGCGTCAGTCCGATGCCAAGCAGGTAGCTGTTGCAGTTCGGCGCCACCGTCGAGAGGTCGGTTGGCACGTAGATCCCCGTCACGTTAGACGTTTGCGACAAGTCCCCGCCCCATTGCGCCGCGGTCGGCACCAGCGCCTGCTGCGCTATATTCGTGCTGGTCTGCGTCCGGCTGTACAAGATGTTGAAGTAGGGCCCGCGCGGCATCAGGTGTTTAATATTCAGCGGCCCGCCAAAGCTCGCCCCCGCCGTGAAGTTGTTGAACGACTGCTGCGGCATGTCCAGCCCGGTCAGGGAGTATGGCTTGGCATCCAGCGCCGAGTTGCTCATCACCAGGCTCAATCCGCCGTTGTACAGAGACCGTCCGCCGTTGCGGTTATTGCCGAAGGCCTGCGACATCGAGTACTGCGACGTGGCCGCGTTGTTCACGCTGCCATTGATGAGCAACCCATCGTTGGCCTGTTGTGCAGTGGCGTCCGGCTCGGGAGCCATCGGGGGTGCCGGAGCCGCCGCATTCGCCTCCTGCGTCGTTGCCGCCGCACCCTTCTTCTTCGTCGTTGCCGCCGTACCCGCTGCCGCAGCCGTATTCGCTGTTGGCGCGCTCTGGCTCACGGGTGCCCCAGGTCTCGATTCTGAGACCTGGGTTGACGGCGCCGCGACGCTCGCGCTCGCTGCTGGCGCCGCCTCTTCCTTCACCGGCTTGGCCGATGCCCGTATCTGCTCCAGCGTCAGCAGCTTCATCTCGAACGCGCCGGCCGCAGCATTGGGCGCCACCGTCACCTCCTGCTTCACCGGCGCAAAGCCCGTCATCTCGATCGCGATCGTCCACTTCCCATCGGCGAGGTCGGGAAAGGAATAGAAGCCCTGCGAGTCCGTGATCGCAACCGCCGTCTTGTCTCCCTGCGTGGCCGTCACCGTCACCGTCGAGCCCGGAAGCGGCAACCCGCCGAAGGTGACCTGTCCGTGGTACTCCGAAGCCATCGCCAGACCCAGTCCACTCAGCCATGCAATCGCGCAGATAAGGAGTAGTCTTCCACCGGTTCCAGGCCTGCGCGGTTTGCGCTCGGTCATTCCTCGCACCATTCCTTGTCTAGAGTCGTTGTATTGAGTTGTTGTATTGAGTCGCTGTATTGAGTCGTTGTATTGAGATCGCTCTCTGCAAGTACGCACAGACAGCCCAGCAGGTTCCATGAAAATCCACGGTGATAGAAATCGTCACGATGAATGGAAGAATTACGATAAGAGACGTTTGAAATCCAGGTTCGTTTCAACGATACAACTTTTACTTCTTTTCGCTTCGTTCTGGTTGCCCTGTAACACGCTTTTTTTGCTAATTCTCTGAAGGCCGCTCCACGTGGTCCAGGATGAACTGGCTTACCTTGCCTCGCGCGGGTTCGAGCTTGAGTCCGAGCTGCTGTTGTAAAGCTGTAAAGATGTCGGGACTGCTTGGTTCGGATGCTACGCCATCCGCGGTGGAAGCGGCCGAGAGCCGCTGGTAGGAGAAGTCCAACGAGAAGTTGTACGCCCCGGTCAGCCCGGTCTTGTCGATCACCGGGCGATCGACCGTGTAGACGAAAACATCGGATTTTGCGAAGGACGGCATGTCAAACCGCTGAAAGACGGTGAGCGGCCCGTTCGGCGTCATACGCATCGTCATGCCGGGGCCCGAGTAGGGCGTGCTGGGGTCGCCGGGTTCATGGAACTTCCAGGGGCTGATCTCGCCCGGCTTGGCCTCCTTCATCTTCAGTCCGCCTTTGGCGATCACCAGGTTGTAGACGGGCACCTCTACATCCACAAAGTGGCAGGCGAACTTGAAGCGATCGGCGAACACCTTGCGGAAGACCAGCCGGCGGGCTTCGTCGTCGAGCTTCTGCCAAGTGGCGATGTCGGACTCGGCGATCTTGGCCCGGATCTCATAGTTGTCGGTCGTAAACCAATCTGGGATGCCCCGCAGCTGGTCTTGTCGCAATGCGGACTTGTTGAAGTTCCATCGGACGATCTCCAGTAGAGTGGAGTTTGTGATGGTAATGCCGTCGCCGTCGGTCGGGTACGTGATGCGGCTGGGTCCCGGCGGCGCGGGCCGGATGGAGACGACATCGAAGCTGATGCCCATGGTGGGGTCGGCGGCCGGAGTTGCTGCGGCTGGCGCAGCTACAGTTGTTGCGGGGGCTGCGGTTGCTGCCGGTGCAGCGGTTACTGTAGGAGCAGCGGTTACCGCGGGGGCTGCGGCAGCAGCGGCCGGAGTCGGAGGGGGCGGTGGCGCTTGGGCAAGTACGGCAGATGCCGCCAGTGCCGTCCACACAGTTGCAAGAAGCAATAATTTCCAACTGCAATTCAGTCTGTGCGCGGGATGCTCGATCATCATTCGCAGATTTTCTTTCTCGTTCGCATTCTCTGCTGCGGTTCGTCTTCCGAAGGCTTCTCGATGTACTCGATTAATCGTCAGACGTTGAAGAATCGGAATGGATAGACTCCCAACGCATATTTATTACCTTCCCCTGGCAGCAACCACCCTAATACGATAAGATTCGTACGCCAACAATCCTTTCCTGGTCTTCCTTTTCTCGCCCGCCGCGCATCCCGCGATCAGCAGCTGACACAGTACGTAGTTCGTATAGGGATTGGATGACGTATAACCATGTGGAATGCCGTTGATCAGAAACATGTATCCGATAAACAGGATCAGGCAGCCCAGCACCGTCATCGTCAGGCGCGCCAAGTTCGACATGACCGCGGCCAGTGAATACACCGGCAGCAGAAAGCTCGTGCTGACCATCAGCAGGTTGAATAGCAGTCCCGGCGTGTACGCCATCGGATGAAAGCCTGCCTCGGCCAGCACAAGCGACTGCGCCACCATGTATGGCACGCCGATCCACGCCGCACGCACCCGTCCCTCAACCAAACCCATTCAGCCATCGGTTCAGATTGGTTGCCCCCCAGGGATTCGAACCCCGATTGATCGGTTCAGAGCCGACTGTCCTACCATTGAACGAGGGGGCAGCGGCGATGCACGCTCACCCGGCGCGGGCCGGCGGAGTGTCCCGCCGACTGCCTTTTAGAGTGTACTTGTGCGCACTGCGCGGGGTCAACGCCCACAGGCTGCGCGCCAGTCGCGTTACTTGCCCGATGCAGTTGTCCCGGCCAGTTCAGCGACCGCTTCGTTGTGCGCATCCGCGCCCTCTTCCAGAACTGCGCGAATCTGTTCCAGTCCCCACTCCAGGTCCGCCTTCGAGATGATCAGCGGCGGCGCCAGGCGAATGACGCGTTCGTGCGTCTCCTTGCACAGCACGCCGCGTTGCATCAGTGCCTCGCAGAATGGCCGCGCCGGGCGGTTCAGTTCAATCCCGATCCATAGCCCTTTGCCGCGCACCTCGACGATGTACGGGCTGCGCATCGCTCTCATAGTTTTCAGCGCGAACTCGCCCAGCTCAGCCGAACGCGCAGGCAGGTCCTCATCCACAATCACGCGCAACGCGGCGCGCGCGATGGCGCAGGCCAGCGGATTGCCTCCGAAGGTGCTTCCGTGGTCGCCCGGCCCAAAAACGCCCAGCACCTCACGCGAACTGAGTACCGCCGACACCGGGTAGAAGCCGCCGGAGAGCGCCTTGCCGATGATCATAACGTCGGGCGTGACTCCCTCGTGCATCGAGGCAAACAGCTTGCCCGTGCGCCCCAGGCCGGACTGGATCTCGTCGGCCATCAGCAGCACATTCCGCTCGCGGCAGATCGCCGCAGCCTCCCTCAGGTAGCCCTCCGGCGGAACAAGAATCCCCGCCTCACCCTGGATCGGCTCCACCAGAAACGCGCAGGTCTTCGCCGTAATCGCGCCCCGCAGAGCCTCGATATCGCCGAACGGAACCTCGCGGAAGCCAGCCGGGAACGGCCCGAAGCCGCGGCGATACTGCTCGTCGGATGAGAATCCGACGATGGCGATCGTGCGTCCATGAAAGTTGTTGGCTGCGACCACGATCTCCGCCTCGCCCGCCGCAATGCCCTTAACCGTCTCGCCCCATTTGCGCGCGGCCTTCAGCGCGGTCTCCACCGCCTCCGCGCCGGAGTTCATTGGCAGCGCCATCTCGTAGCCGGTCATCTCATGCAGGTCGCGATAGAGCAGCGGAAGTTGGTCGTTGCGGAACGCGCGCGAGGTCAGCGTCACCTTCTTCGCCTGCGCAAGCATCGCCGCAAAGATCGCAGGATGGCAGTGGCCCTGGTTCACCGCGGAGTAGGCAGCCAGAAAATCCAGATAGCGGCGGCCTTCTGTGTCGTATACCCAGGCACCCGACGCGCGCTCGATCACCACGTCCAGCGGTGCATAGTTGTGGGCGCCATAACGGTCTTCAAGAATAATCAGTTCTGCGGGAAGCATCGCAAACACCTTGGCAAGCAGTTGTTGGCCCGGCCGCGTACCATACGCCGCCACATGCAAGACCAACTCATCGTTCCATGCTACAAGGTTGCATATTCATGCAGTTCCAGACTGCATCTATATGCAGATCTCCCTCGCGCATCGCCATTCTTGCGCAGTCCCGAGAGTCGTCATTCTGGCGCAGCCCCGAGAGTCGTCATTCTGGCGCAGCCAGAATCTCTGTATCACGCTTGTCTTGATTGAAGGCAAGAATTCTGAGCCTATCCCGAGCGCAGCCGAATGGATGTCGAAAGCGCACTTGCAAAAAAGTGCTTTAGCTCTTGAGAATATTTTGATTTTGGCGAATGCGCTAGGAAGGTTTTCCCTAGGAAATCTCTGCATAAGTCCACGTTTTGAAAGGGCGGGACTTTAGTCCCACCGCAAGCCGCCTATTTCGAATGCGGCTTTACAGGCTGCGGAAAAACTCTATTTTTTGTTCTGTGCGAGGGACTGTTTCTCCACCGCGAATTAATTTATGACAGAGGTATGCGTGGATCAGACGAGAAGCAGGCGGCGATGTACAGTTATG
>Ga0224554_1001647_pt1 | contig 13497 bp, 12 predicted proteins | sample 714S22024metaG_FD_180666 | JGI IMG/M metagenome (GOLD analysis project Ga0224554, IMG submission 180666) | Peat soil microbial communities from Stordalen Mire, Sweden - 717 S2 20-24 | ecosystem: Environmental > Terrestrial > Soil > Wetlands > Peat | place: Sweden: Norrbotten County, Stordalen...
AGGAAGCGAACCTCGGGCCGGTGGCGGGCGATTGTGGCGCAGGCCGCCTCTACCTCGGCGCGGCGAGTGGTGTAGTCGCCGCCAGCAACGGAATGTTTCACCATGGTGTTGGCAATCACCAGCGCAATGTGGGCCGGAATCGGCGCCAATCTAAAGCTCAAATCGCGGCAATCGAGCAGCAGGGCGTGGTTCTCCTGTCCGTTGGCGGAGATGAACTGGTCCATGATGCCGCAACTGGCGCCCACAAACTCGTTTTCGGCGCGCTGGCAAAGCCGCGCCAGCACGGGGCCAGGATAAGTGGTCTCAATGAGCGAACAAACGGCCAGCGCCGTCGCCACCTCAACGGCGGCTGAACTCGATAGCCCCGACCCCAGCGGGACGTCGCCCCACAAGCTCAGGCTGAAGCCGGGAATCCGATGGCCTTCCCCGGCCAGGATTGCAACCACGCCAAGCGGGTAATCGCTCCAATGCTTGCTGGCAATGGCCGGCAGCAATGCAGCCTCAAAGCTCCGCTCCTCGCCATAGTTCTCTGAGTAGACGACGATCTTGCCATCCGAGCGCGGCGAGATGCCGGCCAGGGTCGCGAAATCGATGGCCGCGGGCATCACAAAGCCCTCGGCATAATCGGTGTGCTCGCCGATCAGGTTGACGCGGCCGGGCGCGGCAAAGACGGCCGGCGCAGCCTGGAAGCGGGCTAAGTGCATAGAACGAAAAACGGCAGGATCATGCATGGCAGGTCACACTCTAAATGGGTTGAAGATCGACAGTCATCGGCCAGAAGTCGGATTGGCCGGGAAAAAGCACACGAGACCACGGCCCTGTTTTCGCCAACGAGTCCACGGGAGCGGTGGAAGGTTCCAGCGCCACGCAGGTTTGTTTCGGTCCTGGCCGGCTTGGCCAGCCGCCGTAGCAGATCCACAGTCCCAGGTAGGGCGTCGCCACTGGATCAAAGCTGACCTTAATGCGCACACCTTTCTGGGGTCGCTCCAGCGCGCACCAGTTTTCGGTCGCAGACAATGGCCCTGCAAACAACTTGTCGCCGATGCCTGACTCGGGCGGTTCAGCCACGCTCAGGTTGGTCTGCCCACCCTGGGCCAGCGTGGCAATGGGCCAGGCGACCAGCTCGTCAGCTTGCCCAAGCCGACCGCCGCCAGAACCCTCCAGCCGCAGCTCACGGATAGACTCAGGCAGGACGATCCTGTCTCCTGGTTCGGCCGTGAACAGGGGATGCGCCGCCCAGGACCACGGAACCGAGTAACCGCCGGTGTTGGTCACCGTGTAGCCGAGGCTCAATCGCCAGTCCTTGCCCGTTTCGATTAGCGTTACTGTCCGCTTGAGCACCAACGGCAAAGAAAAACACTCTCCGCGAAAGGCAGCCGAGTTAGGCTTGGCCGCCGCTGTCAACTGACCACTGTCCACTGACGACTGACAACTGGCAACCACCGGCTGCCACGCCACCCGCCACAGGTCGCCGTGATCGGGAATGGCGGCCGGACCGGCAGCGGTCTCCACCATGCACTCGGCCACCGAAGGCAGGCACTCGTCCCAGCCGCTGGCGTCGCCCGCATCGAAGGCCATTGTGTGGGTGCGCGGCGCGTATGCGGCGAGCGGGGTCTGGAGCAGCTCGTGGTTGTTCAAGCGGATGGAGGCGATCTTGCCGCCGAAGTGGGGAAGGATGGTCACCGAGCAATTCCCCGCCCGAAGGAAAATCTTGTCTTCCCCGGCTTCCATTTTGGTTGCCTCTTCCATCTGCCCTATCCTCCTTAATCCAGTCCAGCCACGCTTGGTGCGCAGGCATCATTCACAACGAGCACAAGCAGGTCGCCAGAATTGCAGCAATTGTATAAGAGCCAGGTCAACAAGCTTTCCTGCAACCTGCATGACTGGTTTACCGGTCCCAGAGCTGACAGCGCCGGGCCGAAATGTCTGCAATGCTCAAAGCCGGTTCTCAGCTTTCAGCCAGGAGTGCTCTTCCGAGCAGGCGCGCAGTTGCCGGGCCGCGTCCTCGGGGCTGATGTCCCGCTGTGGCATGCCGAGCATTTCAAAGCCCACCATGAATTTTCGGATTGTTGCCGAGCGCAGCAGCGGAGGATAGAAGTGGGCGTGGAAGTGCCATTCCGGATAGGCCGTCTCAGCCACGGGACTCTGATGGAAGCCCATCGTGTAAGGGAAGCTCGTCTGGAAGAGATTGTCGAAACGCGTCGTCAGCCGCTTCAGGACGTCGGCCAACCCATCCCGCTCGTCATCGTGGAGCTCCGGCAACGCCCCAAGATGCCGGCGAGATACCAGTAGCACCTCGAAAGGCCACGTCGCCCACCACGGAACAAGGGCCACAAAATACTCATTCTCAAAAATGATTCGCTCACCGTCGACGTTCTCAGCGGCCATGTAATCACAGAGCAAGCAGCGGCCGGTGCAGGCCATGTGTTCGCGCTGGGCCCTGGTTTCGGCTGCCGGTTCGTCGGGCACAAAGCCGGTGGCCCAGATCTGGCCGTGGGGGTGCGGATTGCTGGCGCCCATCATGGCCCCGCGGTTCTCGAAGATCTGCACGTATTCGATCCAGTCCAGGTCAGCGAGTTCCTTATATTCCTGTGTCCAGGCGTCCACCACGCAGCGAATCTGGGTGCGGGCCATGCTGGCCAAGGTTAGGCTGTGGTTGGGATGAAAGCAGAGCACCTTGCACAAGCCACGAGCGGACCCGGCCACCAAAAGCGAAGACGCCAACGGCTCCAGCACGGGCGGTGAATCAGGCAGCAGGGCGGAATAATCATTGACAAATGAGAATATCCCTTCATAGGCCGAGTTCGTGGCCCCGCCTGCCCGTTGGTTGCCAGGGCACAGATAGCACTGGGGATCGTAAGCGACCTCCGAGGGCGCGGCCTTCTGTCCCACCTTTCCTTGCCAGGGACGTTGAGTACGGTGCGGCGAAATCAGCACCCAGGACTGCCGGAGAGGGTTCCATCGCCGATGCGGGAACTGACCGATCTTTTCCATGCTTTCTCCCGAAGATCGTTTCAGTTTTCAGTCGTCAGTTGTCTGCCGTCTCCAGTTCGTTGCCGGTAAACCCCTCGACGGCCACTGACTACTGGCAACTGATCTCTAACCACTGATCAGGCTCTAGACGTAAACCTCAAGTGAGGATAGTTCTACCATAGATGCTGCGTTTCAGACGATTGCTGGTGAGGTCTCGGATCGAGCGTTCGATCATATTGAGCCACGAGGCTAAAGTCGGGATGAAGCGCACATAGAAGCGTTTGTGCTGCTTCAGCCACCGCTGCACCCTGGGATGTTTGTGCGTCGCGTAGTTATCGCAAATCAGGTAGATTTCCTTTTCTGCTGCCACCGTTTCGCCGATCAGGCGAAGGAATTTCATCCACTCCTGGTGGCGGTGCCGTTCTTGGCAGAGACCGTAGGCCTCGCCAGTCACGGTATCGAGCGCGGTAAACAAAGTGATCCGTATCTATTTAGGGGGTACAAAGCTGCACGCACTCTTCTTCGACGCCTGCAAGCACCGCGGTCACGGCTGAAAAGATCACCAGCAGAACCAGCAGTGTCGCCCCCAATGTTAAGCGTGCGGCTCCGTCACCGTTAGAATACTGTCCACGGCGACATTACGAAGGATCTGCTTGATGCCGCTCGGCCAGCGAATGTTAAGTTCCACGATGCGCCGGTTACTCCCGAGTCCGAAGTGTACCCGGCTATCGCTCGAGGACGCGTATCCGACAGCCGTCGTGACGTGGTTCCACTGGGAGTGCCCGTCCTCGGTTGTGATGCGAATCTGTGCGCCGATCCCCATGCGGTTGCTCTTTGTGCCAACCAACTTTAACAGAATCCAATGATTGTTTGTTTCCGAGATGTTATGAAACAGCTTCACATTTCCGCCCAGGACGGTTACCACAGCGTCCATGCGCCCATCGTTGTCGATATCTCCGAACGCAACTCCGCGGTGCGGAGCCGGCACCTGGAAATCTGCTCCCGCTGTCGAACTGACATCTTCAAACTTACCATTGCCAAGATTTCTGAAAACGGTATTCGGTTCAGGATACGCGCGGCTAGGGATCCACTCAGAAATGTTATCCATCACATTGGACCGTGCTACAAACAGATCCTTCCAGCCGTCATTGTCAAAGTCAAGAATTCCGTTTCCCCAACCAGACATTAGGATTGTCTTTCCCAGGCCGCTATCTGTAGTCTTATCTACAAAATTGCCCTCGCCCTCATCCATGTAAAGCGGGAATGACTCCCCATCGACCGCGGTGTGCCAGATATCAGGTAGACCGTCGTTATTTACATCACGAAAGTCGGAGCCCATGCTGGACAGAGCAGATCCCTGTTGCGAGAAGGCCACTCCGCTCTCTATTCCTACCTCTTCAAACCTTTTCCCGCCAATGTTATGAAGAAGAAAATTCCGCGTAGTGTCGTTGGCGACGAAAGCATCCATAAAACCATCTCCGTCGTAGTCCGCGAAAGAAACACTCATGCCTTTGCCGAATAGCAATGATATGCCGGTCTCCCTGGACACGTCCGTAAAAGTCCCGTCTCCGTTATTTCGATAGAGCGTGTTGTGCAGCGGAGCATAGTATCTGGGGTGACAGTACGCGCGGACGCCATATTTCATAGTGCAGAATGGGTCTCGATTTACCTCCCATTTGCAGTAATTGACGACAAACAGATCCAACAGGCCATCGTTGTTGTAATCGAACCAGCCCCCACCCACAGACCACATCTTCTTTCCATCCAAAAGGGCTCCGCTTAGCCCCGCTTTGGCGGTCACATCTGTAAAAGTTCCATTGCCGTTATTGTGCAACAGCTGGTTACCCGTCACGTTGGCCAAAAATAAATCGGGCAGACCGTCGTTGTCGTAATCTCCAACAGCCACGCCCATTCCGTAACCTTCACCTGCCACGCCTGCTATTTGCGTCACATCTGTGAATGTTCCGTCATGATTATTGTGGAAAAGCCTGTTCCAGTAGGCCGGAGAATCTTTCTTAAGAGAAGGTATTGCAGCTCCATTCACCAGGTAGATGTCCAAGAATCCGTCTCCGTCGTAGTCAAACAACGCTACTCCAGAGACCATAGTCTCGATCTGATTCTTGTTGGGTGTGGGCGAATTCGCGGTTACAAAATTAAGTCCGGATTTCAGGGCGATCTCTTCGAATCGAATCTTGGGGGATGATAACCCGCTGGAGGCGAGTATAGATGCCGGAGATTTCCAACCAAGAACGGGCCGCGGCAAAAGCGAACTCCCTGCAGTTATCAACCCTGATCTTAGAAAATCACGCCGTATCATGCTCTCCTTGCCTTGTGCCTGTGGTAGCTGGATTATAGACGATATTGGTGCCTTGCGCAGGAATCTGGAGCCGGTCCTGAATTGACAAGGCTTTGAAGACGGATAACTCCGGCTACTATCGGCAAAATGAGGGAGAAGTAGTCTTCATGTTGGGTCCAGTTCTGATGTGCAATAGTTCTGCCGAGACTTCCTTCCGTTTTTCGATGTCATCGTTGTCATCTGTTTTGCTAAAGGGATTGCTCCAAATAGGGTGAGCTGTCTGCGACGGGTCACTGCGGAGGCGTGATATTTCCCTTACCGGTTTCTTCGCTTGGTTCCATGGCGGCCGCGTGCTGTTCCTGTTCCTTCTTCAGTTGCACAAACATGACGCGGGCACGCGCGGCCTCCTCCTTCCGTCCAACATGGGAATAGGCTATGCCTAAAGAAAAGTAAATCTGCGGGACCTTGTGAGGAAAGGTGCGGCGGGCAGTTTCCAACTCTGGAATCGCCTTCGTGTATTCGCCGGCATCGACCAGCAATAGGCCAAGCACGTAATGCCCAAACGGGTATTGGGGGGCAAGCCTGACGGCTTCTTCAGCGTAGGATATACCGGCAGCGGAATCGACTCGGTAGTAGTTCGAGGCGATCTGGAGCCGCGCGATCACGTTACCGGGATAGTTCTTGATCTCCTGTTCAAATTCCTGAGTCGCAGCCGGGACGTCGTGTTGCTCTGACAGGAACCTTCCGTAAACAACATGGACATTTGGAAAATCCGGATACTGCTGTGCGACTTCGGCATAGATCTGCCGTGCCTGCTCCAACTTATGCTGGGCTTCGTAGCTCATAGCCAACCCCAAGCGAGCGACTATGTCAGCAGCTACCGAACCCTCAGGCGGTGGGTGTCTGTCAGGCATCCGGAGGGCGACCATGCCAAGACCGCTCAACAGAGGTTTGGGCTGTTCGCCATCTACGCACAGCCCTTTAAGAACTTCCCCGGCACCTTCAAATCTCCCCAAACGCTGGAGCAGAATTCCGTGATGATAACGCATCACGTTAGCCAGCTGCGCGTCCGCGGGGACTCCGATGGTTTCTCCCTGTTCGATATGGCGCAGCGCTTGCGTATCCTGGTCCAGCTCAAATTCGCACAGCCCCAGCATCACATAGGCGGCTCCGTTGGTCGGCTTGAGAACTGTCAGCCGTTGAAATGCGCGGGCGCACAGAGTATAGCTGCCATTCACATACTGGACCATCCCAAGCGACCACCATCCCTCCTGCCACGCCGGACGCAGGGCCAAGGCCCTTTGATACAGCAGAGCAGCCTCGCTCAAGTGTTCTGTGTCGCGGGCGGCATTGGCCTCACTGGAGAGCGCGGCAAAATCTTGCCGGGGTTTCTGTCCGCTCTGGGCTATACTTAGACCGACGAGAAGCGCTATCGGAAGAATGCGCATGATCCGGACATGCTGCCAGCCGACTCTCATGGATTGGGATGCGGATTTATGCATCAAAGTGAAGTTGTGCGTTCGCATTTTGTCATTCTAAGCGGATGACTTGGAATGGTAGGGAAGCCGGTTACCGGCTGTCAAGAGTGAAGAAGCCGTTGTGGCGACCTTCATCCTTATCTCCCCAAAGCCTCCGCAATAGCGCGTTCCGCCAAGGGGGCCATGACGGCATAGCCCTGTGCGGTCGGATGAACGCCATCAGAGGAAAGCCCCTCCCGCATACCACCCTGCGCATCCACCATGGAGTCGTAGTAGTCCAGGTAGACCAAGCCGTTTTGGGAGCAGAAATTTCGCAGCCATTGATTCACCACCCGGATTTCCCCTATCGGCTGCACCGCGGGGCTCCAGAAGTATCGACTGGCTGGCAGGATAGACGCGATCACCATTTTTATGCCGTTCTGCTTCGCGATCGCAGCCATCGAAGCGAAGTTGTCCTCGATCATTTCCGGCGTCGCCTGTCCCGTGTTTCCGGCAATGTCATTTGTTCCGGCCAGAACCACCACGACCGCTGGGTTCAGATGGACTACATCCTGCTGATACCGGATCAGCAGCTGCGGCGTCGTTTGTCCCGAGATTCCCCGGTTCACATAGGACTTCCCTGGAAAGAAGCTTCCCGTGCTGCGGCCCCAGAAATCCGTGATCGAATCTCCGTAGAAGACAACCCGCTGCTCTCCATAGGCCACAGGTGGAAGCTCTGCGTTCTCCTTGCGGTAACGGTTCAGATTTGCCCAGTCTACTAGCTGGGTCTCCATCTGATCGACCTGGCGAGAAAGCTGGGCCATTATCTGGTCGACCTGCCTCGCCTGGGTCATCTGCTGACCCTCGCCTGAACCCGCTGCCTGCGCCCAAATCTGCCCAACAGACAGCAATACTGCGATCAACATAGCAACGTATTTCATGGCTTTCGTTCTCATTGTTCCTGACGATGGCCTACCTTTAGCATGCCATTTCAAGCGTTTTACTACTACTCTGAATCCCCGTGGCGGCTTACAAGTGTTCGTAACTGCAATGCGGGTCTTCGACAACTGTAGCGCTGCCAGCGCTATGAAGTGTACGTTAACGCGTTCTCAGGCTATATGGTCCATGGCCGTAATGTCAACAAATTGTTTGAAGGAGCGCTTGCAGCGCGTCGAGCAACAGCGGGTGCCGCAGAGACTGAGTGGAAATCCGCGGTCTACCGAAGAGTCAGCGAAGAAGTGAAGGCGAACCGGGGACTGTGCATAAGGCGGATGCTGAAGCTGGGCTGGGCTCGCCGGTCTGGCTTCCACCGCATAGAGCAGAAGAGCAGAACTAGGGTTGCTGTATCTCATAACCGCAGTGGCGGAACCGGGCTTTGGCGGCGCGCAGGAACTGCTTGACCTTGGACCAGGCTTTCTCGATTGGATTCAGGTCCGGCGAGCAAGGCGGTAGATAGATCAGTTGCACGCCGAGTGCTTAAATCAACTCGCTTATCCCCGAGACCTTGTTCGCCGACAGATTGTCCATCACACCCCAGACCAGTTGAAAATGAACTACGCCTTGTGGACGCGCCAGGCGGTCAGTGAGTTGATCGAGGTCCGCTACGGCATTCGCTTGAAAGTGAGGAATGTTGGCAAGTACTTGAAACGCTGGGTTACACGCCACAGAAACCCTTGAAGAAGCATCCCGGATATTGCCAACCCCTTCTTTCCCGGTGTTGTGGGCGGCAGCGAAGATGTGGCGTTCGCCAACGGCTACCGCTTGGTGCTGTGCAATAGCGACAACGATCACGCCAAGGAACTGGTACAACTGAACGCTCTGTGAACCTATCTTCCGTCTGGACTAATCGTGATTCCATCGAACTTCAGCGATCTGACCGTGCAGAGCCAATCCTACCGCAAGGCGGGTGCGGCTGTGGTTTGTATCAACCGTTTGCCGCGCAACTGGAACGGAGACAGCATTACCATCGACAATATCGACGGCTCTTATAGGGCCACTTCCTATCTGATAGAGCTTGGGCACCGCGATCTGGCGGCGATCACCGGCCCTCTGCACCTGAACAATGCGCGGGATCGGCTCAAGGCGTTCAAGCGCGCCTTGCACCGCGCCGGCCAGGAAGCCGCTCCCGGCTTTCTACAGGAAACCACCTTCGACAGAGCCGGCGGCTATGCCAAGACAAAGATTCTCTTGCGCATGTTGCCGCGCCCCACCGCGATACTGGCTTGCAATGACATGATTGCGTTGGGCGCACTGTTGGCCATCCGCGAAGAGAAACTACGTTGCCCGGAGGATATTTCCCTAATCGGCTTCGACGGATTGGATCTGACCGAGGTCACCACTCCACAGTTGTCTTCCGTCTACCAATCCGCCTATCAGCTCGGAGCTATAGCCGCGCAGCTGGCGCTCGACCGCATCGCCGATATGACGTGCCCCGTGCGCCAGATTATACTCAAGACCGACCTCAAGATACGGGAGTCCGTGGCGCCTCCTCCGCAGATGGAGAAGCCGCGTGCGCGGTTCGCGCTGAAGAAGCTGTCCAAGAGACGAGCGTCAGCCGGGCAGTGAGCCGATCCAACTTGACGTGCTTCTTTTGCGCCGCGTAAGCCGGGACGGCTCTACCGCTCCCGCCCCGCCCGCAATGGCTGTCGATTGCGCCGCTGCGCGTCTTCGCTAAGAAGGGCCGTCAATAAGAGCGTACGATTCCAAGGGGGTCAGACCGCGTTGTTGACCTCCGCTTAGACTTTTGGGGGGAATGCGGGATACCATCTCCAGAATAGATTTTCCCATTCCGCGTTGAGTACGCGCGTCTGGATTTGGAGCAGGAGGTAGGCTCCGCGCTGGCTTCATCCCATTTGCTGCCGCTTCACCATAGTCCCGATGCAGAAAAAAGCCGTTCAATCAGGAGCTCTGGGTTCGTGGCCCAACTGGCAGCGAAGAATATGGAGGCCGCTGCGCGACAGCTTGCTATGTGAGTTTTTGAAGGCATGGGGAAATCTATCGATCCGATGTTGAGGGCAAGCCGGGAGCGGCGTTCCTGCCCGCTCCCGGCGCTCATCGGCGTCGATGAGTCTCCAGCCGGCTATTCCTTGGCGGGTTGCTCTCCAGCAGAGCCCGCCTCCGCTTCACCGGCCTGGACCAGAATGCGCTAAAGTGGTCTTGCCGGTCGATTGATTTTCAGCGAACGGCGAACATGGTCTTAACCGTTGGTGTCAGCCAAAGGGACAACCGCATATTGCCACCAGTGGCGCACCGGTTTGAAGCAAAAGGGGCCACTCAGGGCCGCAGAGTATTCACTTGGCGCCAATCGCTCCCATCACCGCATCCGTGACTGACTTCACTAGCAACTCCAGATCCGGTTCTGCGGGTCTGCCGGTGTTGCAGTCGCATGCGTTTGGAGTGAGCGCGATTGAGCTGGGCACCTCAAGATCCGACAGTTGGCACTCTTTCATCTTTGAAGTGTCGAACCGAATGTCGGGCAGCCCAAGCCGCTTCTTGATGGCCAGCAGATCGGAGCCTTGCTGTTCCGATATGTAGGAAATCGGAGCGCCCAGTTGCACAGCCAGCATCAAGGTCCAGCAGTAGGTCTCAAGTACTTCGGCGTACCACTCGGCGTGGGTCACCGTGTCTGCCCAGCAGACAATTCCGTGATTGGCAAGCAGCACAGTGTTGTGTTGCTTGACGAAGGGCAGCACGGTCTGGGCAAACTCAGCCGTCCCCGGCGTTTTATAGGGCGAGATTGCCACCTTACCAACGAATACTTCAAACTCGGGAACGACCAGGTTGGGAGGTACTCGCCCGGTAATGGCGTAGGCGGTTGCATGCGGGGGATGGCAGTGGACAACGGACTTGGCCTCCGTCACGGCCTTATAGATTTCAAGGTGCAGGAAGATTTCGCTGGTGCGCGGCTTGGTTCCCGCAAGCTGATTTCCTTCCAGATCCACGAGGCTCAGATCCTCGGGCGTCAAGTCATACTTGCTCACCAACGTGGGCGTGCAAATGACCTCATTGGGGCCTATCCGATAGGAGATGTTGCCGCCGTTGCCGTCTACAAATTGGCGCATCCATAGCTTGCGCCCTACTGCGCATATCTCTATTTTAATGGCTTCGGCTTCAGGCGTGAAAAACAACTTAGGGTTCGCAGTGCTCCGGCTCTGTGCCGTGCCGCTGTTGCCGTACACACTCGAAGCTGGCGGAGCGGAAGATTCTTTCTGAGCGATCTGGGCCGACGCGTTTCCTTTCCCGTTGGCCGCCAAAGCGATATTGTGCTGGGCGAGGAAGTCGCGGGCCGAAGGGGTCACGACAGAGTTCTCTCCGATAAGTACACGGCTTGCGCCTGCCGCAAGAGCGCTCTGGACATCGCGCATTGCCACCAGCTTCTGACCGGAAATATCGATACTCTTCACTTCGTTCTTCACTTATCTACCTCGAATTCTCAAAAACAAATGCCTACGGCTGGATGCTGATTGAATCGACGATCAGGGAACAATACGCATCCACCGGCACGGCATCGGGCCAGAATGGATTGGACGCCTCGCGACCTTCGGTGAAGGCCACGACCTGGCCTTCGGCAGCGCCGAGCGAATCGATGGCGACCAGAGCCTTGCCTCCGCCTAATCCATTGCCGGCGCATAGGTTCTCCATCGTAACCGGCTCCAGTACAACCAGCGTCTTGGCGAGAAAGGCTTGAACCGCCAGGTTCAGAGTCACATGACCACGGACAATACCCAGCCTCATGCGCTACCCCCGCCTCGCGCGTTCGCGCGCGGCACAGCGTCCACAATTCCTACAATAACCATGCGAGCGGGCGTCGTGTTGCCCAGCCTCGTCCGCGCGATATCGCCATCGGTGGAAACCAGCACTGTGGCGCCGCTTGGTGCTCCCAGCCAATCAACCACCACGATTGGCTCTGATGCGGCGCTGCCGTCGGCTTCAAGCCGCTGCGCGATCAAAAACCGACAGCCGTCCAGAGTCGGATGCTTCGATGCCGCAACTACGGTGCCGCCAATGCGCGCGAGGAACATGGCTATATGATCCGCAATGCATTGCCGATGACCATCTGCCGCTCCCGTGTAAATGTCAGCGGTGTCGTGATTCCCTCGCCGGTCGGAGTCGCAATGGTGTGGCTGAAATATCCCGGACCGCCAACGCCCAGCGATGCCGGCGACGCGGCATTATTGACGAAGAGGGTTGTATCCATGGCGCGCGCCATGCGGGTTATGTTCTCAACGTCTTGCGAATGCATGATGGCAGTGTGCCGGTAGCCGTGTTCAGCCTTCACCGCCGCGGCAATGCCCGCGTCCACATCCCTCACGCGCACCACCGGGACGAAAGGCATCATCTGCTCTTCGACGACGAAGGGATGATCCTCGTCCGTTTCTCCAAACAGGAGCTGCGTGTTTGCCGGGACACGCACGCTGGCTGCCGCCGCCAGCACCGCGACGTCCTTGCCCACTAATTCCTTCTTTACGTGCGCCCTTGCGCAGCCCTTGCCATCGCCATCGAAGGTGAACGCCGCCCGCGAGAGTCTTTCGATCGCGGCTGAATCCATCTCAAAGGCGCCGGCGCGGCGCATGGCGTCGATGAACGCATCCGCGACGGACGCTACAACGAATATCTCTTTTTCGCCGGTGCAGAGCAGATTGTTATCGAAGGCCGCGCCCTCGATGATGCATCTGGCGGCGCGATCCAGATCGGCGGTCTCGTCGACGACGACCGGGGGATTGCCGGGGCCACCCGCAATCACGCGCTTGCCGGATTTAGCGGCTGCTTTGGCCACCGCTGAGCCACCGGTGACGCACAGCAGCGCGATCTTGGGATGATTAAAAATCTGCTCGGCAGCCTCGATGCTGGGCTCGCGAATGGTGGTCAGCACGTTCGCAACGCCGAGTTCGCGCTCGATTTCGCGGTTGAACAGTTGCAGCGCATATTGCGCCACCTTGGCTCCCGAGGGGTGCGGCCCAAAGACCGCGGTGTTGCCGGCAGCAAGAATGTTGATGGCGTTTGAGGCCATGGTGGGCACCGAGTGAGTGACGGGCAGCATCATGCCGATGACGCCCCAGGGGGCGCGTTCGATAATGCACAACCCCGTGCGGTCGCTACGCGCGTCGCTGCGCATGGCTTCAACGCCAAGCACAAAACGCATGTTCGTCAGCTTCAGGATCTTGTGATCGAGGCGGCCGACTTTGGTCTCCTCCATCTCCATGCGGCCCAGTTCCTCGCGGCGCTCCATGCAGATGTGGCGAACGATATCGACCATCTTTCCGCGCTCATCTAGGCTCATGGCCGCAACTTTCTTCTGGGCCACGAATGCCGCGTTGGCGGCCTCGTCCACGGTTGAGAAAACTCCGTCTCGTGCAGCGGTGCCGTTTGCGGCGGGTGTGGCCGGCTGTTGCAACTGGACGCGCAGTCTCGTCACAACCTCTCTTGCGATCTCCGCGATCACTTGTGCCTGAATTGGCTCCTGAATCTGCATTTATGGCTTCTCCAATACTGTGCCTTCGACCTCGATAGTGTCGACGATACCAACGATGACAGTGTCTACTGGCGCATCTTTGGTAGTTGGCGTCAGGCGAGCCGAACTGCCTTGCGTGAACAACACGCACTCGCCCAGGCCGGCTCCAACGCTGTCCACCGCAACCACAGAACTGCCCGAGATTTGCAGTTTGCCTTCTTTGCTGATGTAGGGCTGGATCAGCAGCAGCTTCATCCCGCAGAACTTCTCGTTCTTCTGGGTTGCGACAATATTGCCGATGACTTTCGCTATGAACATGC